>Ga0306920_100006564_pt1 | contig 15214 bp, 11 predicted proteins | sample flu12Cox44000170_FD_204666 | JGI IMG/M metagenome (GOLD analysis project Ga0306920, IMG submission 204666) | Lab enrichment of tropical soil microbial communities from Luquillo Experimental Forest, Puerto Rico - flux4day.12C.oxic.44.000.170 (v2)... | ecosystem: Environmental > Terrestrial >... | reverse complement strand
GCCTTGACGAACCATGTAGACGTGCCGGGCGACCGCGATCTCTTCAACATGGCGTTTCGGCGCATCCGTCGGATGAGAATTTTTCCCCCAAGGCGCGAGCGTGTCGTTGGACCCCGCGGCCACGCCGAGGATGGCCAGAATAACAAAGGACCTACGCATGCGAATACCCCCTTGCCGATTGCTCGAAGTGACGCCTATCTATTGTTGTCGTCTTAGCCGCAATCAGTCCAAGGTAACATCCCACTGCGAGAAATGGAACCAGGTGACCGCCGTTTGACCGGCGTCAAGGGCCAATACTGTACACGACGGACCGCTGGGCGACCTGCATGGATCCTGACATCGAACCATTCAAGATCGGGGTGGGCGTTAACTGGAATTTGGTTCTTGCAGAGAGTTGAGAGAGTTTCGGGCGGCCGCGCAAGCCCCCTGGCCAAAAGAAAAGCGACAGCCCGTTGCTGCGGCTTGGCAAAAAAGAGAAAGTTGTCTTCAAAAGCGCCGCCGATCTCGTCGGTCTGAAGCTCGATCTTCATGGCTCTGCTCCGTGAAAATGGTCAAACAAAACAAGCTCTGCTCAGTTCGCGGCTATTGCCGCCGGGATACTACCAAATACGAGCAATTTAAAGCAGGATGTGCGCAACATTCTTGGGAAGGTTAAGGAGCAAGTGTTCCACGGTCTTGTTGTCGGCGATGCGATACCTTGATCTGCTCCGGCGTTAGACCCTTGGCGACGTGAGCCGGAACCTTCTCCGCGCATCAAATCGCCGTTCTGCTCGCCGTAGTGGGCCACGGAGACAAGCACCATACCCTCGCCATGGGGTGACTCTCCGATGCACTCGACTGCAGGTCAATGACGGGCCTTGATGATCTTCGCCACGTTCTTCATCGTTCAACCCTCCCAAAGAGCCCCGTCCGAAATGGGCAGGGCAAAGGCCGGCGGCGGGGAATGATCCCGCCTGCGCCAGCGCCGGCCGGAACAATCACAACCCGCACATATCGCGGCATTGGTCCTCGTAAAGCCTGTCAACGCCCATCGGGTCGTCCTGGCAGCGCCGTGCCGAGGATTGGGCCCGTTCCTGGTCCCGGTGGGCCTGGTAGCATTCATCGCAGTAAACCGGCGTCGCGGCGCCATAAGGCCGGAAGAACCCCTCGGCCGACCCACAATCCCAGCAAGCCCCATCGGGCCGGCCGGGATTCAAGGCCCGGTCCAGGGCAGCGCAGAAATCCGCCGCACCCTTGCACCCTCGGCGCCACCAGCGGCCGGCAGCCGGAGACCAGCGGAAACCGTTGCGCTTGAGCATGGCGCGAATTCCTTCGGCCGGTTTGCTCTCGAACGCCAACGAAAAGTCACGGTCAAAAAAGGCCTTGTACTTCATCGGTCACCCTTTCAAAACAGGCGCTCTTGCTGCGCCCTTGGTTGGAAATAGTCCTCGGTCCACTTCGCCCCGAGGTCCTTCAGGTTGGCGCCCTCGGCCCTCAGCCGGCGGGCGTGTTCCCGCTTGGCAATCCGTCGCCTGGTTGCCTTCCAGGCCATCCAGGCAGGGCAAGCAATGGGGAACAGGTCATTTTCTCGGTCGGATTGGTCTTTCATGCCGCACCCCCTCCCAACAGGCGCCGCGCCGTCCTCACGCTATCGGCATTGAACCTGGAAGAGCAACGCGAGCCCATCACCGTCGCCTCTGGGTCAATGTCCACGTCGACCCCGCCACAATCCGGACAGCCATTCAGCGCAGCCCGCTCTGCCGCGGCAGTGGAACGAACCTCCTTCCCGCACTCCAAGCACTTGAATCGATACTGGATCATGAGACACCCCCATAAACACGTTGCAAATCGCTGGAAAAACGGAAGACAATAAACCACTCGTTGGAATCTTGTCAAATTGGGGGGAGCGCGATCCCCGGATTTGAGCCGACCCCCCGGTGGGGTGGGGGTGGGTGGGGGACAGACTTAACTTGGATGCGCGATACACATATGTTGGTGAGGAGAGGTGAGAATTCATGACGCCAAGGACCACCCCATCACACTCAACCGTCATACCGGATTTGACTGCCGGACTTGTCGTGTTACTCGTTGCCCTCCCCTTGTGCTTGGGTGTAGCGCTTGCATCCGACGCTCCGTTGTTATCAGGACTGATCGCCGGGATCGTTGGCGGCATCCTGGTTGGCCTGTTGAGCGGATCACACACAAGCGTCAGCGGCCCAGCCAGCGGCCTGGCGACCGTGGTGGCAGTTCAGATTGCGACACTCGGCTCGTTTGAGACATTCTTGCTCGCGCTCGTTCTTGCTGGGTTGGTTTTTCACTTTCTCGCGCCAGCGGCACTGGTTACACTCACCCTATATGTCCGACGTGACCATCCTTCTCGATGCCGCCGCGGCCGGTGATCGCCGCGCTGCCGCCGAGTTACTCCCGCTCGTCTACGAGGAATTGCGCAAGCTCGCCGCCGCGCGCATGGCAGCGGAGCGTCCCGGGCAGACACTTCAGGCCACGGCGCTGGTACACGAAGCGTACCTCCGCCTGGTCGGTGACCAGCAGTTCGATGGCCGGGGGCATTTCTTCGCCGCCGCAGCCGAGGCCATGCGCCGCATCCTGGTCAACCACGCCCGCGATCGCAAGCGGCTCAAACGCGGCGGTGGACGCGTTCGACTCGAATTGCTCGATGAGGCCGATTCGCTTGCCGAGGACCCCGACCTGATCTTGTCGCTGGACGAGCTGCTGGCCCGACTCGGGGAGGAAGACGCGACCGCGTCCCGCGTCGCTCACCTGCACCTGTTCGGCGGGCTTTCCGTCGAGGAGGCAGGAGTGGCACTGGGGGTGTCGCGGGCGGTGGCTTACCGGAACTGGAAGTACGCGCGGGCCTGGCTCCGCGAGGCCCTCGAAAAATAATCCAGAATCCGCGAGACACTTTTCCCCTGGATGGGGCATTGACAGCAGAGCCCATTCCGGAGGTGACCGATGGCCATCGATGCCGCACGAGCAAAATCCCTGTTTCTGGCCGCGTCGGCTCTCGCTAACCCGATGGAGCGTGCCGCCCTCCTGGACCGCGAGTGCGGCGGCGATGCCGAGCTTCGCGCCCGGGTTGAAGCATTGCTTCGGGCCAACGACGCCGCGCCGTTGCCAACCGTTGACTCTGCGGATGGCCAACCCGGGACAGAGGATTACGCCGATCCGACCGCCCACGTCGGCGCCATCCTCGCGGGCAAGTACAAGCTGATCGAGGAGATCGGCGAGGGCGGCATGGGCAGCGTCTTCATGGCCCAGCAGACCGAGCCGGTCAAACGGGCGGTGGCGGTCAAGGTGATCAAGGCGGGCATGGACTCGAAGGCGGTGCTGGCCCGCTTCGAGGCGGAGCGGCAAGCCCTAGCGATGATGGACCACCCCAACATCGCCAAGGTCCTGGACGCCGGCACCACCGAGGGTGGCCGCCCCTTCTTCGTGATGGAGTTGGTCAAGGGGATGCCGATCACGCGCTACTGCGACGAGCACAAGCTCACCCCGCGACAGCGACTCGAACTGTTCCTGCCGGTGTGCCAGGCCATCCAGCACGCCCACCAGAAGGGCATCATTCACCGTGACGTCAAGCCGTCGAACGTGCTGGTGGCGATGTACGACGACCGGCCGGTGCCCAAGGTCATCGACTTCGGTGTGGCCAAGGCCGCGGGTCAAGCACTGACCGACAAGACGCTGATGACTGGGTTCGGGGCGTTGGTCGGCACGCCGGAGTACATGTCGCCGGAGCAGGCCAGCCTGAACAACCTGGATATCGACACGCGCAGCGATGTGTACTCGCTGGGCGTGCTTTTGTACGAGCTTTTGACCGGCACAACGCCGGTGGACAAGAAGAGCCTGGGCAAGGCGGCGCTTTTGGAGGTCTTGCGCGTCGTTCGGGAGGTTGAAGCGCCGCGGCCGAGCGCCAAGTTGAGCAGCATCGACACGCTGCCGAGCGTGGCCGCGAATCGTGGGACCGAGCCGGCCAAGCTGTCCCGGCTGATGAAAGGCGAGCTGGACTGGTTGGTGATGAAAGCCCTGGAGAAGGATCGCACGCGGCGTTACGACACGGCCAACGGCCTGGCCCGCGACATCCAGCGGTATCTGGCCGACGAGGTGGTGGAGGCCCGGCCGCCGAGCGTGGGGTACCGGGTGAGCAAGTTCGTCCGCCGGCACAAGGGGCAGGTGATCGCGGCAGGCCTGGTCTTGTTGGCCTTGCTGGCCGGCATCACGGGCACCACGTTCGGCCTGTTCCGAGCGGAAGCAGCGCGTCGCGGCGAGGCACAGCAGCGGGCGGCGGCCGAGAAAGCGGCAGCGGCCGAGCGGTTGGCCAAGCTCGACGCGGACACCAAGCGGCAGGAGGCGAAGACGAATCTGGCCTTTGCCAAGAAGGGGAACGAGATCCTCGGCTCGGTGTTCGCCGGGCTGGACCCGAAGGCGAACTACGCGACGGTGGCCGACCTGCGCAACGCCCTTCGCGACAACCTGAACAAGGCCGTCAAAGACCTGGAGGGCTCGGCTATCGGCGAGCCGCTGGAAGTGGCCGCGATGCAAAACACGTTGGGCATGTCGCTTCTCGGTTTGGGGGAAGCGTCCCTGGCGGTTGAGGTGTTCCAGAAGGCACTAGCCACGCGCAAGGCCAAGCTCGGCCCGGACCACCCCGACACGCTCATCAGCATGAACGAACTGGCTTGGGCGTACCAGGACAGCGGCCAACTGGCCAAGGCCGTGACGCTGTACGAAGAGACGCTGGAGAAGAGTAGAGCCAAGCTCGGCCCCGACCACCCCGACTCGGTGATCGTCATTCACAACCTGGCCACGGCGTACCAGGACAGAGGCCAACCGGCCAAGGCCGTGACGCTGCTCGAAGAGACATTGCAGAAGCAAAAAGCCAAGCTCGCTCCTGACCACCCGTTCACGCTCATAACCATGAACAACCTGGCCCGGGCATACCAGGCCAACGCCGAACTCGCGAAGGCCGTGCCGCTGTTCGAAGAGACGGTGGAGAAGCAGAAAGCCAAGCTCGGCCCCGACCACCCTGACACGCTCACCAGCATGAACAACCTGGCCTTGGCCTACCAGGACAGCGGCCAACTCGCGAAGGCCGTGACGCTGTCCGAAGAGACACTGGAGACGAGGAAAGCCAAGCTCGGCCGCGACCACCCTGACACGCTCACCAGCATGAACAACCTGCCCCCCGTCGGGCATGACCGCAGCCAGGGTGGACTGAATCAACTTTCCCGCTCCAGGTGAAAACTCGGTCGAAGATGTTCTGCGGGAGGTTGCTCCTCAAGGCCGCAACCTTCGGGCTCCGGGCCGCAGTATTGAGGCGAAGGGGCAGCGCCATGGGCCTTGCCGAAGGTGTGGCCGCCCGCAATCAGCGCCACCGTCTCCTCATCATTCATGGCCATGCGGCCGAACGATTCCCGGATGTCCCTGGCGGCCGCGAGCGGATCGGGTTTGCCGTTGGGTCCCTCCGGATTCACGCTTGCCGAGTTCGACGCCAAGCCAGGAACGAGCGTAGGCCCACCAGGTGTCGGCGGTGCGGGCGGAGATGCTGAGGACTTCGGCGCATTGGTCGAGGGTGAGGCCGCCAAAACGCCGTAACTGAACGAGTTCAGCGATCTGGGGATGCTCGGTGGCCAACTTGGTGAGGGCGTCGTCCAGTGCCTCGATGTCGTCGCCGGGTGGTTGGCTCACGAGGTGGTCCGATTCGAGGTCAACGCGCTTTCCGGCATGGCGCTTGGCGGCGCTCTTGGCGCGGGCGTGATCGACCAGGATGCGCCGCATGGCCTGGGCCGCCGCCTGCAAATAATCGCTGCGGGTCGCGAACGACCGTTCACCGCCGAGTTTCAGGAACGCCTCATGAACCAGTGCGGTGGCGTCGAGGGTGTGCCCCGGCCTCTCGCCGGCGAGCTTCGTGGCAGCCAGCTTGCGGAGCTCATCGTACACCTGGGGCAGCAATTCGGCGGGCCTCATTGCTTCTCCTGCGCCTTGGCATTGCTTTCATGATACAGGCAACGATTCAGCGCGGCTCATTTCTTCTGTATTTCGCCCGCTCGGCCCGCCACTGCTTCGCCTCGTCGGGCCTGATTGTGTCCCGCTCTATAATGCGTTTCCGGCGCGCAGACCGAGCGCCGGGATGGTGCCGCGCCGGGGAGGCACCTGCTTGGCGGTGGAACCTCCCCGGCGTAATTCCGTTCGCGTCCCCACGCACGAGCCTACTTGAAATTCTGGGTAATCGTTTCGCTCGTGGCGGAGACCTTCTTCATGACAGTGGAGAGCGCTGCGAAGAAATCTGCTGGCTGAGCCGTAGCCTGCGGCCAACCAAGCAATGAGATGTCAAACGCCTCGTTGGAATCGGCGGTTGACACGCTGTGGTCATCTGTCGTGCGGGCAGTGCCCCCATCACCGGTCGTCGTGAGCTGGGAGGGAGGGGACTGCGGGGGCGTCCCCGAGATGTTGGGCAGATCCTGGCCAAGGAACAAGTTGCTGGCCACAGGACCTGTCGGGGCGATGGTCCCGCCGCCGTTGCCGCCTTGGTCCCCGGCCGCATGGATCACGCCAAAGAGCCCGTCGGTGAAATCGCCCGGGTGGTTGGGCCCCGCGTCAAAGAAGAGCTGGTTGGTCTTGCCGCTATCCGGCACGCCGTCGCCGAATTCCAGGTCCCACAGACCCTTGATGGCGATCGGCGTGCCGTTCGGCTGGGACAGCTGGCCTGCGTAAGTCGTGTAGTTACCGTTCGAGTCCGGTTTGTAAGCGTTGATGTGGCCGGGCCCCCAAACGTGCCGACCAGCAGGTCATTGCTGTACATGCCGAAGTTCGCCGGAGCCAGGGTGACCCCCCAGGGGTTTTCCAGCCGGCCCGGCGCGCAGACCAAGCGCCGGGGGCGGTGCCGGCCGGTGAGGGCTTGCTTGGCGGTAAGGACCTCACGGCATGTAGGAGGGGTCTAAGATGTAGATAGAGACCGTGGCCGTGCTCTGCGCGCCTAGGGAGTCAGTCATGGTGTAGGTGAACGTGTCGACGTAGACCGGCAACGGCCCGGAGTCTCCAACCAGGCCGGTCCCAATCAGATTGTTGAAGGCCCCGTGGGTGTCGTAGACGTACGACCCGTCGGCGTTGATCGTCACCAGCGCCCCGGACGCCAGCTGGATCGTGCTCCCGACGTTCTCCGCACTGCCGTTGAGCGCGCTCACCCGCAGCCCGCCCCCGGCCGGGTCTTGGTCGTTGGACAGGACGTTGCCTTCGGCCCCCGTGTCCGCGTAGGCCCAGTTGCTGTCATCTCTGGCCGTGAAGAAGGGGGTCAGGATCGTGCCGACCCCGGTGACCTTGTAGATGTGGGCATTACTGGCTTTGCTGAGATTGACGTAGAAGCTCTCGTCCGTCTCGCCCGCGGTTGCGGCGTTGACCAGGACCGTGATCGTCTGGGACGCCTGGCCTTTGGCGAAGCGGAGCGTCCCGGCGGTTCGGACGTAGTCGCCCCCGGCGACAGTGGCGGTCCCGTCGGCGGTGGCATAGTTGACACTCACCTGCTTGTTGTACGGCTGGGCCAGGCTCACGGTGAAGACGAACGCCGTCTGTCCGCTGAGGCTTTCTACGTGGGTGACGTCGTCGAGAACGAGGGCGCCGCTCGGCAGGGCGCGGTCTTCGAGCGCTTCCAGCCGCGGGCAGAAGCTGGTGCGTTGGCGAGAGGACGTTTGTGTGCGGCGGCGCGCTGCGGGCTCGGAGCGTGTCCAGTCTCGCAGCGAGGAAGAGAACGACATGATCTTTCTCCTTTCAAGAACTGGTCTGCGATAGAATGAAAACACCATCGCGGCCGGCGCGCAGACCGAGCGCCGGGGCGGTGCCGGGCCGGCGGGGGCTTGCTTGGCGGTAAGGACCCCGCCGGCCGCTTTTTGATCCTGACGGACGGACTCACGATCCGTCCTGCTTTTCTACTTCGAGGCCTTCTTCGCTCCCGGATGCTTCGCTCTCTCTGCTTGCCACTTTTTCGCCTCCTCTGGCCGGTTCGTCGCGGTGTACAACTCGATCAAGCGGTCGATGGTTTCGGGCAGGACCTTTTTGGCAGACGGCGGGATCATCTTCTCGCGCTGCTTCATCCCCTCATAGCCCTTGAGCAGCAGTGGTTCGGCGCCCTGATACTTCTTCTGGCCCAAAAGCGCCCCGCCGAGCAGCGACTGCGTGTAGAACGTGCTCCAGGCGTCGGGCTGCGTCTTCTCGCGGATGGTCAGGCACTCGCGGAAAAGTGGCTCGGCCTCGGCCCATTTTTTCTGCTCCAGGAGTCCCCAGCCGATATTAGCGAGCAGGCGGGTCAGTTCCGGGCCGTCCCTGGGCAGCGTTTTCCGAGCCTCGGGCAACTGTTCCAGGAGCACGTCAGTGAGTTCGACGATCCGGCGTCGCAGTCCTGCCTCGGGCGACTGTTCCCCGATCAAGACGAGGAGCTTCCCGCTCTCACCCGCTCTTGCGTAAGCGTTCTGCAATGGCCTGGCGACCCAGCTCAGGCTGGAGTGCTTCTTGGAGGCCCGGTAGGCCTCTGCGAGCAACGGGATGGCTTCCTTGGGCCGGCGCGCGGCCAGGTAGTTCACCCCCAGGTTGGCGACGGTCAGTTGTGTTTGCGGGTGCTGCCTGCCCAGCACTTTCTCCTGAAGCTGGAGAGTCTTTTCGAAGAGCGGGATCGACTGATCCAGGCGTTTCAGCCGCCAGTACGCTACCGCCAGGTTGTTCATGCTGCTGAGTGTATTGGGGTGATCGGGGTCGAACTTCGCCTTTGTGAGCTTGAGCGTTTCTTTCAAGAGCGGCAGGGCCAGGTCAAGCTTCCCGTCTTCCTGGTAGCACATGGCCAGGTTATTCATGGTGGCGAGCGTGTCAGGGTGGTCGAGGCCGAGGTGCGCCTTCCGGAGCTTGAGCGTCTCCTCATACAGCGGCAGGGCCAGGTCGAACTGCCGGGCGGCGTGGTAGCACCAGGCCAGGTCGTTCATGCTGGCGAGCGTGTTCGGGTGCTCCTCCCCCAGCTTCTTCTTCCCGAGCTTGAGCGTCTCCTGGTACAGCGGCAGGGCCTTGTCGAGCTGCCCGGCGGCCTGGTAGCCCCCGGCCAGGTCGTTCATGCTGGTGAGGGTGTCCGGGTGGTCGGGGCCCAGGTTCGCCGTCCGGAGCTTGAGTGTCTCCTTGAACAGCGGCAGGGCCTTGTCGAGTTGCCCAGCGGCCTGGTAGCCACTGGCCAGATTGTTCATGCTGGTGAGGGTGTCGTGGTGGTCGGGGCCGAGCTTCGCCTTCATCAGCTTGAACGTCTCCTTGAACAGCGGCAGGGCCTTGTCAGGCTTCCTGACAGCCAGGTAGCACATGGCCAGGTTGTCCATGACGATGAACGTGCCGCGGTCGTCGAGGCCGACCTTTGCCTTCATCAGCTTGAACGTCTCCTCGAACAGCGGCAGGGCCTTGTCGAGTTGCCCGGCGGCCTGGTAGCCCGATGCCAGGTTGTTCATGCTGGCGAAGGTGTCGGCATGGTTGGGAGCGAGCTTCGCCTGCCTCGTCTGCAACGCTTTGCCAAGCACCTCGACCGCCAGCGCGTATTCGCCCAAACCTAGTAACGACAAGCCAAGGTTATTCTGCATCGCGGCCACCTCCAGCGGGTCGCCGATGGCCGAGCCCTCCAGTTCCTTCACGGCCTTGCCCAGGTTCTCCCGCAGCACGTCCTGCAGCGGCCGGCCCGACTCCGCGATCAGCTTCGGGTCCAGCCCGGCGAACACCGAGCCGAGGATCTCGTTACCCTTCTTGGCAAAGGCGAGATTCCGCTCCGCCTCTTTCCGCCGCGCCTCCGCCTCTTTCCGCCGCACCTCCGCCTCCACCTTCGCCTTCTTTTCGCCGTCGGCCCGCTGGGCCTCGCGGACCTTGGCCTGCCGCTCCTGCTTGGCGGCCTGGTCGGCCAAACGTTTCTGCTCCAGGGCGTCCGTCGTGGCTCGCCGCTCCGCCTCGGCGGCATGATTGGCCTGTAGCATCCCCACCGTTGTGCCGATCACCCCGGCGACCAGCGCCAGGAGCACCAGACCGGCGGCAATCACCGGTCCGCGATTTCGCTGCACGAACTTGCGCAGGCGATAAGCCATCGTCGGCGGCCCTGCCGTAACCGGCTCGTGATTCAGAAACCGCTCGATGTCCTTCGCGAAGCCGTTGGCGGTCTCATAACGCCGATCGCGCTCCTTCGCCAGTGCCTTGAGGACGATCCAGTCCAGCTCTCCCCGGACGAACCGGCCCAGCTTCGCCGGCTCCGTCTGCCGGTTCGCCGCCACGCTCGGAGCGCTCTCGGTGGAGCTCAGACGCGAACTCGGCGTCGGCACCTCCTGCTCGCGGATCAGCTTCAGCATCTCGTCCAGCGGCGCTTTCTTCAGCGTCTCGCGCGTGATCGGCGTTGTGCCGGTCAGCAGCTCATACAGGATGATGCCCAGCGCATAGATGTCGGTACGTGTGTCCACATCCAGAGCGCTGAAATTCGCCTGTTCGGGGGCCATGTACAACGGTGTGCCCATGACGCTGCCGAACGCCGTGAACAGGGTGTGTTCTGTCAGTTGCAGCCCCGTGGTCGCCTTCGCCAGCCCAAAGTCGATGATCTTCGGCACCGGCGTGCCGTCGTGGGATTCCACCAGAATGTTCGACGGCTTCAGGTCGCGGTGGATGACCCCCTTCTGGTGCGCGTGTTGAACGGCCGAGCAAACTTGCAGGAACAGATGGAGCCGGTCGGGGATGCCGAGCCTGTGAACGTCGCAGAAGTCCGTGAGCGGCACGCCCTTGACGAGTTCCATGACGAAGAAAGGCCTGCCGCTCTCGGCCGTGCCGGCGTCCAGGAGCCGGGCGATGTGCGGGTGATCCATGAGCGCGATGGCTTGCCGTTCCGCCTCGAAGCGCGTCAGAATGGTCTTCGACTGCCCGCGCTCGACGCGGATCAACTTGATCGCCACGCGCCGCTTGACCGGTTCCGTCTGGTCGGCCATCCAGACCGTGCCCATGCCTCCTTCGCCGATCTGTTGCAGCAGCTTGTATCGGCCGGCAATGACGGTCCCGGCGATCTCCACGTGCAGGGCGTCATCCGCTTTGATGGCCTGTCCCGGGCTATCAATCGTGTTGGCGGCAAATGGTTGGTCCAGGAGCGGATTCGACCGGCCATGCGCCGCCAGTAGTTCCTCAAGCCGCGCGCGCAGCTCCGGCTTGCCCGCGCACTCGCGGTCCAACAGCGCCGCCCGTTGCCTGGGGTCGGCGGTCGCAATGGCGGCTTCGAACAGGTCAAGTTCGGTCATCGAATTCGCCCTCCGATTACTCAGCGGAAACCGCCTACAAAAGGCGCAGTTTCATTCGGAAAAAAAACCAGACTCGGGCCACATTTACCGCGCGTTCGGAAGTTCAATCGACGTAAGTGACTTGTATTGTAGGGAGGAAGCGCAATCCGGTCCGACACACCGCCGTGAGTATTCCCGGTCAAACCGTAACCCATACGGTCCAAGTCTACTTTTCCGCGATGCAATAGAGGTATCGTTGGCCGCGGAGGAACAACTCCCGGCCGGCGATGGCGGCAAGCACTGATCTGGTCGTCCAAGTTAGAAGTCGGCGACCCGATCGATTAAAGGACCTCGATCTGGACGGTCGTCGTGGCTGTGATTCCAGTGGTCAGGTCCGTGGCTTTGATAGTTAATGTGATGGGGGTCTCTGTGGGGGGCAATATGTCCGGCGGCGTATACTTCACGCTTTCCAAGAGGGCGTTGACTTGCTGTTGCGTTCCTTTTAATTCGATTTTACTTCCTGTTTCTACTTCGAGCCCACCTCTAAGGCCCAGTGTCAAACCCCAGAGCGTACCGTAATTGACCGTCAGGATTAGATCGAGCTTGGCGTTGGGGTTGGAGTCGCCGACACTGATCGTCGGGGTCGGGAACCGGCCGGAGCCGGGGCGTGTTATACCCCCGATCGAGATCACGGTTTCCCCAGTGGCTTTTGCCCGAATAACGGTGGGTGCATTGATGACCAGAGAGATTGGCGCAAAAGCAAAACCCATAGCCAGCGCGGTTCCGGCTTCGTTCAACATGCTCTCGGATGTGAAGTACCGACTCCGAACATGGTCAACGTACGCCGGTGGCGTTCCAAGTTCGTCGCTCGGTTGCGGCAGGATTTCGAGAAGATCGGGGAGTCGTGGCCGACCCAGGTACTTCCGGAGAGTTACTTCACCCCCTCTGCACATCCTTTCGTCGCAAGAACCAGGCCGCCAGTCCCAGCATAATCGCGGTTTGGATGATAAGGGCCGTGCACGCCACCCAGACGTTGTCGTTGTAATTCATCGCGGCGGGGACGTCGGGAGGTAAGGACGTTGTACCGCGGTGTACGCCGCGATAGGCCCAGTAAGCCGGCGACAGGAGCGTGGCTAGAGAGTACAGCGGGCCGTCTTTGACTTGCAAAACGCCGCCGCCAAGGATGATTTGCGGGATCAGAACGTATGGCAGAAGCGTGTTGGCCTGGTCGGGTGAAGACACCATCGATGACAGGAGCAGGCCCATGCTCACGCCGGTCATGGCCAGAAGCACCAGCACGCCAAATTCGCCGGCATTGCTCAAGCGATATCCCGCATACGGAAAATCGTGGCCGAACTGCCAGTGCATAAACTCCAGCGGCCCATAAATGCAGATCATGAGCAGCAGGGCTTGCACGGCGGTCATGCTGGTCAGCACGAGAAATTTGCTCGATAGATACGGGACGATGCCCAGGTTCACCGCACGTTCCCGGCTATAAATGGCCTCTTCTTTGACAATCTCCTTGGAGGCGTTATTGCAGCCGAACCACAAGACGATGATCACGATCAGAAAGAGCAGCATGTACGTGAAGCGCGGATTTACAATGATGTATTCGGGCAGGACTGGTCCTTTGGTGGCCGCCAGCTGGGGCATGATTTCCACCAGGCGGGCAATCTTCGGATCGGGCTTGCCGAAGAGTTTCTTGTAATTGTCAATCAATTCTTGGGCCATTTCACCCAGGTCGTTGACAAGCTCGCGTTCCTTCTCATCCAGCTTGCGCGGGACGAGGACTTTTTCCTGGTACGGCTTGTGCGCGAAGCCGCACAGGATGAAGAGTGCCACAATGGGTGCTTGCAGGAACAGGAGGCGGAGGCCGTGGCGGTCGCGGCCGATGAGCTCCAGATAGCGCGCCGTCAGGATGCGGAACTGGTGCCAGAAGGGGAAGCGTTTGCGCGGCGCCGGCGGAGGAACCATCAGAGGATGGACGGATGGAGTGCCACTGCCGACGACCGTCGCTGCTGCTCTCACGGGTTCTGGACGATCATCTAGATGGCGTCTAGAACCTGTGGAAGATTCATCGAACGCTAAACGCAAGCGGTTGGCGACATATTCTTGATGCAACTGGGAATCCTGAAACTGTTTTTCCCATGCGTCAGGCTCTTTGCCGGCCAGCGTGTCGTAGATTTCACTGATGCGGCTGACGGCGAAGTAAGCCCGCGCCTCGGCTGGGGGACCGTAATACACTAACTTGCCCCGAGCCAGTAGCAAAATCAGATGGCACAGGTCCACATTGTCCACGTTGTGCGTGATGCACAAGACCGACTTGCCCTCGTCGGCCAGGTGGCGAAACAGTCGCATCATGCGCGTTTCAGTGCCGGCATCCAGGCCGCTGGTGGCCTCGTCGATGTAGAGCAGGCACGGCCTGGCCAAAAGCTCGGCGCCCAGGCTGACGCGCTTGATCTGCCCGCCGCTTAGCTGGCCCACGATAGTATCTTGTTGTGGCTCCAATTCCATTTGCCGTAGGACTTCGTCGATGCGGGCATCCAGTTCCTTGCGCGTAGTATCGCCCGGCAGCCTGAGCCGGGCCGTGTAATACAGAGCCCGTGCGATCGGCAACTGCGTGTGCACAATATCCTTTTGCGGAACGTAGCCAAGCGATTGACGGAAGCTATCGAAATTGAGATAGAAGTCCTCACCGTTGGCCAGCACTTTGCCGGCGCTGGCTGGCCGCCGGCCGTTCAGGCAATCCATGAGCGTGCTTTTGCCGGATCCGCTCGGGCCCAAGAGGCTGACAAATTCGCCTGGCTCCACGGCCAGGTTGATGTTGTCCAGCAACTTGCGCGGCTTGCCGTCCGCCTGAATGATGACCTTTTCCAGCCCCCTGGCTTCAAGGCGCAGGCTCAGGCTATTGTCAAGGATGTGGATCTCGTTACCGGCCAGACGAAACAGGAAAGGCCCGATGCCGACGCGCTCCTGCTCGTGAAGGAGAATCGCTTCCGCAATGCGTCGGCCATTGACGAAGACCCCATTCAGGCTAGCCAGGTCCTCCAGGCGAACGCCGTCGCTTTCCCGCCGCAGTAGTGCGTGATGCCGCGATACAGACGGATGCGGCAAGCGGACATCGCAATCCTGGTCCCGGCCGATGAGAAAAAGGCTTTTGGCCGCCGATAGATCGGGCAGTGTCACCGTCCGCCGCAGATTTTGGACGGGCGGCCCCGGGCCGGCAAAGCGAATGGTGGCGTCGTCTGGGCGCGTGGCAGGATCCATGGCTTTCATTCCCTTGGAATAGGCTTTTCGAAGCTGTTCATTTTACGGAATCGATTCGGGGATTAAACGAGGACATTCCTCGAATATCCCAAGTGCTTGTTGCACGATCCGCGCCACTGGCACTCGAATTTGTGCGGAAAAAGGCCCAAAAACTCAAGTCTCGCAACTCTTGCACTTGACAGAAGTCGTTTTCTGTTAAGACGTTGCAACAATTTGGTTAAATTTCCCAACTTCGCTTTTTCGGTGTTTTGCGAAATTAGGTCTTTGGACTTGCCTAGAAAGCCCAAGAACGCGCCATCAATTATCGGTCAGGATCAGTGACCATGATGGCGCCAGTCCATGCCAAAGCCTCAGGCCGCCGCCTCTCGATGATCTTCATCACGACAAACCCGATCAGCATCAAGGCCACAACGACGAACGGGGTCAGGCTCAATGGATAATCCGGCAAGGGCAGGACCGTGACAACGATTACGGGCGCAAGAAAAGGGTTCCTACGATTGGCACGATGCCGTGACGCCATGTGTTGAAATCCGCAGGATGCTCGCGGCGGACAAAAACGGTCAAGGCAGCGTTTGCCGGAATGTACAGCGCGATGGCTGCCAGCGCCGTCATCGTGCCGAGGAAGTCGAAGATCTTACTCGCTCCAAAGGCCACGCCGATCAAGAGGAAGCTGCCGATCTGCAAAATCAGGTGGACGT
>Ga0306920_100006561_pt1 | contig 15220 bp, 12 predicted proteins | sample flu12Cox44000170_FD_204666 | JGI IMG/M metagenome (GOLD analysis project Ga0306920, IMG submission 204666) | Lab enrichment of tropical soil microbial communities from Luquillo Experimental Forest, Puerto Rico - flux4day.12C.oxic.44.000.170 (v2)... | ecosystem: Environmental > Terrestrial >... | reverse complement strand
GACGATCGGCGGCACGCGGTCTGCCCAGGGCCGCGCCGCCTCGAAGGCCGCCGCCGCGCGCAGCACCGCCGCCTCGGCGCGCCGCCGGCCCACGATCTGCAGGCCGACCGGCAGCCCCTGCCGGGTGAAGCCGCAAGGTATCGAGATGGCCGGCAGGCCGAGCACCGAGAACGCGTAGGTGAGATACGAGCGCTGGAGCATCCGTCCGACCGGGCGGCCGTTGATCTCGACCGGATGCGGCTCTCCGATCGGAAACGGCGGCGTGGCCGACGTGGGCGTGATCATGAGCTCGCGCGTGGCCAGGAATTCACGGACGCGCTGCCACTGGCGCGTGCGCAGGAGCTCGCCGCGCGCCACGTCGCGCGACGTGAGCGCCAGCCCTTGCTCGGTGTTCTCCACGAGCCCTTCCTGGAGGACGGCGCGGTGCTCGGGCAGCTTGTCCGCGTGGCGCGCGACCATCAGGAGCCCTCGCGTGAGCCGCACGATCTCCGGGACGTCGCTCAAGTCCGGGCTCGCCCGCTCCACACGCGCGCCCGACGATCGAAACGCGGAGACCGCGTCGTCGAACACGCGACGGACCTCGTCGTCGATGGTCATCAGGCCGCCGAGGTCGGCCGTGGCGCCCATCTTCGAACCCTTCACCGACGGCGTCTTCACCGCATTCAAGAGCTCGCGCGCGTCGACGTCGTAGGAAATCGGCGAGCGGTCGTCGGCGCCTGACATCACCGACAGCATCAGTGCGGTATCCCCGATCGTGCGGGCCATCGGGCCCTCGACCGAATAGGTGTCCCACGCGAGCACGGAGGGATAGCGCGGGATCAGTCCCGGCGTCGTGCGGAAGCCGACGACGCCGCAATACGACGCGGGGCCGCGCAGCGAGCCGCCGAGGTCGGTCCCCTCGGCCAGCGGACACATGCCGGTGGCGAGCGCCGCCGCCGAGCCTCCGCTCGAGCCGCCGGCCGTGAGCGCCAGATTCCACGGATTGCGCGTGGCGCCGAACACCGCGTTGACGGTATTCGGGCCGAACGCGAACTCGGGCGTGTTGGTCTTGCCGATCACGATCGCCCCGGCGGCGCGCAGACGCTGGACGACCAGCGCATCCTCGTCGGGCACGTGACTCTCGAAGAGCTTGGAGCCGTGCGTCGTGCGGATGCCCTTCGTCGCCGTGACGTCCTTGATGGCGACGGGGATGCCGAAGAGCGGCGGGAGCGCGGCGCCCCGGCGAAATGCCGCGGTCGCCAGGCGTGCCTGGCGCAGCGCGTCCTCCCGCACCAGGGTGACGATCGCGTTCACATCGGGGTTGACCGCGTCGATCCGCGCGAGGACCGCCTGCATGACCTCGAGCGGCGACGTGCGGCCCGCACGGTAGAGGCGCGAGAGCTCGACGGCCGGTGTGAAGCAGAGGTCACGGGTCGTCATGCGCGCCCCAGTCTACACCGTGCTATCGGGTCGGCGCGTGGCGGCCGCGGCGTGACTTCGTTCAGGCGCAGCCGGCTATCGGGACCGCTCGCTCCTCATGATCGCGGTGCCGATGACCTTGCGGCCGTCGGGCGAGACCATGCCGATGACCGCGACACGGTCCCGCACGCCGAGGCCCGCGTACTCGTCTTGCGGCACGCTCGTGAGATCCACCCCGACGCTGGGTCCCTTATCCGCCTGAACGATCATCTGGTCGCCGCCGATCCACTGCGCGAGCCCATCCACACGGACGACTCGCTCTTGAGCGGCAGCGGCCGGGATGAGCCCGCCGGCGAAGCTCGGCACGAACGCCAGCACCGCGAACGCGACGGCAATTTTCCTCCGCATGATGAAAGCCCTCCACGATTCCGACGCGCGAGACGTCGCGCTGGTTTCCGTCTCGGGAATCACCCTGATCGCGGAGGCGTGAATGTCCTGATCTGAGGCGTTGCGGCGCCCGAGCTCCTGCACTAATCTGCGCCCAGCCAGTCCGTCAGGAGGAGGGTGACATGCCAACCATCGCGTCCATCGACAAGCTCTTCAGCCAGGCGACCGAGTCGAAGGCCATGCCGGGCATCGTCGCGGTGGCCGCCACCGACGCGGGAACCGTGTACGAGGGCGCGTTCGGCAAGCGCGAGCTCGGCAAGGACGAGCCGATGACCGTCGACTCGGTCGTATGGATCGCGTCGATGACCAAGGCCATCACGGGGACCGCCGCCATGCAGCTCGTCGAGCGTGGCGAGCTGAGCCTCGACCGCCCGGCGAGCGAGGTGGTCGCAGTTCTCTCGGCGGTCAAGGTGCTCGAAGGGTTCGACGGCGCCGGCCAGCCGCGCCTGCGCGCTCCCAAGCGGCCGATCACGTTGCGGCATCTGCTGACGCACACCGCCGGCTTCGCCTACGAGATCTGGCGCTCGGAGATCGCGCTGTACCAGAGCGTCACCAACACGCCGGGCATCACGACCTGCGCCAACGCGGCGCTGACGACGCCGCTCCTGTTCGATCCTGGCGATCGGTGGGAGTACGGGATCAGCATCGACTGGGTCGGCAAGATGGTCGAGGAAGTCAGCGGCCAGAAGCTCGACCGCTACTTCCAGGACAACATCTTCGGCCCGCTCGGCATGAAGGACACCTCGTTCAAGCTCTCGCCGTCGCAGCGGGCCCGGCTGGCGAGCGTGCATCAGCGCGACGACAAGGGCGCGCTGGCGCCCATCGAGTTCGCGCTGCCGGAGGATCCCGAGTTCCTCATGGGCGGCGGCGGTCTCTACGCCACCGCGCGCGACTACCTGGCCTTCACGCAGATGATCCTGCGAGGCGGCACCGTCGGCGGCGTCCAGGTCCTGCGTCGCGACACCGTCGACCTCATGGCGCAGAACCACATCACGCCGCTCGACATCGCGCCGATCAAGACGGCGGCCCCCGGGCTGTCAAGGGACTTCGAGCTCTTCCCAGGGATGCGGAAGGGCTGGGGACTGAGCTTCCTGATCAACACGCAGGAGGCGCCGACCGGGCGCTCGGCCGGCAGCCTCGCGTGGGCCGGCCTGGCCAACACCTACTTCTGGATCGATCGCACGAAACGCGTCTCGGGGGTCTTCCTGTCGCAGCTGCTTCCGTTCTACGACGACACGGCGATCAACCTGTTCGCCGGGTTCGAGACCGAGGTGTACCGCGCGCTGCGGTAGTGCCTCACGCGCGAGCTGAACGGCTCCGGAGCGCGCGCCAGACGCGCTCCGGAGTCAGCGGCAGCTCGCGAAGCCGGACGCCGGTGAGCCGCGCGAGCGCGTTGGCCACCGCCGGGCTCACCGGAATCAGGCTCCCCTCGCCCGCGCCCTTGGCGCCGAACGGCCCGCTCCCGTCGGCATTCTCCACGAAGTGGCACTCGAGGTCGCCCGGCGCATCGTCGGCGCGAGGCACGCGGTACACGAGCAAGGTGCCGTTCAGCAGGTGGCCGTCCGCATAGAGCATCTCCTCGAGCAGCGTGTGGCCGAGCCCCTGCACGACGCCGCCCTCGTCCTGGCCCTCGAGCAGGAGCGGATTGATCGCCCGGCCGACGTCCGCGACCGAGACGTAGCGCTCGACTCGCAGCGCGCCCGTCTCCTCGTCCACGCTGACCTCCGCGGCGCCCACCGCCATCTCCCAGAACGGCGTGCTGCCCCCGAGCGGCGCCGCCGTGCGGCCGGGAGCGATCACGCCGCGGCCGATGAGCTCGCCACCGGACATCCCGAATTTCAGCGCCAGCGCCTCCGCGTACGTGAGGCGACGCGACGGCGCGACGACCGCGCCGTCGGCGAGGGCAAGCTCGCGCAGCGCCACACCGAGGCTCTGCGCTGCGATCGCGAGGAGCTGATCGCGCACGTCTTCGGCGGCGACCTGCACGGCGCGGCCGGTCATCGCCGTGGACCGGCTCGAGCTCGTGGTCTGGTCATACGGCGTCACCGCGGTGTCGGGCTGGACGACGGTCACCTGCGCGAGCGGCACGCCCAGGACCTCGGCCGCGATCTGCGCGAGCACCGTGCGCGTCCCCTGGCCCATCTCGACGGCGCTCGCGAGCACGGAGACGCTTCCGTCGGCGTGAAGCCGCACGATCGCCTCTGACACGCTCGGCGCGACCGAGGCCTTGAGCATCGCGGCCACGCCGCGCCCGCGGTCGGCCGCGGGCATCTGGGTCCACCCGATCGCCTCGGCCGCGCGCCCCAGGCTCTCCTCGAGCTTGCCGTCGATCGGCGTGTCGCCCGGCGCGAACTCCTCACCGTGCGCGAGGAAGTTCTGGCGCCGCAGATCGATGGGGTCGCGACCGAGGCGGTCGGCCGCCACGTCGAAGAGCGACTCGAGCGCCCACGCGAGCTGCGGCACGCCGAAGCCTCGAAACGCGCCGCCGGGCGTCGTGTTCGTGTAGACCGCGCGGGCATCGAGCTTCACGTGCGGGACGCGATACGGCCCGGTGGCCGTGTAGGTGCCCTTCTGGACGACGCGCGGCCCGATGTCCGCATACGCGCCCACGTCGTAGTCCGACTCGCACTCGACGGCCACGAGCGTGCCGTCACGCCGGAAGCCGGCGCGCACCGCGACGCGCGCGGCACAGCGGCGCACGGTCTGGAACGCTTCGGGTATCGATGCCGCCAGGCGCACGGGCCGGCCGGCCGCGCGCGCCAGGGTGGCGGCCAGCGGCTCGAGCTTCGCGTAGGTCTTGCTGCCGAAGCCGCCACCCAGGTGCGGGACGACGACGCGGATGCGCGCAAGCGGGACGTCGAACATCTTCGCCAGCTCCACGCGAACCGAATACGGATTCTGGGTCGACGCCCAGAGCGTCAAGGCGCCGGTCTCGTCCCAGGCGGCGACGACGGCGTGAGGCTCGAGTGCCACGTGCTGCACGGAGGGAAACCGGTAGGCGTCCTCCACGACGACGGGCGCGCCCGCGAGCTCCGCGGCGGCGTCGCCACGCGCGAAGCTCCACTGGTGGCAGATGTTCGTGCCGGGCCGCGGCCGCAACGTCGAGAGGTCCGCGAAGTGGCCGGCCGGCGGCTGGCCGGCATGGACGAGTGTCGCGCCGGGCGCCAGCGCCTCGTCGAGGCTCATCACCGCGGTGAGCGGCTCGTAGTCGACGTCGATCAGCTCGAGCGCCTCCTCGGCCGTCGCCTCGTCGACGGCGGCGACCGCGGCAACCGGCTCGCCCTCGTAGCGGGCGACGTCGATCGCGAGCACGGGGCGGTCCCGATACGCGGGGCCGTAGTACGGATCACACCAGGTCAAATCGCCGCCGGCGAGCGCCGCGAAGACGCCGGCCCGGGCGCGGGCGCGCGTGACGTCGACGCGCCGCACTCGCGCGTGGGCGTACGGCGAGCGGAGCACCCTCGCATGAGCCATGCCCGGCAGGGTCAGGTCGGTGACGTAGCGCGCGCGGCCGGTGACCTTCTCGATCGCGTCGACGCGCGGCACGGGATGCCCGACGACGCGCAGCGGGCGCGCGCTCACCGCGCGGCCTCCGCGGCCGCCAGGACCGCGTCGACAATCTTCCGGTAGCCCGTGCAGCGGCAGAGACTGCCGCGCAGGTAGTGCAGGACGTCGTCGCGGGTCGGCTTCGTGTTCTCGGCCAGCATCGCCCTGGCCGTCAGGAGCATGCCCGATGTGCAGAAGCCGCACTGGACGGCGCCCGTCTCGACGAACGCGCGCTGGAGCGGATGGAGCGAGTCGCCCTCCGCGAGCCCCTCGACCGTCAGCACCGAGCGCCCGGCCGCCTCCACGGCCAGGTACGTGCACGCGCTGACCGCGAGGCCGTCGACCAGCACCGTGCACGCGCCGCACACCTGGGTATCGCACGAGCGCTTGGCGCCCTTCAGGTCGAGGGCGTCGCGCAGCACGTCCAGCAGCAGCGCGTGCGGCACCACCTCGAGATCGCGGGGCCGGCCGTTGACGACGACGTGAATGGTCACGAGGCTTCAGGCGACCACGGCGTAGGGAAAGCGCGCGGCGGGCTCGGCGCCGCGCGCCCGGGCCGCGGCGATCCGGAGTGCTCGGCGCACGAACACCGCCACCATCTCGCGCTTGTAGTCCGCCGAGCCGTACAGGTCGTCGGCCGGATCCACGCCGCCGGCGGCGCTCTCCGACGCCGCGCGCGCCACGTCCTCGAGGTCGGCGAGCGCAGCACCCCGAAGCCGCGCCTCGGCCTGGGCGACGCGGATGGGCGTGGGGCCGACGCAGCCGACGGCGACGCGCGCGTCGACGATACGGCCACCCACGCCGCCTCCAGCACCGGCCAGCCCATCGAGCCGCAGCGCGGTGGCGACGGCGAGAGTCGGGCGCTCGTGCGCGCCGAACTTCACGTACGCCGCCGCGGTGTCGGCCGGCCATGGCGTGAGCGCGACCGAGCCGAGCACCTCGTCCGGCGCGCGCGACGTCTCCCAGGGGCCGCGGACGAATTCCCCGAGCGGCAGCTCGCGGCGTCCGCGCGGCGACACGAGCTCGACGGTCGCGTCGAGCGTCAGGAAGAGGGTCGCGAGGTCGCTGTGCGGATCGGCGAAGGCGAGGTTGCCCCCGACCGTGCCGACGTTGCGGACCCGCACGTTGGCCACGTGGCGGGCGACCGAGCTCACGAGGGGACAGCGGGCCTTGATCAGCACGGATTGCTCCACGGCGCGATGCGTGACGGCAGCGCCGAGCCTGAGGCGAGCGCCGTGCTCGGGCGCGAGTCCGATCTCGCCGAATCCACGAACGCGCTTGACGTCGACGAGATGGCGCGGGCGAAGCAGGCCAAGCTTCATCAGGAGCAAGAGCTCGGTACCGCCCGCGTAGACGGCGGCGTCCTCGCCCAGGCCGGCCAGGAGCGCGCACGCCTCCTCGGCGGTCTCGGGGCGATGAAGCGTGAACGGCCGGAGCACGGTCAGCGGCCGAGCGCGGCCGCGGGGCGGACGATCTCGTCGGCGATCATCCGCAGATACTCGATGCGCGCCTTCGCCTCGCGCGGCAGGCTGTAGATCGTGAAGCCGATCCCGTCGAGCCCTCGCTCGTGCGCCCGGGCGATCGTCTCCAGGCAGTCGCGCGGCGTGCCGTTGATGGTCCAGTCGTCGAGGCTCGTGTCGAAGTCGAGCTGCAGCGGGACCATGGTCGGTTCCTGCATCTCCCAGCTCCGGTACATCGCGAACGTCCGCTCGAGGTAGCCGCGCGCAGCCGCCCGCGCCGCTTCCTTGCTGGCCCCGACGATCAGGCTGCGCGAGGCGTACGCGGTGCCTCGCGTGGCCGGCGACTCTGCCGCGCGCGCCTCGCGATAGACCGCGACCAGCCGCGCGACGTCGGCCCAGGCGACCTGCGGGCCGAAGAAGACCGCGTCGACCAGGCGCGCGGCCCGCTTCGTCGCGCCGACGCTCTGGGCGCCCATCTCGAGCGGTGGATGCGGACGCTGCAGCGGCGGCAGCCCGAGGCGCCCTCCACTCAGCTTCGTGTAGGCGCCCTCGAACGTCACGTCCTCGCCGCGCCAGAGCCGCTTCATCACCGCCAGCGACTCCTCGAGCTTGGGCACTCGGTCCTTGCGCGCGAGCCCCGCCGCCTCGAGCTCGCGCTCGCGATAGCCGATCGCGACGCCGACGTCGAGGCGGCCGTGCGTGATGTGATCGAGCGTGGCCACGCTCTCAGCGGCGTCCACGGGGCTCAGCAGCGGCAGCAGCAGCATCGAGGTCTTGAGCCGCATCTCGCCTGCTTCGGGCGCGAGCCGGCTCAGCATCGCGATCGGATGCGGCCACACCGTCGGGTGCGACACCTGGTGGTGGCCGATCGAGACCCAGGAAAAGCCCATGCCGGCCGCGGCGCGGACGACCTCGATCGCCTCGTCGATGATGGCCGTGGGCGCGCGATCGGTCGGGCTCCAGAACGGTGTGAGGTGGAAGCCGATTCGCACAGGCGTATTCTACCCGCTCGGGAGGACTCATGATGCCGACGCTTCAAGAGCTTCTGCGTACCCGCGTGGCCCGCTGGGCGGATCGCCTGCCCGACTGGGATGCCTTTGCCGACGCGCGCGTCGAGGGCTACCGGCGCGCCCAGCATCGGTACATCGGCGCCGGCGCCTCGGGCAAGACCGACGCGCGCGCGATCCCCGCGGAGCAGTTCACCCTGAGCGTGATGTTCGTGCCGCCGGGCCAGGGCAACGCCGCGCACACGCACGAAGTCGAGGAGGTGTTCTTCATCCTCGACGGCAAGGTGAAGGTCTTCTTCGAGGACGGCGCCGGCCATCGCGAGGAGACCGTGCTCGGGCGCTGGGACTGCGTCTCCGCGCCGGCCAACGTCGTCCACGGCTTCGAGAACGTCGGCCTCGAGCCCGCGTACTTGCAAGTGATGCTCGGCCGCGCACGTCCCGACCTCATGAGCTACGCGGATCCGGGGCTTCAGGCGCAGCGCGACGCGCACCTCGGGCGGGCCCGCGTGTGAGCGCCTCCGCGCGCGCATGGATCTAGAGCGCGGCGTGGCCGACGACGGCGTCCTGCCCGAGCACGTGCGGCGCAACCGCGCTCGCTGGAACGCCGAGGCGCCGAGCTACGCTGCCGGCGGCGAGCGCGCCTGGGCTCGCGAGGAGCCGACCTGGGGCATCTGGCGCGTGCCCGAATCCGAGCTCGGCGTCCTGCCGAAGGACCTGGCGGGAAAGGCCGGCATCGAGCTCGGATGCGGCACGGCGTACGTGTCGGCGTGGCTCGCCCGGCGCGGCGTCAAGGTCGTCGGGATCGACGCCTCGCCGGCCCAGCTCGCGACCGCGCGCCGCCTCCAGCGCCACCACCGCCTCGAGTTCCCGCTGATCGAGGCCGACGCCGAGCGCGTGCCCTGTCGCGACGCGTCCTTCGATCTGGCGATCTCCGAGTACGGCGCCTGCCTCTGGGCGGATCCCGATCGCTGGGTCGCCGAGGCGGCCCGCATCCTGAGGCCGGGCGGCGAGCTCATCTTCCTCGTGAACTCCGTGCTGTTCGCGCTCTGCGTCCCGGCCGAGGACGGCATCGCCGGCGAGCGACTCCTGCGTCCGGCCTTCGGGATGCGACGGATCGAATGGCCAGGCGATCCCGGGGTCGAGTTCCACCTGTTGCACGGAGACTGGATTCGCGTCCTGCGACGCAACGGGTTCGACGTCGAACAGCTGATCGAGGTGCGGCCACCGGAATCGGCGACGACAAGCTACGAGTACGTCACGCTCGAGTGGGCGCGGTGCTGGCCCTGCGAAGAGGTCTGGCGCGCCCGGCGCCGGTGAAGGTCGGGGAGGAGCGATGGACGATCTCTTGATTCGAGGCGGTCATCTGATCGACGGCACCGGCGCCGCCGGGATCGACGCCGACGTGAGCGTCGCCGGCGGCCGCATCGTTGCCGTCGAGCGCCGGTCGTCGCGCCCGGCCCGGCGTGTGATCGACGCGCGCGGCCAGGTCGTGGCGCCGGGGCTCATCGACATTCACACGCATTCGGACTTCACCCTGCCGCTCAATCAGCGCGCCGAGTCGAAGATTCGCCAGGGCGTGACGCTCGAGGTGGTCGGCAACTGCGGCTTCTCCGTCGCGCCCGCGCTGCGCGACCGCGTGGACATGCTCCGCGAGTATCTGGCTCCGAGCGCGCCGTGGCTTCCATTCACGGAGACCACCTTCGGCCAGTACGTCGCCGGCTTTCCGGCGACCTCCGTCAACGTGATCCTCCAGGTCGGCCACCACACGCTCCGCCTGATGGCCGCCGGGATGGAGGACCGGCCGCTCACCAGCGCCGAGACCTCGGCGATGGAAGTGCTGCTCGCGGAGGCGCTGGCCGCCGGAGCCTGGGGGCTTTCGTCCGGGCTCTTCACCGCGCCCGGCTGCTACGCCGACGCCGCCGAGATCCACGTCCTCGCGCGCGTGCTCCGGCGCCACGGCGGCGCCTACTCGTCGCACATCCGCGACGAGGCCGACCACGTGCGCGACGCCGTGCGCGAGGCCATCGCCGTCGCGGAAGCGACCGGCGTCCACGTGCAGATCGCGCATCTGAAGCTCTCGGGCGTCGACAACTGGGGCGGCGCCCGCACGCTCCTGGCCGAGATCGCCGCCGCGCGGGCGCGCGGCCTGCCCGTCGACTGCGATGCCTATCCGTACGACACGGCCACCAACCCGCTTCGCAACCTGCTTCCGCGCTGGGTCGTCGAGGGTGGCGTGCCGGCGATGCTCGAGCGGCTGGGGCGCGCCGAGGCGCGCGCGCGAATCCGCGCCGATCTCGCCCGCGACGGCCTCACCAACTTCGGGAGAATCCCGTCGTGGGACGTCGTGCGCGTGGCGATCGCGCCGCACCAGCCTCAGGACGCGGGGCTGACGCTGGGCGAGATCGGGCGGCGCCGCCGCGTCGATCCGCTGGACGCGGTCTGCGACTTCCTGATCGCCGACCGCGGGGCGACGCGCATCCTGATCACGTCGATGAACGAGCGGGACGTTCACGAGATCAGCTCGACCCCCTGGGTGCTGGTCGGCTCCGACGCCAACGCGCTCGCGACCTCCGGCGTGACCGGCCAGGGCAAGCCGCATCCGCGCTCGTACGGGACGCACGCGCGGCTGCTCGGCAGCTTCGTCCGCGATCTCCGCCTGCTGAGCCTGCCGGCCGCCATCCACAAGACCACCGGCGCGTCGGCCGCGGCGCTGGGGCTCACCGACCGCGGCGTGGTCCGGGAAGGCTGCTGGGCGGACGTAGCGATCTTCGACCCGGCCCGTATCGCCGAGCGCGCGACCTATGACGACCCGCACCAGTACTCGGTCGGCGTCTCGACCGTCCTGGTCAACGGCGACGTGGTGCTGGAGGGCGGTGACCACACGGGGGCCCTCCCCGGCCGCGTTCTGAGCCGTTCTGCCGGGGCACCCCTTGTTGACAGGAGGCGACTGCTGTAAAGTAGCCCGACTTTCGAGTCTTGTCCGTCAGCTTTCGCCCGGGGGGAAAGACGCCATGAGTACGCGACGCCGCCTGCCCCGTCTCGGATCAGCGCTGATCGTCCTCGCCTGCTTGTTCGCGGTTCTTCCGATGGCCGCCGACGGCCAGGTGCCGAAGCGTGGAGGGATCCTGCGCGTCGCCTATGGCAACGAAATTCTGGGCATGGACTTCTACACCACGCCCGGCTACGAGATGGCCTGGGTCGCGATGAATGTCGGCTGCGGGCTCGTCAGCATCACGCCCGACGGCAAGTTCATCCCCGAGGCCGCCGAATCGTGGCAGAGCTCTCCCGACGGCCTGCTGTACACGTTCAAGCTCAAACAGAACGTTCTGTTCCACGACGGCAGCAAGGTCGACGCCGCCGCGGTAAAGTTCACGTTCGACTTCGTCCTGGACCCTGCCAACAGATCCAACATGCGGCAGTTCCTCGGGGCGGTGCACTCGGTCGAGGTCATCGATCCCCTCACCGTGCAGATCCGGCTCAAGCACCCGTACGCGTTCATGATGCACGTGCTGGCGGTTTACCGCATGGGGATGATCATCATCTCGCCCAGCGTGACCCAGAAGTACTCACCCGAAGAGCGCCGGGCAGGAAAGCCCGAGGCGCTGGTCGGATGCGGGCCCTTCAAGCTCATTGAGTGGGTGAAGGGAACCCATCTGGTCATGGATCGTTTCGACAAGTACTTCGAGCCGGGGCTTCCTCACGTGGATCGCGTGATGATCCGCACGATCAAGGATCCCGTGACACAAATGGCCGCCTTCAAGGCCGGTGAGATCGATTTCATCGCCGACCTCTCGGCCGACCACGTCGAAACTCTCCGGGCTCAGAACCCGCGCGCCCAGATCATGACGGGGAAGGAAACGACGCCGATGGTGGCGATGATGAAGGTCACCGTGCCGGCGGACGGCAAGCCGATGTCGAAAGACCGCGCACCGCACCCGAGCTTCGGCGACATCAGGGTGCGCAAAGCCGTCGCCTGCTATGGGATGGACCGCAAGGAGATCGTCAAGATCGCCTACAAGGGAGCGGCCACACCGTGGCTCGGGATCATCCCGCCCGGCACCCTGGACACCGTCGACGTCAACCACATGTGTCCTCATGACCCCACGAAAGCCAAGGCGTTGCTCGCTGAGGCCGGCTACGGCCCGCAGAGGCCGCTGCGCTTCGAGCTGCTGACCAACACCGAAAAGTCGGTGTTCAACGTGATCGCCACCGTCATCAAGGAGCAGATGGCGCGGATCGGCGTGACCGCGAACATCAAGCTCGTCGACAAGACCACCTGGCTCGTCACCTCGACGCAGGACGGCGTGTTCGACATGTTCATCGAAGATCTGGCGTCGCTCCTGACCGTTGATCAGAACTCCTACCTGTCGGCCAGCACGGCGGCCTGGAACCACTCGCGCCACACCGACACGAAGATCGACGACTTCTACGCGCGCTACGCGCGGGAGATCGATCCAGCGAAGCGCCGGGCCATCGCGAAGGAATTCCAGGAGTACAGCGCCGACAAGCTCTACTGGAACACGATCTCGGGCTCGCCGTTCTACCAGGCCGCTCAGCCCTGGATGAAGGACTACGTTTACCAGGCGGAGTTCAAGGTCAGCTACAAGAAGGTCTGGCTCGACAAATAACTGAACGACAAAGAGGAGAACGATCCTCATGCGTTCGATTCCTCGGCTCCTCGGCTTCTTCGTCGTAACCAGCTCGCTCCTGAGCCTGATCGCCGCATCGGCGACCGAGGCGCAGACGCCGAAGCGCGGTGGGACCCTCAAGGTTTCGTACGGCAATGAGATCGCCCACCTCGATTTCCACACCGCTCCCGGGTACGAAATGATGTGGGTCGCCATGAATGTCGGGTGCGGCCTCGTCAACATCACCCCCGACGGCAAGTTCGTGGGCGACGCCGCCGAATCGTGGCAGATCTCTTCCGACGGCCTCCTCTACACCTTCAAGCTCAGACCGAACGTCCTGTTCCACGACGGCAGCCAGGTGGACGCCGCCGCCGTCAAGTTCAGCATCGAGCGCTTGATGGACCCGGCCACCGGATCGGGCATGCGGAGCTTCTACGATGCGGTGCACTCGGTCGAGGTGCTCGATCCCCTGACGGTGCAGATCCGGCTCAAGCACCCCTACGCCTTCATGCTGCACATGCTCGCCGGATACCGGACGGGGCTCATCTTCTACTCGCCGACCGCCACCCAAAAGTTCACGGTCGAGGACAGGAAGCAGGGCAAGCCCGGCGCCGTGGTGGGCTGTGGGCCGTTCAGGCTGGTCGAGTGGGTGAAGGGTGGCCACCTGGTCATGGACCGGTTCGACAAGTACTTCCAGCCCGGGCTCCCTTACCTCGACCGCGTCATCATCTGGGTGATCAAGGATCCCGTCACCGAAATGGCGGCGTTCAAGAACGGCGAGATCGACTTCATCGCCTCGTTCTCCCCCGAGCACGTCGACACGATGAAGGCGCAGAGCCCGCGCGCCCAGATCATGACCGGCAAAGAGACGACGCCGATGGTGGCGACGATGAGGGTGACGATTCCCAAGGACGGCAAGCCCATGTCGAAGGAGCGGGCTCCGCACCCGATCTTCAGCGACATTCGCGTACGCAAGGCCGTCGGCTGCTACGGGATCGACCGCAAGGAGATCGTCAAGATTGCCTTCAAGGGCCAGGCCACGCCGTGGGTGGGGATCATCCCGCCGGGCACACTGGACACCGTCGACGTCAATAGCATGTGCCCGTACGACCAGGCCAAGGCCAAGGCGCTCCTCGCCGAGGCCGGCTACGGTCCGCAGAAGCCGCTGACGTTCGAGCTCATGACCAACACCGAGAAGAGTGTGTTCAACGTCATCGCCACGGTCATGAAGGATGAGCTGTCGCGAATCGGCGTGACCGCGAACATCCGGCTCGTGGACAAGGTCACCTGGATGACCGCGGCCAACCAGGATGGGCCCTGGGACATGTACGTCGAAGACCTCCTGTCGCTCCTGACGCTCGACAGCAACGTCTTCCTGTCGACCACGGGGGCCGCCTGGAACCACTCGCGCCACACCGACACCAGGGTCGACGACTACTACGCCCGCTACGCGCGGGAGATGGACCCGGTCAAGCGCAAGGCGATCGCGAAGGAGTTCGCGGAGTACAGCGCCGACAAGCTCTACTGGAACACGATCTCCGGCTCGCCGTTCTACATGGTGGCGCAGCCGTGGATGAAGGGCTACACGTACAACGCGGAATTCGAAGTGCACTTCGACCGGGTCTGGCTGGACAAGTAGCCGGGGCCCGATGCGAACCTACGTCCTGCGCCGGCTGCTGCAGATCGTTCCGACCGTTCTGGCGATCACGCTGGTCGTGTTCGTCATGATGCAGTCGATTCCGGGCGATCCGGTGGTGGCCCTGCTCGGCGACGCCTACACCGAGGAGAACGCGATCAAGGCGCGGCAGGAATACGGGCTCGACAAGCCGGTCATCGTTCAGTACTTCATCTGGCTCGGCAAGCTCGTCCAGGGCGACTGGGGCAACTCGATCTTGAGCGGGCGGCCGGTCCTGAAAGACGTGATGATGCGCCTGCCGGTGACGCTCGAGCTGATCGTGCTCTCGATGGTGGTGGCGCTCGCGATCGCGATCCCCGCCGGGATCATCGGGGCTCTGCGCCAGAACACCTGGGCCGACTACACGGCCACCTCCATCGCCATGGTGGGAGTCTCCGTTCCCGAGTTCTTCCTGGGCGTCTTGCTGCTGCTGGTGTTCTCGATCGGGCTGGGCGGAGTCTTGCCCAGCTCGGGCTGGGTCTACTTGCCGGGGACGTGCCAGAGCGTGGTCTGCGCCGCAGGCCTGTGGGGGAACACCCAGCACGTCCTGATGCCCGCGCTCGCCCTCGGGGTCGGACGCGCCGCGCTCCTGACCCGGCTGCTCCGCGCCAGCATGCTCGAGGTGATCCGCACCGAGTACGTCACGACCGCGCGCGCCAAGGGCTTGAGCGAGCGACCCGTCGTGCTCAAGCACGCGCTCAAGAACGCGCTGATCCCGACCGTGACGGTGATGGGCCTGCAGGTCGGCTTCCTCATCGGCGGCGCCATCGTGGTCGAGACGCTCTTCGCGATGCCGGGTCTCGGCACCTACGGCATCGACGCCATCATCGCGCGCGACTACCAGCAGGTGCAGGGCTTCGCCCTCATCACGGCGCTGGCGTTCGTCGTCATCAACCTGATCGTCGATCTCACCTACACCTTTCTGGATCCACGGATCCGCTACGCCTGAGGGCACGATGACCGACGACCAGGACGCGCGCGGCGTTCCGAGCATCAGCGGAGGGAGTCTCCGGGAAGCCGAGCTCGGGGCGACACCGGAGGTCGCCTGGCGGGCCAGGC
>Ga0306920_100006560_pt1 | contig 15220 bp, 20 predicted proteins | sample flu12Cox44000170_FD_204666 | JGI IMG/M metagenome (GOLD analysis project Ga0306920, IMG submission 204666) | Lab enrichment of tropical soil microbial communities from Luquillo Experimental Forest, Puerto Rico - flux4day.12C.oxic.44.000.170 (v2)... | ecosystem: Environmental > Terrestrial >... | reverse complement strand
ATTCGCGCAGCACGGGCGCTGCTGCGATGGGAACAACGGGATCTTTCCGAGGCTTCATCGGTATCATTGGCGACCATAAAACGTCTGGAGGCAAAACCGGGGATTTTGGCCGCGCACCACTTGACGGTTTCCGCCCTTAAACGTGCTTTAGAAGCGGCCGGTGTTGAGTTTACAAACGGCGCCTCGCCCGGCGTCAGGCGTAGGCTCGCGTCTAAAGACTCGTCGAAACCGCCTCAAGCCAGCTAATAATAATTGATGCGATAACGCATCGAGAAAAGCGCCAGCCCCATCGGCGGATGAGTCTCAACCCCGATGGGGATGCATGCAGAGAAGCCGTGTATGAGCGCCCCGACGCCTAGAGGTGATTGCCCGTGGGCGTCGAATTCATCGATGAAAAAAATGGAGGGCTGGGGGTCTCGGCCACGCGAGAGACAGCAGAAGAAGAAGCCAACGGCTGCGACCGGGCCGAGCGACAAATTGTGGCTCCAACCGCGGCATGTATTTCTCGGCCACCGCTTCCTCCGAGAAAGACGATGGCATGCCCGTCAAGCGTAGCCGCCGTCCACTTCAACGCCGGTTGCCGGACCTGTTTCTGGATATCGGTAATGACCTGACCGGTATTGGCCTCGTACCAGCGCCGGTTCAGGTCTTCGGTCGCGACGCCCAGCTGAACGATGAGATTGCCCGAGAGGTCCTCGGGCTCGACCTCACCGCGCTTCTCCTGCCAGAGCCGGAGGAGAGCGCCCTCATCATCGCTCATGATGATCCGGGCGTCAGAACACCGATGAAGAATCTGCGCGTGGAAAAGTCGGATCTCTTCAACATTAGAGCTGGTCGGGGAAACGTCGGCCACTGCGTTCCGCCGGAACTGACGATGAATCCGTGCATGCAACCAACAGTTGAGGCGGGTCCCACAATTGTTCTTTTCGCCATAGTCACTTCAATCCCGAAGGCCGCCGCGCTTAGCCCATAGCCATACCGCTGATGCATGCTGATGCATATTGTTACATAAGCCACCGTTAACATCGACGACTCAAGTGCGCAGGGCTCGCCTATGCAATTGAAACCCCCATCGAGGTTCCTAGATGTTCAAACGCAATCAGATTGAGGAGGCAATCGCTTGCGTGCTCGAGCCTGGGCCGGCGAAGCCCAGTTCAGAAATGCGTACCAGGCTCAGGCGGCTACTTGAGACCGACCGCGGTCTTGGCCGCAGCAAGCGTTCCCCTGATTCGGAACGGGCCAATTTCGCCTTCTCCAGCATGGATCCACCCGGACGCGGGCTTGAGAGCTGGTTTAGCGGATACGAGGCATTTGCACTTCTGACCGGCCTGCGCCTGATGCGGCAAGGCTGGCCACAACGCCTCGTAGTCGCGGTGCTGCGCCGAGTGAAACCCGATCTAGAGCGACATCACGCCCGCATTTTGCGGCAGAACCCGACAGGTTTTTTGAATAATGAGCATGTTCGCCAGCATGCCAGGCCCGGCAGCCTAGCCGTTCGCAATATCGACCCAATGTTTCTCGTGATCAATGCGCAGGATCGGGAACACGCCGCGGACACACAGCCCGCCGCCATATGCCAGGGCCAGGCGGAACTTATGGGTTTCATAAAAACATGGGGTCCCGACCGGACCTGGACCGTGACGGAACTCGGCACGTCGATCCACGCCCTGTCTTTGGCGCTTAGTAAAACCGTTCCTCGCAAACGCGGCCGAGGGCGCCAGTAAAAAAATCGGCGACGTTGTTTGAAACCGTGTTATGGGTTATATTAATCGACGACAAGGGTCGTCGAGAATAGCCTCTTCCGATCGCCTATTCCCAATGGGATGTTTGATCAAAGAATCAAAGTTATCAGAACTGGAGCCAGCATGAGTAACGTGCAAAAACCTAATGGTCGCGGTGGCAGGCGTGAAGGCGCCGGCCGTCCTCCAGGCTCGTTTGGCCCGTACAAACGCGTGCGCGAGCTAGCTCAGGCGCGCAGCAAGGAAGCTCTTGCGACGCTCGTTGACCTGATGTGCAATGACGAAAATCCATGGGTACGCCTTAAAAGCGCCGACGCCATCTTCGACCTCGGCTACGGCAAACCTCGCTACCAGGACACCGTCGAGCAGCAGGAGCGGCTCGCAGTACCATACGAGTCATTGGACGAGATCCGCGCGCAACTGATTGCGGCTGGCATACCAATAGATGATCTGCTAGCTCCCAAGCGTGATCCCAAAACGTGAATGAGATCGTCGAGAGTCAACACACTGGGTGACAGACTTCCCGATCCTGAGAAACCTAACGAAGACGACGGTGTCGGCACAATCGAACAGATCAATAGCGTACAAATACTACCAACGGCTGTGGCGGTTAATTTTGATTATTTTGATTTATTAATCACAGTAACTGATTGATTCTGTTGCAGCGACCATTAGAGCGCCGCGTAAATCGCGCGTAGTTTACGCGGGAGCTGAGGAGGGTGCGCGCCGCGATGAGGCACACGAAGCCATGCAGCCGACCGCCTCCGTCAGAAAGAAAGAGATGGCCAGCTGTTCGAGTAGCTGCGGCTCGAGGCGACAGCAACGATGACTCAGTCAAGCGTCGTTATGTTTCTCCCGCAATGACCGGAACCATCGCCGAAACCGCGCGGGAATCCTTTTCGTCGTCCTCATGTGGGCCTCGCGGATGTGTCCCACTGCTTCTTACTGTGGACCACGGTGCCCCTGAAGTGACCCTCGTCACACCGGAATGCACGCGGCCACTTCCGTCCTGGCCGCCCGACCCGCTACGATGCTTGCCTGAGTCTTCGGGGAAGGCAATGAGACGGCGCTCCAAGGCAAGCGGCAATCCATCCAAATCGCCGAGCGGCAAAGCGGTCACGCCAAAACCGCGCAGTGCGCCCAAAGCCGTCAATTGGATGATTTTGCCGCTTCGTATCCTTTACTTTGAGGATCTTTCTGTCGGCATGACCGAGGTCATTTCCAAAACGATTTCCTCGGCCGACGTCGTCGGTTTTGCGCAATTGACCGGAGACCGCAATCCCATCCACTTGTCGGAACACTTCGCGGCCAAGACCTCATTCGGAAGCAGGATCGCGCACGGTCTCTACACCGCAAGTTTGATTTCGGCGGTTTTGGGTACACGATTGCCTGGACCGGGGGCTGTATACATTTCACAGACACTTCACTTTCGCGCGCCCGTCAGGATCGGCGATACGGTCGACGTGACAGTCACGGTCGTTGGGCTGAACCCCGAGCGGCAGCGCGCGACACTCACATGTATTTGCCGGGTCGGTAATGAGGTCGTCCTCGAGGGCGAAGCCCTTGTGAAAGTACCGTCGGCCATAAAATCGAAGCGCCCCCTACCTCGACTTTAGCCGTCAGCGCGTGAGCGAAAACGTCGCAGGTTTGCGCGCGAGAATAACGATTTGTCAGATCGCGAGTAGGATAATCCCGCACACAATCAGAGCGATCGTCCAAAGCAGATCGAAATTAATCCATCCGCGACGCAAGAAGGCAACCCCGAGCCATTTGTACACAACAATGGCGATGATGCCGATTGTCGCGAGCATGACGCCGGTGTGCAGGCCAAGAGCTGCGAGCGCGACGGGCAGCGAACCGCTTGCTGTCAGTTGGTGCGCCGGCGAAGCAGCGAGACAAAGAGGAATCACCGCGGGAACCAACATCAGCCCGGCGCCGTGCGCATTCGCCATCAGGAAAGACCACAGGAACAAACCGCCGAGACCGACCTGCATGCCAAAGCGCACCTTGTGTCGGCGCCCATAGAGAACGTGCCACGCCGCCCAGGCGAAGAGGATTACCGCACCGAGGCGCTGCAGCAGGCCGGTATCGAGAACAAGCCCGAGCCCGAGCGCGATGAAGACGATGATTGCTACCGCTACCGTATGACCCAACCCGATCGGCAGAAGCGACAACCAAACCAGGCGCTCGCTGCCGCGATTGAGTCCGAGCGCCGCAGCGAACAGCCAACCCATGGCCGGATTGATGCCGTGAAATAGGCCAAGCGCAGCAACGGCAAGCCACAGCCACAGCGCGTCTGGAGCGGCTGGCGGCGTCAACGCGGCCGGCGCCATCACGGATAGCAATAGGAATCCGAGGAACAGTCACCGGCCTGCAAGCGAACTTGATGCGGGCGGTGTCCCTTCGGCCAGTCGACAAAGAACTTTGGGTCGAATGTAATGCCCCCATCGGGCTTGGCATCAAGTTTCACCATCCAGCCGTCAATTCCCTCGGGGTAGAATTGCGGGTCGATGGCCCCGTAGAGCGAATTGGTAAAATAAACGCGGCGCCCATCACGGCTGACTTCGACCATTTGCGGGCCGCCGCTCAGTTTGCCGTTCCTGGCGCCGGGATGGCTTGCGCGCGCCACGATCCCGCCAATACGCACCTTGCCGGCAAGCTTGGGATTGAATGGATCAGACACGTCGAATTGCTGAAGATCGCCGGTGCCCCAGCAGGCCACGTAAAGGAAACGATCGTCCATCGACAGATCGATGTCGGTAACGAGCGGCGGCACCGCTTTGAAGCCTTTGAGGACGGGCGGCAAGAGGTCGGGATCGGCGGGCTCAGCGGGAATGGAAATGACCTTCTTCACCGCCCACTTGTTGCCGTCGCGATACCAGGTCCAGATCGATGACGACAAATCCTTCAGGCTGATGACGCAATTGACGAAGCCGTGCGCTTTGGTGGGGTCGTGAGCCGGCCGCAATTCGAAAACCAGTTGATGTTCCTCGCCGAAATCGATTTCCTGCAGATGCTTGCGCTTGGTGAAGTCCCAGAAGTGCAAGCGGCGGCCATATTTGCTGCCTAACAAAATCTCCGGGACCAGTCCATTTTCGAAGGTGTCCGGCGTGCCCCACTCGCTCGTCACCATCGTGTCGAAGCCGAGATGCCACCAGGCGTCGTAACCGAGCCGCTGAGGGCCGCGATCCACCTCCCAGCGGCCGAGCGGCTCGAAGCTCTCCTGGTCCATTACAAAGACACCGCCGGGAGCCTTGCCGTCTTTGTTACCGAGCGCGGCGACATAGATGCCGCCAGGCCCGCAATGCACGGTATGCGGGCGTGTGTATCCGGTCTTCTCGGCGACTTCCTGTGGTTCGATGACTTTTACAATCTGTGGCGCGCGGGCGTCGGGCTTTGTATCGAGAATGTAGATGCGAGAAGAGCGCAAGCCAGGAACGACGAGATAGCGCCGCTCGATATGTGGATGCGGAGCGTTGGGGCACAGGCAGGACGAGCAGGCGTTCCAGCCGAAATGATGGAATTCATCGCCCGCGTGGGTGGCCGCGACCGTGCTGACAATGTGCGAGTAGGTCGGCGAGCCCGGATCGACGTCGACGACGGCGATGCTATCTGGCGATTTTCGATCCGGGTCGAATGCCGCTACATAGGCGATCCTTTCGGCCGGCGCCTTCGCCGCCAGGCGCGGCGACGGGTAGAAACTCGGATCGGGTTGCCAAGTGACCATGGAGTTCTCCCTTGGTTCGGATCCAATTTTTTCTTCCGCAATCGACAGTATCAGTCACCGCTGATCTCTGGAAGCGTACTCGCTCCGTTTTCAGGCTGGTGCGCGCATTTGTTTCACCGGCTGCTAGTCCCTGCGCTGAGTTCCGCCGGAGTTTGGTGTATTCGTGTAATGCTGTGAACCTTGACGGGCTGAGGAGATCATAGCAAGCGCTCTTATTGTTCATTTCGCGCCGTGAGGCAGAAATTTCAGTGAGTGTAACTAACTATGGAAGGGACCATTCAAACCCTGTTGCTGGTGAGGCAGAAATTTCAGTGAGTGTAACTATGGAAGGGACCATTCAAACTCTGTTGCTGTTGCTCGCGGTCATGGTCGTCGTGGCTGTCGTCGCGAGGCGCATTAATACCGCTCCCTCGATTCTTCTTGTCATCGCCGGCATCGGGCTCGCTCTGATCCCAGGTCTACCGAGGATCACGCTTGCACCGGAACTCGTGTTGCTCGGCATCCTGCCGCCACTGATTTATTCGGCGGGCGTCGGCATGAGTTGGCGCGAGTTTCGATTCAACTTGCGCCCAATTGCGCTCCTGGCGTTGGGATGCGTTGCTTTTACTGCCTGTGCGGTAGCCGCTCTGGCGCACTGGGTACTCGGAATGCCGGTCGGCGTGGCTTTTGTGCTCGGCGCCATTGTGGCGCCGCCCGATATCGTCGCGCCGCTGGCGATCGTGCGGCAGCTCGGCATCCCGCGCCGGCTTCTCGTCGTGCTTAATGGGGAAGGCGTCGCGAACGACGCCACGGCCTTGATCATCTATCGTTTTGCCGTTGCCGCGGTGGGCACGGGGGTCTTTTCGTTCAGTAAGGCCGCTGGAACGTTTGTGCTGATCGTCATCGGCGAAATCGCCTACGGCATCGCCGTTGGATGGCTCAGCCTGCGTTTGCGCCGGTGGGCGCGCGACCCTCGCGTTGAGATCACATTGTCCTTAATGACGCCGTACGTGGCCTTCCTGGTGCCCGCTCATTTGGGGGGATCGGGTGTTTTGGCGACGGTAGCGACCGGTCTCTTTGTCAGCTGGAACGGTCCGTTGCTTATTCCCGCGGCGACGCGGTTGCAAGGCATCTTCTTCTGGGACCTGCTTGTTTATTTGCTTGAAAGCTTGATCTTCCTCGTGACGGGCCTTCAACTTCGCACGCTCTTGGACCGGCCCGATATCGTCCCGCTCGCTGAGCCGATACGGGGCGTCTTGCTAACCGTTCTCGTGATTATCGTGGCCCGTTTCGTCTGGGTCTATCCGGCAGCCTACTTGCCACGCTGGTTAAGCGCGACAATTGCTCGCCGCGATCCGCTTCCGCCCTGGCAGTTGATCTTCTTTCTCGCGTTCGTGGGCGTACGCGGGGTGGTCTCGCTCGCGGCGGCGTTAGCGATCCCTCTGACCACAAGTGCCGGTGCGCCGTTCCCCTACCGCGATCTCATTTTATTCATCACCTTTGGAGTCATTGTCGTTACGCTGGTCGGCCAGGGACTGTCCTTGCCGAGCGTTGTCCGTTGGCTGGGGCTGGGACGCCACGCCGCGGACGAGCGCGACCGAGAGCACAAAGCCGAGCTCGCGGCACGCGCGGAAGCCCTAAAGATCGCACAGACGCGGCTTGAAGAACTCGCCGCCAAGGGGGGAATTTCCTCGGAGGTTTTGACGATCTTGCGCGCCCGTCATGATTATCGAACCGGGCGATTGCCGGAGGCTGCACACACTGGATTCGATGCTGCTTCAGCGGCCGCCCGCGTGAGATCGGATTTGATCGCGGTCGAACGCCAACACATTTACCGGCTCTTGCAAGAGGGTCGAATTACCGATGAGGCACGCCGGCGCATTGAACGAGAACTCGATTTGGAGGAGGCCAGCATCGCTTGCAAAGACGAAGGCGGCGTCGAACCTCCCCTCTAGGAATTCATGTTGCCTGTTGTTAACGGAGATTCGTCAAAATTAGGAATTCTTGGCTGGCGACTCAGGCGATATCGGACCAGTTTCAGCGCCTTTCCCTGTTTCCTCTTCCGAAATTCCTGTTCCGATGCGTAGGGAATTTCGTCGAAAGCGCCCGAATTTTCGGCTCACTACGGGAGTGGCAAACACCCTCGTGAGCCCCGGCAACCTGTGGGTGTCGGGGCATGGGGGCGTCTGGGGCCTGCGAACCAGGGTGGTTAGGGACCGACGACCGGCGTGCAACTATCAATTCCCAAGTGAAAGTCACTGTACCGCGGGCGATGCGACCAGCGCATACAGCTTGGCCTTTTCTTCAGCGACCAGGCGCCCGAGCGTATGCCGTTTTGTCTCGTCGACTTCATCGGAAAATATCTTGCAAAAACGCTCGATGTTGAGGCGCGCAACAATGGTATCCATTGCGATTCTGGTATCCGAGATTGTGCGAGTGGTGATCATGTTCCGCCATTCCCCGAATTTTTTTCTGGTTTTAATATTTCGAGGTCGAGGCTGCGGGTCCATCGCATCCAAGGATAAGCACATTGTCTAGAAGTATAAGTGGACCGCGAATTTCCTCAATGTTTGCACTTGTTTCGCCAAATTTGGCCACAAATCGACCCCGCGCTCACCGACGTTCGCTTTCGGGGTAAGCGGACCGCTGCGTAAGTGGTAACGACTGGCCGATTTCCGCGCCTGGTACAAAGCACGCAGCCTGTTCTTCGAGGACTAGGGCAGCGCGTGCAAGGCGAGTATTTATGGGACCAGAGCGATATATGATCGGCTCGCGAAGAGATCCGCACACGATGTTGGGTTTTTTTCGGCACGGAGGTGTAACCATGGCCCGCGTTGACCGCGTTCGCAACTTGCGGCGAATTGATCTGTATTGCCCTGAGTACAAGACCGATGCCACGCTCCTCATCGATGAAGATCACGGCTCCGGCCAACCCCATCTTTCAGCCCACTATGAAAAGGGCGGCTTGAAGGGACAGATGAAGTTCACTGCGGCTATTCCTGCTCATTGGAGCGACAGAGATTTGCTTGAACTGATCTTTCTGCCGTCAGAAAAACGACAAGGTCGCCCTTGGCCAACATGGGAAGTGCCAAACCGCTATTTTGCATCCGCAACGCTATTCAAGTTTTGGAGGGGCAGAAAGCCCTTGCGGCAGGCAGGTGATTAGCCCAAGTAAGGGAAGCCAACCTCTGGGCCACACAGCATCAGGTGAGAATAATGAGGAAAACGCCAAACATTAGCCGAAGACCATCGCAAACTGCCGCCGCAACGGTTAGCGTATTCCTGGTTTCTAGCCTTTTGGCTTCGGCATCGGCCTCCTCAAATACTTGTTTCCAGTAATTGATATTCTGCATTGGATGCTACCTCTAGATCAGCAGCGAGAGCCCCAAATCAATTACGATTTTCTCCTCGGCGCTTATGCGCCCGTTCCGGATTGCGTACGACGACGGTCACGATGGCAGGTGCCAGGAGACAGTCCCACAGAAAGAAAACCCCGCTGTCCGGGGTGGGGCAGCGAGGCGGAAGTTCCAGTGCTCTCGCGGCTTCGAAATCGGTGCCCTCATTTTGAGCAGCTGGTTGCGGGCGACATTCTGACCGCCGCTTCCAACTGCGGAATTAATGGCTTGGCACGCTACTTGCTACGCAACCTAATTAAAGCCACCCAGAAACGAGGATTTCGTAAAGCGCTTAGCCCCGATTACGAATGGTGACGATGCATCAAACGATACAATTACTGATGTCAGTCTCAGTAGTGGTGCTGCTGTTACTCTGCCTGGCTCAAATCTAAAGGTCAGGTACGTCTATGCGACCCACGGCACGAGCTGCCTGAGGCTCTTGATCGCCCTCCGCCTGATCCTTCTTGGAAGTCAGACCACCATTTTCAAATCGAATGGCGGCGTGTTCCCACGTGATCGCCATTTTCAAGTAGAGCGCGCGTAGAAGCTCGTCAGAGGTTGATCGCGCGAGCTCTTTGTACTCATCCGCGTATTCTCGATACATCGATGGTGCAATGGGCAAGACGATGGATTTCATTGAGCTTCGCTTTCACTCAGCAGATCGAATCACAAAATCCTAGCCCAATAGCTGACAGGGCGTTGAGGGTGCCAATAAGCCATTGTCGCTTCCCGCCACTGGGGTCTATTTGCCCGATGGGGCAGTTAAGTTGAGGATAACCTGTGCATCGCACGATGTTGCGCCTTTATCACCAAGGAAGATCACTGAGATCGGAGTAGAATAGAAGTGGTGCTGCGCGGGATAGAACGTGCAGGTCATAGGGAGACCAACATGGAACAAATTCTGATTAACCTCGTCACAGGAGCGCTTGGTGGACTTGGCGCGGGCAAGGCATCGCCTAACTTTGATCTTGGTACGATCGGAAACATTATTTCTGGTTTGGTCGGAGGCGGGGTGCTCGGCCAGATCGTCGCCTTAGCGCTGCCATCGGTCGTGGCCGCAGCGGAGACGGGCCATCTGAGCGTAAGCGGCATTGTCTCACAGATAATCGCCGGTGGCGCTGGCGGGGCCATCCTCACAGCGATAATTGGTGCAATTAAAAACAAAGTTGCCGCATGACAGTCGATTGGTTCGGCTTGGGTTGGGACTTTTGACGCAGATCAATGCGGTCATGGCGATCCCGTCGTTGAGGTCATGTGCGCGTCCTTTTTGCTGACAAGGACGCGTTTGGTAACTAGCAAACTTAGGCCACCAGCCAGCCGGTTTTTGGTGGCCTTTTTTATTGTCCGGTAACGTATGCCCTCCCCTCACCGCTTCCCGCCTCCCTGGTCCGTTGACGAACAGCCTGCCTGTTTTGTTGTGAAGGACAGCAAGGAACAGAAGCCCGCGCACATCAAAGCCAAGGGCACAAGGTAGCGCACTATTCGTGCAAGCAAATATCGATCTTGGTGCGTGGGTATTTCATCGCGAACATCGAGACGCCGATCCCGAGGGCCGCGCAACGCGTGGTGACGTGGGCGGAGTTTGCCAGGAAACTTACTGCATCTCACATCGAGGGAGCCTCAGCCACGAGCTTGGAAAACTCCTCCGGTGTATAGCCACGCACAGTTGTAGTTCTCGCATTTCCCGAAGCCGAAATTGCTGAAGCATATTTCAACATCGTTTCGCCGTTCGGCATTTCGACCGTAACGACAACGTCATAGTGGCCCGTCGTTACGTAGGCGCTGAGCAGCCGTCCTCCCAATTTTTCTACCATGGCTTTACTACGCTGATAACGATTGACCACGTCTTTTGCGTTCTTGGCACCTTGGTCAGTCCAATTCAGGAAGCAAATAAATGTAGACATGATCTCCTCCCTTTTCCTCACTCGGGTAGTGACTAGCGTCGCTAATCTACTATCTCATCCCGGGTTGAGAGCCAAAAACCACTTGTAGAATTGAGCGGCCCCGACCTTTCGGGCTGGGGGGCTATGAATGATCGAGGCCACGCTCTGTCGTGGGACTAGAGCAGCGATGGTTTTACAATGATCGCGATTTCAGGAATGTGAAACTTTGATCAATAAACGGGATTGTGATCAGGGCTTGTCTGTCGACAGAATTCTCAATCGTCCTCGACTTCAACGGCTTGGCTTCGATCAGCTTGATGGGAGCGCCCACTGCGGATCCAGCAATGGCTTCCAGCGCTTTGAGAATATCTGGCGCGCCAACGTCTCAAAGGCGGGCCAGGCTCAAATGACGCTAAACTCCTTGCGCCTGGCCCTCACCACCAACAGCCACGGACAACTGTCAACGGCTGCAATCAACAACCGACTGCGCAAGTCTTTACGTTTTGTAAGATAAAGATTTGTTCCTATACGCCATGAAATAATTTGTGAGCACTGGCGAGTTCCAATCATCCTAGTCTAGATCAGTTGGGAAACGTCACGCTGTTTGACAATCGAATACGAGAGCACGCGATGTCGCACCGATACAGGGCTGGCGACGTGGTGACGGTATTTCAGATGTCATCATCGCAGGGTTTGTGCATTGAGGGCAAGGCGACAATTCGCAAGCGGGTTGCAGAGCTTGATGAGCAGTACAAGGTCGAGTTCACCAACAAGCCAGGCGAGACCTATGAACGGTTCATCGATGTATTGGGTCAAGGCAATCCCCAAAAGTATGTACGCGATTTTAATCGGCGTCTCGCGTAACCGTTCAGCCGCCCTCAGCAATTGGGGGCGGCTGAGTGTTTTTCTGGCGGGCGCATGTGGCCTGCACCCAAAACGTGACCGATAATAGGACGGAATGGCGGCCCCGACCTCGTAGGGGTGCATCAGGAGGAGGATGCATCCTCGTGACCAGACCTAATCGCCATCTTTAGAGCCTTTTCGTCAATCACATCGCCATTTGTGTCCTCAATCCAGGGCTTTGTAACCAATAGTTCGCAGGTATTGGGCCAGAACCAATGCGTGTTTTGGGTCGTCAGAATGTATCTTCTCGGACCTTCCGCCTTCACAATTATAGTCACGGATCGCACCTTACGTTGCGTGTTACTAACGACCTAAGTTCTCTATGTGGAACTCAATTGAACTCGGAAAAGCCCGCTGCCGTTACTACAGTGGATTGTCGACGGGTCCGAATACCGAGGCCGGCCGCGCCCGGATCGCAGAGGCTCAGCGGCCGCGCTAGCAGGCGTATCGAGAGGGCGCCAGAAGCACGCCGATAGCGAAGCTCGAGCAGCTTGAATGAGATATACTTGGGGTCGAGGGACACCTATGGTCTGGCGTCATCGCCTGGAAACTTGCAAGGAGGTGAAGATGAGGAAGGCAGCTACGGCGGCCGTTACGGCGGTCTGCTTTCTTGGTGTGACCGGCTTGGCCGCCCTCGCGGCGAGCCCCTTCGAGGGCGTGTGGAAGGTGAAGGACACGGCTGGACACCCGTTCGAAATCACGCTGTCGAGTGGCGGCGCAGCGAAGGCCTCACGAGGCGAAGGGATGACCGGCACTTGGAAGGAGGAAGGCGATTCAGCGGTGATCACCTGGGATACCGGGTGGACAACGAAGATAACGAGGGAAGGCAATCGATATGTCAAAGAGGCGTACCGCAAGGGCCAGTCGCTCACCGCGGCACCGGCGAACACCTCAAACGCTGAAAAAGCCGAGTGAACACCGTCAACGCGGGCCATCGTCAAGAGCCGGTCAAAGGCTCCCTAGACTGCATTAAGTTTGGCCTCGTTATTAACATTAGCTCCGCGAAAGTCCTCGGGCTCGAAATTCCAGCGAGACTGCTGACGCTTACTGGCGAGGTGAACGAATAACCGTTGCTCGGTCTGACTCAGTGAAATGTCCGCTTATGACCCGAGGCGGACATCAGCACCTATGCAAGACGAATGGCCGAACCGCGTTGAGTGCCACGCACAATTTGGAGGGAACTTTGATCGAAGTTGGTTCTTGGCCAAACCGACGAGTAGTGGAGCCGCGTAAGCTTAATACCCCTGCCAAATAGTCACCGCCCATCCGATCGCCACGGCTGTAGCAATCCACCACGTGGTGAAAAACTGAGCGCGACGAAATTTGTGCTCGCGTTTTTCGCTTCTTATCGTCATTGCTCCGCTTTCATAACGGTACTTTGCCGTTTGTTTAATATGGAAAGAGCAACTTCGTCGCCAGTCATTTCATTTGCCAATTTTCGCCAATCGACTGTTCGTTTCAGCCACTCCACTGAGATTGTGCGGGTCTCGTGACAACACAGGTACATTAGGACGACTGTCTGCCTATGTCTGTTGCGCATCTGCAACGGATCAGGAAAATCGGGGATTTCGCCACTGAAATGTGCGGTCTTGTCCGCTCGCAGCTGTTATTGGATCACATCGTTGACTGGCCGCGAGTAGTACGAGCAGTAGGAGTGCTGCCCCGCTAAATATGGGAATGTCATGCGTAGAGTCGTGCGTAACACGTCGCTGAGGCGCGGCAAGTAGTCTGCTTGCAAGTCAAAGCACCGGCAGCCGATCTGGGTCGCCCAGCCTACGTATACAAGGCAGACGGACCTTCACGCGCTCAACATTCACCGACAACTATCGTGCGCGCCTCAGCCCGCGAGCATACTTTAATGCCTGCGCAAAAGCTCCGGCAGCCGCGCAAGCGCGGATTTGGATGCTGAAATATCCGCCGCAGCTTGTGAGAGGGGTTGGGAGGATGCGATGACACTGAGAGCAGTTATCCCATATGCTCCGAAAGAGAAAAGTACGGGCTGCGAAGCCGATATAGTGGACCAGGCAGGGAACGCTATTCTTGAGTTTGTTAAACACGCGGGAGGGACGACCGAGGCTGACCTCTAAGAGGCAAGAGAGGCCGCTGAGTATCTCGCGGATCGGCTTCGAGCCGCAAACGACCAAATAAATGATCTCAAGGCTGATGTCAGACGCTATCAAGCTCGGGCAGATCGAGCCGAGAAATGGCTGCGTCAAATTTCCTCAGAGATTTTTCGACCGGATCGAGGGTGATGCAACCGGTGCTTTTGGGGGGCAAAACATGGGCGCTTGTACTCCGGATGTCTGTTTCTGACACAAAGCGAACATCCTAAGTGCGCCCGTCACGTCCCACCGTCCGGCAACAGCAAATCTTCCTCCTCGAGCAATTCCCGCAAATCGCCAATCGCCTCGATGGCTTCGTCGTCGCTCGCCACTGTCTTGAGACGATGCCACACTTCGCGCCAGGCGCCGGCCGACCGAGTCGCAGCGCCTGACCGACATACTCGCGCGCCTCTTCGAGGGTCTTAAGCCGCCGCGGTTTTGGCGTGTCCCTCACGATGAGCGGAGGAATAATCGGGAAGTCGATCATAGCGCGATTGTAGCGCGGATTGAGCCACCTGTCCTCCGCGAGCCGGATATGTCATCGAAAGTCATGAAACCTGGATTTGCTCCGCCAAAGCTGTTACGGCTGGCTGGCCACTATCTGCGCTGGAGCCGCCCCCAAATCTCTAACGTTAGCCCGCGTCGGCGAACACATCGAACCAATTCTCCCAGCCAAATTCTCTTGCGAACGGGAATAATGGCTATTTGCCCTAGACAGGTAGTCCGGCGACAGACCGCGTTTGGAACACGGAGACAACACAACCAAATCGGAATAACCGCCAATCGGCGGGTAATGACCCCCACCTATTTCGATCCGCGAAATTCCGCTAGATTTTGATGAGTAAGCTCTGGGTTACCCATCCAAAAGCGCCCTCCATCATGAACCTTATGAGAATACAGCCATGGCAAAGGACAAAGAGCCACTAGAGGCTTTCACAGCCGCTGCGGCGCAGATGACGAAACAAACTCAAGGAGCGATGGAGAATTATTTTGGCTGGCTGCAAATGACCATGCCAACGTTTCCTTGGAGTAACACTAATCTAAATAGAATACTGCTGAGCAATGCGATGCAAAACGTTACTGCTACTTTTGCGTTTGTTCAAAAACTCAGCCAAGCCAGGAATTTCCAAGACGTGGTCAAAATTCAGACTGAGTTTATGGAAATGCAAATGAAATCATTTAACGAACAGGCAAGGGTCCTCAGCGAGATATATACCAAAGCAGCAGGAGATGCGATGAAGGGTTCTACTTGAAAGGCAATATCGCGATATGACCCGCTTTTATGAACCTGATCTAACTGCCAATCCCGATAGCAGGGAGTAGACCCCCCAATGGATTGGTTTGGAGCAGACCCTGGTGGCAGTCGGAATGGCAAGCCGTGCTTCGGTGTTGCTTGGCTTCGAAACAATGGAATGTTCGAAACCTCCTCGATCGACTGTGCTCATAGTGCGCTGAGATGGATTCAAAAACACTCCGTTGTGCCCTCGGCAAT
>Ga0306920_100006558_pt1 | contig 15223 bp, 16 predicted proteins | sample flu12Cox44000170_FD_204666 | JGI IMG/M metagenome (GOLD analysis project Ga0306920, IMG submission 204666) | Lab enrichment of tropical soil microbial communities from Luquillo Experimental Forest, Puerto Rico - flux4day.12C.oxic.44.000.170 (v2)... | ecosystem: Environmental > Terrestrial >... | reverse complement strand
TTGAGCGTGTCGCCCGGATAGAGGGGGGCGAGGAAACGTCCCGCGGCGTAGCCGAGATTGGCCACAGCGTTGAGCGATATATCCGGCACGCTCTTTCCGAACACGACATGAAACACCAAGAGATCGTCGATGGGCGAACGCGGGTATCCGATCGCCTGGGCAAAAACATCCGACGACTGCACGGCAAAGCGTGCGCCGAACAGACCCTGATAGACGGCGGCATCGCCGACGCTGAGCGTGCGTGGGGTCGCATGTTGGATCAGTTGGCCGACACGGAAATCCTCGAAGAAATTACCAGCTCCGGTTTTGGACATCTTTGGCCTTCCCGTTGTCGCCGCAGCCACACGTTAACCACACGACCCACACGTTAATGTGAAATAATCGGCCGGCGAATTTGTTATTATGCATGACGGCGACAACCGGGACGAGTGCAATGATGTCGGGCGACACTGTGCGTCATGTCGGTTGATGCCATTCCTGCGCGCATCGAAATCCCACCGGTTGAGCCGGTCATTCATCCGCTATGGGTGCGCATCACCCACTGGATCAACGCGCTTGCGGTGATCGTCATGATCGGCTCCGGGTGGGAAATCTACGATGCCTCGCCACTTTTTCCGTTCGCGTTTCCTCACGCGATTACGCTCGGCCGATGGCTCGCGGGCGCTCTGCTTTTACATTTCGCGGCCATGTGGGTTCTGGTGGTGAACGGCCTCCTCTATCTCATTCTGGGAATCGCAACTGGCCGGTTCCGGAACAAGTTTTTTCCCCTTCGCGCCGGCGCGGTATTCGCTGATACCAGGGCGGCACTCGCTGGCAGGCTCTCCTACGATGATCTTTCGGTCTACAATGCCGTGCAGCGGCTTTTCTACCTCGGGATTATTTTAATCGGGATTGTCGTTGTTCTTTCGGGCATCGCGATCTGGAAACCGGTGCAATTCCAGGAGCTCACCGCGTTATTGGGCGGTTATGATACTGCGCGTTACGTGCACTTCTTCGCCATGGCAGCGATTGTCGCGTTTTTCGTGATCCACATCATCATGGCTTTGGTCGTGCCGAAAACCATGCGTGCCATGGTCATCGGCCGTTGACGAGGCATTATGACGAGCCGGCGTAGTCCTGCGGGTGTCGACCCGAAACTGCTGATCAAGGACGCGGCGGCGCTGTTGCCCGATCCGGCGCGGCGCCTGTTCCTGCGCGGTGGCGCAAGTCTCGGGGCGCTCGCGTTGCTGTCGGGCTGCGACATCGTCGACGGCAACTCGGCGGAACGAGCGCTCATGCGCATCTCCTATTTCAATGACCGCGTCCAGGGCTGGCTGTTCAATCCCAACAAGCTTGCGCCGAGCTATCCCGACAGCGCGGTGACGCGTCCATTCCCGTTCAATGGCTTTTATCCCGAGGATGACGCGCCCGAGGTCGACAAGGAGGATTACAAGCTCGAAGTCGGCGGCATGGTAGAGAACAAGAAGTCCTGGAACCTCGACGAGCTCCATGCCTTGCCGCAGGAAACCCAGATCACGCGCCACATCTGCGTCGAGGGCTGGAGCGCCATCGGCAAATGGACGGGCACGCCGCTGCGCGAATTCCTGCGCCGCGTGGGCGCCGATACGCGGGCGAAATATGTCTGGTTCCGTTGCGCGGACACCTATTCCACGTCCATCGACATGGCGACCGCACTGCACCCGCAGACGCAGATGACCTTCCGCTTCGATGGCGACGTCCTGCCGCGCAAATACGGATTTCCAATGAAGGTGCGCATCCCGACCAAGCTCGGTTTCAAGAATCCCAAGCATGTGATGGAACTCGCCGTTACCGACGGATATCTCGGCGGCTACTGGGAAGACCAGGGCTACAACTGGTTCAGCGGGGTGTAGGGGTGTAGGTTGGGTCGAGCCTGCGAGACCCAGGTGTTTGCAGGCAGGGTTTTGGGTCTCGTGAAGAACTCGACCTAACCTGCAAGTAACACCGGAGCCCAGCATGAAAGCCGTTGTCAATCTCGCGCTCGCAACATTCGGCGCTGTTGCACTGACCACGTCGGGGGCGGCGGCGCAGAAAATAACCTTCACGCTCAACTGGGTCGCAGGCGGCGATCACGCGCCATACTTCTACGCGCAGAAATTGGGCTTGTATAAGCAGGCCGGGCTCGATGTGGATTTCGAGACCGGGCGGGGCTCTGCTGCCTCGGCGCAGAAGGTGGGCGCGGGACAATCGCAGCTCGGCCTTTCCGACATGGCAGGCGTGCTGCTGTTCCGCGGCAAGGGACTCGATGCCGTCGGCGTCATGAACGTCTATGCCAATTCGCCGCAGGGCCTCTACTGGCTCAAGAGCTCCGGCATCGCAAGCGCAAAGGACCTCGCCGGCAAGAAGATCGGCAATCCCGCCGGCGACGGCGCCCGCACCATGTGGCCGGCCTTGGCAAAGAAGGTCGGCATCGATCCGGGCTCGGTGATCTGGGTGAACATCGACGCCAATGCCAAGCTCAGCGCGCTCAAGGCCAGGACGATCGACGCGACGACCTCATTCTTCAATCTGCACCATGTGTTTGCACGCGAGCTCGGCAGCGACATGGGATTTCTGGCGTGGAAGGACGCCGGCGTGAACCCGTACGGCAACTCCATCATCGCGAACGGCGCCTGGCTCAGAGCCAACCATGACAACGTGGACAAGTTCGTGAAGATCACGCAGAAGACGTTCGCCGATTGCGTCAAGACGCCGGAACCCTGCATTAATGCATTGGTCGAGGCGAACGGAGCGCTTTTGTTTCAGAACGAGCTCGAGAACTGGCATCTCGTTACCATGCTCATGAGTGACGAAATCTCGCGCAGCGTCGCGCTCGGCTGGCACGATGATGCGCGCATGGCGAACGACTACCGGCTGGTCGACGAATATTTGAAGATGGAAAAGCCTTACGACGTGAAGACCGCGTACACCAACGAATTTCTGGACAAGAACGTCAAGATGCCGCCCATCCATCCGCCGAAATTGTATTGATGGGCCTCACTCGCCAATTTGAGTTCTGATAAACTTGTTTTTCTGAAGTCGGATGAATCGACGGGGCAGGCCGGGCGGTAACGCAGAGGACAGCTGCCTCGATTTTAACACCCAAAAAGTGGGTTTGCGACACACCAGCGCCCTGCCCCCAACACACAGCGCAAATAAGTTTTAATTCGTGGGATCTCGGCCGGGGGGCCGTTGCATGCGCCAGAGCTGTTGGGCTGCAATCACGCCGAAGGAGGCGTGTGGCGCAATCCTTTCCGCAACCGCAACCAGGCATTTGAACACCGCCGGCGCGCGGGAGGTCGCGCCACCGGGCTCCCTGGCCTGGGCACACAACGCCTCGCCACACTCGTTTGCAACCGCTACTGCTTGATATGGGGGACTTAGCGATGCTCATCGACAGCGATGACTGCCCTGTTTCTGCCGACCTGATTGGCCGCCTCTATCGTTCGTCGCATCACGACATTAACGATCTCGTCTCCGGGCTACCGCCGGCCCGGCGGGCAAGCCTTGCAACTTTTTGCTATGGCCGCGCCCATCTGCGCGAGATCGGGCTTGCAATCGCGGCGACCTGCGAGCTCGAGCCGTTGGTCGAAGCCGCGGGGCGGGCGGGGATCTTCCTGTTCGAGCAGTCGCGCGAGCTGCCGATTGAGGAAAAGCCGCGTTCCTTTTCACGGCAAGCCAAAGTGAGCCTCGCGCCGGTCGGAAACAACGCTTCTCCGGTGATGACATCGAACGTGGTGACGGCCGCCGCGCCGGTCGCCGACTGGGGTGCCGAGCTCGCGTAAGGACGGAACTCGTCCGGTCATTAAAGCGTCACGATCAACTGTTAGATCGACAGTGCAATCGCGATAGAGCCGCAGTCGCGGATGTACCGGCGCAGCGAAATCGCGCATTGCATGGGGCCCGCCAAGAAACACTTGGCGGGTTTTCATTTGTGCGCCGTGCGTTTGGCTAACGTGCCGGGCTGCCGCGCGCGAGGAAATCGAAGAACTACTGTTTTTTCAGCTGCCACAGTTCTTCTTCCCGTTTCTCCCAAGCCTTCTTGTGCGAGAGCCGGCAAAAGCGCAGCCGGCGTTTGCGGTGGCTGATGAGACCCAGAGGTCCGCCGCAGTAAGCGCATCGTTTGTGCATCGCCCACACTCCAGATCGAAGTCGCACTGGTGTATCGGCTGACGGCGCCGCAAGCGTCGTTCGCGTTGGGCGACGTGTTGCAAATACGGGCAGGTACGACCTGTCGAGAGCGGCACTGCAAGAGCCGCGCCAGTTTTCCGGCTCGCCAGATCTATCGTTAATACGGCGGCTCTAAAGCCAGGCCTTCAGAAACAGCAGGATCTTGGGCGCTGCATAGGCACCGAAGCTCCCGGACTCCAGCAGATCGGCGACCCAGAAATGCCCGGCACCGGGGACCACCAAGGCCCGCGCCACGAACTGCGCCTGCTTGAGCGCGGTAAGGAAGACGGCCGACTGGGTGGCCGGATCCACGATGTCGTCATGGGTGCCGTAAACCAAAAGAAACCGGATCGCGTTCTTGTCCACGGTTGCATAGCTCAAGGGCGAGCTTGCAAAGAAGATTTTGCGATTAACCATCGGGGAAGCACCGAGAAACTTCTCGCTGATCTGGTCGCGCGGCCGCGCCGACTGATCGTGCTGCCATTGCGCCAGCATGTCGTACACGCCATAGACGCCGACGAGTGCCTTGATGCCGGCGCTGGCAGAGGAATGGGGATCGTTGCCGTACTCGGCCGAAAACTCCTCCGGCGCGAGCGCGACCAGAGCAGCCAGATGTGCGCCGGCGGAGTCTCCCATGAGGCCGATGCGATCGGGATCGATGGCGAGCTCGCGCGCCTTGGCGCGTACGAATTGCACGGCCGCTTTGACGTCGTATACGGCGCCGGGATAGGTCTTTACGCCCGGCTTCATCAGCCGGTAGTCGACTGCGAAGACGCCAAAGCCGTTGCGCGCGAGGTAATCGCCCCAGTGCGTGTAGAATTTGCGAGTGCCGATCTGCCAGCCGCCCCCGTGAACCGCGACCACGAGCGGCGCCCGGTCGAGCCCGTCTGGCAAATAAAGATCGCCAATAAGGCGCGTGCCGTCATGTTGCGCAAACTCGATGTCGTTGTGGATGCGCACCTCGAACTCGCCTGGCATGGTCCTCTCCTCCATTTAACCCTCTCGATTACTGACAAACATGTTCACGCTTGCCGAGCTTGAAGGTGTGCTGGCCATCGTGCGCGCAAGCCTTGCGCCGACGCCGCAATATGCTTGGCCGCTCCTGCAGGCGCGCGCCGGCATGGAAGTCGTCGTCAAGCATGAGAACCACACTCCGATCGGCGCGTTCAAGGTGCGCGGCGGCCTTGTTCATGTAGAGCGGCTCAAACGTGAACGGCCGCATCTCAAAGGCATCGTCACCGCGACCCGCGGCAACCATGGCCAATCGCTTGCCTTCGCAGGCGCGCGCGCCGGACTTCCCGTATCCATCGTGGTGCCGCGCGGCAACTCCCGCGACAAGAACGCGGCCATGCAGGCTCTGGGTGCCGAGTTGATCGAGCACGGGCGCGATTTCGATGAGGCCAAGGAGCACGCAGTGGTGGTTGCCGCCGAGCGTGGCCTCCAGTTTGTCCCCTCCTTTCATCGCGACTTCGTTGTCGGAGTTGCGACCTACGCTTACGAGCTTTTCACGGCATTCGGCGATCTGGACACCGTTTATGTTCCGATCGGGCTCGGCTCCGGCATCTGCGGCCTGATCGGCACCCGCGATCTTCTAGGCTTGCGCACTGCGATCGTAGGCGTGGTCGCCCAAAGCGCCAATGCCTATCGATTGTCGCTCGACGCCGGTGGCGTTGTGACGACCAACTCCGCGAGCACCTTTGCCGACGGAATGGCGGTGCGGGTGCCCGATGCCGGCGCCCTCGAGATCATTCGTCGCGGTGCCGAGCGTGTGGTGGAGGTGACCGACGACGAGATCGCCGAGGCGATCCGCATTCTCTTCGCCGATACCCACAACGCGGCCGAGGGGGCGGGAGCTTCCGCGCTTGCGGCCCTGATGAAGGAGCGGGAGCGATTGCGCGGCCGCAAGGCGGCGGTGATTCTGACGGGCCAGAACATCGACCGGCCCTGGATGGCGGCCGTCCTCGCGGGCGAAACGCCGCGCGTGGCGTAAACTGTGGGCGAAGCAAAATATTTTTGTCGTCATGCCCCGCGAATGCGGGGCACCCAGTAATCGCCATCCGCTTGAGTTGGGCGATACCTGCGCCACTGTCTCTTCCGGTGTTTACTGGGTCGCCCGCATTCGCGGGCGATGACAGCTGAGATTTGCGAGATTTAGAGGTCACTTTCGAAAAGCGGATGCGTTGCCGTTCTGCAACATGGATCATCTATTCTCACGGGAAACCGCGGTCCGCCATTGTGCTGTCACCGCCGATCGTTGATCTTGCGGCAATAAGATTCCTGGGCAGCCCGGCTGGGTGGGTGGCGGGACGTATTGAGGACCGTGCGATGCGCGCCGTTTTTCGATCCCTCGTTGTGCTCATTGCGTTGGAGACGATGGCACTTCCGGCGTCGGCGCAGGAAGGTCAAGTCGCTGCGATCTCCTCGGAGACTCAGGCGGAAGGGGCCCAGCCAGCGGCCGAGCAGCCTTCGGAGCAAGCACCGCAACCTTCCGAGCACGCAATTGCGCCGAGCCCGGCGCCGGCACAGCCCGCCGCACAGCCGGCCGAGGAGCAAAAGCCTGAAGCAAAAATCGATCTCTCCGGCTATGCGCCGGGCACCATCGTGGTCGAGACCTCCGAGCGCAAGCTTCACCTCGTGGTTGGCAACGGCGAGGTGATTACTTATCCGGTGGGGGTCGGCAAGCGCGGCAGATCATGGGCCGGCACCGGGGCGATCTCCGGGAAATATATCCGGCCGGCCTGGTCGCCGCCCAGGGCGATACGGCGCGTGAAGCCGTGGTTGCCCGACTACATTCCCGGCGGTAGCCCGCAGAACCCGATGGGCGCCGCCGCCATGACGCTTACCGTTGACCAATACGCGATCCACGGGACGAACGATCCCGGCTCGATCGGCGGCTTCGTCTCGTTCGGCTGCATTCGCATGCACAACAGCGATATCCTCGACCTCTTCAAACGCGTGCGCGTCGGCACCCGCGTCGTGGTGCTACAGTAGAGAACTAATCCAGTCTTGCACCTGAACGCCTGACCACGTCCGCCCATTTGGCCGAGTCGGCCGCGATCAAAGCCGCGAATTGTTCCGGTGTGCCGCCGGCGGGCTCATCACCAATGGCTGCAAATCGGTCTTTGAATGCTTGCGAGGCAAGCGCACGGTTGATTGCGGCATTGAGCTTGAGCACGATGGGCTGTGGCAGCCCGGCGGGCGCAATGACGCCGCTCCACGTGGGCGCCTCGTAACCGGGGACGCCCGCTTGCGCGATGATCGGCAATTCCGGGAAACCCGGAGACCGCCGTGCGCCGCTCACAGCAAGGGCGCGTACCGTGCCGGACCGTGCATGGGGAGCGATCGAGTTGAGGCTCTCGAACATGAGCTGCACGCGCCCCGCAATCAGGTCATTGATGGCGGGCGCTCCGCCGCGGTAAGGCACATGCACGATTTCGGTTGCGGTCATGGATTTGAACAGTTCGCCCGCGACATGACCCGGCGATCCGCTCGCCGATGAGGCGTTGAGCAACTTTCCCGGATTCTTCTTTGCATAATCGATCAGCTCGATCACGGATGTGAACGGTTCTTTCGGCGAGACCGCGAGCAGCAGGTGACCCCGTGTCGCAAGCGCAATCGGCTGAAAATCGCGCGCAATGTCGTAGGGAAGTTTCGCGACCATGTGCGGGCTGATCGCCAGCGCCCCGATCGGCCCCAGGCACAGGGTGTAGCCATCGGGCTCGGCCTTGGCGGTAAGATCGAGGCCGATCGTGAAGGCGGCGCCCGGCCGGTTGTCGATGATGACCTGCTCACCGAGCTCCTGCGCCAGCCTGGCGCCCAGGATGCGAGCAACCGTGTCGGTGGCGCTGCCCGCGGCCTGCGGAACGATCAGCTTGATGGGTTTCTCCGGGTATTCCGCCGCGGCGCTTGTCGACAACACGCATGCAAGCAGAATGACCCGGAGAACGCGCATCTATTTGTCCCACTGAGCCCCGGCTTCGCAGGCAATTGCCGGCACCGGGCGCTCAGCAGTACTAGCCCGGATTGGAGCTTGCGCGAAGTGCAAGCGCAGATCCGGAAAGCAGCATCAGAAGGTGACGACGTCCTTGATGGCCGCCGCCGAGTCTGCCGGCACCAGCTTGCGCGCGACGAAATCGTCCCAGTTCTTGAATTTAGCCTTGGCGCGGGCTTCCATGATCGCCTTCGACTGGACGGGGCTGATCTTCGGAAGCTTCTCGAGCTCTGCGGCTGTCGCGGTGTTGAGGTTGATCTTGCTCGCAACCGGCGCGGTCGCCTTTCCAGTGGTGTCGGGCTTGGGCGCGGCGGCCGCGGGGGGCGTGGCAGACGGGGCCCGTTTGGTGGCCTGAGCCAGGACCGGAGACGATGCAAGGGCGAGCGCAGCTGCGCCGATGAGCATGCAACGGGTAAGCATGGGTTGAGTTCCTCTCTGGATGCCCCTGGTTTGCCTTCGCTACGCAAACCAAACGAGCGTTTGAATTTCTCAGCCCAGTGACCGAGTGGTCACTGACTGATTGCGTTCGTCATAGCGCAGAGAATCCGAACAGCACGTGGCTGACTCGTTCATTTGCTATTCACTGTCATGGCCGATTTGAGCCCGACGCTGGACGCGCGCAGCTGTGGACCGCGCCTTGTTTGTGCGCGCTACGGTACGCGACCTATCCTTCCAGCTGGAGCGGTAGGCGCACCGGGTGCCCGGATGCCACCGCCTTCTCGATGGCGATCGTGGTCTCGAGATTGATGCGGGCCTGCTCGGGCGTGGTGTGCACGGTCGGCGCGCCGGTTGCGAGATGATCAAGCCAGGCGCGCGTCTCGTTGCCGAGCGGACCCCAGAAATCGCCGACTGCCCAGTCGCCTGCGCTGTTGCTGCCGAGGAAAGCCATGTTCACCGAGTGCCCCGGCACATAGGGGTGAGGAATGCCTTTCTGCGAGAACAACAGATGGTCCATATGATCGTCGTCGATGATCATGGTGCCTTCGCTGCCGAGAAGCTCGACGCGGTCCGATTGCCCCAACGTCGGATATTCGGCAGGCAGCGCGTAGCTGATGCCGAAATTGACGACCGCGCCGTCGGCGAAAGTCACGATCGCCCAGGTGACGTCATCGGCGTGATATCCCGCCGCGCGGAAGATGCCATGCTGGCCGCGTGCCACCACCTCGACCGGACGATTGCCTTCCAGGAACCAGCACATGAGATCGACGTAGTAGGTGAGCACGTCGAGCACCGGAGTGGCGTGCGGATCGCGCTTGAGGATGGCGAAAGTCTGGGCACGCGAGTTGTAGACCCGCGCCATTCCGCCGACGATACGGCCGAGCCGTGCGTGCAGCATCTGCTCCTTGGCGCGCAGGAAGCATTCCTTGTAGCGGCGGCTATAGCCCACGCGCAGCATGCCTTTGGTCGCGCGCAAGGTGTCGAGGATCTTGTCAGCCTCGGCGAGCGAAAACCCGATCGGCTTCTCCACCAGCACCGGCTTGCCCAGCTCCAGTGCCTGCAGAATGGGAAGCGTGTGCTGCTGCTCCGGCGTCGACACGATCACCGCCGTCACCTCGGGATGGCTGATCACTTCCTCGTTGCTGCCGCTCGCCACCTGCGCACCGGCTGCCTCGGCGAGCGCGCGGGCGCGCGCGGGATCGCGATCCGAGACGGCAAGGAAGCGGACCGCGGGATGCTTGGCGGCAAGCCGCGCGCGCAAGGTCCCGATGCGGCCGGCACCGACCACGGCAATGCCGATATTGGCTTGTTTCACGATTATGCCACCTGCCGCATCGGCACGTCGCGGCGGTACCGCCGCAAGCGATCCTCGTCGACCTCGATCCCGAGCCCGGCGGCGTTGGATATTTCCACGTGCCCGCGCTCGATGCGAATGGGCCGCGCGGTCACGTCTTCAGCGAGTCCCTCGTTGGAGAGCGTGAGACCCCACGCGATCTGCGGGAGCGCGGCCGCGACATGCACTGCGGCCGCACAGGCAATGCTCGATTCCCCGGTCTTCGCCGCCACGTTGACCTTGAGTCCCAGCCGATCGCACAAGCGGCCTGCTTCCATCACCCCGCGCATGCCGCCGAGCTTAATGGTTTTCAGGCTCGCGCCGCTTGCTGCACGCGCCTCGTGGTGGCGGCGAAGATCGTCGAGACCATGAATGCTCTCGTCGGCGCCGATTGCGGTGTCGCCCGCCTTGGCCACCGTGGCCATGGCTGCGATGTCGTCTGCGGCAACCGGCTGCTCGAAAAAATCGAGCCCCGCGCCCGCCACCGCGCGCACGTATTGCACCGCTTCATCCGTGCTCCAGCCCTGGTTGGCATCGGAAGAAATGAGGCAACCAGGCCCAATCTGCGCGCAAATGCGCCGGGTGCGCTCGGCATCGATCAGCGGCTTGTCGACGCCGACCTTTATCTTGAATGCGATATAGCCCTGCGTCTTCTTGGTCTCGGCCTCGCGCAGATCCGAGGCAAGCTCGCCGGTGCCGATGACGCCGAGAACCGCCATGCGGCTGCGCTGCATGGCGCCCAGGAGCGCGTAAGCAGGCCGGTCGCTGGCACGCCCCACAAGATCATGCAGTGCAATCTCGATTGCGGCCTTGGCGGCGCTGTTCGCATACATGCGCGCCCGCATGGCCGCGATCGCTCCGGCGATGTCCTCGGCCGGCCGGCCGTCGATCGCGGGCGCGAGGAAGTGGATGGCCGCCATCATGCTTTCGACGGTCTCGCCGGTCATGGTCGGCGCGGACGCCGCTTCGCCCCAGCCGACGGCGCCGTTGTCCGCTTCGATCCGCACCATCACGTTGTCCGCATGCCTGATCTCGACACCCGCCATGAAGACCGGCTTTTTCATGGGGATGCTGACCGCAATCGGCTCAATGCTCTTGATTTTCATCAGATCACCTTTTCATTTCGCAGCTTTGCAATTGCATGTTTGTCAAATCCCAGCTCGCCCAGAATTTCCTCGTTGTGCTCCCCGAGCAGCGGCGGCGGGCGGCACACCGAGCATGCCGTATCGGAAAATTTGAACGGAATACCGAGCAGCTTCAAGGCGCCAATGACGGGGTGCTGAACCGTCTCGATCATGTCGCGCGCGATGGTGTGCGGGTCATCGAGCGCCTGCGCCACCGAATTGATTTTGCCGCAGGGGACGCCCACCGCCTTGAGCTTGGCGAGCCACGCGTCGGCGCAATCCTGAGAGAGCGAGGCATTGATGAGGCCATCGATCACAGCACGGTTTTCGACACGCGCGCGGTTGCTGGCGAAACGCACATCGCTTGCCCATTCGGGATACCCCAATACTTCCGCGCAGCGCGCAAACTGGCGTTCGTTTCCGACCGCGATTGCCATCATGGCATCAGCCGCCTGATAGGTCGTGTAGGGCACGATGCTGGGATGCCCGTTGCCGAAGCGGCCGCCGTCGCGACCGGCAATAAGATAGTTGGAGGCCACGTTGATGAGCATGGAGAGCGCTGTCTCGTAGAGCGAAAGCTCAACCTTCTGGCCTCGCCCGGTGCGCGCGCGCGCATGCAGCGCGGCGAGAATGGCGTTGCTCGCCAGCATGCCGGTGCACACATCGACAATGGCGACGCCGTATTTGGTTGGTTGGCCATCGGGCTCGCCGCATACGCTCATCAGGCCCGATTCCGCCTGCAGCACGAAATCGTAGCCGGGCAGCGCTGCCTTTGGCCCGCTCGATCCATAGCCGGTGATGGAGCAGCGAATAAGCCGCGGGACGACGCGTTCGAACCACTTGTCCGTAAAGCCCCATTTCTCCAGCGTGCCCAGCCGGAAATTGTCAATGAGCACATCGGCCTTGTCGATCAGTCCCGCGAGAATCTTCTGCCCCGCGGGAACGGCCATATTGAGCGTGACGGAGCGCTTGTTGCGATTCACCCCGAGAAAATACGCGGCCTCATCCCCGGCAAAGGGCGGACCCCAGCTGCGGGTATCGTCGCCCTTGTCGGGCGGCTCGACCTTGATCACATCGGCGCCCATGTCGCCGAGCATCATGGTGCAGAGCGGACCGGCAAGGATGCGCGTGAGATCGACGACGCGAATTCCAGCGAGCGGGCCGGGCGCGGCCGCCGTAGGCTCGGCTGCCGCATCCTTCATTTCGATTTCCTGCGCATGGCGGGCGGGGCATTGAGGTCCCTGGCGCAACCATCGAGATATTCTTCCAGCTCGCGCTTGTTGCGCATGCGGAATTTCTGAAAGTCAGGTTTGCGTCCTTGCAGGAAGGCATTCATGCCTTCGAGGCTCTCCTCGGAGCCCCAGACATGAGCAAGAAGCTCCATACCGTGCTGCCAGGAGGCATAAAGGAGGTCGGATTCGAAATTCAGGCTCTTCTTGGTCATGCGCAACGTCTGCGGGCTGTGGCCCTTGATGGTCTCGCACCAGGCGAGCGTCTCGCGGCGCAGCTCGCTCTGCGGCACGCATTTGTTGACGAGCCCGATCTCGGCTGCTTCCTTCGCGGTAAAGCGGCGCGCGCAGAAGATCATCTCGCGCGCAAGCCGCTCGCCGATGATGCGGGGAAGATATTGAGTGGCACCCACGGTCGGACAGGCGCCCACCCGCGCACCGGTCTGCCCGAGCACGGCATTCTCCGATGCGATTACGAGATCGCACCAGAGCGCGAGCTCATGGCCCCCGCCCACGCACCAGCCGTTCACCATGGCAATAACGGGGATGGGCAAGCCGCGGATAGTCATGGCGAGCCCCTGCATGCGGTCGTTCCACATGGCACCGTTGACCCAGTTGAGCCGCTTCATGGCGTAGAAATCCCCACCCGCGGAGAACGCCTTGTCGCCGGCGCCAGTCACCACCGCGCAGGCGATCGACGGATCTTCACGCGTCGACCGCAGCGCAGCGATGAGCTCATCGAGCGTCTGCTCGCGAAAAGCGTTGAGCACGCGCGGCCGGTTGATGGTCACCCAGGCGACCTGATCCTTCACCTCATAGCGGATGTCGCCATAGGTATGTGCGTTGCCATTGATTTTCTTCGTCGGCCGCTTTTTCGCCATGAGAGCTCTCGCTATGTGTTCGACCACCGTAGCCCGATCGATTTCGTGGACGCAATCGCCTGAGGAGGACAACTGGGTTAAAGTGCAAGCACAGCACGCAAACAGAAGGAGCCGACGATCATGCAGGATTTGTTACCGCGTGCGGAGCGGATCAGCCGGCTCCTGAAGGACCGCGGCGAGACCATCGTCGTGGTGGAATCCTCAACCGGCGGTCTCGTTTCGGCAGCGCTGCTCGCGATGCCTGGCGCCTCGGCCTATTTCCTCGGCGGCGCGGTCGTCTATACCCAGACGGCGCGCAAGGCGCTGATGGATCTGGCCGACATATCGGCACTGGGCCTGCGCGCGTCGACCGAGCCCTATGCGCGCCTTTTGGCACAAACAGCGCGGGAACGTTTTTCATCGACCTGGGCTTTGGCCGAGAGCGGCGCGACCGGACCGACCGGCAATCGCTATGGCGACGCGGCCGGGCATTGCTGCCTCGCGATCGCCGGACCGGCCGAGCGGGCGATCACGCTCGAGACCGGCCGCAGCGATCGTATCGCCAACATGCGCGCGTTTTCAGCCGCCGCGCTCGATCTCCTGGCGGAGGTGATCGCGGGGGAAGGCAACAGGAGTTAGTCGGCAGATTGCCTGTACGATCAGCGCCGTGCATTAATAAGCTTCGCAGTGGCGCAAATCATCAGGCAGCCCCCCAATGCGCGTGAATGATTTCCGCAACTTTGACTTCGGCCTCGGCGAGACCGCCGACATGCTGCGCGCGACCGTGCGCGACTTTGCCGCCGACAAGATTGCGCCGCGCGCTGACGAGATCGACCGCAGCAATATCTTTCCGCGCGATCTCTGGCCGGAGCTCGGCAGGCTCGGCCTGCACGGGATCACGGTCGAGGAGGAATGGGGCGGCACCGGGCTCGGCTATCTCGAACATTGCGTTGCCATGGAGGAGGTCTCGCGCGCATCCGCCTCCGTCGGGCTCTCCTATGGCGCCCATTCCAATCTCTGCGTGAACCAGATCCGCCGCAATGGCAATGAAGAGCAGAAGCGGCGCTATCTGCCGAAGCTCATTTCCGGCGAGGACGTCGGCGGGCTTGCAATGTCGGAGCCGGGTGCGGGCTCCGATGTCGTCTCCATGAAGACGCGCGCCCAGAGGAAGGGTGATCGCTATATCCTCAACGGCAGCAAGATGTGGATCACCAACGGCCCGCAGGCAGAGACGCTCGTCGTCTACGCCAAGACCGATCCCGATGCAGGTCCGCGCGGCATCACCGCATTCCTCATCGAAAAGGGCTTCAAGGGATTTTCGACCGCACAGAAGCTCGACAAGCTCGGCATGCGCGGCTCCGACACGTGCGAGCTGGTATTCCAGGACTGTGAAGTGCCGGCGGAGAACGTGCTCGGTGAGGCGGGAGACGGTGTCACCATCCTCATGTCGGGACTCGATTACGAGCGGGTCGTGCTTGCTGCCGGCCCGCTCGGCATCATGCAGTCCTGCATGGACGTTGTGATGCCGTATATCCACGAGCGCCGGCAGTTCGGAAAATCGATCGGCGAGTTCCAGCTGGTGCAGGGCAAGATCGCCGACATGTATGTCGCCATGAACGCCTGCAAGGCCTATGTCTATGCGGTCGCGCGGGCATGCGATCGCGGCGAGACAACGCGCGAGGATGCAGCCGGCGCCATTCTCTATGCGGCAGAGAATGCGACCAAGATTGCGCTGGACGCGGTCCAGCTCCTCGGCGGCAACGGCTACATCAACGACTATCCGACCGGGCGCTATCTGCGCGATGCCAAGCTCTATGAGATCGGCGCCGGCACCAGCGAGATCCGGCGCATGCTGATCGGCCGCGAGCTGTTCGACAAGTCGCGGTAGCTGCCGCCAGCACTCGTATATGCATCGCCATCGCCACAAGCTCGGAATACCTCCCCCTGAAAGGGGGAGGTCGATTTCCTTTGCTTCGCTATGCGAAGCAAAGGAAATCGGGTGGGGGTCAACACGGTCGGCGCGGGGAAGAGCCCCACCTGACCGCACTCGCTACGCTCGGCGGTCGACCTCCCCCTTTCAG
>Ga0306920_100006556_pt1 | contig 15224 bp, 14 predicted proteins | sample flu12Cox44000170_FD_204666 | JGI IMG/M metagenome (GOLD analysis project Ga0306920, IMG submission 204666) | Lab enrichment of tropical soil microbial communities from Luquillo Experimental Forest, Puerto Rico - flux4day.12C.oxic.44.000.170 (v2)... | ecosystem: Environmental > Terrestrial >... | reverse complement strand
CGCGCTCGACGACTTCGGCACGGGCTATTCTTCGCTCTCCTACCTGAACCGCTTCGCCGTCGACACGCTCAAGGTCGACCGCTCGTTCGTGCAGGCCATTCCCGCCGACCGCAGCGTCTGCGTGATGGTCTCGGCAATCGTGAATCTCGCGCGCTCGCTCGGGCTCACGGTGGTCGTGGAAGGCACCGAGACCGAGGAGCAGATCGCGTGGCTCGCCGCGCTCGGGCCGATCGAGGCGCAGGGCTTCCTGTTCTCGCGCCCGGTGCCCGTGGAAGGCGTGGCCGCGTTGATCGAGCGCTTCGGCGTGTGCAGCGCGACGCCGGCGGGCACGCAAGCGGCGCGCGAAGAGCGCCGCAACGAGCGAGTGAGCGACGCGCCGCAATCGCGCTAACGGGCGTTCTTCGCGCGCATTGCGCGTGCCCTCGCGCACAGACCTGCGCGCACCTTCGCCCGCATGATCCATGCCATGTCAATCCGCACCGACGACGTGCTCGCGGCGCCCACCCGCGACGATGACGAACCCCTGCTGACGCTCTTTCGCGTCGTGCTGACCGTGTCCGCGGTCTCGTGGGGCGGTCTCGCGCTCATGGCGCAGCTGGAGCAGCACTACGTGGCGCGCGAGCGGCGGCTCACCGAAACGGCGTTCTCGGATCTCGTGGCGCTCGCATGGATGGTGCCGGGGCCGGTGGGATGCAATGTGGCGGTGCAGCTGGGCCACGTGCTGCGCGGCCGCGCGGGCGCGTGGGTCGCCGGCGTGGCGAGCGTGCTGCCCTTCTTCGCGCTGATGACGGCCTTCGCTATTTTCTATCGCACGCCGCTCGTGCATGCGGCCGCCTCGCGCACGCTGCTCGACCATTTCAGCGTGGTGCTCGCGATGCTGATCGGCGTGACCTGGTATCGGCAAACCCGCGCGCTCGTGCGCGGCCCGCTCGAATGGGGCGTGGCGCTCGCGGCCTGCGTGGCGCTCGCGCTCGCCGCCAGCGGCGCGGCCTACGTGGTGATTCTCATTGTCGCGTTCGCCGTGGGCTGGCTCGCGAGCCCCGTGCCTGCGCAGCGGCTCGACATGCGCGTGACGCGGCGCGACGTGCGGCTGCTCGCTGCGCTTGCTGCGCTGATCGCCGTATTTGCACTGCCGCTGCCACAGCGGCTCGACGCGGCGCTGTTGTGGCCACGGCTCGCTGGCGCGGGCATGACACTGTTCGGCGGCGGCTTCTCGGCGCTGCCGGTGCTCAAGATGCTGTTCGTCACGCCCGCCGTGGGCATCACGAACGACGACTTCACGCTGGCGTTCACGCTCTCCCCGCTTTCGCCGGGGCCGCTCCTGAACGTGGTGCCCTTCTTCGGCTATCTCGTGGATGGCTGGGTGGGCGCGCTCGTCGCCACGCTCGCGCTGTTCGTGCCGTCGGGCTGCCTCGTCGTGCTCGCGCGGCGCCACTTGCACCGCATGAAGACGAACCCGCGCTTCGAGCACGCCATGCGCGTGCTGCGGGCAGCGACGACCGCGTTCCTGGCGATCGCGGTATGGCATATCGTGCGGCACGTGCCACTGCGTCCGTCGTACCTGCTGACGGCCGTCTTCGCGGCGATGTGCTTCGGCAAGCTCAGGCTCCCCGCTTACGCGGTCTACGCGACGGTAGGTCTCGCGTGCGCGGCGTGGCTGCTTTTGGGCTGATGCGCGGGCATGAAGCATAGGCCTGAAGCACGGCCTTATCCGCTGATCAACGCGCGCTCGTAAAACCATCGAAAAACGCGCGCGCGTTGCGCAGCGCCTGTAGAGCGTCAGGCGCGGGCCGCGAACGTTGCGGGAGCAACGGGAAGAGAAGCGGGAAGAGAAGCGGGAGAAGCAGCCGCTAAAGCGACGATCAGAACCCGCGCGCGAGCGCCGCGACACCGATCGTCACGACACCCAGCACGAGATTGATGACGACGAGCCGGCGCACGGTGCCCACGGCGCGCGCGCCATCGGGCCACTTCTGCGCCTGCACGGCGCGGCGGATGCGCGGAAACACGGCGAAGCGGATGTGGCCGAAGATCAGCATCATCAGCACGCCGAGGCCCGCCATGGCATGGAGTTGCCACGTGGCGTGCTCGCCGCCGAACTGCATGAGCAGGAAGCCGCCGGAAAGCAGGATCACGATGACCGACGCGCCCACCCAGTTGAAGAAGCGGCCGAACACCGATTCGATGAGCGGAAGCCTCAGCTGCGGCGAGAGGTCTTCGAGCGCCGGGCGCAGACAGAAGTGCGCGAAGATCATGCCGCCCACCCAGACGGCAACGCCCAGCAGATGCAGAAAGAGCGCGATTGCGATCGCGTGGCCCATGCTTGAATTCCCTCGTAACGTGTAATTGTCTGCGGCATGTCGACGGGAGTGAACACGGAGCGCTCACTCCCGTCGCATGCCTTTGCGCGGCATTATTCCATGCCGCGCAGCCGTTTGCGCGGGACAGCCACGCTTTATTGCGGCAGCACCGGACGCATGCCCGTCACGACCTTGAGCTTCGAGTCCGGCGCGCGGCCCTTGCGCGCGCGCTTGCCGATCTGCGGCGATAGCACCGCGCCCGCCATCAGGTCCTCGCCCGCCTTGCCGCCGCGACCCGTGCCCACGAGCACGACACCTGCCGCACTGATCGCGAGCGCCTGCACGAGCTTCTCATTGTCGTCGAGCTGCATCAGCGTCACGCCGCGCCCGCCGCCCGAGAGCGTCTTCATCTCGTCGAGGCCGAACACGAGCAGGCGCCCACCCGACGAAAGACACGCCACCTGGATCGCATCCGGCAGCATCGGCATCGGCGCGAGCGGCGCGCAGCCCTCGTCGATCGTCATGAACGCCTTGCCCGCCTTCACGCGGCTCACCATGTCGCCGATCTTCGCGATGAAGCCAAAGCCGTTGCTCGACGCCAGCAGCAATGGCTGTTCCGCGTTCGCGGCGAAGTAATGCAGCAGATGCGTGCCCGCTTCGAGTTCGATGAGCGACGTGACCGGCACGCCGTCGCCGCGGCCGCCCGGCAGGTTCGCGATCGACACCGAATAGACGCGCCCGTTGCTGCCCCACGCAATGAGCGTGTCGGGCGTGCGGCACTGGAACGCGGCGTAGAGGCCGTCGCCGGCCTTGAACGTCAAGCCTTGCGTATCGAGCCCGTGGCCCTTGAGCGCACGCACCCAGCCCTTCTGCGAGACGACCACCGTGACCGGCTCGTCGACCACGCGCGCCTCGAAGCTCGCGCGCTTTTCCTGCTGGATGAGCGTGCGGCGGTCGTCGCCATACTGCTTCGCGTCGGCTTCGATTTCCTTCACGATGAGCCGCTTCATCGACGACTCGTTCGCGAGCAGCTCTTCGAGCTTCGCCTTTTCCTCGCGCAGTTCCGCGAGTTCCTTCTCGATCTTGATCTTTTCCAGCCGCGCCAACTGACGCAGACGGATTTCAAGAATGTCCTCGGCCTGGCGCTCGGAAAGCCCGAACGCACTCATCAACGCGCTCTTGGGTTCGTCCGACTCGCGGATGATGCGGATGACCTCGTCGATATTGAGGAAGACGATCATCCGCCCTTCGAGGATATGGATGCGGTCGTCGACCCTGGTGAGACGGTATTTAGTGCGGCGCGTAACGGTCGCGAAGCGGAAGCCGATCCACTCGCCCAGAATCTCGGTGATGCCCTTCTGACGCGGACGGCCATCGGCGCCGATCATCACGAGATTGAGCGACGCGTTCGACTCGAGGCTCGTGTTCGCGAGCAGCGAATTGACGAATTCGGCCTGATCGATGCGGCTCGTCTTCGGCTCGAACACGAGACGCACGGGGGCGTCCTTGCCCGACTCGTCGCGCACGGCGTCGAGCAGCGCGAGCATGGTCTGCTTGCTCTGCAACTGCTCAGGCGTGAGCGTCTTCTTGCCGAGCTTGAGCTTCGGGTTCGTCAGCTCCTCGATCTCTTCGAGCACCTTCTGGCCCGAAGTGTTGGGCGGCAGTTCGGTCACCACGAGTTGCCACTGGCCGCGTGCGAGATCCTCGATCTTCCAGCGCGCGCGCACCTTGAGGCTGCCACGGCCCGATTCGTAGGCCGCCGCGATTTCCGCGTCGCTCGAAATGATCTGCCCGCCGCCCGGGAAATCGGGCCCCGGCAGCCGCTCCATGATCTCCGCGTGCGAAAGCTTCGGATTCCGGATCATCGCCACGGCCGCCGACGCAACCTCGCGCAGGTTGTGCGAAGGGATTTCGGTAGCGAGACCCACCGCGATACCCGATGCGCCGTTCAGCAGCAGCATGGGCAGGCGCGCGGGCAGCGTCTTCGGCTCCTGGAACGAACCGTCGTAGTTCGGCATGAAATCGACCGTGCCCATGTCGATTTCGTCGAGCAGCAGCTTGGCGATGGGCGTCAAGCGCGCTTCGGTGTATCGCATGGCCGCTGCGCCGTCGCCGTCGCGCGAGCCGAAATTACCCTGGCCGTCGATGAGCGGATAGCGCATCGAGAAGTCCTGGGCGAGACGCACGAGCGCGTCGTAGGCCGACTGGTCGCCGTGCGGGTGATATTTACCGAGCACGTCGCCCACCACGCGCGCCGACTTCACGGGCTTGGCGTTGTCGCCGAGGCCCATCTCGTTCATCGCAAAGAGAATGCGGCGCTGCACCGGCTTCTGGCCGTCGCAGACGTCGGGCAGCGCGCGGCCCTTCACCACGCTCACTGCGTAGTCGAGATAGGCGCGCTCCGCGTAGTGGCCGAGCGTGAGCGTGTCGCCATTCGGGGCGTCGGTCACTTCAGCAAAAAGATCGTCCATGTTTCAATCAGTCCGTAATCGGGTGTATGCGCGTGTGTGCGCCTGCGCGCATCAGATGTCGGCTTCGACTTCGTTGCCCTTCTCTTCGAGCCACGAACGGCGCGAGGCCGCTTCGCCCTTGCCCATCAGCATCGTCATGCGTGCGACGGTGGCCTCGTAGTCGAGGTCGCCGAGCACGATGGGCGAGAGGCGGCGCGTATCCGGGTTCATCGTCGTGTCCCAGAGCTGCTCGGCGCTCATTTCGCCCAGGCCCTTGAAGCGGCTGATGCTCCACTGCGTTTCGCGCACGCCGTCCTTGCGCAGCTTGTCGAGAATCGCTTCGAGCTCGCCTTCGTCGAGCGCGTAGAGCTTCTGCGCCGGCTTCTTGCCGCGCGCGGGCGCATCCACACGGAACAGCGGCGGGCGCGCCACGAACACGTGGCCGCGCTCGATCAGCTGCGGGAAATGCTTGAAGAACAGCGTGAGCAGCAGCACCTGGATGTGCGAGCCGTCCACGTCCGCATCGGAAAGAATGCAGATCTTGCCGTAGCGCAGGTTCGAGAGATCGACGGTGTCGTCGGGGCTGTGCGGATCGACGCCGATTGCCACCGAAATGTCGTGCACTTCGTTGTTGGCGAAGAGGCGGTCGCGCTCGGTCTCCCACGTGTTGAGCACCTTGCCGCGCAGCGGCAGGATGGCCTGGTACTCCTTGTCGCGGCCCATCTTCGCTGAGCCGCCCGCCGAGTCGCCCTCGACGAGGAAGAGTTCGTTGCGCGCGATGTCGGTCGCTTCGCAGTCGGTGAGCTTGCCGGGCAGCACGGCCACGCCCGAGCTCTTGCGCTTCTCGACCTTCTGGCCCGCGCGCGTACGCGCCTGCGCCTGCTTGATGACGAGATCGGCGAGCTTCTTGCCGTGCTCGACGTGCTGGTTCAGCCAGAGTTCGAGCGCGGGACGCGAGAACGACGAGACGAGCTTCACGGCGTCGCGGCTGTTCAGGCGCTCCTTGATCTGCCCCTGGAACTGCGGGTCGAGCACCTTGGCCGAGAGCACGAACGAAACCCGCGCGAACACGTCTTCGGGCAAGAGCTTCACACCCTTGGGCTGAAGATTGTGCAATTCGACGAAGCTCTTCACGGCCTGGAAGAGACCATCGCGCAGACCGCTTTCGTGCGTGCCGCCCGCGGGCGTCGGAATCAGGTTCACGTACGACTCGCGCGTGAGCGAGCCTTCCTCGCTCCATGCCACGACCCACGCGGCGCCCTCGCCTTCGGCGAAGGTGTCATCGGTGGTGCGCGCGTCGGCGTAGCGCTCGCCTTCGAACAGCGGGATCAGCAGATCGGCGCCGCCCATGCCTTCGAGCAGATAGCCGCGCAGGCCGTCTTCGTACTTCCAGCTCTGGCGCTCGCCGGTCTTCTCGTTGACGAGCGTGACTTCGACGCCGGGCAGCAGCACAGCCTTCGAGCGCAAGAGGCGCTGCAACTCGCCGAGCGGCAGGTTGGGCGAATCGAAGTACCTGGGATCGGCCCACGCGGTCACGCGCGTGCCGCTCTTCTTTTCGTCGCGCGTGGCGTTGCGCGTGGTGAGCGGCCTCGTGACGTTGCCGTCCGAGAAGCCGATTTCGGCGACCTTGCCGTCGCGCCAGACGGTCACGTCGAGGCGCGTGGAGAGCGCGTTGGTGACCGAGACGCCCACGCCGTGCAGGCCGCCCGAGAACGTATAGGCGCCGCCGGCGGCCTTGTCGAACTTGCCGCCCGCGTGCAGGCGCGTAAAGACGATCTCGACGACGGGCACCTTCTCGTCGGGGTGCAGGCCGAACGGAATGCCGCGGCCGTCGTCCTCGACGGAGACGGAGTGGTCGGCGTGCAGCGTCACGGTGATGCGCTTGCCGTAGCCGCCGAGCGCTTCGTCCGAGGCGTTGTCGATGACTTCCTGGACGATGTGCAGCGGATTCTCGGTGCGCGTATACATGCCCGGCCGCTGCCGGACGGGCTCGAGGCCCTTGAGCACCTTGATCGACGCTTCGCTATAGCCAGTGTTTCCAGCGTTGGACTTCTTCGTTGACATGGTGATCCACAGGGGGTTGTCCGCGCGCTTGTCCACAGGTCCTGTGGACATCTGCGGGGAAAACGCGTTGAGCATTCAAAAAAACCGATACGAAACAACGAGGTGAACCGGCTGCGCGCCGCGGTGGCAGATGCGCTCGCGGCGGCGCACCCGGTCCCGCCGTTGTTCGAATTCGCGAGGTATTGTACTGATTTGGGCTCGCAGGGCAATTTGCGCGGGGGTTGGCCGTTCGGCGGAGGGCTGGATCGAGGTGGGAGTCGCGTAGAATGGGGCGCGCGGCACGCTGGCCGCCGCCGCGAGATCAGCCGGCCTGTTGCCACTGTTTCTTGCACCGTTGAGGAGCGTGGAGCCGTCATGAGACCATCGGAAGCACTGCGCGCGCACCGCGCCGAAATCCGCGCGATCGTCGCAAGCCATCACGCGACGAATGCGCGGGTGTTCGGGTCGTCGGCGCGCGAGGAGGACGACGAGGATAGCGATCTCGATCTGCTCGTCGATCCAACGCCGGAGACTTCGCTCATCGATCTCGCGCAAATCCAGTTGCGGCTCGAAGCGCTCCTGGGCGTACGAGTGGACGTGCTCACGCCAAAAGCGCTGCCCGAGACGTTCCGCGCTCGCGTAGTCGCCGAAGCGGTGCCGGTATGAGAAAAAAAGATCTGCGCACGCCGGATTACCTGCAGCATATTCTTGACGCGATCGAACGGATTCGCAGCTACACCGCGCCACTTTCACGTGAAAGCTTCGAGGCCACACCAATGGCTGTCGATGCCGTCGTACGCAACATCACGATCATTGGCGAAGCCGCGCGCAATATCACGCGCGGCGACCCAGACTTTGCTGCCGCGCATCCCGAAATACCGTGGGAGGCCATGAATGGCATGCGCAACCAGGTGATGCACGGTTACTTTGTCGTGGACATCGACATTGTCTGGAGCACGGTGCAATTGTATTTGCCAGAGCTGGAACGCGAGCTTTCGCGGCTGAAGCGCTCGTAAAAAAAAAGCGGCCTTCATCAGGCCGCTCTCTCGCATCACTTGCGCTTGCTCTCCAACTCCTCCCACCGCTCGAGCGCGACGAGCAGTTCTTCGTCGATCGCCGCGTAGCGCTCAGTGAGCCTTGCGCCTTCCTGCGCATCCTTCGCGAAGATCGATCCGTCCTCGAGCTTCGCGCCGATGTCCTTCTGCTCCGTTTCCAGCGCCTCGATACGCCTCGGCAGCTCTTCCAGCTCGCGCTGCTCCTTGAACGAAAGCTTCACCGTGCGCTGGGCATTGCGCCCCGCCGCGCTGTCCCTGGGCGCGGCCGCCGCAGGCGCCGCTTCCTTCGGCGCACGCGCCTGGGCAATCTCCTGCGCCCGCGCGCTTTGCGTCTGCCAGTCGGTGAAGCCGCCCACGTACTCGCGCCAGCGCCCTTCGCCCTCGGACGCGATCACCGACGTCACCACATTGTCGAGAAACGCGCGGTCGTGGCTCACGAGCAGCACGGTGCCGTCGTAGTCGGTGAGCAGTTCTTCGAGCAGTTCGAGCGTCGGGATGTCGAGGTCGTTGGTCGGTTCGTCGAGCACCAGCACGTTCGCGGGCCGCGCAAAAAGACGCGCGAGCAGGAGGCGATTGCGCTCACCGCCCGAAAGCGACTTCACGGGCGAACGCGCACGCTCGGGCGCGAACAGAAAGTCGCCGAGATAGCTCATCACGTGCTTCTTGGCGCCGTTGATCTCGACCCAGTCGCTGCCTGGGCTGATCGTATCGGCGAGACTCTTTTCGAGGTCGAGCTGCGCGCGCATCTGGTCGAAGTACGCCACTTGCAGGTTCGTGCCCACGCGAACCGTGCCTTCATCGGGCTTCAGCTCGCCGAGAATCAGCTTCAGGAGCGTCGTCTTGCCCGCGCCGTTCGGCCCGACGAAGCCGATCTTGTCGCCGCGCATCACCGTGCTCGAGAAGTTGTCGACGATCGTGCGGCCGCCATAGCGCTTCGTCACATCCGTGAGTTCCGCGACGATCTTGCCGGACTTCTCGCCCTGCGCGACGTCGAGCCGCACGTTGCCCTGCACGTTGCGGCGCTCCTCGCGCTCGTGGCGCATCTGCACGAGCCGCGCGATGCGGCCCACGCTGCGCGTGCGGCGCGCCTCCACGCCCTTGCGGATCCAGACTTCTTCCTGCGCGAGCAGCTTGTCGAACTTTTCGTTCTCCACGCGCTCGACTTCGAGCTGCTGCGCCTTGCGCTCCTGATACTGCGAGAAGTTGCCCGGATACGAGAGCAGCTTGCCGCGATCGAGCTCGACGATGCGCGTGGCCACGCGGTCGAGAAATGCGCGGTCGTGGGTGATGAAGAGCAGGCTCGAGCGCTGCGCGACGAGCAGTTCCTCGAGCCAGCGGATGCCGTCGAAGTCGAGGTGGTTGGTCGGCTCGTCGAGCAGCAGGATGTCGGGCTGCACGACGAGCGCGCGGGCGAGCGCGACGCGCTTTTGCATGCCGCCCGAGAGCGAGCCCACGCGCGCGTCGCCTGCGAGGCCGATCTGCGCGAGCGTCGTGGCGACACGCGTGCGCCAGCTCCAGGCGTCGGCGTGATCGAGCGACGATTGCAGCGTGTTCATGCGCGCGAGCAGCGCGTCGTGTTGCGCGCCTTCGGGCGTGTCCGCGAGCTGGTGCGCGACCGCGTCGTATTCGTCGAGCAGCGCGCGCACGTCGGCGAGACCCGAGGCTACGGTGTCGAACACCGTGGCCTCGGTGTCGAAGTCGGGCTCCTGCGGCACGTAGACGGTCGAGAGATTCTGCTGGCGCGTGACGAGGCCGTCGTCGGGCTTCGCGAGTTCGGCGACGATCGTCAGCAGCGACGACTTGCCCGCGCCGTTGCGGCCGATCAGCCCGACGCGCTCGCCGGCTTCGAGCGAAAAGTCCGCGTGATCGAGCAGCGCGACGTGGCCGAACGCCAGTTGCGCGCCGGTGATGGTGTAAAGCGACATGGATGGAACGCGATGCGTGCGATGGACCTGAAGCGCGCATTGTACCGGGCCGCGCAGGTCGGGCCGCGCAGGTCGGGCCGCGGGGTAACTTCCCCGGGGCGGCCCGAACCGCCTGCTATTTCACGTGCACCGTGATCGTCTTGCTCCAGTCAGGCCCATACGAGCGGTGTGCGCCGTCGGCGAACTGCGCCGTCAGCGTGTGGTCGCCGGGCGGCAAGGTCACATCGGTTTCGGTCTGGCCCTTGCCGTAGTGAATCGACTTGTCGCTGACCGGCACGATCTGCCCTTTCGGCAGCGGCGCGCCGTCGATCAGCAAATGGTGATGCCCCGTATTGGGCGCGGTCGAGCCCGCGGGCGCGACCGTCATGCCGTCCACGCCGAACTTCACGTGCACCGGATTGCTCACCGTCGCGCCATCCTTCGGCTCGACGAAGTACACGCCGTCCGCACGCGCGACGCCGCTCGCGGCGACAAGCCCCACGAAAATTGCGGCAGCGAGCCCGTTTTTCCTGTTCATCGTGCGCTCCTGGAAAGTTGTCGGTCCTGTTCTGGCGGCCAGCATACACCCCTCATACGAATGCTCGCGGCGGGCGTGCCGCCTGGCGCGCGCGCCGGGCGGGAAAGCGCCTGCGCAATCGCGGCCCAGGTGTGGTCAAGACGCGGCCCGATCACGCACCGGCACGCGAGCCGTTTTCCGGTAACATCGCGGGTCGCCCGCGCCGCCCTGCATCCATAAAGGGCCGCATGACGGGCCGTGCATCGAATCGACTAGACGAAGGACACGCTGTGAGCGAAGTAATCGAGTACAAGAGCTGGGTCTGCCTGATCTGCGGCTGGATCTACAACGAGGAAGAGGGTCTGCCCGACGAGGGCATCGCCGCCGGCACGCGCTTTGCCGAGATCCCCGACGACTGGCGCTGCCCGCTGTGTGACGTGGGCAAAGCGGAATTCGCCGTCGTCGAGTTCTGATTGCGCCGCTTTGCGCAAGACGTGCAACGGCTCGCCGCGAAGGGATAAAGTCGGGGGTTGAGGCAGGGCAAAAGACGGGGCAGCGGAGTTGAAGGGGCGTCATTTTCGCGCCCGAACACGTTTGCTATACTCTTGGCCCTGCGTCGCGATATGGCTCGGACCCGCAAGGCCGAACCGCTTCGCGACCGCTCCGCGCCATGACGGGTCACTTGGGAAACATGGCGATCGAACGGAGCAATGCTCGACCTCGTGCTCCCTGTAGTTCAATGGATAGAACAAGTGCCTCCTAAGCGCTAGATGCAGGTTCGATTCCTGCCAGGGGGACCAGCCGCTCGAGCGACCGGGCCGGGCCGCGCAGGTTGGGCCGCGGAGGCTGGGCCGCACGGTTGGGCCGCGGAGGTCACAACCGGTGCCCAGTCGGTCGCCGCTGACCGGGCCATCCGGACAACCCGCCAGGCCGGTTCGCGCAGCGCTGGTTCCGTCTCTTTCTCGCGTTCGCGCCCCCTCTTTCCCGAGCAGGTTTTCCATGGACATCAACAAGCAAGTCGCCGCCCTCACCGCCTCCGAACTGCAGACGGCCGGCGCCAGCCAGGCCACGGCCATCGCCGTGAGCGTGCTGCTGCGCCACCTCAACTCGCCTGAACTCGCCCGCCAGCTGGGCGCGGCGTTCGAGAACCATCAGGCCGTCATGCTGCAGACGCCCTGGCCCGACCAGATGCTGAGCGCCTTCGACGCGACGCGGCGCTTCCTCGAAAGCGCAGCCCAGGTGCAAGCCCCTGCCGCCGAATAAGCGGCGCGAGGCGATCCGGCGGCGCCATTGAGTGACTAGGGGTAAGTACCGAGTAAATTCCCCTAAAGATACGAAAGAAAGTGCCGTAATGGCCTCTATGGAGTCCACGCGTCCCCTCCCCGCCGGTCATATGATGTCGATCCTCATCGACCAGGATATTGCGCACATTCGTCGCGTGATGCCGCTGTCACTCGCCGGCGACTTCGGCGGGCCGATTCTCCCCGCGAGCTACTGGCGCCAGCGCCTCCACCGCCTGCTCGACACCGGCCACGTGAACAAAGGCCAGCTGAGCGAAATCGACAGCCTGCTGCTCATCCTCGATCTGCACGAACTGAACGTCGCCTCTACCTCGCTGGCCCTGCAGGCAAACGCCGGCCCGCAACACTCCTGATTCCCTTCTGAATTCGACGCGCCCGCGCGTCGCTTGCCCACGCAACGCAACGGGAAATCCTGGTGTCGCGGGTCGAGCATCGGTCATAATGTCCGCAAAAATACCCTAACGAGGACTCCGTGCTCACGGCCGAACCGAGAGACCTGCTCCAGCAGGCACGCAAGCGTTTCACGCAGCAGCAAATCGCCACGCACGTCGGCAGGGACGTGAAGACCGTTCGGCGTTGGGAAAAAGGCGAAACGCCCTGCCCCGCGATGCTCGAAGCCGCACTGCGCGAACTGCTGCAAGGCGGCGCACGCCAGCACGGCAGCGCGGCGCGTTTTCGCTTCATCGATCTGTTCGCCGGCATCGGCGGCATCCGCAAGGGTTTCGAGGCGCATGGCGGCGAGTGCGTCTTCACGAGCGAGTGGAATCCGTTCTCGCGCAAGACCTATCTGGAAAACTACGGCGAGGACCATCCGTTCATCGGCGACATCACGGCCGTCGACGCCGCCGACGTCCCCGATCACGACGTCCTGCTCGCGGGCTTTCCTTGCCAGCCGTTCTCGATCGCGGGCGTGAGCAAGAAGAACGCGCTTGGCCGTCCGCACGGCTTTGCGTGCACGACACAGGGCACGCTGTTCTTCGACGTCGCGCGCATCATCGCCGGGAAGCGGCCCGCCGCGTTCCTGCTCGAGAACGTCAAGAACCTGATGTCGCACGACCGCGGCCGCACCTTCGACGTGATTCTCCAGGTGCTGCGCGACGAACTCGGCTATGACGTGCACTATCGCGTGATCGACGGGCGTCATTTCACGCCGCAGCATCGCGAGCGCATCATCATCGTCGGTTTTCGCGAGCCGGCCGCGTTCTCGTGGGATGCGCTCGCGCTGCCCGAGGACGGCCCGCGGCTTGCCTCGATCCTGCACCGCACCGACGGCCGCGAGCCGCTCCTCCCTTGGGACGGCGAGCGTTTCTTCGATCACGGCGAGCGCCGCGTGCAGCCGAAGTACACGCTCACGCCGGGCCTCTGGGCCTACCTCCAGCAATACGCCGAGAAACACCGCGCGGCCGGCAACGGCTTCGGCTACGGGCTCGCGTTTCCCGACAGCGTCACGCGCACGCTGTCGGCGCGCTATCACAAGGACGGCTCGGAAATCCTTGTGTACCAGGGTGAAGGATTGCGCCCGCGCCGCCTCACGCCGCGCGAGTGCGCGCGGCTCATGGGCCTGCCCGACACCTTCCGCATTCCGGTGAGCGACACTCAGGCGTACCGTCAGTTCGGCAACAGCGTGGTAATGCCGGTGATGCGCGAAGTCGCGCGCACGATGATGCCGCATCTCGATGTCCTGCTGGGCGCGCGGCGCGAGGCGGCGCCCGCCGTAGCCGACGCGGCGCAAGCAACCGTCGCCGCCGTTGCGCGCGCAAATGAACGCGTGGTCGTGCCCAACGCGGTGCGCAAAGCGAGGCGCAAAACGGCACCCGCCGCGCCGTCGATGGCCACGGCGGGAGGCCGCTGAGCGGCGCGCGCCACGGCCGAACGAAGCGAGGCTAACGAGCGAGGCAACAGACGATGGTGGACGTCGTCGATACCGCGACCCGCAGCCGGATGATGTCCGGCATACGCGGGCGCAACACGAAGCCCGAAGTCCTGGTCCGCAGTCTGCTGCATCGGCGCGGCTTTCGCTTTCGCCTGAACGTGCGCGAACTGCCCGGCCGCCCCGATATCGTGTTGCCGCGCTGGCGCGCCGTCGTGTTCGTGCACGGCTGCTTCTGGCACGGCCACAACTGCGCGCTCTTCAAGTGGCCGCAAACCCGCCCCGAGTTCTGGCGCGAGAAGATCGCGCGCAACCGCCTCAACGACGCCAAAGCGCTCGCCGCGCTCGCGGCGCAGGGCTGGCGCGTGGCGGTGATCTGGGAATGCGCGTTGCGTGGCGCGCAGCATGATCCGCAGGCAGTCGTCGAGCGGCTCGCCGCGTGGCTCGAAGACGAGCCGTCCGCGTGGTTCGAGGCGCGCTCGTGATGCGCGCCCGCACGGTTTGCACCGCGTGGGGCGCTGCAATCCAGCCAATGCCCGCAAGCCCCGCAGTGATAAACTCGATCGGCCGGCTGCGCTCGTAGATTCACCCATCAAACGCGCATGTCGTATGCGATGTCATGCATGCCGGCGCAACCGCCCCGCGAAGTCCCAGACAGTCACAAGAAGTTCCAAAACGAAGGAGGCAACCGATGGCTGATTTCCGACTTTGGTCCGATGACTTTCCCAGCAACGGTTTCATGCCGAAGGCACAGGAGTTCGACGACCGGGCCTTCGGTGTCGACGGCGACAACGTCTCGCCTGCGCTGCAATGGGACGAGCCGCCCGCCGACACGCAAAGCTTCGCGCTCACCGTCTACGACCCGGACGCGCCCACGGGCAGCGGCTTCTGGCATTGGGTCGTGGTCAACATTCCGCCTGACGTGCGCTCGCTCGCGCGCAACGCCGGCAAGGCCGACGGCAGCCTGCTGCCGCAGGGCGCGGTGCAGGTGCACAACGACTACGGCACCGTGGGCTTCGGCGGCGCGGCGCCTCCGCGCGGCGACAAGCCCCATCGCTATATCTTCCGCGTGCACGCGCTCAAGGCTGCGCAACTGCCCATCACGCCGGAAACGACGAACGCCGTGGCGCGCTTCATGACGCATCTGAACGAAGTGGACTCGACCACCTACGTCGGGCTCTACGAAGTGAAATAAGCCGCGCAACAAGCGCGAAATAACGCCAGAAAACAACAGCCAGCCGGCAGCGCGCCCCGCGACGATCCAGGCGCGGGCGCGCCGCCTCTCCAGTCGATGCCCACGCTTTCCGAACGCTCCGCCGATTCCACCGCCGACGCCGAAACCGGCCTGCCCTTCCCACAGCGTTACTACGCGATCCTCGTGGTCGCGCTCGGCATCACGCTTGCCGTGCTCGACGGCGCGATCGCCAACGTCGCGCTGCCGACCATCGCGCGGCACCTCCGCGCGAGCGCGGCAAGCTCGATCTGGATCGTCAACGCGTATCAGCTTTCGGTGACCATCTCGCTCTTGCCGCTCGCCTCGCTCGGCGACCGCATCGGCTACCGGCGCGTCTACCTCGCCGGCATGGCGCTCTTCACCGTCGCGTCGCTGGGCTGCGCGCTCGCGACCACGCTGCCCCAGCTCGCGCTCGCACGCATGGTGCAGGGTTTCGGCGGCGCGGGAATCATGAGCGTGAACACCGCGCTCGTGCGCATGATCTATCCGCGCACGCAGCTCGGACGCGGCGTCGCGATCAACGCGATGGTCGTGGCGATCGCCTCCGCGG
>Ga0306920_100006553_pt1 | contig 15225 bp, 15 predicted proteins | sample flu12Cox44000170_FD_204666 | JGI IMG/M metagenome (GOLD analysis project Ga0306920, IMG submission 204666) | Lab enrichment of tropical soil microbial communities from Luquillo Experimental Forest, Puerto Rico - flux4day.12C.oxic.44.000.170 (v2)... | ecosystem: Environmental > Terrestrial >... | reverse complement strand
TTGGCGGTGACGACGCGCACCATCTCGTCCGGCGCGAAGTGCCGGCGCCGCTTAGGTTCGATTCTCTGGCCGGTCGTCAGCACCACGGCATCGGGATTGGCCTGTTGAATCAGCTTCAGCAATTGCGCCGACAGCAAGGCCGCTTCGGTGTTCGGATCAGGCGTCATTGTCCCGCGCAGCATTCAGGCCTCGTATCGTGTGAAATGAACGAGCAGATCATGCGCCGCCCGCATCGCCGGCGTGCCGCCGACCGTTGCACCGCCGGCCATGCTGCGGGCTAAAATGTTAGGGTCGAAGTAAATGATTCTACTTTCCTTGTGGCCTATCATCCGCACCGTGGCATCGCCGCGCAGCGTCGCGTAATAAGTCTCCCTGCCAATCATCACCACCGCCTGCTTCAACGCCGGCGGCGTCTCCGCCGGGATATTCCAGCCGCCGGTGTAATTGATCTCGGTCTGATCGACGAACGTGCCGGAATTGAGTGTTATTTTGCCCCATTGGCTGTCGAGCATGAAATCGCCGTTCGCCAGCGTCAGCGCAGCACCATTGTTGTCGAAAGAATTAATATCAGCAGCGTGCACAGGATAACGAGCAAGAAACAATCGATGGCAGTCCTCTGGAATTTCGCTGAAGGTCTCGACCACGCCTTCCTTGCCGAAGATACGGTTATTGCAAAGCCGCGCCACTTCATCCGACACCCTATCAAGAATGCTTTGCAGCAAGGGATCCTGGGCCGTTCCGGTGATGTTCAAGGCGATCTTGAATTCGTCGAGCGTCATCAGGTCGACGGTCGGTGCTGGGTTGGTAACAACGATATTGGATTGCATTTAAGTCTCCTGCGACTCCTGCAGGCTCGGAATTACTTTATTCTTTTTTACTGCACGCACACGTAGAGCCTTGAGATTGCGACGAACTTTCTTGACCCGGTCCGCCTTATTTGCCTTCTTTGCTTTCTTTACTTTTTTGATTTTTGCCATTCGAGCCATCCCATTCATTTAGTTTCGAGATTGAATTGCTCAAATAATCCGCGCAGCTCGAGCGCTGGACCTTCATCACCGTCAGTCATTATTGGCGTCGCTAGATAGTGGTGGCGATCGAGCTTCCAAGCTTTCAGCTTCGGTGCTGGTGCGCCGGGCGGCCCGATCTCGCCTCTGATCCCGCGCTCGCCGCGCTCGCCTTTATCGCCGCGCCTACCTTGGCTAGCAATGAGCTGCCAGCCGTCGCCGGGGCATTGACCGGGATTGTCTTGCTTAGCGATGAACGACCCGCCGTTGAGGCTGACGACGTTGAGCGCGAGATATTCGCTTTGCTCCGAATAGACGCCGCGAATCATCGGAGTCTTTCCGTCAATTCCGGCCAACGCGATGCATCCCCAGTCACCGTCAAACGAAGGGTCACGAGCCGTATCAGCACGTGCTTGATAAGAATTGCCGAGATATGTCACTACTTCGCCTGCATAATGAACCTTGCCTGATTGATAGGCTTTTACAATCGGCAATTTTCCGGGCGGCCCTTCCGGCCCGATGACGCTCTCGCCTTTTGGGCCCGTTATTGATTGGCCGTCTTTCCCTGGAGGACCGCGATCTCCTATTTCGCCTTTAATGCCAATCCCGGGATCTCCCTTGTCTCCCTTCGGGCCGATGACGCTCTCGCCGGGAGGGCCAGGAGGACCTCTTTCTGGCGGCGGCAATTTCGCTATGGCTTCAGCGATCATTCGCATAATCAAGGATGGATCGGCGTCCTTGCCGTCCTTGCCGGGCGGTCCAATTTCTCCCTGAATTCCGATTGCGGCTTCACCGGCCGGTCCCGGCGGCCCCGGCGGACCGATGATGCTTTCGCCGGGAGGACCGACCGGCCCGACATCTCCATCCTTTCCATCTCTAATTTCAGCGATCTTTTCCGTTAACATACGCAACATCGACATTAGCCGCAGTTCGCATTCGCTGTTTTGCTTTTCGATTCTGAGGATTGCGGCCTCGACCTGCAGCTCGATTTCATGTTTCTTGCGATCGACATCGCGTTCGAGGCGAGCCGCAACGATTCCAAGTTCCTCTGCCAGTAAATCAGCCGGCGAGACTAATGTGTCTGGCATGCGATGATCGAAATTGTCTACGGACTCGTTCGGCATCGGTCATGTCTAGTTGGGGTTGCGATGACGATGGCGCGGCCGGCACGGGCGGCGGCGCATGCGGCGCCGGCGGCGCCGGGACTTTGCCGGCAAATTCCAGCGGCACCACCTGCTGCTGGACGCGAGGCGAATCGCCGTATGGAACGTGATCCAGACCTTCCTGCTCGCGCGCTTCGTTGGGAGCAAAGATCCCGCCCAGCACGCCGCGCGCCAGCGCATCGATGCGATCCTTGAAGGCAGAGCGCAGCAGCGCCTTGGTATCGAATTCAAGATATTCGTCGGGCTGACCCTTGAGATTGAAGAGGACGCCGAAAGCATCCTCAATATGATTGAGGGCAAAGCCGAGCCCCGACGCGACCCATGCTTGCATGAGCGCTTCGGTGGTGGCGTAGCCAGTAGAACCGCTGCCGGCGAGATTGCCGAGGCCGAAGATTTGCAGCGGGATACGGAACGCCAGCGCGATGTTCTGATAAGACAGCTTCATGATCTCGGCGAGCTCGGCATCTCTCGCCGGTATGGCCCATGGCTGCGGCTTGAGGCCTGCAGTGAGGATTGGTGTCTTTCCCTGATTGAGACCTTTTGATTGTTCGTCCCACCTGTCGCGCAATGCCGCAACCTGATCCTTGTCGAGAATCATGTCGGTGGTCAGCACCGCCGACGGCCGTGCCTGATTGAGGAAGAAGGCAATCTGGTGCTGCAGCATCGCATTGCCGGCGGCAATATCATCGGCCGTGCTCACGATCGGCGACTCGCCCATGATCGGATACGGATAGCGACGGTTGGCATTGAGGCGAATGTGCAGCACATCGCGCGCCGGCACGACAAACTGTTCGTTTTGTGCTTGCGCTAATCTCTGGGCGATAACCGCATTACCGGCCAGCCGATAGAAAATATCGCCGGTCACTGCCAGCTGCGCTATGGACATGTAAGGATTCATCAAATGCAGTTCGTCGATCTCGAAACGATCATTGCGCAGTGCCAGCGCATAGGCATTGCCATCCATGTAGAGTGAGCGAACAGCGTTGAGCATGAAATCGGAAGACGACTGATAATCGTTTGGGTGCCGTAAAATTCGTGCCAGCGCGGAAGTCTTGACTCGATCGCGCCCCATCCTGTCATTGAGCCGCCAATGATCGCCGGGACACATGGCAACCGTTTGCGCATAGGCCGAGATGCAGGCCTCGACCATGGCCGAGCGGGAAAAGTCGCCGCCAGTGATGGAGAGGCCAGTTTGCCACCAGTTTGTCGGCACGCCGTCGGGAAGAAATCCGCCGCTGATTGGCAAATAGTAGGGCCCGGGTCTCGGCTGACCTTCAACCGCGCGCAGCACCGTGCGTAACGTGCGAGCGACGATGCTGCGCGGGCTCATGGCTTCAGGTTTTAGGCTTTACCGTCTTGGTCTGATAGGTCGCGGGTTTTCCAGCCGCCAGATTCTTTGCTTGCTGGTTCGCTTGCTCGTTCGGGTCCGGACCTGAACCGTCATCTTCGTGTTCGTGGATATGTTCGCCCAAAGCTGAGCGATCGTTCTCGGCTTGTGTCGGCGTAGGCTTCGGTGCTGACATTGTTAGCTCCATGTTACCGACTGAGTCCATGCTACCGTGCCGGCCCTTCTTTGAACCCAGTTGAGCGGGAGGACCATGCGAAGGGCCAAGCTATCAGTTTGAAACAGTGAACGCTGCGGAGCGGCGACTGTGCTCGGTGATGCGACAAGTTCAAGTGGTGTCGTGTCCTCCATATGCAGCGTCGCCTGGTCTGAAATTTCCATACGCGGAGCTTCGCCACCAGCAACAACAAAGTCTGCAGCGTCAACCAGGATCACTGTCTTCGCCGGCACCGTTGCCGAGTCGATGATCGGGATGGTGTTAAGCGTCCCGCGCATGACTTCATCGCGGAACGGGAAGATGCCGGTGTTTGTCGCCATGCTCAACGAAGCTGACAATACATCACCCGGATTCATCAGCCATACCGGGCTGCGAATATTGCCGTAAGTGTTGGTCGTCAACGCCGTGATGAGTGCCTTGATATCACCGATCAAGGCGGCGAGGCCGCCACCAGCCGTGGCCGTTGTGACTGTTACGCCGTTGAGCAGGCCGGCCGGACGTATGGCCGTCGCCGCATTGGCATCGATGAGAACGGTATCGACCGCAACGCTGGTGTCCTGCTGGATCGCTTCGCGGATGAGGCCCTCGATTGCCGGAATCGAATGCTCGTTCATCTCGTGAGTCCAAGTCGAGATCACGGCGAGTTTCTTGGGCGTCAAGGTCTGCGTCGTGAATGCGCCCTGACGGACAGGAATGGCGAGACCTTCACCAACGAACGATCCGGCAATCGTCGGCGTGCGCGAACGCGTCGGTATGATGATCTTGCCGGTTCTGCCGAAGCTCAGCGACATGCCTTTTGCCGCCAGCCTGGTCAGGATTGCCTTCGGCATCAACAACGGCATGAGATCGGTATAGGTCGGCTGCACGAGCTCGGCCGCCCAACCGGTCACCGTGGTCATTGCCGGCGCCGACGCCGCGCGCATGACCAAGTCACACACGATCTTGGTTGTCTCGTCATCGCCATAGATTTTCTGGCGCACTTCATCAGGATGCCGTGCCCAGGATTTGGCGGCGTAGGTAATGACACCAGCGCGCACCAGGTATTCGACCGGATCAAGATCCTTCTTTTTGTTGAAGATATTGATCTCTGATGAGGCCGGAATCCGATGTTCCTGCGTCGAAGTAAACACCGTCGTGCTGAGTGCACGGCTGCGGGTTGTCCCGTTGCCGTCGAGCGTCTTCATCAACACCTTTTCAGAGTCCATCAGCATCGCATGCTTCTTCTGGTTGCGGGCGATGTTGGCGTTCAAGGTACTGATCTGTTCCGATTCAGCATCGCTGACATCAGTGTTATCCATCTTTTCGATGAGTGCCGTTAGTGCGTCCTGATCTTCCACGATCTGCGTGGCAAGATCATTGATCTGTTGGCCAAGCCCATTCATGGGTTTGTCCTTTCTCTTAAATGACGTTTCGGCTTGCCCGCCGGTGATCCTGCGCTGCGCGATTCCCGTGTCCTTGTTGCCTTGCCCGGCGAACACAAAATCGATCGTTGCAGGAGAAATCTTCAGACTTTTCGCGACAGCCAGCGCGTTGGCGTTGGCCGGTATGGCCACCAGCGACGTTTCCACCAGCTCTTGCTTGATGTAATGCAGGCCGATGCCCTTCTCGCGCGGCTTGCTCTCGATCGAGCGGAAACCGACGGATACGGCGCGAAGGATGCCGGCTTCAACTAACTTCCGGATCTCATCGATACGCTGCGAAGTGCCGGCCGGTGCCAGCTCCAGGTGGCCGCGAAGCGATTTATCTTCTATTCTAAGATTGGACCATTTGCCGATGGGAAATTCAGGATTATGCGAAAATAACGCGATGGGATTTTTCTGAAAGCTTTTAGTATCCCAACCATCTGCCGAAATCACATCGCCCATGCGATCAATTGATTCGTCGGATAATACGAACTCGAAGCCTTCCGACGTCTCAGTATGGGTCTTGTGAACGATGCCACGAGCTAATTTAGCGTCATCCCACATCATTTGGCATTCATCTTCATCGTATTCAGCTGTGCAGCGATCCATGAAATCCTCGCGATCCTCATCCATCCGCGGTGTCATTTGTTTGGATTTGTTTCGATCGCGCCACATTGAATAACAAACGGCAATCGATTGATCTTGATCCTCGTCCGGATGCTCGTGCTGGCGTTCTTTTATGCAAGCCGACACGAAGTCGCTTTCATTGCTGTAGTCAGAAGGATTGGGCATTGCTGCCTCCTAGCATCTACAATACGCCAGCCATGAGCCATCGATCTGCTTGATTGACCAACTCTCGCTGTTTAGCGTTTCGAGCGCCTGCGTCACCTCGACACTTTCATTTCCTGAATCGTGCCAGACGATCACGCCCCGAGGTCTCACCAACGCGCGCGCCAGTTGTGAATCATGCGTGACGGCAGCTGCGCTATGATCGCCGTCGATGAAAACGGCATCGCACGGCTCGAGGTCATCGACAATCAGCGGTGTTCCTGCAATCAACAAGTAGAAGCGCGGATCGTCAGCGGCATAACAGCCGGGATTGACCGGCACCTCAGAGTATTGACAACTCATCGCTGGCTTATGATCGGGCGGTACGTCGATGCCAATATACTTTTCCAGTGACGGCACGTTATCCAGCACGCGCTTGGCGGTAAGGCCGGTATTAACGCCAATTTCGATCATCACCTTGGGTTCGACGCTCCGTACCAGCGCGATCAGCAGTTCGACTTCCCGCCAGCCGAGATATTCACTGAACGGACCCTTGATCGGCGTCGTGTAGATCTTGGCCTGCGGCACGCGCTCAAGTTTCATTTCAAATTTGCAAGAGCGCATTTAGCCAATCGCCTTCCGCTGGCTGACGACGAAATTCAATATTTGCATACCAAGGCGCGACCCAGCGCCAACTCGCCCAGTGCGACAGCAAGCCGAAAACGCGCGGATGGCCGATGGCACCGGCGAGGTGCAGTGCCGCCGTATCCACGCTGACGATCTCATCCATTGCCATCATCAAGGCAGCGCAATCGGCGAAGTCTGCAAGCTCATACGTCTTGACGCCGAGCTTCCGCGCCTCTGCGGCGCCCTGCGCTTGCACGCTATGGATTTCTGCTTTTTCGCCATCGCCGCGCAGCACATCGATCAGGATATCAAGATCAATTTCGCGCGGATAGTCGCCGAGGCTCGGCTTGCCGATCGACCAGGCAATGCCGATTTTCTTTTTCTCCGAATCGATGCGCTGGTGCCAGCGCAGAATATCTGTCGGATCAACATCAAGATAACTGCCTCTACCGATGACACCGGCCGGGATCACTTTGAGAAAATGCAAGAGATGCAACAGCGGGCAGAAATAATCCGCATCGACCAGCTCATTGACGACGAGTGCATGCTGCACGGCCAGTTGATCCAATTCGTGCGGGACCATCAGAATGACTTCTGCGCCTCTCGCGATCATTACCGGCACATAGCGCAGCATCATAATGCTGTCGCCGAAACCGTGCGCATGCATCAGCAATAAACGCTTGCCCTGTAGATCCTCGCCGCGCCACGGCTTCATTCCAGCATCGAGCGCGGCGCGCGCTTGCGGCCGCATGAACGGTGCTTCCTGTTCACACAGCCAGTATTCCGCGAGCCCCTCCTGCCACTGGCCGGCAGCCAACAACACCATCGCGCGATTGAAGCGTGCTCGCAGCGTCGGTGCTATCGCGAGAGCAGCATCGGATTCGAGCATCGCCTGTGCCAGGTCATTAGCGCGATAAAAGTTAACCACGCGATTAAAGTGCTCAAGATAATTGTCAATGCTGAGCGGCCATTCGTTGCTGACTTTGCGGCGGCCAATCGGGATACCATTCTGCGCCACCACGATTTCACTCGGCACCTCGATTGTGTGGCCATTGGCCTGTTTGACTTCCAACACTTCGCCCTGCGCGGTCAATCCGCGCCAGCCGTAATCGGTGCGCTCATGTGCGATCACCGGATCGAGATCAGGCAGGTTTTCATCGACGAAGGTGGCGAGTCCGGCGCGCATATTATTTCCAGGTGGGTGTGACCCAGGCAACACCGCGGGCATCGCGCAAGGCCCACGATATTGGCCAACGCATCCTGATGCCAATGCTCGCGGTCTGATACAAGCTTTTGGTCGGTTGCGTCGTGTTGGGTGTGCTTGGACTGGTATCGTCCATTACCAATGTCGCCGCATTGGCCGCCTCGATATCGGGATCGGCGCTGAAGGCCGAGACCAGCGCCGACTGCGCCACGGCGATGACATCATTGGCAACGCCTGGCGTGCCTAGGATCATGCCGACAGTGCTCTCCTGGCGGTCTGCCGTGTATCTGCTCGTCTGACTAATCATGCTCATCGCGCGGCCCGGGCTGGTGACGATGGCGTAAGGCCCCTGACCGCCGACGCGGGCGACGGCGTTGAACAGCGTAGTCATATCCTCGAGGAATGCCTCGCGCAGATCGGCATTGGTGCTCGCCGTCGAGGCGGCGATGCCATTGCGCAGGCCGGCAGGACGTGCTGCCGATGATGCATTGCTATCAAAGAGGACCGCATCGAGCGCGGCGCCGGCCGAACGCATCAGCGCATCGCTGATCATCGCCTCGGCGTTGGAGGATTCCATCATTTCTAGGGTGAGCGCGGCGATGCTGCCGATCTTGAACGGCAACAATGTCGCTGCGGCGGAAGTCAATTGGCGAACCGGAATGGGCTGGCCCTCGGCCACGAATCCGGCGCTGGCTGCAGCCGCGACAAATCCAGGCACGCTGATCGAGCCGTAATGGTCGAAGTTGAGCACGAGCCCGCCGCGTAGCAATTGCGCGCCCGCCGACATCGGCGCCAGCGCGGCGAGTGAATCATAGACGAGCTTCTGCGCCAGTTCCGCGGCCCAGCCAGTCGTGCCGGTGGTGGCCGGTGCCGATGTTGCGCGGGTAATGAGATCGAGCACCGGATCGTTGGGCCAGTTCCTCGCCACGACTGTGCCCAGAGGCACGTTGGCGAGATGAGCAATCGCCCGCGCCAGGATCAGGCGCACGAATTTATTGCCGGCGACGATCTCGTCGCGTTTAAATGGTGCCGGTTCTTCGCGCCGCGGCCGGGAAGGTCTTTCCATAGCTGAGATCGAGGGCATGTTGATCATCCTATGCGCCAGTTTGACCCATCAGAGAATACCGGCACGCCGTTGCTGCCGCCGCCGGCGACAATGCTGTTGAAGGTTGCCGCAGTTGCATCGGTAACGAAGGCCTGCGCACCGGCACCGGCTGTTGCCGCCGCGGTCAGATTTGCTACCGCATACACCGGGAGATTGCCGGTTGTACCGCCGCCGACAGCTGCGCCGCCGAAGGCGACGACATCCCAATCCGGCGATGCCGTGCCGGGAATGAACATGCAATGGCAATCATAGGCGGTCGTGCCCGGTGACGCCGCGTCCTTCCAGCCCTGCGCCAGCGAGCAATAGTTCGGCGCCGTAGCGAAAAAGCCGACCTGCTGATCCCAATACATCAGATTGTTGGAAACCTGCGTCACCTGCACGCTGACACGAACCTTGGTGCCGACAAAGACCAGCAGCGGCGTGATGTTCTGCCAGAATATGCCAGCAACACTCGGCGTCACCGTGAGGCTATCGCGGACAACGCCGTTGATCGTCAGCGAGATCGCGTGTACGGCGTTGGCATTCTGCGCGTTGACATCGACGCCATACTGATCGATCCAGCCGGCCTGGCTCAGCGTAAATTCATTGCGCACCGTGAAGGTGGCCCTGGCACTTTGCTGGGTCGGCGTCCATGCCGGCAGGAGATCTTCCGCAGCTGCGGTCTGCTGCGGCGCCGGACGATCGCTAGTGTTCTTGTTGGCGACCATCGTCCAGTCGCCATCACGGGTGAGATCCTGCTTGAGGAACGATTGTGGCGGGCCGGTGTAGGCGACCCAGCGCATGAACACGTCGTTCAAGCCATCCCAGGTGCCGCTGCGCCTAGCGTAATAATCGCCATCGAGCGGCGCCTCCGGGACAGTCAGGGCATTGCCGTTTTGCCCGCGCAGGAAGATCGCGCGCCGCTGGTTCTGCCGTGACAGATCGACTTGGCTAAGCAACCAGCCGTCGGTGCCATAGCCATTGAGATCGGATTGCACGGTCGCGGCCGGTTTGCCGGTGTCGTAATCAACGACCTCGTATTCAACCGGCTGATTGGCTTGTGTAAAGATCGCGCGGCGTTGATTCTGGTTGATCATATCAATTGCGTTGATTTCCCAGCCCTGGCTGCCGAGATTGTTCAAGTAGGCGATCACTTCGGCCGCCGTCTGTCCGGTGGGATAATCCTGCACGAGATAAGCTTGGCCGCCAGACGGAAGCGGCGGAACGCTTATCACGGGCGATTGAACCGTGAGGCTGACCGCAGTTAGGGAAACGATGCCGGGCGCGGTCGTGAGCGACGGTACGCCAATGATCGGCGATCCAACCGCCAGATTGACTGCAGTGACGACGGTCGGCGGCGTAAGAGCCGGCGTTCCAAGTATTGGCGACGCAAGCGTCAGGCCGGCCGCGGTTAAAATTGCAACGGATGAAAGAGATGGAACGCCAAGAGCTGGCGAGGCAACGGTGAGGTTTACTGGCGTTAAGGTGACGACCGGAAGCGTAACGATCGGCGTGCCAAGGACCGGCGATGCGACGATCAGATCCGCTGCGGTCAGCGACGGTATCTGAACGGCGAGCAAAAGATGGTCGACGCCGTCCGACAGCAGCAGCAGATCGGTGCCGTCGTTCAGTAATAATCGATCGGACACTGTTCATAACTACCAATTTTGTGCCGTTAAAAAAGCCACCCCCGTCGCCGAGCGCACCGCCCATGTCACCGGCAAGCGCACGAGAATAGCCACGCAATCCGTCTGCCACATCGAGCGCACGGACTCCGTCGTCCCCGGTGCCGGCGTCGTCGTCATCTGCACCGCCGCGTGCACGGTGGTCGCAATGTCCGGCATGCCCTCGAGCACCGAGGCGATGTTATTGGGCGTCACCGCGATCATGATCTTGCTGTTGAGCAGACCGCCGCTGCCGAGCACGATCAGTGGCGATAGGCCGATGGTGCTGCGCAGGTTTGCCATCAGTGCCCGCGTCGGGCTCATGACAATGATCGGATGCGTCGCCGTCACCGGCTCGGTCGCCGTATTGAGCGCCTCGACATCCATCATCAGTGCATCAAGCGGATTTGGCGCCGAGCTGGCGGTAAGCGCCGTTACACCGTAACGGACACCGGCCGGCCGTGCGCCATCATCCGGATTGGCATCGAACAGAACCGTATCGAGCGCCAGCGCGGTGGAACGTATCAGCGCGTCCAGCATCAGCGCCTCTATGTTGGAGGAGCGAATCATCTCGACCGTCATCACCACGACCACGGCAAGCTTGCGCGGCGTCAGCATCACCAGCGGGCCGGTTTTGCCTTGCGCTACCGGGATCGGATCACCCTCCTTGACAAATGCAGCATAGGTTGAATCGCCAAGCAGCGTCGGCACGGCTATGTTGCCGGCGCCGTCGAATGACAACTGCAGTCCTTCCTTGAACAATCGCGCCGCCACCGATTGTGCGGCCAGGGTCGAAATGAATTCGGGGATCACGCTACGTATTAATGCAGGCGCGTTGCTGGTATCGATCGGCACGGTCGCGGCGCGCACCAACCATTCCGCCGTGCCGTCATGCGACCATTCGCGATCAATCACCTTGGCCGGCGGCGTCTTGTCGAAGGCGGCGATGCCATAGGCGGCGCAGGCGCGCACCAAGCTTTTCGTCGTCGGGCGCACGGCGCTGAAGTCCTTGATAACGGCAGCGGTCATGTCACCAGCGTCAACGGCGTCTCGACCAAGTGCAATGGCGGCAACAGCACGCGCACGACCAGCAGCAGGCAAATGAGCACGACCACGATCCAGATGATCTTTATGACCTGCGGCGGCAGAGGAACGCCGATCTGCTCCAGCACCCAGAACGCCAGGTAGACAACGAGCGCGATCACGCAGATGTAGATCAGCGTCACGATGACGGCTTCGATCATTTCCGCCTCCTATGCGATCAGCGCCTCGACGTCGATGACCTTGGGCTTCATCGGCGCGACGCCGACGGCCATCGCCAAGGCCACCATGCCGTCGATGCGGCCGGTCGACTTGTTCTTGGAAAGTTTACGATTGCTCTCGTCCTTGGCTTCGATCACCGCGCACGAGGCGCACATGTTCATCACCGGGTGATCACCATGTGCAAGCTGCTTGTCAAGAATGATCTGCTCGAGATCGCGCAGCGCCGGCGACATTGACTGCGTCCCTTGCCCAAACTCCACGAACTTCTCGTCGATTAGCATTTCCGAAAATCCGGCCTGCACCAGCCATGGCTTCAGGTGCTTCATGTTCCACCGATCGAAGGCGATCTTCTCGACACGGTATTTATCGAAGATTTCTTCCTTCAGATATCTGGCAACAAATTCGTAACTGACCGTCGCGCCGGCCGTCGTCTTCAGGAAACCATCCTTCGCCCACATGTCATAAGGCACACGGTCCTTCTGCGACTTCTCCGCCAGATCCTGACCGGGCAGCCAGAAAGTTGGGAGGACGGACCAACAGCGACTGCCCGGTGGGGCTTGGCCGATCAGGACAAACGCCGTGAGATCACTAACGGCGCTCAAGTCCAGGCCACCCCATACGCTAACGCCATGCAAGTCGCGCGGCGCATTGCCGCATTCCTTCCATGAAGTAAGCGAGACGAAAGAATTAAACTGCTCGACGCGCTGATTGAGAACGAGATTACGAAATTCCGCCTCGCGCGCCGGCATGCGCCTGGCGTCGGCCGCCATGGCCAGTACTTCCTTGGAATTGAGGAAATCGCCAAAGGCAGGATTTGCCTTCCTGATCGTCGATCGCGAAAACGGATCGTCGTCCTTCGGCGCCGAATAGAGCGAACAGATCACCCGCGGATCATGACCGGCGACGGCATCGTCGATCAGGATCGACAGCAGGTCGGCATCGGTCGGTGCCTGCGTCGAGATGATCACCGAAAGCGCCTCTTGTTGCGCGCCCGTTGCCGTTTCCAGGGCTTCATAGAGTTCATTGCGCGGACCTTTCACGAGGCCCAGTTCATCATGCACGATAAAAACCGGCGAAAGGCCATAGGCCGTCGAGGCTTCCGCCGAGAGAGCCCGATATAGCGTGCCTAGGTCTGGGCAGGCCAGCTGCTTTGCCGTGTCGCGGATGATGACGACCGAGCGCAGATCCGGCGACATGCGCACGATCTTCGAGGCAAGCGAGAAGATGATCGCTGCCTGGTCACGCGATTGCGCCGCCGAATAGAGCTGCGAATTCGCTTGCGCTTCCTTACCACACAAGTGCAGCAACAGCAGGAACGCGGCAAGGGTCGTCTTGGCGTTTTTGCGTCCGAACGAGATGATCGCCCGCCGCGTGCCGGCGCGATTGTTGTAGATGTTGCGGATTTCCCGCCGCTGCCACGAACGCAATTTCACCGGCTTGCCGATATCCGGCCCTTCGGGAATGCAGCAAAAATCCTCGATCCATTTGATATTTCGGTTGCCGCGATTCAAATCAGGCTTCCCACGGCCTCAAACCTTGGACGGCATTGCGTGTGGTATTGGTCACGCCCGTGCCGTCCGCCCTATAGCGCGATTGATTGGTCAATCGCAGTTTGGTCGCAACTCTGACCGCGGCTTTCGTCTCCAATTCGCGCATCTTCAGCAGGTCATGATAGCGTTTGGCGCCGTCCTCGTTCTTGATCCACTCCGGCTTGAAAGAATCGATGATTTTGGAAACATTCTCGCCAGCTTCGCGATGGCGGCAATAATCGACCAGCATGGCGCGCGTTGCCGCAGTATTGATCAAGTCGGCTGGCTCGCAAGCCGTCGTCTCACGCCAGATCTGCTTTTGCCGGTCGTTGAGATCCTCCGGCGGCTCGGGCTTGGCACCGCCGGAACCTTGAATCACGACTAGATTATCTTCCAACGATTTACGACCGCGCTGGATCATCGTCCAACCTCGGCGGCAATCTCGTTAAACTTACGCCCATCGCCTTCCAATACTGCCTCACCACCAGTAAACGCCTGCCAACGCATGATGCTGACATCGACATAGGCCGGATTGATCTCGATGGCATGGCACGCGCGGCCTATCATTTCCGCGGCGATGATCGTGGTGCCGGAACCAACGAACGGATCGTAGACGGCCTGGCCTGGTGATGAATTGTTCTCGATCGGCCGCTTCATGCATTCGACCGGCTTTTGAGCGCTGTGGCCACCCTCGACGTTCTTATCCAGATTGATTTGCCATAGTGTTGTCTGATCACGGGCTCCCTGCCAGTGACCGGTTTTTCCTGCGCGAACCGCGTACCAGCATGGCTCGTGCCGCCAATGATAGTGGCCGCGGGAAATTGGATAATTCGATTTGGCCCAAATAATCTGACAGCGTACCTCAAAACCGCAATCCTCGATTGATGATTGGACCGTGCTGGCATGCGAACCAGCATGCCAAATATAGGCGACTTCACCATCAAAAAGTTTCCAAGCATCGCCCCAGTCAATGCGTAAATCATTGGTAATCCGGCCTATGCGGCGAGCCGCATAGGCCAATTTTCCATTTTTGGCGGCCTCGTTTCTCCATGCTGGATCGTAATCCACACCGTAAGGCGGATCAGTCACCATGAGATGTGGGCTTACGCCATTCATGGCCGCAGAAACCACGACAGCTTGCGTGGCATCGCCACAAACGAGCCGATGGCGCCCTAGCGTCCAAACCTGGCCCGATGCAGACACGGGCTTTTGCGGAGGCTCCGGCGCCTCATCCGGATCGGTCAGCCAATTGCCATTGCCGCGCAGCAACGAGTCGATATCGCTGAAGCCGAGCAGCCTGAGATCGAAATCCCAATCCTTGAGGCCCTGCAGTTCGGTGGCCAATACTGGGAAATCCCAGCCGGCATTGAGACCCAATTGATTATCGGCCAACCGATAAGCCTTGGTCTGCGCCTCGGTCCAGCCGCGCGCCACCATCACCGGAGCCTCGGCCAGACCCAGTCGGCGCGCCGCCAGGATACGGCCGTGGCCGGCAATAACCGAGCCGGCCTCGTCGACGAGGATCGGCATCGTCCAACCCCATTCACGCATCGAGGCGGCGATCTGTTCCACCTGCGCGTCGGAATGCGTACGGGCGTTGTGCGCGTAGGGCGACAATGACGCCAAGGGGCGGCGTTCGACGCTGTCAGCAGGCCAGGACTGCGGCATTTATTGCGGTTTCACCCTCAGATTTGTTTCGCTAAGCATTTGGATTTGTAGGGTTTAGCAAAAGTTGGCTGCGCCCGCGGTCGCGCGGCCTTTTGCCCCCTCATTTCGTATGCCCCCCCGCGCCCGCAATTATGGACAGGATGCCCCCGATCGACGGGACACCCGTCTAATCCTATTTCTTTCGAATACCCATTGATTTCCATCTGTTTCTTGATCGAGTCATGGTGCGACTTGCACAACGACTGCAATTGTCCAAACCAAAAGCGTTGATAGTCGCCATGATGTG
>Ga0306920_100006550_pt1 | contig 15228 bp, 18 predicted proteins | sample flu12Cox44000170_FD_204666 | JGI IMG/M metagenome (GOLD analysis project Ga0306920, IMG submission 204666) | Lab enrichment of tropical soil microbial communities from Luquillo Experimental Forest, Puerto Rico - flux4day.12C.oxic.44.000.170 (v2)... | ecosystem: Environmental > Terrestrial >... | reverse complement strand
ACCCTCCTTGCTTGAGGCTCTGCCCGGCCAATCCGGGTAACCCTCGCTACTCGCATCGAGGGTGAGTCGCCTCAGCAAGAAGGGGACATACAGTCTTGACGGCCGAGCACGCTGCCGCACGCTCGCGGCCGATCGACCCCCTTACCAAGGCGCTCACGAGTTGCGTCACGGGGTCGGCTGCGGGGCTTCCTGATCCGACCTTAACTCATCTCGCTCTAAATTAAATTAAACTGGCGACTTCCGCACTCAGGCGGCTCTATTCCCCGGCAGCCGTCTTTTGCTGGGCGTAAGTCCAGGCCGTGTGGAACTGGCCGCCATTGCCGAGGACGACAACGCGACTGGCGTACCCCATATCCCGCGCTGAATCCGCGGCCTCAATCGCAGCATCGACGGCGTCTCTTTCAGTCGGGTACGGGCCGTAATTCTCACCCGTCAGCATGATGCCCCACTCCTGGCCGCGCCGCATGACGATGTACAAAGCGTCTCCCATGTCCCGCACCTTCCGTTCGGCAACGTCCCCGGCTGCCGGTTCGATGAGACTCAGCGCGGAAGGCAGATTCCCCGCTCGCGGCGCAGGTCGCCGAAATACTCGTGTCAGACTTGCTCGGACGCCGACGAGCCCAGTGGTTATCGCCAATGAGAATGAGCCAACTTTTTGACCAAAATTAGAAACGGCGAGATGATTACAATTTGAGCGGATCAGCCGCGCTAGCCATCCCGCAAATTGGGGTGGGCTAGATGAACCCGATCCATTCAGGGGTCGGATGAGATGCGAGCCTGAGGCATCGGACGAGTCGGCGCTCCGCGGACAAATCGCACCCCGAACGGCTTCGAGGCTCGGGAACGCGTCGCGGCGGACCGGGCCCCGGTCATGGAGCCGATCAAAAGTCGACCTTGATCTTGGCTCCGTCCGCGAATCACGCCGAGATCAAGCGGGCACTTTCGCGACCAGCGCCTTCAAGTCCGTGCTCTCGTCGGCGACCGTCTCCGGCGACGGCGAAAGGCCGGCGCCGATCAACCGCCGCCCGACCACGTGATCGGCGGCGCGGTTGACCGAATCGATCGCGACCAAGCGCTCGCCGGCGAAATGGAAGACGGAAAAGCTGCCGCTCTCCGCCTTGCCGCGCACGACGCTTCGTGTCGCGTTGAAGGGCAGCCCGACCATCTGCAGCTTGACGTCGCCTTGATCGGACCAGAACCAAGGCACCGCGCGAAACGGCTCGCGCTTGCCGACGAGCGCCGCTGCCGCCGTCTTGCCCTGGTCGACGGCGTTCTGCACGGACTCCAGGCGGACGCTGCGCGCGAGGTCCCAGTGGTAGAAGTTGACGCAATCGCCGATCGCGCGGATCTCCGGCGCGCTGGTGACCATGAGCTCGTCGACCAGGATGCCGTTGTCGAGGGCAAGGCCAGCCCGCTCGGCAAGCTCGACATTGGGGACGACGCCGATGCCGATGACGGCGATGTCGGCTGCTATACCCTCGCCGGCGGCCGTCTCAACCGCGACGACGCGGCCGCCCTCGCCGATGATCCGGCCGACCGGCGTGCCGAGCCGCACGTCGCTTCCCCAGCCCCGATGCAGGGCGAGGAAATGGCGGGAGATTTCCGGCGCCACCACCCGACCCATCAGCCGGTCGACGGCCTCGAGCACGGTCACCTCCTTGCCGAGGAGGCGGGCGGTGCCGGCGATCTCGAGGCCGATGAAGCCGCCGCCGACCACGACGACCGCAGACGCCGAATGAAGGCGCAGGCGCAGCCGCCGCGCGTCCTCTGCGTTACGCAGCGCGAAGACGCCGTCGAGGTCGAGGCCATCGATCTTCGGCCAGCGCGGCCGCGCCCCCGGCGCGAGCACCAGCCCGGTGAAAGGCAGCGCGCCGCCATCGGCAAGCCGCACCTTTCGCTCGCGCCGATCGATTTCGACGGCCTCCGCCCCGAGCCGGAGATCGACGGCGTTCTTCACGTAGAAGGACTCCGGCCGCAGCGGCAGGAGATCGTGCTTCGGATCCTTGAGGAAGGCCTTCGACAGCGGCGGCCGTTGATAGGGAAGCTCGCGCTCGGCCGTAATCAGCGTCAGCGTCCCCGCATAGCCCTCCGTCCTGAGGCTCGCCGCCGCTTGCGAGCCGCCATGCCCGCCGCCGATGATGACAATGCTGCTTTCCGCCACGAGTCCAACCTGTCAGGAGCGCAGAGGCCGCCGGAGGGACGGTTGCGTCCTTTCGGAGACCTCAAAGAAACGTGTTTGGGCCGCAAGGCACATGCGCGCCCTCGGGCGCACCTCGTTCAATGGACCGGCTTGCAATAGCGCGTCGTCACGGCCACCGAGCTCGGCGTCTCGGAAATGAAACACAGCATGAGACTCGCACCCTTCTCGAGGAATACGCCCGGCCCGATCTGGCTGGTTATCGCGCCAACCACGGTATAGCCCTGGGCAAGCAACGTATCGACCGTCGCCGCCTCTTCGGCCATGGCCGCCGAACCAACCCAGGCGAACGCGACGAACGCCAACGAGCCGACAACAAGTTTCTTCATCCGCCTCTCCCACCTGATCTGTGCCCACGGCTATGGTTCGGAGCAGCCGCGGTCATTGCACAATTTGTCGGCCGAGCAAATCGTTCACCGGTCCGAACCGGCCTCTCCGTGAGTTTACGAGCATCGCCACAACCACTGCTCGACCGGCGCCGCCCTCGGCGGGCCCGCCGGGCCCGCCAGCGCGGCATGATCTCTCTTCACGACAGCGTCAACGAACAAAATCCGGCTGAGCGTGTTTGCCCGATTGAGCTGCTTGCCAGGAAAGGTACGGTCATGCCGGAGAGGCCACGCGTTTCAATCTTTTCGCCTTATCTCCTGAGCGTGCTGCGGATCGCGATTGCCCTCGCGTTCATGGAGCACGGCACATCGAAGCTTCTTGGCCTGCCGCCGCCCAACCACCCGTTTCATCTGGCGATGTCGCCGGAAGGCATTTCCGGGCCGCTTGAGTTGATCGGCGGCCTTCTTCTCCTTGTCGGCCTGTTCACCCGTCCGGTAGCGTTCATCCTCTCGGGGGAAATGGCGGTGGCCTACTTCCTCGCCCATGCCCCAAGGAACTTCTTCCCGATCCTGAACATGGGCGAGCTTGCCGTGGTTTATTGCTTCGTCTTTCTCTATTTGGCCGCGGCCGGCGGCGGCCCGTGGAGCCTCGACCGTCTGCTCGCCGGCCGCCACGCCGGGCAAGACGGCGTGGCGAACCGCGGCGACGAACGCCAAGCAGCGTCTACACCCTGGAGAAGAGCGGCTTAGCGTTCGGCCGTGAAACCAATGCGAGCACAAGCCGGTAACACGCCCACCCTTGGGGGAAAAGACCTCAGGCGTAGGCTCGGCGTTGGTTGCGCCGCGCCGACAATGTTACACATGTGAGCGGGCCGGGCGCGTCAAGTCGCGGGTACAGCCGCAATCCCGACGCCGGCGACGAGGCAGACCAGCGAGACGTACCACAGCCATCGCCGGCGGACGACGATCGATATCGAGGCAAGCGCGATCGCGAGCTGCACCGTGCCGGTCGCGTAGCTCAGCCGATGATGCTTCTCCATCGCCTTTTCACTCAGGGCGATCTGATCCTCGGTTTCCTTTTCCTTCGCCTTGGCCTTCTCTGAGAGATCTTTTTCCTGGGCCGCGTATTTGGCCGCCTGTGCCTTGAACGAGTCGGCGTTCGCACCACCCTGACCCGCGGCGATTCCATAGATGTGCTTCTTCAGGCTCTCGGCCTGGAACTCGCTCCAAAGGTCCGTTGCCTCGTTGCGGTGAATCGCGGCGTCGCCGCGGGCAATGATGGCGTCTGCCGACGCCGTGCCCTCGAGAATGCCGAGGACGCCGGCGGCCACTGCCATGACGGCAATCGATAGCGGCACGATGGCGGCGCGCAAGCCGCCCTCGTGCGCGGCATGCTCGGCGTGCTCGGCGTGCTCTAGATGCTCGTGGGCTGGAGTGATCTCAGTCATGCTTGCCTCGATCCCTGGAATTGGTCATGCGGAAATCGTTTGAGACGTCGGAATAGCCCGGCAGGCCGCCTGCTGCTCTCGATCTGCTTTTGATGCAGTCTTGATCTTTGACCGGCGTCAGGCGCCGGGTCCGCCTCTTCGAGGCCTTTCATCGCCCGCGTGCGGCTCGCAGGTCAACCTTCGAACGAGCGTTAGTCACCGCTCGTCGGCGTTCGATCTGCGTCCGCCGCGGCGTTCCTGCGACGATCTCGCATGGGCGAAGAGTCCGTACCAGCGCTCGAACTCAGTGAACCGCCAACAGTTTCGGTAGCGCGCGCAGGACTACCGATTTTGTTTTTTTCCACACCTGATTGGATGCCGACGACTGCGTCGGCGTCAGTGAGCCGCTCCCGACGGGAGGTTGGCGCGGTTTTGCGTGGCTCGGGCCGATTTGAGTTGAGACACCAGAAAGGCCGACGCAACGTAGCCCGCCTGGCTGGCCATCAGCGCCGCTAGTGAAATGAGGTACCACGGGCCGGAGTGGAACCAAAACTGGGCCGCGAGGCCTTCAATTACGACAGCCGCAGCCATCGCGAAAACGACCCCGAATCGGAAGCGAAGCCCGAGCAAGATGCCGACGATGAAGTTAAGTGCAAATAAAGAAAGCATAGCCGTCCTCGCGTTCCTGTGTACGCTCCGACCCACTGCCGGTTTACTCGGCGTGGCTTGTGCGTCCCTTGCACGGGAGGACGGCGGCGCGTGGATTTGTCGCGAAAGGCTGCCACAAATCGTTATTCGTTTGTCACAATAGGCATGCCCCGGTTTCGTTATCAATCCAGTCGAATCGCCTTGATCATAACATTTCGATTCTGTTGCAGAAAAACAAGGAGCACGATGATTTATGCTGGTTTATGCTGGGAAGCGCTCGATCCGCGCCCCACCAAGGCCGATCCCGTAGGCGAGCGAACCGGCCGACAATAGTTCCAGCTAATCTTTGGGCTCGTCCTAGAAGGCGTCGCTGCCCATGAACCGGAACGCGGTCAGAATCAGCACCTTCACGTCGAGCCATAAGCTCCAGTGGTTGATGTACCAGAGGTCGTGCTGGACACGTTTTTCCATGAGATCCAGCGTCGGCGTCTCACCGCGGTAGCCGCAGATTTGAGCCCAGCCGGTGAGGCCCGGCTTGACGTGGTGACGGAACGAATAGTTGGCGATCATCTGCGTGTATTGGTTGTCGTGGGCGAGGGCGTGCGGCCGCGGACCAACCAAGGACATGTTGCCGCGCAAAACATTGATCAGCTGGGGCAACTCGTCGACGCTCGTCCGCCGCAACCAGCGCCCGACGCGGGTGATGCGCTGGTCGTCACGCGTCGCCTGCCTGACGACCGGACCATCGTCCAGGCTCGACATGGTCCGGAACTTGAGGATCCGGAACGGTCTGCCGCTGAATCCGATGCGTGTCTGCTGGAACAGGACCGGCCCACGGCTGTCGAGCTTGATCGCCACAGCCACCAGGACAAGGAGCGGCGCGAAGAGGACGAGGACACCGATCGCCACCCCGAGGTCGAGGGCCCGCTTGGCAGTTCGCTCGACCACCCCCAGCGGGGCGCGTTGTATCTCGACTGCAATGAGCGAGCCGACCTTGCCGACCGAGTGGCCGAGCACCTCGCGAACGTTCTGATCGGCAATCAGCCGGATCGGCAAGGGTAAAGCCTGCAACGCCGCCAGCGTGCCCGACACCATCTTCAGCCGGTCCCATCCGACAAAGAGCAGGATCTCGTCGATGCGCCGCTCGCGCGCAAAGCTGATCGTCGCCTTGGCAGCGGTCCGAACGTCGGCGGCGTCGTCCATGTCGAAGGTGACGACCTGCTCAATGCGGTAGCCCATCTGCTTGAGATGCGACAGGACCCGACGGTCGGCGAGCTCTGCCATATCACCCAGGATGAGGACACGCGACCCGGCCAGGGCACGCGCCAGGACGCCACGCCGAAACAGGCCCTCACCGCTGCGACGGAGCCAGACGATGCTGGCGAACCCGGCTGCGGCGAAGCTCAGGTAGAACCCGCGCGATATCGAATCGCCGACCTTGACCAGGAAGGCAACGCTCGCGAGTGCGAGAAAGACAAGGAGCCAGACGGCGGCGGTCTCCGCCACGCGCACGCGACCGCTCGCCACCGATTCGAGAGTATAGGCTCCGCGCGCCTGCGACACCGAAACGAACAGAAGAGCGAAGAGAACGCCGACCCCGCCGAACTGGGCGAACGATCCTGGTGCTCCGAAGACGAGCTCAGTGTAAATGAACCCGCACGAGACCGCGATCACGACGATGAGCGCCGACTCGGCGGCCCATAGCGTTGCCGCCAGGGAACCGTGCGAGATCGGAAAGGCGAGCCGCCTTCCCTGACCCGCCCAGCTCGCCCGGATGCTCGACTCGCCGGCCGTCGTCATCCTCGTCATTTCCTACCCCGTTTCGCGCTCGCCCACCGACAGACGGCCTACCGGCAGATGCCGTCGTGACGTTCATCCCCGCGGCTCTCGGCATCGGGGCCGACGAGGATCTTCCCCTGGCGCAACTCGAGCGCCCTCCCTGCCGTCCGTCCCGGTCGGCGCACCATCGGGCCCTCGGCGGGCTCGGAAACCGTTTCGATCTGGCCGATGAACCCCGTCGACAAGCGCCGCACATGGGAACATCGTTCGCGAGGCGGCTTGCCGAATCGCTCCGGCGTAGCCGATCGCAAGCACAGGCTGGCTCGCATGTCGCCTTTGCCTCCAATTGTTACCGCCGCTCGCGAGATCAGCCGCCTATACGCGACAATTTTTAGGAGATAATAACATTATCTCCTCCCCCAGGCGTATAGGTCGAACCCCCGAACAGCATTTCCGCCGCGTGACGCGCAAAGACTTGAGGCCGAATGTGGCGATTTTGGGATTGCAGCAAATGGATAGTCAGGACCGATCCTTTAATTGACTATTGATCCTTTGATTAAACACTATTGCAATTGTGTACTACACAATAATTTGTGCGTTGCAAAGTGGCACTTATCTCTGTGCAAAAATACGTCAGCAGAACCGTATGGGTGGCCGATGCCACCCTCGGCTCCTCAAGGAATCCCTTTCGCCGAGGCGCGGAGATGGAGAAAGCTGTTTCCGCTAAATAATGGCTTGGCGAAATGAAAGGTGCCTAAAGCCCGGACGATGAGGAATAGAGCGGACTCTGTCCGATAAAATGGATTCTGGCTGGATACCAAACGGCGTGCGGCGGCTGATCGCCAACACAACGATCTGCACGACAGATTCGCAACGTAATTGCCGAGCAATCACCGGCACTCAATTTGAGAAGGACTTCTCTGCCATCACTAGGCGGCTTTGCGGCCACCGCCGCGGCGGCGGGCAGAGGCGCATCTTGGCCTTGGCAATTGCACCGCGCACGGCCGCATCGTCATAGCGATGATCGTGGTGGGCCTGAGCATGAATTACGCCGGCAAAGAGAAGGTCCCATCGTTCGGACTCGCGAAGCCGGCATTTGCCGGCGAGCATGCCTTGGATGGCGTCCAGGGCGCCTGCAAGACCGAAACCGACGATCTGCTCGTCAAGCGCGTCCTTCGGTTCGGAGACGAGCTGAAAGTGAGCCCAGACGAACCCGACCTCGCCGATCACCTCGCTCAATGCCGCATCGAGCCAAGCGCGCCGAGCCAGCGCCCGGTTCAAGCTGCCCTTGAGGTTCTGCACGAGCCGCACTGCGCTACCCCCACGCCGTCGCCAGGGTCGAGTCCGTATGCCTGATGATCGCCGCCGGATGACCGGCGGCCAACCGAAAAAACGCTCCCGGCAGCAGAAATCGCCGCCGCCCCTCTCCTCTGCCTCGGGCAAACGGCGTTTCGAAAATCGGGTTGACGCCCGGGGCGGGACGCGCGATGAGGCGGCCGCGAAGCCGTCGTCAGTCTCTGCCGCCGAGCGCGCATGATGGAAGCGGCCGCGTCTGGCAGGGTGGATTTCCAAGGCTTGCTACCGCACGGCGGCAGTAACGGGGAGAGAAGATGCGAGGCATCATACTGGCAGGCGGGTCGGGGACTCGCCTGTATCCGGCAACGCTTGCCGTGAACAAGCACTTCTTTCTCGTCTACGACAAACCGATGATTCTCTACCCGCTCTCCGTCCTGGTGATGGCGGGCATTCGCGAGATCCTCATCATCTCCTCGCCAGGCGAGGTTGGCAATTTCAAGAAGCTGCTCGGCACCGGCGGACAATGGGGCCTCAGTTTTCAATACGCCGAGCAGGAGCGTCCGGCCGGCCTCGCCGAAGCCTTCATCATCGGCGAAGAGTTCATCGGCGGCGGTGCCTCGGCGCTCGTCCTCGGCGACAACATCTTTTATGGCCACGGCCTGCCGGAGATCCTCGCCGCCAATGCCGCCGTCCCCGACGGTGCCCGGGTCTTCGCCTACTGGGTGCAGGACCCGCGCGGCTACGGCGTCGTCGAGCTCGATGGCGACCGTGCCATTTCCATCGAGGAGAAACCGCTAAACCCGAAATCGAACTGGGCGGTGACCGGCCTCTATTTCTACGATCCTTCCGTGGTCGGGATCGCCAAGGCGGTCAAGCCTTCGGCGCGCGGCGAGCTCGAGATCACCAGCGTCAACCACGCCTATCTCGATCAGGGCAAGCTGACCGTTGCCCGGCTCGGCCGCGGTTTCGCCTGGCTCGACGCCGGCACCCCCGACAATCTCCACGAGGCTTCTTCGCTGATCCGCACGATCGAGCACCGCCAGGGACTTAAGGTTGCCTGCATCGAGGAAATCGCGCTCCGGCAAGGTTATATCGATCGCGACCAGGTGCTCGCCATCGCCAAGCCGATCGCCAAGTCGGACTATGGCCGCTATCTCCTCCGCATCGCTGACGGCGAGATGTGAAGGCGAAAATCGTTCTGTCGATGACGCCACCCTTGCAACATAACGTTACCGAAAGCCGCGTTTCCTGAAACATTGCGGTTACGCGCCGGTGGAATCTTGCGAACGCGTAGCCGCTGGGCATGCGGTCATCCCGGTCGCTCGCCCCTCACCAGAGAATCAGAAAGAAGGAGACAGAAATGCGCAAATACCTGCTCACCGGCGCAATCATCGCTGCTTTCATCGCCCCGGCCATGGCTGCGACGACAACCTGGTATGTCGGCATGGACGCCAAGTCGAAGAAGTGCTCCGTCACCAAGACCAAGCCCGACGGCACCAAGATGATGATGGTCGGCGGCGACACCGCCATGTACAAGACCAAGAAGGACGCCATGGCGGCCATGAAGGCGGACACCAAGGACTGCGCCGCTCCGTCGAAGATGTAGGCATCTGTTGCGCTCGGCGATCTCGACAGCGCGCCGTTGACGCTGTCGTTCGCCGGACGATTCGAGCTCGCCCCGGCCTCGCGCCGGGGCTTTCTTTTTTGCACTGCCGGTCGACCGTCGCCGGTCTCAGGTTGCACTCACGGCGGCAATGTCAAGTGTGGCGTGCTTCGGCACGAAATCCCGCTTGTCAACCGGATGATCGGGCAGCACTCTCCGCCCCCAAGCAGCTCAAGGGAGGGGAGACGGAGCCGATGGCGAAACTCGCAGGCGTTGTCATCGTGACCGGCGCCGCATCCGGTCTCGGACGCGAGTCTGCGATCCACTTTGCCGACTGCGGCGCGAGCGTGCTTGCCGTCGACATCAACCGGCAGGGCCTCGCGGCCATCGCCTCGCCCGCGATCGAGCCCTTCGTTGCCGACGTCACGCAGAGCGCCGAGTGCGCCGCCGTTGCCGGACGGGCCTTGGCGAAAGGCCCGATCACCGGACTCCTCAACTGCGCCGGGATCGAGCTCCATGGCACGGTGGTCGACATGGCGGAGGATGCCTTCGACCGCGTGATCAACGTCAACTTGAAGGCGATTTTCCTCCTCTCCAAGCACGTGATCCCGCACATGGTCAAAAACCGCGCGGGCTCGGTGGTCAACATGTCGTCGATCCAGGCGCTCGCAACGCAAGCCGGCGTCGCCGCCTATGCCGCCACCAAGGGCGCGGTCCTGTCGCTCACGCGCGTGATGGCACTCGATCACGGCAAGGACAACATCCGGGTGACGGCGATCTGCCCCGGCACCATCGATACGCCGCTTGCCCGTGCCAATGCCGAGCATTGGAATCCCGGAAATCCCGAGGCGGTCCTGTCGGAATGGGGCGCCAAGCACGCGCTCAACCGAATCGGGCGGCCGATCGAGGTGGCGCAGCTCGCTGCGTTCCTGATCTCCGAGGAGTCGAGCTTCATCACCGGCTCCTACCACGTGGTCGACGGCGGACTGACCGCTTCGTTCTAAGTGATTGGTGCTACCTGGCGTCTGAGGGGACCGACAATGCGACGTTCCGAAATCAATCGGCTGCAAATGGAAGCGCTCGACCTGTTCGACGAATACCGGTTCAGCCTGCCCCTGTTCGGTCGTTGGCGCGAGGCGGAGTGGCGAGCAAACCCGACGGCGGCGCGCTACTGCGCCGCCCATCAGATGGGATGGGACGTGACCGATTTCGGCTCCGGCCGCTTCGGCGAGCGCGGGCTCGTCATCTTCTGCGTCCGCAACGGCCGCCAAGGCGTGGCCGACGAGAAGCCCTACGCCGAAAAGCTGCTCGTTGTCCGCGAGAACCAGGAGACGCCGTTCCATTTCCACAAAGTGAAAATGGAGGACATCATCGTCCGTGGCGGCGGCAATCTGGTCCTCGAGTTCCACAATCTCGACGCGGCCGGCGGCCTCGCCGCCACGCCGGTTAGCCTCATGGTCGACGGCATCGAGCACCGACTCAAGCCCGGCGAGCCGCTCAAGATCGCCCCTGGACAAAGCGCCACCATCACCCGCTCGCTCTGGCACCGCTTCTACGGCGAGCCCGGCAAGGGGACCGTGTTCGTCGGCGAGGTCTCGCAAGTCAACGACGACTTCACCGACAATTACTTTCACGAAAAGCTCGGGCGCTTCGCCGCGATCGACGAGGACGAGCCGAAGCTCTACCCGCTCTGGAACGAGGTCGCGGCACTTCTGTGAGACGGTGCCGTGATCGGGACGAACGTCTACATCGTCGCACCATGAGAGGAGAGGTCGACCATGACGTCGGTTGAGGCGACCGCAACCAGGCCGCGCGCGCTCGTGACCGGCGCCTCGTCGGGCATCGGCCAAGCCTTTACCAGCCGGCTGGCGCGCGACGGCGACGATCTGACCATCGTCGCGCGCCGGCGCGACCGGCTCGATGAGCTGGCGAGGCAATTAGGCTCGACCGGTGCGCGGATCGACGTCCTGCCGGCCGACCTCACCGACCCCGCCGATCTCCGAAGCGTCGAAGCGCACATCCGTGACGGCGAGGCGCTGGCCATGCTCGTCAACAATGCCGGCTTCGGCAACTACGGACCGTTCGTCGAGGCCGACCCCGACCGCGCCGAAGAGCAGATCGCCCTGCATGCCACGGCGATCGTCCGGCTGACCCGTGCCGCCCTTCCCGGCATGGTGGCACGCAAAGCGGGCGCGGTGATCAACGTCTCCTCGCTACTCGCCTTCAGCGGAACGCCGGCCGTGGAGCGGCCGAAACGCGCCACCTACGCGGCAAGCAAGGCGTATATCAACATGTTCACGCGCATCCTTGCCCACGAGCTCGCCGGCAGCGGCGTCAAGGTCCAGGCCCTCTGCCCCGGACTGGTGCGCACCGAGTTCCACGATAAGCTCGGCGGGCGTTCACCGGGACTGCCGGTGATGGAGCCCGTCGATATCGTCACGGCTTCCCTTGCCGGTCTCGGGCTCGGCGAAGTGATCTGTGTGCCCGGGCTGACCGACGCAACCGCGATCGCCCGGTTTACCGAGGCCGAGGCGGCGGTGCTCGGCGCGGTCCGCGCGGCGAGCATTGCTGAGCGCTACACCGGCACCTGATTTTGTTCTGAGGCGGTTTGACGCAGAGTGGGCGGCGGCCTTCGCGCCCGCTCGTCGAGCAGAAGCGTCGCAATTCCTGGCTTTTCCGCCCCTCCTTACTGCGAAGCTTGCGCTTTGTTGACGGCCCCCCTCAGAGGGGCGACAGCGCCTTTCCGCGAGAGTGCCCGGCATCAAAGGCGGCTCGCCCCCGACCCGCCAGAGCCAAAGGAGAATATCAATGTTGACCCGCACCCTCGTCGTCGCCACCGCCCTCTCGTTTGCCCTCGCCATACCCGGCCAAGCCTTCGCCTCGCCGGATAACTCGACTTGCGACACCGGCAACCAATGCGGCTCCCAGTCGGGCGACAACGCAAACGTCGATCCCACGAGCAAGGACTCGGTCGACACCGGCACGAACGACAGCCGCGATGGGACCAAGGACTCCACCAAGGATGCCGCCAGGCGGGATGCCAGCAAGGACACCGGCAACGATGCCGGCAGCAAGGACTCGCGCAGCCACGACAGTGGCAAGGGCCACAAGTAAGCCGTAGAGCTCGGATCGCTCGCGAGCGATATCAGTCGGTCGCTGCTGAGCGCCGACGGATTGCAGAAAGGTGCCGGGGATTCCGGCACCTTTTTGATTCGTGCCGGGCGCCGGCGCCGTCGACGGGCCCCTGCCGTGATTGTCGGGTGACAGGAGTGCAACACTCGCCGACGCTCGCATTACGCGACAGTGAGCCGGTCTCACGAAACCATCACCTGGCTCAGGCGTTGCCTCTCATTGCCCGACAAATCTGACGCACGCAGCGAGCGTAAGCGTGCGCGTGCGTCACGCAAAGGAGGTACCGACCATGAACTCCCTGAGAAGCGCAATCCTGGCGGGGTTCGGGCTGGTCTTCGCCACGTTCACGCCGGCCGCTGCGGCGACCAGCGCGTTCGTTGGCGTCGCGATCAGCGAACGAGCCGGCCCGAGCACCTACTATCCCGTCGTCGCCGATGTCCCGAGCGGCGCCCCCGTCACCCTATACGGCTGTCTCACCGGCGGATCCTGGTGCGACGTGAGCTATGCCGGTGTCCGCGGCTGGCTGCCGGGCAGCTACGTCGAGGCCTACTACCAGTCGCAGCCAGTCTTCGTTCCGTACTACATCGGCGCGATCGGGGTCCCGATCATCAGTTTCGACATCGGCTTCTACTGGAACAACTACTATCACGACCGGCCTTTCTATGCCGATCGCGCTCGCTTCGAGCAATACGCCCATGGACCCGGCGCCCGCATGGCGCTAGCCCCCGTTCCCGTGCCACGCGGTCCGCACGGACGCCCTGTCGCCGGCCCGGGCCCGAACGGAGCGGTCATCGCCGGCGAGGGGCCGCGCGGTGCCAACCGTCGGTTGGCCGCCGGGACGGTCCAGCCGCAGACACTCGCCGCTGCCGGACCGAGGAATCGGCGCCCGATCGCGACCAACGGGCCGCATCGTATGATCGCCGCCGGCGGACCACCTAAAGGCATCCGGTTTGCGGCTGGGCCGACAATGAAGCCGAGCGGCGGCCCGCATCCGCAATTCGCGATGGGCCCGCGTGGCGGCAAGGCATGCCGCAACAAGGCCTTGTGCGGGTAGCGCCCTGATTGACCTGGATCCCGAGCCTGTCTTGGCTCGGGAGCGCATGACCGCCGCCTCCGGGCGGCGGTCGTTTGCCTTGCAAAATTCCCGATTTCGCCCTTGCCGTTTTCGCCCCGGCACCCAGTTTAGCTTCCGCCGGTGGCACAAAATTGCCTTTCGTCCTGCGTTTACAGGAATCCGTTTCCGCCGGGCGTGCGGAACGCCGGCACAACATCCGCCCGTGCGGGCCCAACTCAGATTGAAGGAGGATCACGTGAAGAAATTCATGGTCTTGTACAAGGCATCATCGGCCGACTTCGAGAAGATAATGAAGAGCTCCACCCTGGATGAGCAGAAGAAGGGGATGGAGGCCTGGGGCAAGTGGATGCAGGCCAACCAGAAGTCGATCGTCGATGGCGGGGCGCCCCTCGGGAAGACCAAGCGGGTCGACCAGAAGGGTGTGTCGGACGCCAAGAACGACATTGGCGGCTATTCGGTGGTGCAGGCGGATTCGCCGGAAGCCGCGGCGAAGATTTTCTCTGGCGGCCATCCACACCTGCAGATGATGCCGGGCGCGTGGATCGAGGTCACGGAGATCATGCCGATGACCGGCATGTAGCCGGCTCCGTCTCGCCGTCGTGTCGAAGCCGACGACGACGCGCGCGGCGAAACCACGCCGCGCGGTCGTGACGTGGCTTGGCGGAGGGATAGCGCCGACGGCATCCCTTCCGCCGGTCGGGGACGGTACCTACCTGAAGCGAGCGATGGCTCGCGGCGAGCGTTGGCGAAGGTACGGTGGAGATGGCGTTTGCGGTTTGGCTGAAGCGCGGCGTGGCCTTGATCGGCACCAAGGAGCTCCTCGAGCTCCTCAATCGGATTCCGCGCTGGCGGCGGATCAATCAGGCTCCCGAGCGGATCGATGCGCTCGAGAGCCGCGTCAGCCGATTGGAAGCGCAGATCGACCTCCTCGCCCGCCGCACCGATTTCGGCGGGGACGGCCGCTCGCCCTCGTCGCGATCCTGAGGGGTCGAGAAGGGCCGCGCCGCAATCGCCGCCGGATACGCGCGGCGATTGCGTGTGCGCCGCGTTAACGCTTTGTTAACGATTAGGCGGTTACCAAGTCCTTACGGGCGGCGGGAGCTTTACCCCTTTCAACGATGGCTCGCTGACTTCGGGCCCCGCCGCTCGACCAATCCAACAAATCGATGGAACGGAACGCCCTTGACGATCAGCCGGGGTCCCGCTTGGCGCCGCCGGCTTCCCGAGAAAGGTCAATCCTGACCGGCCACGGGCGACGCTTACCAGACGAGATCGCGTCGCTGAGGGCGCACAAGCTGGCATCTTCCCGGCCAAGGATGGCGCGCCCCTTCACCCGAGCAGGAGCTGGCGCGAGCGTCGTGCGAGGGTTGCGACGCGCCCGCTTCCGGGATAAGCCCTACCCGCGCAATTTGGGCCTGTAGCTCAACGGTTAGAGCCGGCCGCTCATAACGGTCTGGTTGGGGGTTCGAGTCCCTCCGGGCCCACCATTCGAAATCAATAACTTAGCTCTAAGACACCCCGCTGATCCTGGCTCCGGCCAGCAGTTCGGCCAGCAGTTGAACGGGCGGCCAGCAAGAAAACCGGCCCGCCGAGGCGGGGCGAAAACCTGTGTCCGCAATCAGTGGATAGACCCGAAAGCAGCGACCCTCAAGAATGGGCGGTCGCTGGTCGGGGGATTACGCAAGCGTCGCCCAATATTCGCGATACCTTCAGAAACCGGACGCGTCGGAGGGGATTTTGCCGTC
>Ga0306920_100006549_pt1 | contig 15228 bp, 14 predicted proteins | sample flu12Cox44000170_FD_204666 | JGI IMG/M metagenome (GOLD analysis project Ga0306920, IMG submission 204666) | Lab enrichment of tropical soil microbial communities from Luquillo Experimental Forest, Puerto Rico - flux4day.12C.oxic.44.000.170 (v2)... | ecosystem: Environmental > Terrestrial >... | reverse complement strand
CTCGTACGAGATTTTCTCGAAAGCAAAGCTTTGAAGAACACATCCTGTGTTGCTCGAAAATCTCTAAGTCCCGCGGGCAACGCCATCATGACTGAACGCGCAGAGAAATTCACCGGTCGACTTCTCCGAACACAGGGTCGAGCGAGCCGATCATGACGACGAGGTCGGCGATCAGATTTCCCGGAGCGATGCCTTTGAGCGCTTGGAGGTTGTACAGGCTCGGCGGACGAGTCCGGATGCGATAGGGTCGATTCTCGCCGTTGCTGACGATGTAGTAGCCGAGTTCGCCGCGCGGCGATTCGACCGACTGATAGACGTCGCCGGGCGGTACCCGGAAGCCCTCGCTAATGAGCTTGAAGTGGTGAATCAGCGCCTCCATGGAGAGCGCGATCGTCTCCTTAGGCGGAAGAGCAACTTTCGGATCGTCGATCATCACGGGTCCCGGCGTGTCGAGGCGCTGGCGCGCCTGCTTGACGATTCGCATCGCCTCCTCCATCTCGTCGAGCCGTACCAAGAAGCGCGCATAGGCGTCGCCTTCGGTGCGGGTCGGCACGTGGAAGTCGTACGTGTCGTAGCCGCTGTACGGAAAGGCTTTGCGTACGTCGTAGGCGATGCCGCTGGCGCGCAGGCTCGGCCCCGTTACGTTCCACGAAATCGCCTCTTCGGGCGAGAGCACGCCGACGTCGATCGTTCGATCCTGGAAGATCGGATTGGCTTGGAGCAAACCGCGCAGCTCGCGCATTCGTCCCGGAAATTTTTCGATCAGTTCATCGAGCTTATGCAGATACCCATCGGGAAGGTCGCCGTTGAGCCCTCCGACGCGCATGTAGTTCGGGTGCATGCGCGCGCCGCCGTTGGCCTCTTGCAGATCTAGAATGTCCTCGCGCAAATCGAAGGTATAAAAGAAGATCGAGAGTGCGCCAAGGTCGATGCCGTGGGTGCCAAGCCAAACGCAATGCGAGGCGATGCGCGTGAGCTCCATCTCCAAGACGCGAATCGTCTGCGCGCGCGGCGGAATCCGGTCGGTAATCCCAAGGAGACGTTCGACACCCAGTGCGTAGCAGAGCGCGTTGGACGACGGTGCGAGGTAGTCCATGCGCTCGATGACCGTCTGCGCCTGCGTCCAGAAGAGTCCCTCGGCCGTCTTCTCGATGCCGGTGTGCAGATATCCGATCTCGGGGTCGGCTTTGACGACGTTCTCGCTGTCGATCTCGAGCACGATCTGCAAAACGCCGTGCGTCGAGGGATGCTGCGGCCCCATCGACAGAACCATCGTATTACCGGTCTGAGTAACGACGTCGGGCGAGAGCGGCCTGGCGTAGACCGTCATGACTCGCGTGCCTTCTTGATCTGTTCTTGGAGCGCTTGGAGAGTGCGGCCCGAGGGCGGAGCGCCCGCGACGACGTTGGTTTTGTTGGCAAACGCGGGGCGTGGCGCGCGCTCGCGTGCCGGGCCGCGCATCGGATAATCTTTGCGCAGCGGATGACCCTCCCAATCAACCGGCATTTGAATGCGCCGCAAATCGACGTGTCCGTCGAAGATGATGCCGAATAGATCGTAAACTTCGCGCTCCGCCCAATCCGCGGATTTCCAAAGGTCCATGACCGAAGGCAAATGTTCGTTTTCGTCGACGCCGCAAAGAAGGCGCAGCCGAGCCGGCCTGCCGATGTCCGCGATGCCGGCTTGTTTCGGCGCAAGTTTCAGGAGATGATAGACGACGTCGAAGCGAGGCTTGCGCACGAGATAGTCCACGGCGCCAAGATCGAGCAGCATTGCATAACCGCTGCGCTTGAGCTCCTCGAGCCTGACGCGAAGCTCCGACGGAGCGACTCGTTCGATCGTCGCATCATCGATCGGGGGGCGCAGACTCGGCGGATCGATCGCGTTGCCGACGATCGGCGGAGTTTGAGTGCTAGGCACTTACGGGACCTCTAATACTGAAGTTTTTAGGCCGGCGCCAAGATGCCACCGCGCCCGCCTTCGCGGATCTGCTGCTGGATCAAGTTGACGGCGTAGAGCAGACCGTCGGGCGTCGGCGGGCAGCCCGGAACGTAAACGTCGACCGGAATAATCGTATCGATACCTTGAATGATTGCATAGTTGTCGAAAATACCGCCCGAACTCGCACAGGCGCCCATCGAGATCACCCACTTTGGATCGGCCATCTGATCGTAGAGTCGCTTCACGACGGCGCCCATCTTTTGCGCGACGCGCCCCGAAACGATCATCAGATCGGCTTGGCGCGGCGAGCTTCGAAAGACTTCCGAACCGAGGCGCGCGATGTCGTACTCCGGCGAGGTCACGCTCATCATCTCGATTGCGCAGCATGCCAAGCCCATCGTCAAGGGCCAGACCGACGAGCTTTGCGCCCAGCGCGCGACGTCGTCGAGCCGTGCGAGCATGAAATGACCGGGGCTTACGGTCATGGACCGGACCTCTGGTGCATGGCCCTCAACGCCATACGAAGCCGCCCTTCTTCCAGACGTAGGCGTAGCCGATGGCGAGCACGACGATGAAGACGACCATCTCGAGCAGACCGAACCCCCGCAGCGCGCGCAACTGCACCGCCCACGGATAGAACGCTGCGGCTTCGACGTCAAAGACGACGAACAGCATCGCAATAAGGTAGAAACGTACCGGAAAACGGCCGGCAACCGGGGACGTCGGCTCGACGCCGCATTCGTAGGCTTCGGCTTTGTGGGGATTGGGCTTCGCCCGCCCGAGCAGACCCGGAAGGATCGTGAAAAGCAGCGCCGCAGCGAGCGCCACGACGAGGTAAATGGCGACCGGACCGTACGGGCTCATGGCTTGTGAAAGTTTTCACAAGCACTTCCTCTTACCTGTTCTGTGAGGTATTGGCCCGGGGTTACAAGACGATTGGACTAGCCCGCTCTTGGCCGTTGGCGGGGGGAGTCACCGCCCGCGAACCGTAGATTCGGGCATGCGCTATGCCGTTATGGGAATGCTTTTGCTCTTTGCGCTCGGTGACGGGTGCTCACCGCCGGCCAACGTCGTCGGCGTTCAAGATTTCGGGCACGTTACCGGACGAGTCCTCGATGCAATGACGAACAGGCCGATCCCTAATGCGCTGGTCTCAGTCGGCTCGCTCTATATAATTCGAGCCGACGTCAATGGTGCGTTCAGATTGCGCGCCGTCGCGGGCGATCAAACTATCACGGCGCGCGCCGCGGGCTACACGACCGCCACAGCGGACACGACGATCCCAAAAGATTCAACCGTTTCGATCGGCTACATTCGATTGGTGCCGCTGGCGGCTCCGCAGGGGCAACCGACGCTCGCGCCCCCGCCGACTCCAGCTCCCGTCGCATCCCCAAGTGCAGCACCGAGCGCAGCTCCCAGTCCTGCCGCCAGTGGCGCGCCGAGTCCGGCCGGCTCGCCTGCGCCGAGCGCAACACCGACGCACGAACCCTAGGTGAGGCGCAATGTCGCGAGGTCGAGGTCGTATTCGATCGAGCGATAGATCTCGTCGGGTATTTCGCCGGCGCGGCGCAGCGCCAGAATAACGAGCCGCTCCGCGGCAAGCGCCTCTTTCTCGAGGTGACGATCGAAACGGCTCTCGCGCTCGCTGATCGCTTCGTCTTTTTCGGCTGTGCCGCGCAACACGTCGATGCGATGCGTGTACTCCTCGAGAACGCGATCGCTGATCTCGCGTTCCAATGCAGAACGGTGACGCGCTTCTTCCTCGCGTAAACGGGTGAGGCCGGCTTCGAGCGCGCGGATGCGAATCGCCGTTTCACGCCGATGGCCGTGGCTCGTCTCGGTAACGCCCAGCCACTCAATCAACGGTCCGAGCGTCAGTCCCTGGAGCACAAGCGTAACGAAGACCACGCACACCGTAAAGAAGATGGTTATTTCGCGAGCTGCAAAGGGATGGTCGCCGAGCGTGTACGGAAGCGCCAACGCGATTGCAAGCGAGACTATGCCGCGCATCCCCGCCCAAGATAGCACCGCGACCCATTGCCACGGCGGACTCGGATCGCTTTTGCGTAGCCGTCTGTTAAAGCTGCGGGGAAGATATGTCGACAAAAACATCCATGCGATGCGCACCAGAATCACGGTAAGGGTAATGAACAAACCATAGAGCACGTAGTAACGGACATGCGGCACAAGAGCCGCCAAGATCGACGGCATCTGGAGGCCGATCAGGACAAAGGCGTAGGCGTTGAGCACGAACGTCAGCAGCCGCCAGATTGACGAACCGAGTACGCGCGTTTCGGGATCGATGAAGCTTGTCGAGCGCCGGCTCAGCAGAATGCCCGCGGTGACCACGGCCAGCACGCCGGAAACGTGCAGCTCTTCAGCCGGGAGATACGCGGCGAACGGCGCGAGTAAAAACACGACGCTGGCAACCATTGCATCGCCCAAACCCCAGCGCGCGAGGTAGCGTAAGAGGCCTTCGAGCACAAACGCGGCAACGACGCCAATGATTAAGCCGCCGGCAACAACCACGACGAACGCGATGCTCGCCCGCGCCAGCGAGAAGACGCCCGAGATCGCAGCCGCGAGCGCGAATCGATACAACACCAGTGCTGTCGCATCGTTCATGAGACATTCGCCGCTTACGACGGCGGCGACTCGGCGAGGAATCGCAATCCGCTCGAAGATCGCCTCCGCTGCAACCGCATCCGGAGGTGAAACGATCGCGCCCAGTGTGAACGCCAGCGGCCACGTAAACTCCGGCAGGGCGCGATGCACGACGGCTGCGACGGCTGCCATCGTAACGATGACGAGTCCCACGGCGTGCAGCGCGATGGGCCCCGCATTGCGCTTGAGCTCGAACCAATCGGTGGCCCAGGCCGCGCTGTAAAGCAGCGGCGGAACGACCAAGGGGATGATCAGATCCGGATTGACGTGAGGCCGCGGCAAATGCCGCGCGAATGCCAGCACGATCCCACCGAGCACAAAAGCAATCGGGTAAGGAACCTTCAGCCGTTTGGCTAGGACTGTCAGCACGACGACGGCGCCGAGAAAAGTCACCAATACGAGTGCTTGACTCATTGCGCTTTACTCGTCAGGTTCAATCGGCTCGCCGACACCAGCCACATCCAGCGCGTACCCGGCAACGACGAGATAGACGCGATCGGCGCGCTTGGCAATCCGCTGCACCATGCGCCCCATGGCATCGCGAAAGAGTCTCGCCGATGCAGCGACTGGTACGACATCCCAACCGATCTGCTCGCTGACGACGATAACATACGCCGGTGACGCCAGCACGGCATCGATGAACTCGGCTGATTCTTCATCGAGTTGCGCTGCGAAGACCGAGTAGTCGATCTCGAGCAAGTCGATACGCGTTGCGATGCGTGCCGCTAACCACGTCCCGAGCGCATCGACCAGCAGGCACGCGTCAGGCGACGCTTGGCGAAAGAGCGCCAGCTGCGCCTCGCGCGACATCGACGCAGTCTCTACCGTACGCCACGACGACGGCCGGTCGAGTACGTGCCGCATCAGCCGCGCCCGCCACTCGACGTCTTCGGGCGCCCCGGCGGCCGTCGCAACGTACGTTACCTCGCGCCCGCTTTCGCGGGCGAGCCGGACGCCGAACGCGCTCTTCCCCGAACTAACCGGTCCGGTGACGAATATCACGGCCATTGGAACCTCCGGCCCGCATTCGACTCAAGGCGGCGTACCGCCCCGCTCCGACGAACCTCTGCGCCAATGGTGGCGTTGAACGTTCTCAGCATCGCATTCGGCGCTTTCGTGATCGTGATGACGCTCAGCGACGTCTTTCAAGTCGTCGTCATGCCGCGCGCCGCCCGGCGCTACCGCATCAGCTTCTACGTTTGGCGCGCTGCCTGGAGACTGTGGCCAAAGGCTGCGTGGCGCCTCTATCCGACCGACTCTGACCGGCGTGAGGATTTCCTCGCCGTGTTCGCACCGTTCATGCTGATTTCAATTCTCGGCATTTGGATCGGGCTGCTGATCCTCGGCTTCGGATTCGTACTTTGGGGAATGCGGAGCGGAATAGCGCCCGCGCGCGAGTCGTTCGGTTCGACGCTCTATTTCGCGGCGACGTCGCTGCTGACGATCGGTTTCGGCGACGTCGTAGGGCGAGGCGCCTTGCCGAGGTTGGTCTCAGTGCTTGCCGGGCTTGCAGGGCTTTCTTTTCTGTCAATCATGACGGCCTTTCTCTTCGCTACCTTCGGATCGTTTCAACGGCGTGAAACGTTCGTCGTCACGATAGCAGCACGGGCCGGCACTCCGCCGAGCGGCGTAAACCTGCTCGCGATCGCTGGATACTCGCTTACGCGCGAGGACTTGTCGCCGCTTATGATCGACGCGCAGCGTTGGGCTGCCGGCGTGATGGAGAGCCACCTCGCCTATCCGATGCTGGCGTGGCTTCGCTCGAGTCACGACGACCAGTCCTGGGTTGGAACGCTGGGGACGCTGCTCGATGCCGCGACGCTGCTCATGACGACGGTCGAAGGCGTCAAAGACGGGCAAGCACGGATCTTCTATAACGTCGGACGCCACGCAACGCGCGATCTTTCACGCTACTTTCGTGTGGCCGACAGCGATGAAACGGTCGGGATCGAACGTGACGAGTTCGACCACGCCTGCGATCGGCTCGCCGCTGCCGGTTACGTGCTGCGCGACCGCAACGAAGCTTGGCAGCGCTTCGCGCAACTACGCTCGGGCTATGCAGCCCATCTCAACGAAATGGCACGCTTCTTCGAGATTCCGCCGCTGCAATGGATCGGTGACCGCTCGATCATTGCCATCTCGCCGCACGGTGACGTCAAGATCGCTGAAAAGGTCCATTGAAGCGTTTACTCAGCGCGTCGCGCAGCGACTCTAACCCCGATCCCGTCGCCGCACTGACGTAGAGCGCGCCGGGCTGGCCGAATGCTTCGGGTACGATGCGGTCCGATTTGTTGAAAACCGCGAGCCGCGGAGTGCCGTCGAGTGCGAGCTCATGCAAGATTTCCTCAACGGCCCGTTGCTGACGCCGCCACTGCGGATTGCTCGCATCCATCAGGTGAAGCAATAGATCGGCGTCGCGCAGCTCTTCGAGCGTGCCGCGGAACGCATTGACGAGGTCCGACGGCAGGTTGGTGATGAAGCCGACTGTGTCGACCAGCCTAACGTACTTGCCCGTAGTAACATAGGTCCGCCGGATCATCGGATCGAGCGTCGCAAACGGCTGATTCGCAACGTAGGCGTTGCTTCGCGCCATTGCATTGAGCAGCGAGGACTTCCCGACGTTCGTGTAGCCCACCAGCGCAACGAGCGGTTCATTTCGGGCCGCCGAGCGGCGCACCGTGCGCTGGCGACGAACGCCGGCCAGCTGGCGGCTTAGCACGCTGATTCGCGCTCCGATGCGTCGCCGGTCGACCTCGAGTTTCGTTTCGCCGGGACCGCGCGTTCCGATGCCCCCGCCCAACCTTGAAAGATCGGAGCCTGCGCCGATCAACTTGGATTGACGAAAGCGGAGTTGTGCCAACTCTACCTGGAGCTTTCCCTCCCTGCTGCGGGCGTGGCGCGCGAAGACGTCGAGAATCAGCATCGTGCGATCCACGATCGGCAACGGAACGAGCCGTTCGAGATTCTTGCGCTGGCGCGGACGCAAGTCATTGAGCACCAACAGCAGGTTTGCGCCAAGAGCGTCCGCGCGCTCCGCAATCTCGTGCACTTTACCGCTTCCGATCAATGTCGCCGGATCGACGGCCTCACGGCGCTGAACGATCCGATCCACGACTTGCGCGCCCACGGCTTCCGCGAGCGCGTCGAACTCCGCCAGTTCGGCCTCAATCGAGTCGGCAGCAGCGCGTGTTTCGACCGCGACCATGACTGCGCGCTGCATCTAGGGAACCTCTGAAGAAGGCGCCGCACCGATCGCAACGAGCATTTTCGGCATAGCTCTAGGCGCAGCCGAGGGAGCATACTCAGGGAGTCTGTGACCGAGGCTGCAACAACGAGAAGTGCCGAAAATGCCGTTGCCCAAAGGGTTTGGCCGCAAAGGCGGTGTCTGCGTTCTCGCCAGCTCCGTCGAATGCCGCTGCGGGTATGTTCCGTCGCCGTCTCCTAGCACCCGCCGCCTTTGCGGCTCAAACGATCGGTACATGGACTTCTTCAGAGTTCCCTAGCGGGCCAAGGGTTCGATACGTTCCAGCAGCCAGCGAAGACCCTCGTTGTATCGCGCTCCCGGACGTTCGAGGATATCAGGGTTAACAGAATAGACCTGATGACGCTGAACCGCCCGCAAGCTGCGCCAGGGCTCGCGGTCGGTTATTGAGTCGAGCCGCGTCGCCGGATCGACGACCAGCAAGTCGGGCTGATCGCGGAGCAGCGCTTCGGTACTATACTGGCCGTAGGCAGCGTGCAGGTCGCCGGCCGCGTTGAGGCCACCGGCCAACTCGATGAGTTTGCTGATGTACGAATCCGATCCGGCCGTCCAAATCGGGGAGACGCCAAGAACTACGAAGAGACTGGGATGGCGCGCGAATCGTTGCACGCGCGCCGTCAGCACTGCCGTTTCGCGCTGCAGACGCTCGATCGTTGCCGTTGCTTGCACTTGGTGGCCGGTTAGCGACCCGAGCGCTCGCAGGTTCGTGAAGATTTGCTCGTAAGTATCGTCGGGCAACAGCACGACTGGAATATTCGCACGGCGCAGCGGTTCGACAAATCGCGCCTGCGCGGGGATACCGACGACGACGCTGGGTTGCAGTGCAACGATCGCCTCGGTGTTGACGCTCGTCGCATCTGCAACGCGCGGCAGCGTACTCGCCTGCGGTGCGTCGGTAAAGGCGGAAACCGCTACGAGTTGCGAACCGGCGCCGAGCGCGTAAAGATCGTCCGCAAAACTCGGCACCAGTGTGACGACGCGGCCGGCCGCATGCGATGCGCCCAGCAGCAGCGCTGTCAGAGTAATTGAAAAGATGAACCGCATCCCAGCGAGTACGCAGCGCCGAGAACGCGGACCTCTGAAGGAGGCGCCGCTCTCTATCCGCAACTGCAGGAGCACGTTTGCGCGGGAAGCCGGTGTGAGGCCGGCACGGTCGCGCCACTGTATGCGGGGAGCAGCCCGAACGCCACTGTCCCAAAAAAGGGACGGGAAGGCTCGGGCGCCGGCAACGATCCGCGAGTCAGGATATCGTCGCAAACGCTGATATAAAATCCGCCTCGCGCCAAGGAAAGGATTGCAAATGATTCTCTTCATCGCCGCGATCGTCGTGGCTTCTCCCGCTCCATCTTCTTCCCCAACCCCCGTACCGCAAATCGCGCACGTCGTGACCAGCGATCGCGGCCTCGAATCGGCTGCGCGCGCGGCTCGCACGACCTACGTTGTGACCGCCGCGCAGATCGCCCGCGACGGCTACCGCACCGTTGCCGACGCGCTCGAAGACGTTCCGGGCGTCAACGTTGTTCGCTTTGGCGCTTTCGGAGCTGCAGCTACCGTCGGCATCCGCGGAAGCTCATCGCAGCAGGTCCTCGTGCTCGTCGACGGATTACCCACTGCCGGCGCGCAGATCGATGACGTTAATCTCGAACAGATCGCCGCGACCGGCATCGACCGCATCGAAGTCGTCGAGGGCGGCGGCTCGACGCTCTACGGTTCGGGCTCGATCGGCGGCGTGATCAATATCATCACCGCCGCGCAGCCCTCGCGCAGCACCGCGACGGTCTCAACTGGGTCGTTCGGCGAACAAGACTACCTTTTTACGACGCCGTATCTGTCCTTCCAGCGCACATACGCTACCAACGATTTTCCGGTCACCAATGCGCCAAACCGTGAGAACGCGCAGGCGAACTTGACCGCGCTGACCGCGCGCTACTCACATTCGATCGGCGCCATCGCCGTTACGCTCAGCGGCGATATCGCAAATGCGTTAACGGGCGTGCCCGGACAGCTCGGATACTTTTCGCCAACCAGCGAGCAGAATAACGTAAATCGCAACCTTCGGCTGAATCTGGAACACCGCGGCGCGCGTTCGTCGACCTCGCTCGAGCTCGGCGATTCCGCGCAAGACCTTGCGTATACGTGCAACACGCCGGTCGATCCGAACTGTCCCAACTCTTCGTTTCCGACGCCGGCGCCGTCAATGACGTCGAATCCTCCGTACGCGGAGATGCTCTACGACCAGCATTGGATGGCGAGCCTCCGCAACGTCGTCGGCGACGATCGCCGGCGGCTCGTCTATGGGATCGATCTCATGCGCGGCGTTGCGCGCGTCGATCAAGGGACCGGCGGCGGATCGCCGCAAGCCGCCGACAACGCACCAATCTTCGACGCCTACGCACAGACTGGCGCCTACGTACAATCGCAGTGGTTTGGAAGCAATGGCGACGAGTTCTATGCAGGCATGCGCGGCGAGCGCGACGGAGCCGTCGGCGGCGCATACTCGCCGTCGCTCGGCGGCATTCTGCATCTCGGCGGCGCACTTTCGTTGCGCCTCAATGCCGCCACCGCGTTTCGCGCGCCGACGGTGGAAGAGCTCTACTATCCCGGATTCTCCAATCCGAATCTTCAGCCGGAGCGCACCCGCGTCGGCGACGCCACCCTCGTCGAGCCGGCTTCTTGGGGCGAAGTTCGATTTGGTTGGTTCACGACCAGCGGTTCGAACCTTATCGTCTCGCCTCCACCGTTGTACATCCCGGAGAACGTCGGACGCGCATCCATCCAAGGCCTCTCGTTCTCGGCGCGCGCGCGGACGTTCTACGGATGCATCGCGAATCTGGACGTCACGAATGTCTATCGCGCGCAAGATCTTGAAACCGATTCGCGGATTCCCGGGCGCGGACCAGTCTTCGCCGTGACGCTCGGTTTGAGCTACGAAGCTCCACCCGGGCGCCGCTTCGACGGATTCAAGCTTTCGATTCGAACGCAGGGACCGCAGGAATCGCCGGATCCGTTTCTCGCTCCGATCTATTCGGTCTATCAACCTGCGACGTTCACCGACGTGGAAGGCTATATCGGTTACCGCATCGCGCCGGCACTGGTACTCGCATTGCGCGGCTATAACCTCGGCAATGATCGTTACGCCATCTTCGCCGGATATCCGATGCCGGGACGCGCCGTGGGCATCGAGCTGCGAAGCCGCTAATGGCTAAACACGCCGCGGTCGCATTGCTGTTGATTTCGCTCGTGCTTCTAGCGGGCGCGCTCGCGCTGTTGGTCGGAGGAACGCCGCTCGCACCTGCACAGATCGCCGAAGCGCTCGCTCATCCGCACGCAACAGGCACGTCGAACGTCATCATCTGGGAGCTTCGTCTGCCGCGCGTCTGCGTTGCGGCAACGGTTGGAGCCTCGCTGGCGCTCTGCGGTGCGATGCTGCAGGGCATGTTGCGCAATCCGTTGGTCGATCCGTATCTCACCGGCGTGAGCGCGGCGGCAGCGGCAGCAATCGCGATTGCGATCGCGCTAGGCGCTTCCGCAGCCGCAACTCCGGGCATAGGTTTTGTCGCTGGACTCGCTGCGGCGTTGCTGGTTGCCGCGCTCGCCCGCCGCGGCGGCGGGATCGATCCGAACCGTCTCATTCTCGCAGGCGTATCGCTCTCGACGCTATTCGCGGCTATCGTCACGCTCGTCGTCGTGCGCATGCAGTCGAGCAATTACGCGAGCACAATCGTCGCCTGGTTAGCCGGATCGATGGCCGGACGAGGTTGGCACGAGCTGGCCGTCGTCGCACCTTACGCTCTGGTGGGCGGACTGCTGGCAATTTGGGCTATTCCACCGCTCGACGCACTGCGAATCGGCGAACTGCGCGCGCGTGCCGTCGGAGTCAACGTGGATCGCGCGCAGTGGGTGATTCTAGCAGCCTCGTCGCTGCTCGCGGCGAGCAGCGTCGTTCTTGCGGGGCTCGTCGGCTTCATCGGACTGATCGTACCGCACTTAGCACGGCGCCTCGTCGGTTCGGATGCGCGCTCGCTGCTCCCGGCGTGTGTTGCAATCGGCGCAGCGCTCTGCGTGCTTGCCGACGCCGTCTGCCGTCGAATCGTCGCGCCGGCCGAACTTCCAATAGGCGTCTTGTTGGCGTTTATCGGAGTGCCTGCGTTTCTCTATCTTTACCTACGCCCACCGGCGCATGCGAACTAGGGGGTAGCTAATGATCGAGCTGCGTGATGTCGGACTCCGGGTCGGCAATCGCCTCTTACTCGACAACGTTCGGGCTCAGATCGCGAGCGGCGAGTTTGTCGCGGTGCTCGGTGCCAACGGCGCGGGCAAGACGACGTTGCTGCGCGCAATCGCGGGGCTTCACGCGATAAGCTCCGGCGCAATCCTTCTCGACGGCGTTTCGAATACGCAACTCGGATCGCTCGAACGCGCGCGCCGAGTTGCGCTGGTCACCGGCGAAGAAGTCGTGCTCGATGCGCTGAGCGTGCGCGGCGTCGTATCGATAGGGCGGTTCCCGCATCATCGCTGGTGGCAATGGCGGACGCAGACTACCGACGAGGTCGCCGTCGGTCGTGCGCTGGGCGCCGTGCGGATCGAAGATTTCGCCGACCGTTTCTTCGCGACGCTGAGCGCGGGCGAGCGTCAGCGCGTCTGGATCGCGCTCGGTCTCGCACAGGAGACGCCAATCCTGTTGCTCGACGAGCCTACCAGTCACCTCGACATTCGCATCGCGCACGAAATCCTTACGCTCTTACGCTCGCTGTCGCAGACGGGAAAGAGCGTCGTCTGCGCGCTGCACGACATCAATGAAGCCGCTGCTTACGCCGACCGAATCGCGCTGCTCGGCGAGGGAAGGCTGCTCGCCATCGCACCGCCGGAGACGTTGTTGAGCGGCTCGCTGATCGAAAGGACCTATGGCATCACGATGGATCGCATTCGGCTTGACGGCGGGCGGCTGCGCGTTTTCGTGCGCGAACCTTCGGAATGAACCTTGCGGGCGTCCGAGCCCAAAACCCAGCCGGTGAGGCCGCGACGCGTTCCACTCGAGATGGTGACGCCATCTGCATCCTGGGGTGAGCGGAAGATCGGCGACTGCACGTAGTTTGCCATGCACGAGAGCACCGATGCGTGCGTTCCAGGTGCCACCAGCGCCGCGTGCGGTAGCAAAGCCTGCGCCTCGTCGAACGATCCGGCATGGTACTCGCGCAGCCGCGCGCGAGAATCCCAAATCAAGACCGAGGGATCGTCGGTCGTGCTGTAGAGCACGACGTGGTCGCCACGATGCACCTTGCAATCCGCCCACGCGGGCGCAAAGCCCGCAAGCCATACGAGCAGCAATGCGAACTGAATCTTAAGCACCGGCGGGCTCCGCATCGAGCACCCGGATGGCGAGGACGGCCAAGTCGTCGCGAACGCGCCTTCCACCGCGTGCTAGCACTTGGGCTACGAGCTCGTCGGCGAGCTGCTGCGCCTGTGGCGGGGCGTGCTCGATCAACTCCATCGCGCCCTGTTCGTTGAGCTGAACGCCGGCGCGGTTTCGCACTTCCGTCAAACCGTCCGTAGCGAGCACGAGCGTGTCGCCGGATCGCAGCTGCATCGTTTCACTTCCGAAGGGTTCATCCATTACCCCGAGGATCGGGCCGGTAATCGCCAGCTGCGCAACGCCTCCATCCCGGCGAACCCAGGCGCAATCGTGACCGGCGCTGCCGTATTCCAATTGAAATGTGTGGGTGTCGAGCACGCCGACGAACATCGAAACGAAGAGCTCGGGAATGCCGACGGCGCGTGAAAAGGCGGTGTTGAACTCAGCCAGGATCGCCGACGGCTCGCTCTTGCGCAATGCGATCGAGCGAATCATGAACTTGATGAAGGCGGTCAACACGGCCGCATCGACGCCCTTGCCGCTAATGTCGGCAATTAGAACGAGGGCACGGTCGTCCGAGAGCCGGTGGACGTCGAAAACGTCCCCCCCGACCGCCAGATGGTTGGTCGCCGAAAGATAAGCGCTTCCAACTTCACAGCGCGGCAACGGAACGGACTCGCTACGAAAAGCTCGCTGCAAGATCCGCGTAATCGTGCGCTCCTCTTCCAGCTCGCGATTGAGCTGCGAACGATAAGCGTTGAAAAGGATCGCAAGCAAACCGAAGCCGAGCAGCCAGAACGCGCGCACGTAAGCGGACCGATCGAGCTCCCTCTGCGTGCTGCGCGTCAACGAAAGGTCCGTTGCTTCGAGCGCTTCGCGAATCGCCGCAGCCGTACCGGATTCTTTATCGGAGAAAACTTTGTCGCGTTTATCGAGTTCCTCGACGCGTTCGCCGGGACTACGCAGCAACGGCATCGCAACGGCTCTGCGCCAGCGGGACTGCAGTTGAGCGTACGCGCCGAGTAACGGCTCCACGCCAACCCCCTGCTCGCGCAGCACCGTGCGGATCTGGTTTAGTTTGGCGTCGTATCCCTCGGCGGAGAGACGGTACTGACTGATATAGAAAGGGTCGCGAGTTAGTGCGTAACCACGCAGCGAGTTTTCTTCGTCGATCTGCAAGCGCAGCAGCTCTTCCAAATCGAGCTGCGCTTCGTCGATCCGTGACAACTGCGCGAACGTGCCGGCGATCTGAGAGCGTGTTTCGAAGCTCCCCTCGATGGCAAAAACGAGGGTCAATACCAGGAAAATGGTTAAGAGGATCGTCCCCGTGATGCGCGCGAGCGGCATATAGTTCACAAAGGCGTCACCAGAGCACGGTCGAAGAACCGCAAGCCGTGCAGATGCAAATAAATCCCACGATTTTCAAGTCCTACGACGTTCGCGGCGTTTATCCGTCCGAACTGAACGAGGACGTGGCGTACGCCATTGGACGTTGCTTTGTCCCTTTGATCGGGGAGCGGCATGCCCGCGTGGCCGTGGGGCGCGACATGCGCCAGTCCGGTCAAAGACTTGGCCAGGGTTTCGCGCGCGGTGCCAGTGAAGCCGGAGCCGACGTTGTCGACATCGGCATGGTTTCGACCGATGCGCTCTACTTCGCAGTCGGTAAGTTCAATTTTGACGGCGGCGTCATGATCACGGCATCGCACAACCCGGCCAAATATAACGGCATGAAGTTCACTCGCTCACAAGCTCAAGCGATCTCGCTCGACACAGGCTTGGCGACTATCCGCGATCGGCTGGTCGCAAACGAGCTACCTGCCAAGGCTGCGACGGCCGGCAGCATCTCGCGGCGCAGCATTCTGGAGGATTTCGCGCGGCACTGCCTCTCTTTCGTGGACCTCACTAAGATCAAACCGTTCAAAATTGCGGTGGACGCGGGCAACGGCATGGCGGGCGAGACGATACCGCACGTCTTCAAATCGCTGCCCTGCGAACTCGTGCCGCTCTA
>Ga0306920_100006548_pt1 | contig 15228 bp, 10 predicted proteins | sample flu12Cox44000170_FD_204666 | JGI IMG/M metagenome (GOLD analysis project Ga0306920, IMG submission 204666) | Lab enrichment of tropical soil microbial communities from Luquillo Experimental Forest, Puerto Rico - flux4day.12C.oxic.44.000.170 (v2)... | ecosystem: Environmental > Terrestrial >... | reverse complement strand
TGGCGGGTAACAGACCCGCAGGTGATGCGCCGGTTCCTCAGCCACGCCGGTAAGGCGTTCTTGATCTTGCCGGTGCCCTGGGCATTCAGCCCGGCACCTTCGGCAACGTTATGTCGGCTCCTGCATACAGAGTGTAGCCGCTGTCACCGACGCGCAAACACCGCCCGCATGCTGGGTCAGGAGAAGCAGTGTCCTCAGGCGTCCGTACCTGTCCGTCAGCGTCTGTCAGCGATTGTGATGGCCGTAAGAATGTGACGTAGCTCACACGACTTGAGGAGGGGATGACCCAGCCGCTGGCGGTCCGCCCTGAGGGCGAGTGATGGCCCTCTGTCGTCACGGCCGCGTTCGTCCTGCCATGGTGGATCAGGCTGACCTGCGCCCAGTGGGGGACAGGCTGATGGTCACCGTCAGGCCAAGCGCGCTGGCGAGGCGTTCCAGCAACGGCAGGGTGGGAGTGGTGCCGCCCGCCTCGAAGCGGGCGATGCCAGGCTGGGTCATTCCGGCCCGCTCGGCGAGCTGGCGCTGGGACCAGCCGAGTTCTTCGCGCCTGGAGCGGATGGCCTCGGCCAGCTCATGGCGCAGCCTGGTCTCCTCGTAGGCAGCAGCAACTTCCGGGCGGTGAATGCGGGCTTCCCGGGCCTCCGCAAGGCTGACGCGCCGCGGCGTGGTTTGGCTCATCGTCCTCCCTCCTCGTCCTCGTCGTCCGCGGTATGGCCTTCGCGCTGGCAGCGGGCCATCGCCGCGGTCGCTCTGGCGATCTCGGCGGTCTCGCGCATCCTGGTCTTGGTGAACACCGTCAGCATGATGATCCGGCGTCCCGGCGCGATCCAGTAGGAGATGCGGACCCGTTCCCCGCCGCAGTAAAACCGCAGTTCCCGGAGCTTCCCCGAGAGCTGGCGGGTGTAGGGCTCGCCCAGCAGCACGCCCTGGTCTTCCAGCAGGTCCAAGTGGAACATCGCCTGCGCCCACCGCTGGTCATCCAGCCCCTCCAGCCATTCGCTGACCTCGGGCTCGAGTTCCACCTCGCCCCAGGCCATATCAGCGATGTTATCGCACGGCCGGGTACGGCATGCGCTGACAGGCCCGGGCTGTCACACCTGGGCCGGATGCTGGGTGGCGTGAGCAAGTCGAGGCGCCGGTCGGCGGCGAGAACCAAGCAGATAACACGCAGGCCGCAGCGCCACGGACCGGCAGAGATGTCGGCTCCAGCGCGGCCGGACACCCGGGTGACCCCACCCCAGGTGCTAGAACTGATGAGCGCGCCCGGGTCACGCAGCGGGAGGCAGAGGCACAACTTGCCGTGCTGATCGATCACGCCGTCGGACTGGGCATTGGCTGGCCAGAGATTGCCTCCCGGCTCGGCGTGACCAGGCAAGCGGCCTGCCAGCACTACCAACGCCGCCACCGCAGCGCCAGTCATCAGGATCGCCTGACCTGAACTCATCTTTTGCCACCGCGTCCGGTCCACCGGCGATTTCATAGGTGACTGCATGAAGGTTGGCATTGGGTGGGAGTATCGCGGCATGGTTGCTGCGCGTCGGATAATGCCAAAGACAAGGATCTTCCAGCTGAAGGTTCAGCTGCGGGAGATCCGTCCACCCGTTTGGCGCCGGGTGCTCGTGCCTGGCGACATGGACCTCGCCGAGTTGCACGAGGTTGTGCAGGCGGCGATGGGCTGGACTAACTCCCATCTGCATGAGTTCGAGGCGGGGGGCGCCCGTTACGGAGTACCCGATCCGGACTGGGAGCTGGATGAGGTCGCTGATGAGTCGGGGGTGAAACTGTCCCGGATAGCCAGAGAAGGCAGCCGACTGCAGTATGCCTATGACTTCGGTGACGGCTGGCAACATGACGTGATCGTGGAGAAGGTGCTGCGCCCGGATCCGAGGTTGCGGTATCCGTGCTGTGTGGCTGGCCGACGAGCTTGCCCGCCGGAGGACGTCGGCGGTCCGTGGGGATACCAGGACTTCCTGGTGGCAGTGGGCGACCCCGGTCACGATGAGCACGAGCGGTGGCTGGAGTGGGCTGGGGGCCGGTTCGACCCAGCCGAGTTCGACCTGGCAACCGTGGACAAAGCGGTTGGGGCGTTTGCGTGGCCAATAGCTCGCTAGGACCTGGCCTAACAGGTGCCAGTGTCATTGCCCTCGACGATGGCAGATCAAAGGGCATGCCACGGTGGTAAGCGCGGTAATCATCGTCGCGGTGCGGTCGTAACACGAACCGCCGGAAGGCGAGCTGCCTAACCTCTGAAACAGCGACTTCCTAGTCGGGACTTGTAAACAGGTGTTACCAAGGCTGTCGAGCACTTGCGGCCTGAACTGGGTCGGCTGACCAGCGGAAACCTGTGCGCGACGGCGCGGACAACGGATGTTGTCCGAGGTGTGACAACTTTCTCTACTATTTCAAGGGCACGCCCTCCGGGCGCGCCAGGCGGGCCGCCTCGGCCGGGACCACCATGAGCGCGGATCACTGAAACGGGAGCGAGGGAACGAGCGGGAGGCCCGCGGCCGGGGCAGGGTGGAAGGGCACCCGCCGCTAAAGGGCGGCAGCCTGGCCCGCTGCCTAATGGGCACATGAACAGCCGACCGCCTGGCTCCACGCGAAGCGTCAAGCTCTTTGTCCAGAGCGCGGGGACTGCTCAGCTGGGAGCACGCCTTCCCCGCTCCAGCGCTGGAGTGCTTGATGAAGACTGGCGGCTCCCAGAGGTTGCCGTGGCGGCCGGATTCACGCCTGCCCGCTGCCGGGCCGCTGGCCCTTGCTAGAGACCGGCGGGATCCGGCCGCCGTGGTGGCGCTGGCGGGCACCGGTGACCCGCACCGTTGACCTGGGACCCGATCCTTTTAAGAAGACCAGGGCCCGGTGCCCGCCGGGGTCGTCACTGTCTGGACGCGACACGCTGGCCAGGATGCGGGGCAACCGGCGCCCGGGCCGGCAAGGTGGTCGTGGCCTGAGCCACCCGCAGGATAGACCCCTCACCACGGCGGGAGCCGCCGAGCTCCAGCCAGGACCGGGGCCCTGCGGGCAGCTGGGGACACGAACGGCTGATCGGATGGCGGGCCCGTGAGCCCTTCCATTAGGGAGCGTGCGTGACCCGCGCGGCCTGGCCAGCGCCGGTAGCTTCACCGGCAGCAAGAACGAAGGGAGAACGTATGGATGTGTTCTGCGGGATCGACTGGGCCGAAGATCACCACGACATCGCCCTGGTCGACGCCGGCGGCCAGTTGCTGGCCCGACGGCGGATCAGCGACGACGCAGCCGGGCTGGCCGCGCTGACCGGCCTGCTCGCCGAGCACGGCGACGGCGCCGAGGACCCGGTCCCGGTAGCGATCGAGACCCCGCGCGGGCTGCTGACCGCGTGCCTGCGCGCCACCGGCCGCAAGGTCTACCCCATCAACCCGATGGCCGTGGCCCGCTACCGTGACCGGCACTCAGTCGCCGGGCGCAAGTCCGACCACGGCGACGCGGTCGTGCTGGCCAACATTCTGCGCACCGACGCCCACGCCCACCGGCCGCTGCCGGCCGACACCGAACTCGCCCAGGCGATCGCGGTGCTGGCACGCGCCCAGCAAGACGCCGTCTGGGCCCGCACCGCCGCGCACAACAAGCTCCGCTCCCACCTGCGCGAGTACTACCCCGCCTTCCTGGCCGCCTTCGCCGACCTCAGAGGCGGGATCACCCGGCCCGAAGCCCGGGCCATCCTGGCCGCCGCCCCTGCCCCGGCAGCCGCCGCCCGGCTCACCCCCGCCCAGCTACGTGTGCTGCTGCGCAAAGCCGGGCGCAGCCGCGGTATCGACGCCGAGGCCGCCCGGCTGCGCGAAGCCTTCCACGCTGAGCAGATGCGCCAGCTGCCGCTGGTCGAAGATGCCATGGGCCGCCAGGCCCTGGCCCTGCTGCGCCAGCTCGACGCCGCCTGCGCCGCCGCCACCGACCTCGAACAGGCCACTATCGAGTCTTTTAACCAGCACCCAGACGCCGGGATCATCACCAGCTTCCCAGGGCTCGGCCCGCTCACCAGCGCCCGGGTGCTCGCCGAGACCGGCGACGACCGGTCCCGCTTCGCCGATGCTAAAGGACTCAAGGCCTACGCCGGGGCCGCACCCATCACCCGCGCCAGCGGCAAGACCACCGCCGTCTTGCACCGCCGCGTCAAAAACCAGCGCCTGGCCGCCACCGGATACGTCTGGGCCTTCGCCGCCCTGACCGCCTCACCCGGCGCCCGCGCCCACTACGACCGGCGCAGAAACGACGGCGACCGGCACGCCGCAGCCCAGCGCAACCTGTTCGGCCGCCTCCTCGGCTGCCTGCACCACTGCCTGGCGACCACGCAGCACTACGACGAAAACACCGCCTTCCCCAACCTCACCGCCGCATCACAAGCCACTGCGGCTTGACAACCAAACTGCATCGGATGTCTGGACAGCGCCTGCGCTCCGGCAGTTACATGGCAGCTAACGAAGCGGGACAGGCGAGCAAGATCAGCTCAATCAGAGTGTCCACGCTTTCAGGGGAACCCCGGTTCCGGTGAGGGCAGCGCGAGGCCGGCGCAGGCCCTGGTCGGCGGTTCATGGCTCCGGTGGCCGGTTCCGGTGGGGCCTTGTGCCGGTGCGACGGAAGCCGCGGGTGGAGGCTGGCGCGTTGTGGCGGGACATGGCGGGGGCGGCTGGGCCTGCGTACTGTTGGGGCAGCACTGGGGTTCGGCCGGTGCCGGTGGCCGCGGCGGACGGGTTGGGTGGGGGACCGGGATGGTGACCGAGCAGCCTGCGCTTACTTTTGCCGGGCTGCTGCGGCGGCTGCGGGCCGAGGCGAAGCTGACCCAGGAGGAGCTGGCGGCGGCGGCGGGGGTGTCCCCGCGGGCGGTCAGCAACCTGGAGCGGGGCTTCAGCCGGACCGCGCACAAGGACACCGCGGCATTGCTGGCCGGCGCGCTGGGCCTGACCGGGCCGGCGGCAGAGCTGTTCGTGGCGGCGGCCCGCGGCCACGTCCCGGCCGCGCAGGTCCTGGCGGCCGCCGAGGGCGCGGGGCCGCGGCCGGGGGCGGTGGCCGGTTCCCCGTACCGCGGGCTGGCTGCGTTCGGGGAGCAGGACGCGGCGTTCTTCTTCGGCCGGGAAGCGGCCACTACCGCGTTGCTGGACCGGATGTCGCGGCTGCTGGCGGGGGTGGGGCTGTTGGTGGTGTCGGGGGCGTCGGGCGCGGGGAAGTCGTCGTTGCTGCGGGCGGGGGTGTTGCCGCGGATCCGGGCGGAGGGGCTGGCATCGGCGCCGGGGGCGGCGTGGTGGCCGTGTGTGGTGTTCACCCCGACCCGGGCGCCGCTGGATGAGCTGGCGCTGCGGGTGGCGCCGCTGGCGGGGACGGACGCGGCGGCGGTGCGGCGAGGCCTGGCGGCCGATCCGGGCGGGTTCGCGCTCACCGCGCGGCAGGCCGCGCGGGCGGGGCCCCCCAGCCCGGCCGAGGAACCGGATGGCCGCCCGGCACAGCGAGATCAGCTACGATCGGGCCGGCTGCTGCTGGTGATCGACCAGTTCGAGGAGCTGTTCACCCAGTGCCCGGATGAGGGGCAGCGGCGGGCGTTCATCACCGCGCTGCACGCGGCCGCCGCCGGGCATGACCCATATCAGGCCCCAGCGGCACTGGTGGTGCTGGGGATGCGCGCCGACTTCGAGGCCCGGTCTGCCGACTACCCGCAACTGGCCGATGCGGTCCAGGACCGGTACCTGGTCACGGCGATGACCGAGCGGCAGCTGCGGATGGCCATCACCGAACCAGCCAAAAAGACCGGCTCCCAGGTCGACGACGACCTGACCGAGCTGCTGCTGGCCGAGATGCGCAACGGCCAGCCCGAGACCTTCGGCGCCGGGGCGCTGCCGCTGCTGTCGCACGCCCTAGACCAGGCCTGGCGGTCCCGGACCGGGCGGGCCGTCACCCTGGCCGACTATGAGCGCACCGGCGGCATCGACGGCGCGGTCGCCGCCAGCGCCCAGCGCGCCTATGACGCTTTGACGCCTGACCAGCAGGCCGCCGCCCGGCAGGTGTTCACCCGGCTGACCGCCACCAGCGCCGAGGGCGTGGACTCCGCCAGCCGGGCCACCAGGGCGGAGTTGACCGACAGCAAGACCCCGGCCGAGGCCGCGGATGTGGAGGCGGTGCTGGAGGCCTTCGCCGCCGAACGGTTGCTCACCCTCGCGGCCGGCACCGTGGAACTCAGCCACGAGGCGCTGTTGACCGCCTGGCCGCTGCTGCGCGACACCTGGCTCGCCGACACCCACGCCGACCGGATCGTCCGCACCCGGCTGCACGCCACCGCCGCCGAGTGGGCCCACCACGCCCGCGACCCCTCCTACTTCTACACCGGCAGCCTGCTGGCGGCAGCGACCGACGCCGCGGCCCGGATCGGCGCCGACCCCGCCCGCCACCCGCCGCTCAGCCAGCCCGAACAGGACTTCCTGCACGCCAGCGAACATGCGCACCGCCGTATCGCGCGCCGCCGAAACGTGGTGATCGCTGGCCTGCTCGCCCTCACCCTGACTGCCCTCACCGCCGCCGGTATCGCCGCCCACAACGCCGCCATCGCCGCGCGCAACGCCGCCAGCGCCCGCCACCAGCACGCCATCGCCCTGTCCCGCCAGCTCGCCGCCGAGAGCCTCAACATCGACGCCACCAACCCGGTGACCGCGCGCCGGCTCGCCGTCGCCGCCTGGGCCGTCTTCCCCACCAGCCAGGCCGCTTCCGCCATCACGGCCCTGCTGGCCGAGCAGCGGCAACAAGGCGTGCTGCCCGCCGCGCCGCCGCTGCCGACCCCTGTCGGCCTTAATGGCGGCGTGTTCGGAGTGGCGTTCAGCCCCAACGGCAAGTTGTTGGCCAGTGCCTCCTATGACGGCACGGTGCGGCTGTGGAACTCGGTCACCGGCCAGCCCGTCGGCGCGCCCATCCAGGCGAGCGCCCAGACCGGCGTGGCCGCGGTGGCGTTCAGCCCCGACGGCAAGCTGTTGGCCACCGCCGGTGGCGACGACACGGTGCGGCTATGGAACCCGGTCACCGGCCGCCAAGTCGGCGCGCCCATCCACGCCAGCACCAGGTACGCCGTGTACGGAGTGGCGTTCAGCCCCGACGGCACGCTGCTGGCCAGCGCCGATGGTGACGGCACGGTGCGGCTGTGGAACCCGGTCACCGGCCGCCAGGTCGGCGCGCTGCAGACCGGCTCCCGCTCTAACGGCGGCCTGAACGCGGTGGCGTTCAGCCCCAACGGCAAGCTGCTGGCCAGCTCCTACATCGACGGCACGGTGCGGCTGTGGAATCCCATCACCCGCCGCCAAGTCGGCGCGCCGCTGCAGACCGGCTCCGGCAATCTCGGCGGCGTGGTCGGGGTGGCGTTCAGCCCCGACGGCAAGCTGCTGGCCGGCGGCTGCGCCGACGGCACGGTGCGGCTGTGGAACTCGGTCACCGGCCGCCAGGTCGGCGCGCTGCAGACCGGCGCCGGCTCTCTCGGCGTGTACGGGGTGGCGTTCAGCCCCGACGGCAAGCTGCTGGCCGACGCGGGCGGTGACGGCACGGTGCGGCTGTGGAACCCGGTCACCCGCCAGCCCGCCGGCGGGCCCATCCAGGTCGCCAGCAACCTGAACGGCGTGGCCGCGGTGGCGTTCAGCCCCGACGGCAAGCTGCTGGCCAGCGGCGACGGTGACGGCACCGTGCGGCTGTGGAACCCGCTCACCCGCCAGCCAGCCGGCGCGTTCCTCCGCGCCAGCGCCCGGTACGGCGTGGCCGCGGTGGCGTTCAGCCCCGACGGCAAGCTGCTGGCCAGCGGCGGCGGTGACGGCACGGTGCGGCTGTGGAACCCGGTCACCGGCCAGCCCGCCGGCCCGCCCATCCGCGCCAGGGCCCAGAACGCCGTGACCGGGGTGGCGTTCAGCCCCGATGGCAAACTGCTGGCCAGCGCCGACGGCACCGTGCAGCTGTGGAACCCGGTCACCGGCCGCCCCGACCGTGCGTTCCTCCGCGCCATGACCCGGTACGGCGTGGCCGGGGTGGCGTTCAGCCCCGATGGCAAGCTGCTGGCCGGCGCGGGTGGCGACGGCACGGTGCGGAGGTGGAACCCGGTCACCGGCCAGCCCGCCGGCCCGCCCATCCGCGCCAGGGCCCGGTACGGCGTGGCCGCGGTGGCGTTCAGCCCCGATGGCAAGCTGCTGGCCAGCGGCGACGGGAACGGCACCGTGCGGCTGTGGAACCCGCTCACCGGCCAGCCCGCCGGCGCGCCCATCCGGACCGGCACCGGCCCAAATATCGGCTTTCACTGGCTGGCCTTCAGCCCCGACGGCAAGCTGCTGGCCATCGGCGGCGGCGACGGCACGGTGCGGCTGTGGAACCCGGTCACCCGCCAGCCCGCCGGCCCACCTCACCACGCCACCGGCAACGCCCGGTACGGCGTTCACGGGCTGGCGTTCAGCCCCGGTGGCAAGCTGCTGGCCAGCGCGGGCCTCGACGGCACCGTGCGGCTGTGGAACCCGGTCACCGGGCAGCCCGTCGGCGCGCCCATCCAGGCCAGCGCCCAGACCGGCGTGGGCGCGGTGGCGTTCAGCCCCGACGGCAAGCTGCTGGCCAGCGCCGGCGGCGACGGCACGGTGCGGCTGTGGCAAGTGTCACTATTTACGCATCCCTATGCGGCGCTTTGCGCCTACGTGGGACCACCGACACCGCAAGAATGGAACCAGTACGCCTCCGGCGAACCGCAACCGAAGGTCTGTGGCTGAACGCCCGCATACCCCGGCGGCCACCACCGCCAGGCGGTAGCTTACGGGCTCAGCCGGGTGAGAGCAGTCCCCGCGCCCACGACCATGAGCAAGGCCCTCGATCAGGGATTCCACGTACCGGATCCCTGCGCAGCATGGGTCAATTCGGGGTGAGGCAATGGGCGGCCAGGCACGAGTTGGATGGCGCGCCAATCAGGCGGTTAGGTGCGCTCCTATTTGAGGTTTGCCAGCCCGATTACTCCGGTCCTTACCTGGCCGAGCGTGTGCGGGCCGCCGACGCTGTGGTCGGCGAAGCCGTCATGGCTTCCAGTCACTTAGCGTGACCGATGGTCAGTCACCCTCGTGGACCGGGTGGTATGCAGTTTCCGTGCCTCGTGGGGCGTTGTGGTCACTGGTTGCGCGCCGTCAGTGCAGGCAGGGCACTCCGGGTGGCGGGCCGTGCTTATGGTAAGGAGAAGGTCTACGGTTCGATTCCGTAAGGGGGCTCCAGCTCAGAGCTATAAATTGACTCCAGCCAGGAACTCAGTGGGGACATTGATGGGTATGTCAGCCTGGTGGCCTCCGGTCACAGGAACGGAAGTTCGGTGAGCAGATCGTCGGCGGTCTCCATGCCGGCCCGCCAGACCGACCGGCAGACGATCTTGCTCGGGTCGACCCGGTCGCGGTAGCGGGCGGCGATCTCGATTCCCTCGCCTAGCAGCCCCTCGGACAGGGTTGTCGGCTTCAGGCCCAGGGCGAGGAACTGGTCGTTGCGCACGGCCAAGTCGTTCTCCTCGGCCTCCCGGCGCGGGTTCGGCAGGTTGGCGATATCGGCGCCCATGAGGTCGGCGACCATCTTGGCCAGGTCGAGTACACGGTGCGTCTCGGTCACCTGGTTGAGGACCCGGACTCGGTCGCCAGGCGCGGGCGGATGGGTGATCGCGATCTCGATGCACCGGACGGTGTCCCTGATGTGGATGAACGCGCGGGTCTGCCCGCCATATCCGTGCACGGTCAGCGGGTGCCCGATCGCGGCCTGCATCAGGAACCGGTTGAGCACGGTGCCGTAGTCGCCGTCGTAGTCGAACCGGTTGATCAGCCGCTCGTCTCGGCTGGTCTGGTCGGTCTGGGTGCCCCAGACGATGCCCTGGTGCAGGTCGGTGATCCGCAGCCCGTCGTTGTTGGCGTAGAACGAGAACATCAACTGGTCGAGGGTCTTGGTCATGTGGTAGACCGACTCGGGGTTGGCCGGGTGCAGGATCTCCCGCTCGAGCTCGCCCTCTGGGGTCGGCACTTTCACGGTCAGGTAGCCCTCGGGGATCGGGGCGCTGCCGAACCAGCCGTACCCGTAGACGCCCATGGTGCCAAGGTGCACCAGGGAGGCGTCGATGCCGGTGGCCACCAAAGCGGTGAGCAAGTTGTGGGTGGCCTGTACGTTGTTGTCCACGGTGTACCGCTTGGTGTGGTCCGACCGCATCGAGTACGGGGCGGCCCGCTGCTCGGCGAAATGCACGATGGCCTCCGGGCGCTTGTCCAGCAGAACGGCTACTAGCCGGTCGTATTCCGTGCCCAGGTCCAGTTCGACGAAACCGATGTCCCGCCCGGAGACTTCACGCCAGGCGCGGATTCGCTCACCGATGGGCCGGATGGGCGTCAAGGATTCCACTTCGAGTTCGACGTCGATCTTCCGGCGGCTCAGGTTGTCGATGATGGTGACGTCGTAACCGCGGTCCGATAGGAACAACGACGTCGGCCAGCCACAGAACCCATCACCGCCAAGGACGAGGATCCGGCCGCGCCCGAACCCTGAGGCAGGTTCGGTCCCGGGGGAGGGCGCCGGCTTGGGTTGGACAGCGGTGGTGTGCTGCGCGGCCGCGGCAGCAGCTGGTTCCGGTGATTCGCTGGGCGGGCGCGGGAGGGCGGTCGCGGCCTGTTGCAGACGGCTGCCCAGTTCGTCCGCTGAGAGGCGAAGCGGAGCGTGTCTGCATATAGCGTCCAGCGCCTTGCCGCGAGTGTCGTCAGCTAGATGGCCGTGACTCGGCGTGCCGAGCAGGTATCGGCCGACGGCGGCTAGACCGTACGCCTGGAGACATTCTGCACAGGCGGCAAGGTGCTCACCGATTGCGGCAGCATCGGTATCGGCTAGCTCCCTGTCCAGGTATGCGTACATCTGGGTGGCAGCTTGCAAGCATGTCCCGGCCAGCTCCGATTCAGCGGGTGCCCGGTCGGCACCGGCGGGCACGCCCAGCGCATCGCTGGCCGCGTTGATCCTCGCTGGCACGGTATCTTCCTCACGGCTGGCCAGTTGGCGGGATCGTTGCGCCATGAACGCAATCCGGTTTGCGGGGGTCTGGCGCCGGACAACCCGTGCTGCTGGCGTCCCCAGTGACGAGCGTTCGACAAGAAACGCCGTAATGATCTCGTCGAGGTATTCGGCGAGAGCGGCGGCGGGGATGGGCGATGAGGTTGCCAGCTCCGCCAGGCCGGTGCGCGCAGGCGGCTCCGCGCCGTTAACGAGGCGCAGGTAATGAATCAGCAACTCGTTGAGGTCCTCAGCCGTTACAGCGCGGTCAATTCCGAGGACGGAGTTCAGCTCGCGGGCCCGTTCCAGCGCCAGGTTGAGTGCTTCATCCCGCCGCTGGGCGTCCTCCTTCATTCGGTCCACCCTCTGTCGTAACGTCGGCGAAGATGCTTGTTGAACCGGTACCATCTGCCTTCCACAGCTCGAGCGCTGAGGCCGACCTGCTTGGCGGCATCGACGTCGGAGTACCCCTCCAGGCGCAGCCGTGCCACGCGGTACAGGGTCGGATCCCGGTCGGCCAGCTCGGCCATAATCTGGTCTAGCTGCTGGCTCATCAGCACGGCCTGTGCTGGATCTTCGGTGCTGGACATCTCCGCGAGCCCTGCCGGATCGTCGGGGTCATCGAGTATGACCATGTGTTTGTTCCGCCAGCGGAGCCGCTCCCGGTCCCAGTGCTGGAAAACATTGGGGAACTGGGACAGGCATGCGCCGATGAAATAGGTCTTGATTGTGGCGCCACGAGCGGGATCCCACTTGCCCAGCATCAAGACCTTGGTGCGGAAGAAAACGAGCGCGCGGGCGACCGTCTCCAGGGAGAGCTCGCTCCTGTCGTCGCGGGACCAGCGCAGTACGGTGTCACGGACGCTGAGCGGCCGTCCCATCTCGGCGACCCTCTTTATGATCTCGCCAGTCCGGGTCAGCGCCATCATCACCGGGTATCCATAGGCTGCCAGCTCAGCTTCGAATCTGATCTGGCGGGGACCGGTAAAGCCACAGCGGGCAAGCATTTCTATCAGTAGCCGGTCGCCCTCGTGCCGTGCCGGGGTTTCGGTCGCTGTGCGTTGCTGAGAGTCGTCATAGTCGTTGTCACAGAGGCTCCTTTCGAGCGAAGCGACGTACTCCGTGCTCACCGGCTCGAAGCCGGTCGCTTCCCCATACTGTTCGTCACCGTTTTCGCTGGGGCTGTCGGCGAAGGGATCCCAGGCGAGGTTTGGCGCTCGCAGGTCCCGTCCGTCGATTGCCGGTGATCCCGGCTCGGCCACCGAGGTCTGCGATTCAGTCGTCTGACATAGGTCTACGCACGACGCGCACGGCTCTGCGCAAGCCGGATCGACGCTCGGCTGGTGCCTGGCGTCTTCCTCATCCCGCCACATGAGCCCTCCGCAAGTCCGCGGCCTAGCGCCCGTCACCGTCTCTATAGATGCCAAGCAGCCCATCACCCCACGAGCAAGCTTCAAGATTCTTACCCAGGAGCGTGATGGGGAAGGCGCGTGGGGCGGATGCGCTGCGCCGATCTACTCCCCAGGTGAAAACGCGGCCACAGGTCCCACCGTTGGGAATGATCCGTCGGCGCCCTCTTAACCCGCAAGACGGCGCCCGGGAAACGGCAGTGCTGGGCGGGACTCCAGACCGAGAAAGCATCAGGACTATGAGAACCGAAACCAACGAAAGCAAGGACGGCAAGGCAGCTGCTCCAGTTGCATCTCGCCCCGGTTCCCCAGCCCAGGATGAGTACCCGGGTGACATAGTGGCGATCGTTCGCTCGTTCAACAGTGAGCACAAAGCCCACGAGGAGCAATACGGACGGACGCGTCAAGCTAGCGACAGGACGCGCCGCGCCCGTGACGCCGCCGCGGCCGAACGGCAGAAAGCCGAGGACACGCATGCGGGATATCTCACCGCGCAGGCTGAGCACCCTGAGCGGCGTGGCCCTCTGCTAGTTATGGTTCTCGCCGCACTGGTGACTCTGGCTCTAGACGGCTTCGCGAGCTACTTCGCCGCCGAGAGCCTAGGTGGTGACCAGCAGGCGACGTTCATCTGGACAGGCATATTCTTGGCCGTACTCGCGATCCTCGAGGGTGGGCTGGCCTTGTCCGCCGAGCGGAACAAGAAGGCGTTCCGCTTGATCACCCTCGCGCTCGGCATGTTCGCGACTTTCCTGGCTCTGCTCCGCTTCGTGTTCTTCTCCGCCATCGGGGGCGGGCCCATCGCCAGCGTGATCGGTGCCGCGCTGTTCACTGCTTGCACGATCCTGTTCGTCTGGGCAGGATTCCTGGCCCTGCGCTACTGCGAAACAGTTGATATCTGGAGGGCCCGCTGCCAGGACCGGAACGCCGCCAGGAAGGCGGACGCCGCCGAAGACAGAGCGGCAGGGCAAGCCGCCAACCGGGACAGGCTGACGGATGCGTACCTGAGCAGGCTCAGGCCCAGCCTGCTGCGAAGCTGCACCGCTCCTCAAATGGCAGGCGTGGAGAACGATATTCGAGCCCACCTGGCCGGGGAGCAGGCGTGAACATGCCCCGGGCCGCGGCTGCGATGATGGCAGGCGTCCTGACCCTGGGAACCGCAATCAGCGGCTGCAGCCGCGGGCTATTCCCTGTCTCATCGGCCAACAGGCCAAGACCATGCATCATCCGGCTCAACGCTCCGCCGTCGGCCGTAGCCATCCTCGTCCACCGCGACTCCGCCAGTTCCCGGGCGGAACTCGACACCGTACTCCTTACCGCAGCACCGAATGAGTACCTGTTCGTATTCAAAGCCGCTACCGGAAAATTCCTCGGATCATTCAAGACACCGCCTGGGCCCGCCCTGCGGGGCCCAGTCCCGCCGGCGCGTATCCCGCCGGACCCCACCCAACTCCAGACGCGCAACTACGGCCTGGAAATCGCCGCCTACGATGCCGCGCTGCAGCAGGATCGGGCCCACCTGCACCTACGCTGGATAGCCCAGCTCACCGTCTGGGCTGGCCGGATCATGAGTAAAGCCGCTGCACATCGCATGAGAGGCCCATATCTAGACTCCGAGGTGCACGGACTCGTGCGCGGGATCGCCGCCGCCGCCGCCAGCATCACCAGCCTTGAACACATCCCCGTTATCAACCTCAGCACGCGTGTCATCCTGGCCATCCTCGGTCTCCAACAAGTGCCTACCGCTTCGCCACCGCACCTCACCGGTGATCTGCAAGGCGTCACGGTGGTGGTGACGGGTTTCACCGGAACCAGCGGCCAGGAAACCACCTGGAGGACCTCCTTCGCCCGCGCCGGCGCCCGCGGCATGTTCGTGCTGACCCCATCCACCGGTGACGAACTTGCAGCAGTGGTCAAGCCAGTACTAAGCGGAGCCGACCGGCCAACCCCGAACCGCCCAGGAAGCGGCTGCTAACCCGCAGCTACACCGGTCGGTTTAGTCCCACGTCAAAGCACGCGTACGTCAACGGCGCCAATGCGAAACCACGTCCGGACCAGTCACAAGACAGCCGTCAAGACCATCGCCTCGCCGCGCGTCCGGGCGCGGCAAGAACTGTCGATGCTGAGGACCGCGGGGCCGGTGCTCAGGCCGCCAGGGGATCGCCTTTGGACACTTGCTGGGCGTGCCAAAGCACATGGTTCGCCGCCGGAACGGCTGTGCAGGGCCGCGGGATAGTTCGCGGCCGTGCAAGTCGTAAACGGCGCGGCCGACCAGAGTCCGGGCGGAGAATCGGGCCGAGACCGTGACCTTCAGCCCATTGCTCAAACCAAGCACGCCCAGGTCGAACAGCTTGTGATGCAAGTCGCAGGTGTCTGAGATGGCCCGGGATCTGGACGTGCAGGTGGAGGCGTTGCGCACCCGGCCGCTGGACGCCGGGCCCTACACGTTCGTGGCCGCGGACGCGCTGGTGCTCAAGGTCCGCAAGGGCGGCCGGATCGTGAACGTGCACGCCCTGCTCGCCACCGGCGTCAACGCCGACGGCTACCGGGAGATCCTCGGCTTGCACGTCACCACCGGCGAAGATGGTGCCGGGTGGCTGGGCTTCTTCCGCGACCTGACCGCGCGCGGGCTGTCCGGCGTCGCCCTGGTGACCAGTGACGCGCACCGCGGGCTGACCGAAGCCATCGGAGCGACCCTGCCCGGCGCGGCCTGGCAACGGTGCCGCACCCACAGAAGCCGTAAAGATTCAATGTGGTGATTTGTTCGTGCGTCTCGTTGATCTTGCGTGGGCATATCTGG
>Ga0306920_100006546_pt1 | contig 15228 bp, 14 predicted proteins | sample flu12Cox44000170_FD_204666 | JGI IMG/M metagenome (GOLD analysis project Ga0306920, IMG submission 204666) | Lab enrichment of tropical soil microbial communities from Luquillo Experimental Forest, Puerto Rico - flux4day.12C.oxic.44.000.170 (v2)... | ecosystem: Environmental > Terrestrial >... | reverse complement strand
CCGCGCCCCAAATTCTCGCCTTGATGCAGATCAAGGTTTCCGTCGGTTTTTTCTGGAACGAAATTGGCCCTCGATTTCAATTAACTCCGCAAGCTTGCGGAGTTCTGCCGATGCAACGATTTGCCCTAATCATCTGTCTGGCCGTCGCTCTGTTCGGGTGTGGCCGCTCAACCACACACGAAACCGCCGAACTTTATGAAACGCGTGGCGTGGTGCGCGGTTTCTCGCCGGATCGGCGGACGATTGAAATTCAGCACGAAAATATTCCCGGCTTCATGCCGTCGATGACGATGCCCTTCGTTGCGCGCGATCAGAAAGAAATTGCAAATCTTAAAACAGGCGACGCTATTTCATTCCGCATGACGGTGACGGAAAAAGATTCCTGGATCGCTCATGTGAAAAAGATTCGGCGCGAAGATGTCGGTGTCACAGAGCCCAAACGCACACCGGCGGTTTCCTCAGAGAGTGGTGCGCGCCTGAAAGAAGGCGACAAAATGCCGCCGTTCGATCTGACGAATCAAAACGGCGAACGGATCTCGCTGGACACATTTCGCGGCCAGCCGTTTGTGCTCACGTTTGTTTTCACACGTTGTCCGCTGCCGAATTTTTGTCCGCGCATGTCCAATAATTTCGAGGAGCTGCAAACCGCGATCAAAGGCGGCAGTGGCGCGCTGGCTGAGACGCGATTGCTCAGCATCACGCTCGATCCCGATTACGATTCGCCGAAAGTCCTGAGTGATTATGCGGCATTCCATCACGCCGACCGCAAAATCTGGAGCTTCGCAACCGGCGGCGAAAAAGAAATCGATTCACTGACCCGCGCCTTTTCCGTTTACCGACAAAATGAAGGCGGCACTATTTCGCACGGACTAGCCACCGCATTGATCGATAAGGACGGCAGGATTGACAAAATCTGGCGTGCCAACGCGTGGACGCCGGCGGAGGTGACCGAAGCGATCCGGGCGGAGAGTGAGTAAATGAACTACGACAATGGCGCAAAAAAGAGCCAGTGAATCCCAAATGCTGCAGAGCTTCTCCGGTTTCGTCGAAGAGAATTCCGTCAATTCAAATGAAAGACGGCACGACCAACGTCCTCACAGACGGCGCAGATTCCGAAGAAGAGTGACGACTGCAAGGAAGCCCGAGGCATAAAAGAATGCACAAACCCGATCACGTTTTTACTCTCGGGATCGAAGAGGAACTCCAGATCATCGATCCAGAGACGCGCGAGCTGCGTTCGCACGTTCAGCAAATCCTGGCCGACGGTAAAATAATTTTGAAGGAGCGCATCAAACCGGAGCTGCACCAGTCGATCGTGGAACTAGGCACCGATATTTGCACCGACGCGCGCGATGCGCGGCAACAGGTGGTGAATCTTCGCACGGAGCTGGCCAGACTGGCGGCGCGGAGTGGGCTGCAGATCGCTTCCGCCGGCACGCATCCATTTTCTCACTGGATGGACCAGCTGATCACCGTTCACGAACGCTACGCGACAATCGTCAATGACATGCAACAGGTGGCGCGGGTCTGTTTGACCTTTGGCCTCCACGTTCATGTCGGAATTCCGGATCGCGAAGAAGCGATCGACATCATGAACCAAGCCCGTTATTTCCTGCCGCATCTGTACGCGCTCTCGGTCAATTCACCTTTCTGGCTGGGGCAGAACACCGGCCTGAAAGCGTATCGCCAGATGATTTTTGAGCGGCTGCCGCGCACCGGCATCCCGGACGCGTTCGAAAGTCTCAGCGAATACGAAGATTACCTGAAATTGCTCGTCGCCACGAATTGCATCGATAACCCAAAGAAGATTTGGTGGGACGTGCGGTTGCACCCATTCTTTGACACCATTGAGTTCCGTATTTGCGATGCGCAATCACGCGTGGACGATACGGTCGCGCTGGCAGCGCTCATGCAGGCAATTGTCTTTAAATTGCAAAAATTGCGTCGGGATAACGTGACGTTCCGCAGCTATACGAAGCGTTTGCTCGACGAGAACCGCTGGCGCGCCGGCCGTTATGGATTGGACGGCAAGCTGATCGATTTCGGCCGCAAAAGCGAGGTGGACGAGCGCGATCTCTTGCACGAGATGCTGGAGTTTGTTTCTACTGAGGCGGAAGAGCTTGGCAACCAAGCCGAGATTGCGCACATCGAACGCATCATGCGCGAAGGCACCGGCGCCGACCGACAACTGATGGTGTGGGAACGCACCCAGGACATGAAAGCCGTGGTCGATCAGATCGTGGCAGAAACCAACGAAGGCCTGGCGCTTGCCGAATCGTGAAATCTAGCCCAATGCGTTAAAGCGACGCGAGGACGCGTGCGCACTCCCAAAGCTTGTGCGAAACTAAGCAAGCCCCTCGTAAATTTTGAACGAAGTGCTTTGAAGTGCGATGCGTCACTCAGATCGCTTTCACTTCTCAGCGTCGCATCGGGAACAAGGAACTGTAACTGGAAAGGCCGCGAACGTATTGGGCCCTCTCAAATGCGCTGGGGTCCGGGCAATTCTGCTGACTCATGGTGCCTTTGAGTTCGCGCAAAGATTTGTGCCCACGCTGCTCGAGCCAGGCAGCCAGATCCATTTCGATCCGTTGAATATGTGTGATGCCGTAACGCATCAGCGCGCTGCACAACATGGTCACATCCGCGCCGGCCATCACCAGTTTGATTACGTCCTGCCCCTGATAAACGCCGCTGGTAGCAGCGAGATTCGCCCGGATTTTCCCATAAAGAATTCCAATCCAGTGCAACGGCAAACGCATATCGGCAGGCGTGCTTAGCGTCAGGTTCGGCGCGACCTCCATTTTTTCCAAATCGATGTCCGGCTGATAGAATCGGTTAAACAACACGAGGCCATTCACATTGAGAGCGTCAAGACAAGCCGCCATGTTTGCGAAACTGCTAAAGTACGGGCTGAGCTTGACCGCAAGCGGAATTTTGGTGGCCGCCCGAACGCTGCGGACCGTGTCGATGTAAACATCTTCGATGGTGCTGCCGGCAACGTCGGTTCGTGCGGGTATCTTGTAGATGTTTAATTCCAATGCATCGGCGCCTGCTTCGGTGATTCGCCGCGCGTAGCTAAGCCAGCCGCCCAGCGTGGTGCAATTCAGGCTGGCGATAATCGGAATCCCAACCGAGCGCTTGGCTTGCGCGATGTGCTCAAGATATGCCGTGGGACCGACGCGGCACTCAGGCGCCACCGCATCGATTTCCTCTTCAAACAGCGAATAAAAAACCACTGCGGCAGCGCCGGCTTGTTCCATCTGACGAACATTGTCCATCTTCTCCGAAAGCGGCGAAGCCGAGGGGACCAGAGGTGAACGCAGCGAGAGTCCGAGATAGTTGGTGGTCAAATCCATCGGTCAATTTCCCATTGGGTGAAAGAACACTGGGGCATCTTTCGGCGCTGTTCAATTCGCAACGTTACACGTGTTGCTCGCCTGAGCAGAGCAAGTTGCACCACGTAATAAGCAAGCGCCACCCACAGAAGCGATCCAGCAAAGAGTAGTAGCCCGTACAACCATTCGGAATGTCGCATGCCAAAGTCCCAAACTCGAAACTTTGAGATCCCAGTGTTCGCAACCGCGCACTAAAAAATAGCAAGCTATCGGCAGCAGAATTGTAAGCACGAAGATAATCTTCGCCTGGTGATTCAGACGAATCTTAAATTCAGCCTGCCGATTTTGTTTTTGTGGATATTGCCGACAACTGCGGCAGTTGGGGGCGCACGCCACTTCACTTTCCTCTATGAGGCGCCGACCTCAGCGCCCGGCAGCATCGAATCGGAGAACTGGATTACGTGGGAACGCGTAACGAACCCAGAACAGTCCGATCAAATCGGGTTTCGCCACGAAGTTGAGGTCGGGGTCACCGATCATTTTCAAGCCAGCATTTATTTCGTCGATTGGTCCTACGCACGCCACCGCAACCAATCCGGGTTCAATTATTCGGATTCTGCAATCGAGCTGATTTATAACCTAACGAATCCGGTCATCGATCCAGTCGGATTATCGGTCTACCAGGAAATCCAAGTCGGGCGCCAACATTTTGAACTCGAATCAAAACTGATCGCGCAGAAAAATCTTGGGCGGCTCATTCTCGATTACAACCTGACGCTGGAAGCCGAATGGGAAGAGCAAGGGCTTCGAGAACACCAGGGCGAATTGCAGCAGGCACTCGGCGCAAGTTACGAACTTTCGCCGCGCATTTCAGTCGGTCTTGAATTCTTGCACGAATTTGTGTTTCCAAATTGGCGCGACGAAGGAAAAATCAGGAACGTCTTCGTAGGCCCCAACGTCGCGTTTCGGCATCAGAATTGGTTTGTAACAGTCACTGCCCTGGCACAAGCAACCAACACGCAAGACGAACCGGACTTTCAGCTGCGTACCATTTTCGGGTTCGGGTTTTAAGAAGATGAAAAAGATATCGATTCTTCTCGTGCTTGGCACTTGTCTGCTGGCGTGCGAATCGGCCAACTACGCGCCGCCAGTCACTTCTCAAATGGCCGCTGCAACAAAGGGACGACGTGCCGGCGTTGCCACCTTGCGCGAAGGCCGGACGCTTCTGGTGCACAGGTGCATCGAATGCCACACGCTGCCGCCCATATGGCACTACGCCGTTGAAGATTGGCCGAATATTGTGGATGGCATGTCGCATCGCGCGAATTTAAAACCCGCTGAGCGCGACGCGATTGTAGCGTACATTGTGGCGGTGCGATCGCAGAGGTAACTTGTCGGCGTCTAGCCTGCGGAGGGAGCGGGCGCGATGCGCGGACGTGCCTGCTGAGTGGAAGTACTCGACGTGGAGAAGCTTCGCCAGCGCTCGAGTGGCATTGCCGCTGCGCACATCAACGCAAACTGACTCAGCATAAAGCCAACGAGCCAGGGGAAAGCTTTTTGCATGAAGCCGTAGGAATGCAGGCCGACTCCTAGCATGTTCACTCCGAACCACGAGAAACTAGTGACCACATTGCCAAAGATCGCCATGATCATCAGGCCGCGTTGCCGAATGAATCCGCCCCAGCGCGCATGCAAGATGATCGCGCACCAAAGAACGATCAACACCGCGCCGTTTTCTTTAGGATCCCAGCCCCAGAAACGGCCCCACGATTGATCGGCCCAGATTCCGCCGAGCACTGTGCCGACGAAACTGAACAGCGTGGCAAAGCAGACCACGCCGTACGTCATGCGAGCGAGCGAATCCGCCGTTTGTTTTGTCAGCGACCGCGTGAACACGCCGCGCACGATGTAAATCATCGCGAGCATTCCTGCGAGGAACATCGCTGAGTACCCGGTAGTGATCGCGACCACGTGCGTCGCGAGCCAGATGTTCGTGTCGAGAACAGCTTGCAACATCTCCAGGGTGTCGCCGCTGCCTGCGAGATGATGCGCAATGATTAACGTGACGAAACCAATCGCGCCCGCGCACGCAGCGCCGATTCCGTCCCTGAAAATTCGTTCGAGTATCAGCGCAACGATCACCGCCCCCCAGCCGATAAAAATTGCGGATGAATACAAATTGGTGACCGGTGGACGCTCCTGCAAATACATCCGCGAAACCAATCCGAAAGTGTGAATGGCAAGCGCGAGCAAGAGGAGATAAAACGCAGAGCGCCGCAGTGCCTGGCTCCAGCCGAGCCATGACGCGCACGCCAGCAGGAACGCGAGCACGTAAAGCGTCATGCTTTGACTGAATGGCTGCAGGCGATTGAACAAAAACTCAAACGACGTCCGCTTCGTCGCATTCGGCTGCTCTTGGGCAAACCAATTGGTCATGCGATCCAAATTTTCATTGAAGAGCGATTGATCATTCGCGCGGTAGGCGTCGCCGATGATTGCGTATTCGACCACGACCGGATGAATTTCTCCGGTGCCGATCGAGTGCAGCAGGCTATCGCCCACGGAGTGCCAATCGCCGCTCCCTTCCAGCGGCGGAACGGCGAGGACGTAGGCCATTTCCGAAAGCCGTTCGTATCGCTGAACCAGTTGGGCGACGTCGTTGAGTTTGGCTTTGTCGAAACTTTCGCCCATTTCGAAATTGCGAGCAGCCTTCGCTGCGCCCGGGACACTTTTCATGAATGTCTGCAGCTCCGCGGCAAAATTTTGCGCGTCTTCTGGCTGAATGCTGTTTTTTAACCGCTGATACAGCGCAAGGCCGTTCCGTAGATTAAGGATCGCGCTCTGATAAGCAGAGCGTTGGACGGCTTCGAGTTTGTCCGATTGCGCGCCTTGTTCGTCAATCTGCTTCAGGAACGGCGCAAACTCACCAAAGCTAAAATATTTTCGGTCGCTTTGTTCCCAGCCAAACAAGCCGAGCACTTCGGCGTTTTGCACCACGAAAGCCGGATATTGATCGGCAACGGGCGCATTGAACAGGACGTCGGTGAACCATTGCATCGCGCTCAGCCGCTTGCCGCCTTCGAGGCGCAGTTCCTGTTTCCCATGAATGATTAAAAGCGAATTGCGCGCCACGGTGTCGAGCGGTTTAACGCGGCCGCCGACGAGCATCGGGATTTTGCCGAACTGTGCGAAATCAAATTCGTCCTTCGCAGTTTTCGGCGGCAACCAGTTGGCTGCAATGGATCCGGCAGCGACAACCAAAATGATCCAGGTCAAGAAGCGTTTCATGCGATTGCGCTCCGTCGTTGACGCGAAAACCCGACGAGGTGAAAACCAAATTGCACAAGGAGACCAGCGGCTACAATAACGCACGCAACGTAAGGTGCGATGAAGCTCGGGTTGCGCACGACTTGCAAAATCGTCGCGGAATCGTCTGGCTGAAACCCGGCCTGATAAAATGTTTCGCCCCGATAGCGGAGTGGATGATTCATGTAAATCAACGCGTCGCGGTTCACCGAACGCTCCGGGTCAATCAAAGTGACTTTGCTCGAGAAATTTTTCGGAATCTCGGTACCCGCATACTTCTCGTGGGTAAACTTCTGCAACGTCACACTGTAAGGTTTGTAATAACGGGCCGGACGCAAAGTAACCATCCATATGCGACCGCCGCAGGCAAATGTCTGCGGTGCGCCGAGCGCATCCGAAACCAGCCATGTGCCTAACGACCCGCCATCCTTCGGCAGAATTTCGATTGCGGCGCTTGGAACATCGCGCTCGTCGGCAGCGGTCGCGCGCGGGGCGGGCTCGACTGCGATCATTGCGCCGGGTCCTTGATTGGCGATCGGTTGCGCGCCTTCTCCCGCGTCCTTCAACATCCTAAGACGCGAATTCTGATAAAAATTCCTGACGACAATCCGGAACAGCAAACTCGAGTGATCAATCACTCGGTTGTGTCGCAGCACCGTATCTGGAATCGCGGTCACCTGATCGAGATCATCGCCGCTGGTATCAATCACCGCCAGTTCCGTCCGGCGCATGTCCTCGGAGTAATTCTTCGTGTCGCCGCGCGCCAGGCGCATGTGACTTTCGACTGAGAAAAGATCAGTGAAAAGTCCACCCGCCAGCATGACGATCAACCCGGCGTGCGTGAGATGAATGCCCAGCTTGCGCCAGGTCCATCGGAAACGTTTCGCGTGCGCAGCGATGAGATTGATCAGCAGCACCGCGCCGATCAAGTGCCCGCCGGGAAAAATCGGAATTTTGAAACCTCGTCCTTCCTGCGGCCACCACACAAAGAAGCTTTGGAAATAACGCTGCTGCGCTTCATGGATCCCGAGATGGACCTGCGCCAGGGTGCCCGCAAAAATCAACGCCATCCCAGCCGCCAGGCACGTAATGGTCAGCTTCAGCGACGTGATGAGGTCAATAAGTTTGCGCATCATGCTTCTAAAATCGAACTGACTCGATGAACTTTACGAAGTTTGGTTTTTCTTTTTCAACTGCCGCATTCGGGCCCGTCGCTTTGAAGAACCAGACACGCCCGTCGCGGCGCGCCCAAGCTGCGATGGTCCGCGTTTTGGCGCCAGCGATGTCGGTCGTTGCAAAAGTTGTGTCCGCGGCTTTCAACGGAGCGATCTGCGAATTCACGGTGTTTTCATCGACTGGGGGAAGACCAATCTGCCCGCGCCAGCGATTAACATTATCTGCATCGCTGCCTCCATCGCCCGCGAACGTCACAACAGAGATGTCGAGCTTGCCACCTCCATCCGAAGCGTTGAAACTGGCGTAACGCATTGAAGATGGTGGAACTTCTGTCCAGCCTTCCGGTTTGTTCCATTTGATCTGCGGCGCACTTGCTTCCTGCGGCGGCATGGCTGCCATTTGCGGCGATTTGGCTTCGACCTGGGCGTTGCAAACGGCTGCGACCCACTTGATGAAGTCGCCTTTCTGCGCCTCGGTCAGCTCAGCGTTGCCACGCATTTTGAAAAACAACGTCGAGTCACCGGTCGTGATCATACCGGCAATGATTCTGCCGTCTCGTGCCGGATCGGCGTCCTTCGGCAGTCCTACGAGATCGACAATAACGACATCGCCTAACGAAGTGCGCAGTCGCTGCGCCATGTCAGCGAGTTTTTGCTCGGTCACAGACGGTTGACCAAGCTGCTCGAGCCAGCGGTTCACGTTATCGAGAACATTTCCGGCAGCCGTGCCGAGACTCACAAGTGAGATGTCTGCGACGGCGCCGTTATTGCCTTTAACGAGAAAACTTGCCTGCCGCATTTGTGAGAGCGGTTGCGGTTCCCAATTCGGCGGGGTGCTTACCGTTTCTGAACTGTTTGCTGCGAGGCCACCAGGCATCCGCGGCGCTGCCGTGTTGGTTGGCAGCGCGTCTTGCTGTTGCCCCGTGGATTCTTCGAGTGGCGCTTTGGAAACGCGATAGACCTTCATCTCCGAATTTTTCTTGCAACCCGCGAGCAGGATGGTGACTAAAGCGAGGCAAATTACAAGCTCGCTCCCAAATCGGGCCGAATCGAAGCATCCCCTCACCGTAGTCGTTTCCCTCTTGCCAAAGGAGAGAGGCGAATTAACCGCGCCGGGCTTCACAAGCAAAAACTATTTCTGAGGTCCGCCGGTATGGCAATCAACAATCTGCCCGATGTGCCGTTTCGCACCACTCTTGTTCGAAAATGGTTTACAGAAGTCGATGACCGCGAAGAGGCGAAGCTGAAGGGACTAAGGGGGGAGCGCAGAGAAGGACCGAGATAATTCGTGGTCAGATCCGTCGCGTCAGTGTGGGCTTTGTCGCAAAATTAGTGCGCGTTTTCTGATCGACAAATTTGAAATTCCGCTTCGCAATCGGAAGGTGGAGTTTCGCTATAAGTTTCAATTATCGACTACGCATTTTTACGGAAAATAGTCCGAGTCGTATCCTAATTTGAATGGAAAATTGATTGCAAAGTCACGCCCATTTATGTTTTCTTGGTGCTGATTAGCGACTGACGTGCAATGACCGGAGCCGATCACGCCCGTGTGAATTCTCGAGATGAACCGTCGGTGACCCGTCGTTCTTTTCTCGGCGCGCTCCTTGGGTTTGGAACGGTTGTCATGGGCGCGGCTCTTTCCATACCCCTTATTCGCTTCGCTTTGCATCCGCTCGTTGCAAAGACAACTGAAATCGGCTGGTCGGATGTTGGGAAGATGGACGAATTCGCGTCCCTGACTGCGCCTGCCAAACGTTTGATAAAAGTCGAGCAGCGCGATGCATGGAGAAGAATTATCTCTGAAAAGGCCGTTTATGTGCTGCCGCCCAAGGGTGGCACGGTGCGGATTCTCTCGCCGATTTGCCCACACCTTGGATGTTCAATTCCGTGGAACGAAGCGAAGCAGGAGTTCATTTGTCCATGCCACGTAGCAGTCTTTGTAATGGACGGCGCCAAAATTTCTGGCCCAGCGCCGCGCCCAATGGACGATCTCGAAAGCAAGGTGGAGAACGGAATGCTGAAAGTTCGGTACCAGTATTTCCGCCAACTAATTTCAACGAAAGAACCACTTTCGTAAGATCGACATGTCAGATCCGAAGGAGTCGAAATCGAATCAGCAGGATCAGGGCACCACACTCCGACGCCGTTTTTATAAGTGGTTAGACGTTCGCGTCGGCGTCGACTCAATTCTGCACGAGGCATTGGATGAACCAATTCCAGGCGGAGCGCGCTGGGCCTACGTATTCGGTTCCGTTTTGCTTTTCCTGTTCATCTCACAAACAATCACCGGAATTTTTCTTGCGCTGTATTACGTCCCATCAGCCACGAGCGCGCACACGACTGTTGCCTACATCGTCAAAGAAGTAACAGGCGGCTCGTTTCTGCGCAGCCTGCACGCCTATGGCTCGAGCGCGGTGGTCATCGTGCTGCTTCTGCACCTCACGCAGACTTATCTGTACGGTGCTTACAAGGGCCGCCGCGAGCTGCTTTGGATTTCTGGTTGCGTGCTGTTCGCGCTGATGCTGGCGATGGCGTTCACCGGCTACCTGCTGCCCTGGGACCAGAAGGCTTATTTCGCCACGACAGTTGGAACGAACATGGCATCGGACGTTCCTTTGATCGGCACATGGTTGAAACGTTTCATGCGCGGCGGGGATGAGATGGGCACGCTCACCGTGTCGCGATTTTTTGTTGCGCATGTTTTTGTTATTCCAGCCGTGCTCATCGCGTTTATCGCAACGCACGTTTACCTGTTCCGCAAGGCTGGAGCGGCTGGGCCGCCGAGCGAGGACCCCATTAATCCGCGATCGCCGACGCAGCGATTTTATCCGCGCCAGGTCGTGATGGACACCATCGTCGCTTTGGTGATGATCCTCATCTTGGGAAGTCTTGCGCATTTTGCTCCGATGGAACTCGGTCCGAAAGCCAACCCGGCCGACACACAATACGTTCCCCGGCCCGAGTGGTATTACCTGCCCATTTTTCAGTGGCTAAAGTACTGGCGTGGACCTTACGCCACTATCGGGATCGTCGTCATTCCGGCGATTACCGCGGCCTTACTGGTTCTTGTTCCGTTTATTGATCGACGACTGGAGCGCCGGCCTTGGCGCCGGCCCGCCGCGGTAGGCGTTTTTATTTTGATTTTGGCGGCGTTTGTCGTCATGGGGTTAACGAGCGTTCGCGACGATCGCCGCGACCCAAGCATCGCGAAGCAAGTCGCAAAACAGCGCGAAGAGGTGGAACAATTTATGCACCAGCCGTTCGAACCGGAAGGTGCAGCTTCGTCTTTGTCTGCCCCTGTTGTTACGGTGCTTGACCCACTCGTGGCAGCCGGAAAAAAAATTTATGAAAGCGAGTCGTGCGACGCATGCCACGGCGAAAACGGCGTTGGCACTGCCGCCGGACCGAAACTCGGCGGGGCTATCTCTCAAACGTCAGCCGACGAATTATCGAATCTTTTGCGACATCCTACGCCAAAGATGATCGAAGGCGAAATGAACCCAGTCGATGTTAGCGACGAAGACCTGAAAGCGCTGGTAGCTTATATCAAGAGCTTGAAATGACACGGCGCCCCGGCGGGGCCAGCCTAGTGTCTATTTTGCAGGCTTATTTTTTTAGTGATCGCACGTAGGCAACGAGCGCTTTGATTTCGTCGTCGCTGAGTTTGCCGCCGAAGGCCTTCATTGTCGTTTTGCCGTTCTGTTTGACACCATTTTTGATTGTTTCGGTAGCTTTTGCGTCAGTGAAAGAGGCTTGCTTTTTCGAATCGGTTAGATCCATCGCACCTACCATTTTTCCCATTTTGGTATCCCCTTTGCCTGTAGGACCGTGACATTGCGCACAGTTGTTGGCCCAATTTGTTTTTGCGTCGGCTGCCCGCACCGCCAACGGTGCTGCGATCAGAATGCTGATGCTAAGTATGATGATTATTTTCATTGTTTAGTTCTTTTGTGGTGGTTCGAATTTAGAATCGAACTTGCAGACCGGAATAAATCGAATGCCCTCGGTAATTGTCATGACCGCCAGAAGTGACGTCTCTGTAGTTATAATATCCGTATCTCAGCAGCAAGCGCATTTGCTTGGTTAATTGGCGAGTGACAGTTGCCGATGCAGTGTATTCTGTTGCGCCCAAGCCGTAGATCACAGCAACGGCAGGATTCTTAAAATGGTCATTGGCGCAGTAGAATGAAAAATCGCTGTAGAAATCCGTTTTGTCATCGATGATGTAGCCGAAGGCGCTGGTCACCGTCCAATAATCATTTCTAAAGTTCGTGACCGTGGGGCTTGTCAACGGCGCCAAACTAATGTCGTTCGCGGGCGTATCCGTCTGATTGAGGGTATAGGAAACATTTGCCTGCAGATAGAACCGCGCGACCGGGTTCCAATTAAGTGCCTCACTAATCACATGCTGTTTGATTACACCGGTCTGCTCCTCGGCGAGTGTCTCACCTTCGACAAACCACTGACCGGCGATTGTCGTGTGCACAAAATCGTACCGAGTGACCAGAGAAAGTGCACCAAGCCACGTTGGAATCTTTGGTCGAAAGGTAATTCGAACATTTAGGTCATCGACGTTCCAGTCCTGATTAAGCAATCTTTGGTGAGCGCTGCTAAAGAGGTCTTGATCGTAAGACGCAATCCTATGAAAGTACTGTCCCGACAGACTTAATCTGATCGTCGGATACCAATTGGCGCCGATGGTATATTTTTGGCCAAGCGCGTTGGTATCCTTATCCAACGGTACGTCCCCATCTATGTTCTGGTTTTCATTTACGTGGCCCCATTCCTCCTCCCATTCGCCTTCGGCATAGAACACCCAATCCTTGATACCGGTGTAACGCAACTCCAGTCGCTCAGCGAAGAGGTTGCCATCCGACGATCTCCCGCCAAAACCCAATATTGGAGGTCCAAAATGGAATCCACCCTGCGGATTTGTCGGACTAAACGGCGGAGTGTTTGGCACAGGTTCAAAGTCCAGGAAGGTCGAATCGGTATCCAGGTTCTCATGAGTGTAGCGTAACCCCGTCAACACAGTGAGGCTCTCCAGCGGCATCCAAAACAGATTGGCATTAAACAAGTTCTCCTTGACCTGGGTAGTTCCGGCCAGGTCGAGGAAGGCCGTGTCGTGTCCACCAAGGGTCGGCACCGGCTCTCCGAACGCCGAATCAAACTGCGTACCGAAGATACGAGTGCCGGAAAGATCGTTTGTTAATGTCGTGTAGGAATAGCCAGCGGTAAACCAGAGCGAATCGCTAAATCGAGTCACAGTGATCCCGTGACCGCTGAACAAATCCACATTGTCCTTCTGAACTTGGGTGACGAAACGCTGACCTCCGGGTACTACTCCAACCGAGCCAGCATTCCGCTCCATGTTTAACGAGTCATCCTCGTTGTTGTACTCGTAACGCATTCCCAACAGAACGTCGGTGTTGCCGATTGTCTTCGATATCTCAAGGGAAACTATGTCGCGCGTTTCATCGATGTCTCGGAATGAAGGAACAATTTTTCGCGTGGGATTACCAACTGTGATTCCGGTAAGCGCCGTGTCGCCCCAGGTGGTCGAATCTTTCTGCCCATCGCGAAATTCGTGCTCGTAACGGATCGTTATTTCGGGCCAATCTGGTACGCGCAAGCCCAGTTCAATCCACGCGTCGCCCCGGTCAATGTGCATTTCCGGAAACGCTGGTGGGAACCAGGTGCCCCCCTGTGTCGGCAAAAATCCCCCGTTCCCATCATACCAACTGCGAAATTCAGTAAAGCCGCCCTTAATGTAACCGAGCTTTGGCTTCGACAATTGCACTTGTATGTCGTAATCGTTGGTATCCCAAATCGCGTGACCGTCGACCGAAAACAGCACGTCTTTGGCCACATTCCCCTCGAGGTGCATATCCTGGATGCCGCCGTAAGCAGTATTGGCAGGAAGCCGATGCTCCTGCTCAAACTGAGCGTTATCGCCGTTCACAATGGTGCCGCCAACACCGAGCTCAATCCAGTTTTTGTACTCTGGGGCTTCTTCTGTCGTGGTCGTCACTGCTTTGCCATCGGTGCTTTCGCCCGCGCGCAAGGCAGTGGCGGCAAAAGTTCCCGCGCAAACCAGCACCAGGAATTTGCGAGGCGTACTTATCATAATATTGATGTCAGTATCTAAGCAGCGGAGTCACATTAGACCCGTGCGGTTGCTCGTGGCAGCCAGCTGACCAACACGTGCCTTGCGGCAGGAAGTTGGAGTGATCAACATCTCCAATGAAGATGTGCCCGGGCACTTTCTGTTGTTGGAAATGACATTTCAGGCAAAGCGTGGCGTTGCGTTCGTTGAGCAGTCGCTGGTTCACGGAGCCGTGCGGCGAATGGCAGACCACACAGCCTTGACGGACTGCCTCGTGCTCGTAAACAAACGGACCGCGTTGCGCGGTGTGGCACTCAAAGCAAGTTTCGTTTCGGCTCAGGAATGCAAGACCGCCGGCTCTGAGCGTCTGCTGAATATTCGTGCCACCGCCTTTGATCGCGATTCCCTTGTGTGGATTGTGACAATCGGCGCAGCTCATTTTGCCTTCCAGCACCGGATGATGGTGAGGCAATTGGAACTGTGCGCGTACTTCGAGGTGACATTGGAAACAAGTCTCCGGCGACTTCCGCGGATTGACGATGGTATGCGCCGCGCCGCCACTTTTGACGTGCAGACTGCCCGGCCCGTGGCATGATTCGCAGCCGATGTTCTTTGCATTTTCTCCCTTTGCCATCAGGCGGGCGTGCGTCGCTGTGCGAAAGTCGCGCACGATCTCTTCGTGGCAGGTCGCGCATTGCTCCGAGCCCACGAACTCCGCGCCTGGAATGCTCGGCGGCGCCAGAATTGTTCTGTTTGTGGTGCTGCAAGAAAGCAGAATTACGGCCAGCGCGGCTGTTCCCCCGACGCCCCACAAAATTTTCTCGCGCTTACCGTGCATCCATCGAGTTACCCTCGAATGCCACACGAATGACGATAATGCCCAGAAACAGAAAATGCTGACAACGCATTTCTTCGGAAAAAATTCTACGATTTTATTCTGCTCGATGCGTCGGCCCGATACCGACTCGGCGATTTCCGGGCAAATCCTTTGAAAACGCGATTGAATTGAGAGAGCGATTGAAACCCCGCAGCGAATGCGATCTCGCTGATGCGGAGATTTGGATTTCGCAAGAGATCACACGCGTTGTTGAAGCGTGTGCGCGCGACATACTCCACAAAATTTGCGCCGGTCACCTGCTTGAACTTCTCACTCAGGTGATTCGGACTGATGTTGACCGCTTTGGCGACCTTCTTGAGCGAAAGCTTTTCGCCGGACCGTTGCTCGATAAACTTGCGCGCCTTCCAGATCTCCACCGGTTCGGCTCGATTGTTTGGAGTCGTTTGTTCGAATTCAGGTGTGAGCAGC
>Ga0306920_100006545_pt1 | contig 15229 bp, 17 predicted proteins | sample flu12Cox44000170_FD_204666 | JGI IMG/M metagenome (GOLD analysis project Ga0306920, IMG submission 204666) | Lab enrichment of tropical soil microbial communities from Luquillo Experimental Forest, Puerto Rico - flux4day.12C.oxic.44.000.170 (v2)... | ecosystem: Environmental > Terrestrial >... | reverse complement strand
AACGGGAACCCCGGTTTAATTAAATCAACGGGTTACGAAGGGGCAAAAGGCGACGAATTGGGCTGGAAGCACCACCGACCGACTTTTTCCGCAGCCTGCTAGGTCTTTCGCGGTTGTTACATTGACTAGCAATTCGAAGGTAGCGGCCTGTTGTACTGGTAGCTCGCCGGGCGATGCACCCCTCAGGATCTTGTCAACGTAGTCCGCGGCCTGCCGAAACAGATCGTCGTAATTCGTCGAATAAGAGATTAGACCCCCGCCCTCGACAAATTCACGGGTGCTGTAGATCTACTGGAAGACTCTCCGCTGGAGGGAGATGGATTCGAACTTGCCGGCAGGCGGTTCGCCGCCATAAACGCGATGATCGGTTGGGATATGCGGACAAAATTATAAAAGGCCGGAGCGGCGGCCACCAGAACACCATCGGGACGGGCTCGGAGGACTGCATCGAGACCGTTTTCAAGACCATTCACTGGATCAATTTTCACACCTTGAAACTTCACGCCAGCGGCTTCGACGAGTGGCTCCAAGCGCTTCATCGCTAGCAGGCTGCGGAAAAAGTCGGTCGGTGGTGCTTCCAGCCCGATTCGTCGCCTTTTGCCCCTTCGTAACCCGTTGATTTAATTAGACCGGGGTTCCCGTTGCGAGCCCGTTTCATGACCGTTTCTCCAAAATCGCGACTTTTTCCGCAGCCTGCTAGGTCGGCATAAAGATTGCCGATATTCCCCAACATGACGACGCGGGTCATGCCGGGCACGAGCTCATGCAGCAGCTCGAACCGTTTTTCCTCGATCAAGAAGGCCTGCGACACAAATCCGGTAACGTTCCCGCCTGGGTGAGCCAGATTGGAGACCACGCCAACGGTAACTGGGTCGCCGATGGAACCCATGACAATCGGGATCGTCGACGTCGCCTGCTTTGCCGCGAGCGTCGCCGGAGTTCCCCAGGTCAGGATCAGGTCGACCCGAAGTGTCACCAGTTCGGCCGCCAGCGCGGACTGGCGCGTGTCGTCTCCCCCCGTCGACCGATAGTCGAACCGGATGTTTCTACCCTCAATCCAGCCGAGCTGGGCTAGCCGTTCTCTAAAAATCTCAATCGCGCGCATCCCTTCCGGGGCGAGCACGCCGACGCGGTAGACTTGGTCCGCTGCTTGTGAGAATTCCGGCCTTCCAATGAAAACCAACACAGCGGGCGTCGAGAGTAGAAGAAGATCGCGACGCCTCATTCAATTACCCCGCCAGCGTCGGATGGTAGCCCCACCGTCTCGCGGTGGCGTCGTCTCATCTTGCTCTCCCTGGCGCGGCTCGTCGAGGTGCGTAACCGCTTATACGCGCAGCATAGCATCGGATCGGTCGCTTCCCAACTGCCCGCGTCCAGTCGGTCCGCCGAGGCGCATTCCACGGCCTACTACCGGACCGGCTTACCCCGGAGTGGCGAAGGGGGCGCAGGTGAGCGAGCTGGCCTACGGCCTCTGGACGAACGCAGCCCTTGCGGTTGCCATCGCGGTCGGGCCCCGGTGCAAACGTCCAGAGGACCAGAAAGATGTTCCAAGTGCGCGAGGGCGAGCCGGGCCCAGGGGTCGGGGCGGGGCTGCACAAGACACCGTGAGTGCCGGGCCGCCCGTCGGACGTCGAGCGGCAGGCCGTGGAGTTCGGGGTCGAGATCGGCGAGTACCGTGGCGTCGTCCGGGTCCCGCGGCGCGCATTCCAACGCCTACTGCCGGAGCGGCCCACACCGAAGCGTACTACCTCCAACGGCCCGCTTCGAGAGCATCGCGGAGGGGGAGCTGCGCCGGCGGCAGTTGACTGAGGATGGGAATGTGGAGATCAGTGGGCGGGACCTCCGTTAGGCCTTAGAAGGGCACGGCGGCGAGTGTCGTCAGCTCAGATCCTGGTAAGAACTCAGCTGATGGGGGGCGGGCAAAAAGAAAGGGTCGGGAAAACCTGGCCCGTCCAGTTCAGCAGGAAAGTCTTGCGCCAGCACAGCTCTAGCGGTGCCCGCCGCCTCCGAACCCGCCACCGCCGTGGAAACCCCCGAAGCCGCCGGCGTGAGCGAAACCTGCACCACGATTGAAGCCGCCACGCACGCCATGGCCGAGGCCGCGACCGGCGAACTGGGCGAACCCAAGACCGTGGTCGACGTTGCTGATGCCGCCGGCCATAGCATGGTTGAAACCGACACCGCCGAGGCGGGCTAAACCCTGCGATGGGGACCCCCGCAGAACGGTGACGCCCGCGCCATGATCGTCGTTGGTACCCATACCGTGGGCGAAGCCGTGGCCAAACTCGTGGCGCCCGTCACGCTCGTGACTATAATCGCCGTTCGGCAGATAGCCATAGTCGTAGTTCGGCAGGTAGCCATAATCATTGGCATCATCCGGCGAGGTACAGCCGTAGATCGTATTTTGTACGGACCCTACCGGGCAGGCGTATCCGTCGGTGTAGGATTGCGCGGCAGCCGGTTGCGATCCCGCGAACACAGCTGTGGACAACCCGATTGCGCCAACCAACAACACCGCTTTGGTCGATAGTTTGCTGCGGATCATCGCAGCCTCCTTTGGGGATTGACCCACAGTTTGAACTATTCGAAAGTGGGCGATCCCCAGCCCACGAGCAATGGGCGCGTAGGCGGCCTTAACACACGGTTTACACCTTTTAACCTTTGCCGACATCGCAAGTCCCCCCAGTGCGTGCCTCCGCCTCGAAATGAGAAAGGCCGGCCCTTTTCTTGATTATAAAGCGCCGCTTGCGGTCACCGGGCCGCCACCGAAGAAGAAGCCCCTCGAGCTGCTGGACATTGCTCGCGGCGCGGTCGCATTCAACCTGCCAGCGCGGGTGGATCAGCGCTTTGGGGTCAGCTTGTAGTGGTGGGTGCTCCAGCTCACCGGTTGGTCCTACAACCCCCGGCAAGTACAGTCGAGTGCGTGACCCGCTCGCGCCAATCGAGGACCGGTGTGTCCCCGCGCATCTTCGAATGGCTCTGTCTCTAGAGGCTACTCCAGAAAGGAAGAGGCAGTATCTGGGGCACCCAATTGGCAATGTCCGTCGGGAACAGGCGGGCGGCTGGACAGCATAGCCGTCGCCCTCGCGGAGCGAGGCCTTGCCTGGAGAGGCGCGTTTCATCCCGAGCCTGATGACAAGGTGCCTGCGTTCCCGACGGCGCGCCGGCTCTGACGGTATGTCTCTTGGGTTGGACCGGCGGCGAACAGTGGCCGGCATTCCCGCGCTTGCCGGAGGCGAGTGACGGTTTCCCCGGCCCGCTTGATCGTTGGTCGAAGCGGGCGATCGACAGCATTGCTGGTCCGCTGGATGCCGCGGCGCTCTATCCCTTCGGCGGACCGCCCTGGCACGACTTTCAGCGCTGGGCCGTGAAGGCCGAGGCGGTCTATCGCTTGCCGCTGGGTTTGCTCATTCACCCGAAGTGGGGACTCTGGCACTCGTATCGCGGGGCGCTTGCCCTGCGCCAGCGGTTCAAACTTGCGCCCCGCGAGAGCGCCGCAAATCCGTGCGACGTTTGCCGCGACCGGCCGTGCCTTTCGGCCTGCCCGGTCTCCGCTTTCGCGCCGGAGCGTCCCTACGATCACCCCGCCTGCCGTCAGTATCTCGAAGCCGGCGAAGCGGACTGGCTGACCCGAGCCTGCTTCTCTTGACCTACATCTTGTGCCGCGCGGCTTCAAGTAGTATGTGGCGCTGGCAAGTATTCGTTGCGCCTGTTGGCCGCCTTAAAATGCTGTATAACCAGGTAAAGCGACAGCGCCCCGATTTCGACTTCATGCGTTGCAACGGATACTTGTTATAATGGACGATTATGCGACAGAGGCAGCGCCGTGCGCGGACGCGGCGCTAGCCCCGACTTGCTTCCTCAGTGCGGCGGGCAAAAGCGTCTTCCCAGTTACGCCCGTCGAAAAAGCGGCGCGGACGCATCTGGGCCGGATCGAAATCGTCGAGGCAGCGGGCGTTGACGCTGAAATTCTCGGGATCGGAGCGGGGAACGTAGAAGGCATGGATGCCGCAATGGCGGCAGAAGGTATGCTGCGCGATGCCGGTATTGAAGCGATAGGCGACCAGATCGTCACGGCCGCTCAGCAATTCGAACTGCCCGGGCGTGACGCCAATGTGAAGGATGCCCTTTTTGGTGCAGATCGAGCAGTTGCATTCGCCCACGGTCGATTGCTCCAGGTCGACGCAAATTCGAAACCGCACCCGGCCGCAATGGCAGCCGCCCTCGTATGTCTGCAGCATTTTCCTACTCCCTACTCCCGTGCCTACGACGCTCTTCCGGGCAGGTTATCATTTTGGGGAAGCCTGGCCCACAACCCCGCACCCCGCACACCGGCAAGCGAAGTGCGCTTAACCGGATGGTGCAGAATTTAAGATATCTGCATCATCGGCTCGCCCTTGATAAAATTGGGCTTTTTTGATGCAGATTTCAGATGCACAATCGAAGCGTGATTTACGGCTATGCGCGCGTCTCGACCGCCGCCCAAGACGAAACCGGACAGGTGCGCCAGTTGAAGGCGGCCGGATGCGAAAAGGTGTTCCGCGAGAAAATCACCGGCACCACGGCCGAACGGCCGCAGCTTCGCGCACTGATGAAGAAGCTCGCCCCCGGCGATTGTCATCACCCTGGCCGTTGACCGTCTCTCTCGCGACACAACCGACCTTCTGGTTATCGCCCGTGACATGCAGCGCGCCGGGGCCGGTATCCGCTCGCTAGCCGAACCGTTCCTCGATACTACATCCGACTTCCCCGAGATCATCTTCGCCATCCTTGGCGTTGCGGCGAAGCTCGAACGCCGCCGCATTCTCGAACGCACCGCGCGCGGCCGGGCCGACGCCAAGGAGAAGGGCGTCAAATTCGGCCGCAAGCCGACGCTGACACCCCACCAGCAGAAAGAGGCCCGCGCTCGCCTCGATGCCGGTGAGACGCAGCGCAGCGTCGCGCGCAGCTACAATGTCAGTCAGAGCACGATTTCTCGGCTCACCATCTAAAGGAAACACCGACATCATGAATACGGAAGTCGTGCAGAGCCTCGACGCGTTGTCACTGAACGCTCGACGCCTTTTGAAGGACGCCCAAACCGTCCTCACGCACGGTAGCCACCCTGTACGGTGTGGGCGTAAGCCGAGCCTACCGGGCTTCGTCAAAGACGACAAATTGCTAAGAGCTAATTTTCCGGAAGGCATCTACGACCGAAGCCGTGTAGCCTACTCAACCGGGCGATGCCGCCCTTTAGAACCGGAAATGGAGAGTTAAGATGCGCCGACACACAAAGCTTGCTCTTACGCTTCTCGTCGCGCTTCTCTTCGGTGCTGCTGCTCACGCGACGTGCAATCCGGGTCAAATAGGCACATCGGCGGACTGCCCGGACTATACGGCGCCGTCCACCACGGCCGTTCCGGGCCCATCAATGGACGGAAGCACTGTCATCCCGGGGGGCGCTATATCGGTAACGCTATTCAACGGGGTCGTGCCGCCCAATGGATTCATGGTTCAAATTGCTCAGCCTAGTTCCCTCGGGAACATTTGTCTTATCAACGACAATGGGCCAGCTAGTGTTGAACCGCCAATGGCAGGATTTCTCATAGGTGGCATCTGGGTCAACACTCCATTACCCAACACATTCGTCACACCTCCAGGATATAAGCCGATGGGACCGGTTAGCATCTCGTGTACTGGTGGAATCCCGCTTATCGAAGCCAGGGGCTGGTGAAACACCGGCTTCTTAGTACACAAAAAATAACGCGATGCGATGTTGCAACGGATGGTGTCCCAGATTCGAGGCCGACCACTCATTGGCGTGAAGCGTAATTCCAATCGCTGCAAACTATCCCCCTCCGGGGCCGAGCGCGCTAGGCGCACAGCGCCCCGAGCCGCACAGCGTCTCGGCCAATCCGGTGACGCTCCCTCATGTCGGCAAGGGCACGATTTCCCGATTGATGCTATGTACCGACCCGCACCGCACACATGGGTTTAGAAGCTCATGCCGTCTCTCGACGCCAGAATTGAACAGTTTCGCTTCTATCAGACGCGATGCAATATTTGTGGAACAAAGCGCACCGAACCGGGATACGTACATTTTTTTGCTTATGGGAATCAAGAATTACAGTGCTGTGAGTCTTGTAGGCCGCAAGCATTGGCCCCGATCCTCAGAAAGGAATATTGGGCCCGCGCATACGGTATATACGATGAACCGGACGCAGGTCAGCCGCTCTGGAGGTACGTCGATCTTCCGAAGTTTTTAGACGTGATTTTGTTAAAGAGACTCTGGTTGCCCAGAGTGGCAACTTTAGATGATGCATTTGAGGGAGCACTAGGAACAAAAAACACGGCACCCAGAGTGGCAGAAATGGTTGTATGACTTTTTCGTGGAAGCCGTGAAGAACCCTCCGTCAGAGTATAAAGCTGATGTTTCGGATCAATATGCTCATGAAGAGGCAACTCGATTATTATCTGAAGCGGAGACTACGCTCGCCAAGCAGAAGAGAGAAACCTATGTGAGCTGTTGGCACATCGCCAACCACGAATCTTTTTTAATGTGGAAAGTGTACGCCAATAACCGGCCCGACAGCGTGTGTATAAAGACAAATCTAATCAGAGTGAGAAATTGTTTAGGAAAGCAGTACCGAATCGGGATTGTTCGGTATATCGATTTTAAAAACACATTTCCTGATGTGAATTTCCCATTCCTTTACAAGCGCGCAGCGTTTCTACAGGAGAATGAGGCGCGCATATTCGTGCGCAGCCACGATGTCGGGCCGGGTTTCGATACCGGGCCGGGTTTCTATGTTGATATTGACCCCGAGGCCCTCGTCGACGAAGTGCTCGTTTCTCCCGAAGCGCCCCAGTGGCTGGTGGACAATATCAAGCGCGTTATTGAGTTGTCCGACGTAGCAATTCGATTTCGTGTGTCCGACCTGAACGAAGAACCGTTTTAAACCTTCTGCCGATTTTCCAGAGGGTCACTTCTGCGCCATTTTTGTGTAACAGCAATATAGAGATGGCACCCCTTGCAAGATAGAGGTGACCCTCCCGCGGGTTCTCGGGTCGCGGGGGTGGCGCCGTGGCGGTGTGGTCGATGAGCAAGCAGGAGTTCAGCCGTCTTGATGTGCTGTTGCGGGTTCAGTCGGGTCGGCTGCGTGTCAGTGACGCGCGCGCGCTGGTTGGCCTATAGCGGCGTCAGGTGTTTCGTCTGCTGCGCGGCCTCAGGCAAGACGGGCCTGCGAGCCTGCTTTCCAAGCGCCGAGGCAAACCCAGCAACATTGGCTGCCCGCTGAGGTTCGGACCTTGGCGTTGTGAATCGCGCGCGAGCAATACGCCGACTTTGGCCCGAAAGCGATGCCCTCGTTAGGTTTCGACGCCGCCGCTCTTGCGCATGAGGTAGGTGTCCATGATCCAGCCGTTGGCCTTTCGGGCTTCGGCCCTGACCCGCTCGATGTCGCCGACGACTTCCTTGAGCTTACCCGAGATCAGGATCTCGTCCGGCGTACCGATATAGGCGCCCCAAAAGATGTCGATATCCTGATCAGCAAACTGCTTATAGGCATTCTCGGCGTCGAGCATGACGATGATGTTGTCGACATCGTTTGGGAAACCCTTGGCGATCTTGCGTCCAGTGGTGATCTCGATGGCTTCACCGATGCGGTTGAGCGTCGTCCTGTGCCGCGCCGCTAGAGCCTGCGCGGCGCTGATGCCGGGGATCACCTCGTACTCGATGGCATGCGCTCCACTTCCCGCAATGGCTTCGACGATGCGAATCGTGCTGTCGTAGAGCGACGGGTCGCCCCACACCAGAAAGGCGCCGCATTCGCCGTCCGCCATGCCGTCGCCGATCAGGCACTCGAACACGGCCTGCTTGTCCCGGTTGAGCTCATCGATCGTCGACCGGTAATCCGCCGTGCCGCGCTCCCATTCCGGGCTCGCGGCGTCGACAAACCGGTACTCGCGACCCTCGATATATCGGCGGCAGATTTCCTGACGGAAGGCGGTCAGCTTTTCCTTGCCCGCTCCCTTGTCGAGGATGAAGAAAACATCAACTTGGTTGAGTGCCTTGACCGCCTGAACCGTGACGTATTCCGGGTTTCCCGCCCCGATACCGATGATGAGGATCTTCTTCACGGCAAACCCTTTCGCGACGCCGGTCAGGGCGCCTTTTCCAGATAGCTCTCGAACACGGCGACATGCACGGTTGCCTCGTCTGCCGCCTGCCGCCAAAGATCATCGGTCCGGAAGCGCACGTCGTATGCCGGCTCGTCCTGCGTCCGCAGATTGTGCGCCGCTGCGTCCGGAAATGGGTAGGGCCGCGACGCGGTAACCACGATCCTGATCTTTCCGCGAATATAGCCCGGCATGCGGACGTGGCCGGAGACGAACTCGTTTTTGACTCGCACCTCGTCACCGATCTTGAAACGACTCGCGGACGGCCGCGTTGTGCCGACCTTCCGCGCTCGGCAGGGGCAGCGGGAACGATCCTTCGGCCAATCGCTCGAGGTCTTCCCGGGATACGACACCTTTTCGATGCACACCGTCGCGAACCCGGTCAGCGAACGCTCGTAATAGCTTGCCGACAGATAATGGCGCGGCTCCATGCGTTCGATCACCGTGATCAAAGTGCCAAATAGCCTGCGTAGAAGTAGGGTCCGAGATCGCGCAGGATGATCTGAACATGCCCTCCCCGCCCGCGCCTATCGAACAGCGGTCGCGGCGCTGAAGCAGGCGTTCGAACAGCCGGGATCGGGATTTGATGCCATGACTGTCCTTATCGTCTCCTCGCACCATCGTTCGCCGAAACATCTCCTTTCCCGGCGCTCCGGCCGTTTCATCCCAGCGCCTGCACACGCCGACAGCGCACCACGCATCAGCCCTCAACCGGCCCGTCGAGTACGCCAGTAACGGCCAGTCCGCAATCACCAGCGGCTTTCAGCCCTCAGCAATGCCTAACTAAACCATCCCCCTGCAACGCCGCTGCCGAGCCAAATCCCCATAGACGGCCAACTGCCCACCGGCTTCCCGCGGGTTCCTTCTTCGTAGGCTTTCGAGGCGGGCGATGGCCTAACTGTAGAATTTCCGGACAAAACGCTACATAAATTTCCTCCTTGCACACAAACTCCTGCCCCTTCGCCCTCAACAATGCATTAGTGGACTCAGGGCAGGGCCATCATTCAGCCTTACCGCCGTCGCCGGACCGTTATCCCCTCTGAGCTCCTTCGTTCCCAGCGTGAGAACCTGCGCCGGCTAAGAAGAGACGTTGGCTTCAGGCCTCGGAAGCCGACCCCGACAGCGGGTCCGATGAAAATACGCCATCGGCCGCCCGTCCGAGATTTGAGGTTGGGCCCTTGACAACAGGAATAGGGGCCTATAATTAGCCGATGGGTTATTTATCCATCGGGCTAACAAGGTTTTCAATTCGACCGGAGGCCTGCCGATGACACACGATGAGGTGATATCCCGTGACGAATGGCTGCGGGCGCGCAGGGCTTTGCTGCGGCTCGGACGCGCTAATAATCGTCTTGGAGACTGACACTTCCGGAGACCGCCCATGAACGCCAAAGCCGCGACCCCTGTCCCCGCCGATCAGCTCGCCCGCGAAAGTCCCATTCGCATCCCCAACGAGAGCATCGAGTACCGGGCGGCGCGACAGGCGCTGCTCGCCCAGGAGTTCGAGCTCCGTCGCCAGATCGAGCGGGTGGCGGCGATGCGCCGGGCGCTGCCACCTGGAGGTCCGGTTACCGGCGACTATCGTTTCGAGACCGAAGACGGCCCAAGTGACCTCGCCGGCCTGTTCGGCGATAAGCAGACGCTGGTGGTCTACAATTACATGTTTGGTCCCGAGAGGAAGCGGCCATGTCCAATGTGCACGAACCTGCTCGACGCCTGGGACGGTAACGCCGACGACATCACTCAAAGGGTGTCGCTTGTGGTCGTCGCGCGCTCGCCCCTGGAGCGGCTCGCAGCCGTGAAGCGCGAGCGGGGCTGGAAAAACCTCAGGCTGGCGAGCGCACGCACCGACGCCTTCACGCGAGACTATGCTGCGAGCCCAGACGGCGGATTGGATAGTGGAGGGCCAGCCGTCTTCACCCGCAGGGACGGCACGATCCGCCACTTCTGGTCGCAGGAGATGATCGCGAGCGACCCTGGCCAGGACCCGCGCGGCGCGCCCGATCCGGCCCCACTATGGACCGTGCTCGACATGACGCCCGAAGGGCGCGGCGTGGACTGGTATCCGTCGCTGGAGTACCCGGCCTAGCACGACTTTGGCTTTCAGCTGCTGATGCGCCTGCTCGCAGACAGGGCAGAGCGCGCCGCGCCGAGGCTGCGCCATTCGGACCGAAGCGAGATGAGCGCACCCGCGATGAGGCCGTCGGCGATCAGCGCCTCGGCGCGGGCCTCGCCGGCTGCCAGTGCCTTGGCGATGGTCGCTTGGCTCAAAGGCCCGACCGCGATGGTCACCGGGAGATCGAGGAGGTCGCTGTCGGGATCGAGCTCGCGGGCGGCTTTTCGGACGATGGCCGGGTCCTGCGCATCGACCGCGTTGGCGATGAGGGTTGCCGCGACATCGGCCGTGGGGGCGTCCTTGGCGAGCACCGTGACCGCGTCCGCGATGCCGAGCGAGAAGGAGCGCCCCTGACGGCCACTCGTCGCGACGCCGCGCACCGGATCGGAGGCCGCGATGCGGACGTAGGCCTCGGGCCGGGCGACCGAGAGCTCGCGCACCACGCCGATGTCGAGATGGGCGCCTTCCTGGAGATGGAGCGCGATGTCGCCGCCGTCATTGACATAGGCGCGCCGCAGCGGGGCGCGCGCCAGCATCGCGGCGAGCACCACCTCGGCCACGGCGCCAGCGACCGCAGCCATCGGCGTGACGAAGACGTCGCGGAACGGAAAGGCCGCCTCCGCCATGCGCCGCGCCACGGCGCCGCGCAGCGGCGGCAGCCTGTCGCCGAGCGGACATCGTAGACGCGGCAGCTCGGCCACGAGCTCGGCGAGCAATCCCTCGAGCCGCTCGGCCGCGGCCTCATAGACGCGCTCGACTGCGTCGGCATCGCCTTCAGCCAGAATGACGAGATCGATCGGCCCGTCGCTGAGATGCAGCCTGCCGCCGCTGAGGCGCTGCGCGTTCAGCATGGCGCGCGCCCGGCGGGGAGGTGAGGGCTGGATCGCGTGAGGATCAGCCTTGCGGCATGGCGAGGCCGAGCCGCGTCAGCACCGCCGCCGAGGACGCATAGGCCTCCTGAAAATCGGCGCTCCAATAGCGCAGATCCGAAAGATCGATCCGCTCGCCGGTGACCGCGCAGCGCACGAAGGCACCCGGCCGCAAGACGCGGAATTCCGCGTCGCCATAGTCGAGAACGGCCTCACCCGGCTGGGGAACGTGCCGATCCATCTTGTTCATGCAGGATCTCCGGCGAAGTCGGGCACAATCTGCCACAGATAGACGTAGCGCGGCCCGAATGGAAGGGCTTTGGTGCGGGCTGAACGGAACTCCTTCTCCCTGCGCTTATCCCTCCTCCGCGCAGCGGAGGAGGGTGGACGCTCGGCGAAGCCGAGCGGTCGAGTGGGGGACCTCTCCGGAGAGGGACCCCACCCGTCCCGAGCTCCGCTCGGGCCACCCTCCCCTGCTCCGCGTTGGGAGGGAAAGCGCGAACGCTCGCGGTCGAAGCGTCTGCGTCTCAACATCATTCAGAATAGGGAAGGCTCCTCATCGCCCGCATGTTTGCTGCGGCGGCGCGGCGCTCTCGTGTCGGCGGCAGGCCCACCATGCGCCACGGCTCCGACTTTTCCATCCGCGAATTCGAGGGTGAGGGCTTGCCCTGCGCCAATCTCGGCTGCGAGCCGCAGCGGCCGCCCCGATGCGTCATGCACCAGCGCATAGCCGCGCGCCAGCACGCGTCGATAGCTCACGCTGTCGAGGAGCTTGCCCACAGCTTCGAGGTGACGGCGGTGTGCCGCGATGAGCTCCTGCATGCGCCGCCTCTGGCGTGCCTCGAGGCTCGCGAGCTGCGCCAAGGCAAGGCGATTCTGGTCGCGATGGCGACGCAAGGCGGCGGCGAAGACGATGCCGAGCTGGCGGCCCGCCTGGGCAAGGAGGCGGCGCCTATCGGCAAGCAGGGCGGCCTTGCGCAGCGGCAGCTGGCGCGACGCCTCCTTGAGCCGCTGGCGAGCGGTGGCGAGGAGGGCTGCGGGCGAGCAGGCGGCCAAGCGCCGCGCCAGCTCAGCGAGCAGTGTGCGGCGGCGCTCGACATGGCGTTCGAGCGAGCGGCCGAGCGCCTGCGTTGCGGCGTCGAGGCGCTGGCGCGGCACGGCGATGAGCCGGTCGCGCGGCGGCAAGGCGCGCGCCGATTGGCGCAACTCGTTGCGTTTGCGGTCGAGATGGCGAAGCTCGCCGGCGGCGAGGCGCCCGGCGAGCGAGGCGAGGCCGGCGGCAAGCTCGGTGCGCACCGGCACCGCCATCTCGGCTGCGCCGGTCGGCGTCGGGGCGCGGCGATCCGCCACGTGATCGATCAGGGTCCAGTCGGTTTCGTGGCCGACCGCCGAAATGAGCGGGATGGCGCTCGCGGCTGCGGCGCGCACCACCATCTCCTCGTTGAAGCCCCAGAGATCCTCGAGCGAGCCGCCGCCGCGTGCCACGATCAGGAGGTCGGGACGCGCAATGCGCCCCTCCGCCGGCAAGGCGTTGAAGCCGGTGATCGCGGCCGCGACCTCCGCGGCGCTAGTCTCGCCCTGCACGCGCACCGGCCAGAGCAGCACGGGGCGCGGGAAGCGATCGGCGAGCCGGTGCAAGATGTCGCGGATCACGGCTCCGGTCGGCGAGGTGATGATGCCGATGCGGCGCGGCAGATAGGGGAGCAGCTTCTTCCTCGCCTCGTCGAAGAGGCCTTCGGCCGCAAGCTTGCGGCGCCGCTCCTCGAGCAGCGCCATCAGGGCGCCGACGCCTGCAGGCTCCAGGGCATCGATGACGATCTGGTATTTCGAGGAGCCAGGGAAAGTGGTGATGCGCCCGGTCGCGATCACCTCGAGGCCTTCCTGCGGGCGGAAGCTGAGCCGCGCATAGGTGGTCTTCCAGATCACCGCCTCGAGGCGGGCATTATGGTCCTTCAGCGAGAAATAGCTGTGGCCCGAGGAATGCGGGCCGCGATAGCCCGACACCTCGCCGCGCACCCGCACATGGCCGAAGGCGCCTTCGAGCGTGCGCTTCAAGGCGCCCGACAGCTCGGAGACTGACCATTCGATGAGGTTCGAGGCGACGGGCTCAGGCATGGTTCACGGGAGTGACGAAACGTGAAAAGTGAGAAGTGAAAGGTGACAAAGCGCAGCTGCCAGCTCCTGCAGAATTGCCGAAGGACACTGCTCGCTCCTCATCTCTTCTCACCTCTCACGTCTCACTTTCTCACCGCTCACCCCACCCCTCACGCCTCTTCCCCGGCAAGCCGCCGCTCGGCCCGCTCGCGCCCGATGAAGGGCAGGAGATGCGTCATGTCGGGCCCGTGCTCGAGCCCGGTGAGCGCCTGGCGCAGCGGCATGAACAGCGAGCGGCCCTTGCGGCCGCTGCGCTCCTTGAGGGCTGTGGTCCAGTCGCGCCAGCTCTCGGCGCCGAAGGGCTCGGGCGGCAGCGCGGCCCGCGCCTCGGCAAGAAATTCGCGATCGGCGTCGAGGATCATGGGCCTTGCAGGCTGCGAGACGAGGCGCCACCAGCCTTGCGCGTCGGCAAGGATCTCGCAGTTGCCGCGCACCGCGAGCCAGAAGGCCTCGCCGCCGCCGACGCCCATCCCGACGAGCCGGTCCGCGACCGCCGCACAGGGGGTCTGGTGCAGCAAGCGGCCGTTCAGCGCGCGCAATTCCTGCTCGTCGAATTTTGCGGAGGTGCGCGAGACCTTGTCGAGCGCGAAGAGGCTCGCGAGCTCCTCCATATCTGCGACCGGGCGCAGGGCCTCGGAGGTGCCGGTGAGCACGGCGAGCGCCGCGACCGCCATCGGCTCCATCCCGGCCTCGCGCAAGCCGCGCAAGGAGAGATGGCCTAGCCGCTTCGACAGGCCCTCTCCGCTCGCATTGGTCAGGAGATTGTGATGCGCGAAGACTGGCGGAAAGGCGCCGAGCGCCTCGAAGATCTCGATCTGCACCGCCGTGTTGGTGACATGGTCCTCGCCGCGGATCACCTCGGTGATGCCGAGCTCGACATCATCGACGACGCTGGTGAAGGTGTAGAGCGGGGCTGTGTCCTCACGGATCAGCACGGGGTCCGACAGCGAGCCCGTCTCGATATGGCAGGGGCCGCGCACCAGATCGTCCCAGGCGACGTTGCGCCCGGAGAGCTTGAAGCGCCAATAGGGGCGCCGCCCCGCTGCTTCGAGGCGGGCGCGCTCCTCATCCGAGAGGCGCAACCCCGCCCGATCATAGACCGGCGGCTGGCCGCGCTGGAGCTGGCGCTTGCGGCGCCGGTCGAGCTCGTCGGCCGTCTCGTAGCAGGCATAGAGCAGCCCCTTCTCGCGGAGATGCGCAGCGGCAGCTTCGTAGCGGTCGAGCCGGTCCGACTGCTTGACGATGCGGTGCGGGCTGATCCCGAGCCAGGCCAGATCCTCGATGATGGCGCGCTCGAATTCCTGGGTCGAGCGCTCGCGATCCGTATCGTCGATGCGCAACAGGTAATCGCCGCCGGATTTCAGCGCCACGAGCCAATTGAACAGGGCCGGACGGGCATTGCCGATATGCAGATAACCGGTCGGCGAAGGGGCGAAGCGCAATTTCAGGGTCGTCATTGCGCCCTTATGGCAGACCGGCGCTGCGAACGCCAAGGTTGGAGATGCTTTCGAGCGGCAGGCGGTGTGCGAATGCGCAGCGCACGCGTTATGCCCGCGCTTGGCGCGGGCACCCCAACATGCCCGCGCTTGGCGCGGGCACCCCAACACGACTTACCGACGTTAGTGCAGAATCGGCGGTGAAGACGTGGTTGGCCGCAACAAGTGCGGCCATGACGGGCGGAGGCGGCCTTAGCACACTCTCCGGCGCGCCTTCAGAAGTTCACATCGACATGGCCTTTGAAGGCATTGTCGGAGGAGCGGTTGCCGAATTGGCCGGCGTAAGAAAGGCCGACCGTGACAGCCGAGCTCACGGCGTAATCGAGATTGGTCTCGCTCCCGAAGGCGTTGCGGTCGACCGGGACGCCGGCGACCGTGAAGGAGCCGAAGGCGCCGGCGAAGCTCTGCGACACGGAGGGGCGCACATCGCCATAGGC
>Ga0306920_100006544_pt1 | contig 15229 bp, 9 predicted proteins | sample flu12Cox44000170_FD_204666 | JGI IMG/M metagenome (GOLD analysis project Ga0306920, IMG submission 204666) | Lab enrichment of tropical soil microbial communities from Luquillo Experimental Forest, Puerto Rico - flux4day.12C.oxic.44.000.170 (v2)... | ecosystem: Environmental > Terrestrial >... | reverse complement strand
GGTCGAAGGCGACCGAAGAGATCGCCAAGGAGATGATGAAGGAAATCTCGGCCACCAGGAAGAACCCCAAGGGCGCGGAAGCCGACATCAACTCGATCTACATGATGGCGCATTCCGGTGCGCGCGGTTCGCCGGCGCAGATGCGTCAGCTTGCCGGCATGCGCGGCCTGATGGCAAAGCCCTCCGGCGAGATCATCGAGACGCCGATCATTTCCAACTTCAAGGAAGGCCTTACGGTTCTCGAATACTTCAACTCGACCCACGGCGCCCGCAAGGGTCTCGCCGATACCGCGCTGAAGACCGCCAACTCCGGTTATCTGACCCGGCGGTTGGTCGACGTCGCGCAGGACTGCATCATCAATTCCGATGACTGCGGCACCAAGCTTGGCATCAAGATGCGCGCGATCGTCGATGCGGGCACGGTGGTGGCCTCGCTCGGCTCGCGTATCCTGGGTCGCGTTGCCTGCGATGACGTGCGCGATACCTCGAGCAACAAGGTGCTGATCAAGCGCGGCACGCTGATGGAGGAAAGCCACATCGAGGCCATCCAGCAGGCCGGCATCCAGGAAGTGAAGATTCGCTCGGCGTTGACCTGCGAGCTCGTCAACGGCATCTGCGGCAAATGTTACGGCCGCGATCTGGCCCGCGGCACGCCGGTCAACCACGGCGAAGCCGTCGGCGTGATCGCGGCGCAGTCGATCGGCGAGCCCGGCACGCAGCTGACCATGCGCACCTTCCACATTGGCGGTGCGGCCCAGATCAACGAGCAGTCGTTCATCGAGTCGAACTTCGAGGGCAAGGTCGTTATCAAGAACCGTTCGATCGCCAAGAACTCGGAGGGCCACCTGATTGCGATGGTCCGCAACATGGTGGTCGCGATCGTCGATGCCGACGGTACCGAGCGAGCGACCCATCGCATTCAATACGGCGCGCGCATGCACGTTGACGATGGCGACATGGTCAAGCGCGGCCAGCGCATTGCCGAGTGGGATCCCTATACCCGTCCGGTTCTCTCCGAAGCCGAGGGCACGATTGCCTTCGAGGACCTGGTCGAGGGGCAGTCGATCTCGGAGACGCTCGACGAATCCACCGGCATCGCCAAGCGCGTCGTCATCGATTGGCGGACGTCGCGGGGTGGGGCGGATTTGCGGCCGGCGATCGTCGTCAAGGGCAAGGACGGCAAGATCCTGAAGCTGTCGCGCGGTGGCGATGCGCGCTACATGCTGTCGGTCGATGCCATCCTGTCGGTCGACGTCGGCGCAAAGGTCAAGCCGGGCGACATCCTGGCGCGTATCTCGACCGAAAGCGCCAAGACGCGCGACATCACCGGCGGTTTGCCACGGGTGGCGGAACTGTTCGAGGCGCGCAAGCCGAAGGACGCGGCGATCATCGCGGAAATCTCCGGCACCATCCGCTTCGGCCGCGACTACAAGAACAAGCGCCGCATCTCGATCGAGCCGATGGACAAGAGCGAGGAGCCGCGCGAGTACCTGATCCCGAAAGGCAAGCACATCCACTTGCAGGACGGCGATATCGTCGAAAAGGGCGACTTCATCGTCGAGGGCAATCCGGCGCCGCACGACATCCTGGCGATCAAGGGCATCGAGGAACTCGCCGCCTATCTGGTCAACGAAATCCAGGAAGTCTACCGGCTGCAGGGCGTGCTCATCAACGACAAGCACATCGAGGTGATTGTCCGTCAGATGCTGCAGAAGGTCGAGATCACCGACCAGGGCGATACCGACATGATCGCGGGCGAGCAGGTCGACAAGATCGAGTTCGACCAGATCAACGACAAAGCCAGGGAGCAGGGCAAGAAGCCCGCCACAGGAACGCCGGTTCTGCTCGGCATCACCAAGGCGAGCCTGCAGACCCGCTCGTTCTTCTCGGCGGCCTCGTTCCAGGAGACGACCCGCGTGCTCACCGAAGCCGCCGTGAACGGCAAGGTCGATCCGCTGGAAGGCCTCAAGGAGAACGTCATTGTCGGCCGGCTGATTCCGGCGGGCACCGGCGCCTCCATGGCCAGGATCCGCGAAGTCGCCGTGAAGCGCGACAAGCTCATTCTCGACGAGCGCGAGAAACAGGCCGCGATCGTGCCGGCCGCGCCCGAAGTCGAGCCGTTGGCGCTGCCGCCGGCGGAGTAGGGGCGCTAGTGTCCCGGTTCTGACATTCGTATCATGTCGTGGCGGGTTCGTTTACGAATGTCAGAACCAAAGGGACACTAGCAAATATCGGATTCTAGTGTGGTTTTGGATTTGACATTCGCCTTGAGAACTCGCCGCCCCGCTGACGCGAATGTCAAATCCACCACACTAGAGATAACCGAACCAAAAAAGGCCGGCAATCGCCGGCCTTTTTTTCGAGTCCGAGGCGGCTTGCGGTTTCCGTCGCGTTGCCTTGCGCGAAACCGTTTGCTCACGCAACTGTGTCCACCCCGCCGTAACAAACAGGACCCTGTTTCGTATCCCCGATGTCACTCGCGGCGCCAGCCTTGTCGCCGGCCTTCATCCCCTTTGCGTCCTGAATGTCTCATCCGCGTTGGAGAGATTATGCGGCTTGCACTGTTCGGTTGAGCAATTTAGACTGTAAAATCTGGGGATGATGACCGTCTTTCGCATGAATATCGAGGCTGATCCGGCGAGCTGGACCTACTGGCCGGAACATGAGGACTTGTCGGTTGAGCTGTCGAAGCTTTTGGCGGCAGCTCAGGACGGTGGCTCGACTGTTGCCGAATGTCTGCTCGGCGCGGGCAGGATCAGGATCGGAGACGACAACTCCTGGTACCGTGAATGGAAGGCAATTGCCGATAGCAACAAGGAGCGCGGCGATGCCGCGTTCGGCGGCGGAAACTACGTCACCGCGCGAAGCAACTGGCTTCGTGCCATCAACTATTACCAGGCCTCCGTTATTCCCTTGTCTGGCGGCGATGCCGCCTGGGCCGCGCTCCCCAACATGCGCGAATGCGCGGCGAAGTATCTTCGCTGTCGCAAGCCCGCCGGCGAAATCGTCACGATCCCATGGCTGCGAGACCATCCGCTGCAGGGCTACTTCCTTCCCGCGGGGTTCGGATCGGGACGCGCGCCGACCGTCATCTGCCTGGGCGAACCGGGATGCACGAAGGAGACGCTCTTTGGCCTGGAGCGTCATGCGCGCGATCGGGGATTGTCCCTGCTTCTGGTCGATCTGTTGGGGACGAGAACCGGCAACGGTCTGGAGAGAGTGATCGGCCAGGCGAATCCGGAATCGGCGATCTCATGCGTTATGGACTATGTGTCGGAAAGAGATGACGTCGACGAACGTCGCGTTGCAGTTCTGGCGCACGAGTGCGCCTCGTCCTTCGTGGCGCGCGGCGTTGCCAACGACCCGCGTTTTGCGGCCGCAGTCTGTGACGGCGGCATTTGGGATTTGCATGAACGCGCATTTTTGGCGAGCCGCCTGGTTGCGGAGAATGCCGACGTCGTTCCGCATGTGGAGGCGAGCCGGGTCGCGCGAAACATCCGCATTCCCCTGCTGATTACACTCGGCGAGCGGGGGTGGCTCGAGGCTGCTCGTGTGACGGAGATCGCCGACCAGCTGAAGATGCGCCATCCAGACGTCACTTTGCGGATTTTCCGCAGTTCGGAGACCGCGTCCCAGCAGGGGCACGCGGACAATTCGACGCTGGCCTGCGAGTTTATCTTTGACTGGATCGCAAATCGGCTTGGAGCCGAGCTGCCTCAATCAAAACCGAGGCTCCATAGCGTAACGAGTCTTGATTCAATCTGAGGGAAGTGAACCGCGTCACCTCGCCGGGCGTGGCGCTTGCATGCCTTTGCCCACGATTGCGCTTTGGCCATCATAAAGACCGTCATGGCCGGGCTTGTCCCGGCCATCCACGTTTTGAGACTTCATAGGGAAAGAACGTGGATGCCCGGCGCGAGGCCGGGCATGACGGCGGACCAAGGGCAGGGTTCTAGAAATCGAGCGCGATTTTCAAACGGGCTTTTTCCAGGCGGTTCTTGAGTGCGGTAAGCTTGCCCGCGAATTCCATCAGCTCGCGATCGTCGAATTCCTCGAAGATAAATTCGTTGAGGGATTTCTGCTGTTCGGCAAGTCCTGCAAGGTGCCTGTGGGTCTTGTCCGTCAGCGACATCTGGACGACCCTGGCATCGCTCGCCGAGGTCTTGCGGCGCAGGAAACCGCCTTGCTCCAGAAGTTTGGATTGCGTCGTGACGAATGAAGGGTCGACGTGCAGCATTTTTGACACCACGTTGACCGGGACGCCATCGTCCTTGTCCAGATCGGCCAGAGCCATCAGAATCATCCACTGTGGCCCGCTGATGCCAAGCGCGCGCGCCCAGAATTGGCGAAGTTCCTCCAGGTGGACGTTGATGGAGGCGATCTCCCAGATGAATCGCCTGACGAGGTCCTGATTCCTGGCAGGGCCCGCGCCCGCGCCCTTCGCGGAGCCTGATCGCTCCCTGCCAATTACTGTTCGTTTAATGGATGCCATTGTCTTGGCCTTTATAAAGTAATGAAATTAGGCAACGATCTCTTTGATATAGCACAGTTTATCGACTCATATGTCTAAATAAGGGCGGCAAACCCAGTGTTGCCGCCCGGACACACCGGGTAGACAAACTGAATAGCTGACTAAATCAGCTATTTCATTCAGCTAAGTTGTGCATGCATATTCGCTGGCGACGGTGGGGGGTTCTCAATCGTCCCGTTGCAGGTGGTTCGCTCAAGTCCCTCGCGTTCTCGCGGGAGTGTCCGAAGGCGCGAAGCGGCCGAGCGGTTTAGGGGCGGAGGAGCGGGCCTGCTGGGGATTGACAGGCCCGCCACCTCCCAAAGCAGAGCAACTTGGAGGTTAAACATGAAGACGATGAAGAGCCTTGTCCTCGGCTCAGCGGCGGCTCTCGTCGCCATGAGTGGGGCACAGGCGGCTGATCTTCCCGTGAAGGCCAAGGCGGTCGAATACGTGAAGGTCTGCTCTCTCTACGGTGCGGGATTCTACTACATCCCGGGCACCGACACCTGCATCAAGTTCGGCGGCTATCTGCGCGTCGACCTTCTCGTCAACTCGAACTCGGATAACACCGGCAACGTGTCTCCACAAGGCGGGTCGAAAAATCGCCTCACCAATGGGTACACTTGGCGCTCGCGTGAAGATTTTAACACCGACACCCGCACTCAGACCGAGTACGGCGTGCTCCGCACCTATGCGGACTTCACCTTCAGCTGGACATCGGACAGCTATAACGCCAACGCGAACGGAACGACCGTTTACGCTCCGCTTAACATCACCTCCGGAACCAACCCTAACTTCATCGCGTCCCTGCCCAACAACGCGGGCACGGGCAACGGTTCTGCCGGCACGCTCGGTGTCTATTTCGCCTTCATCCAGTTCGCCGGCTTCACGATCGGCAAGGCCATCTCGCAGTTCAGCATGCCCTGGGTGAACTACCCGGCGAACAACTTCGACGGTCTCGTCGGCGGTGGCGGCACCGTCACCGGTGTCAACCAGTTCACCTACACCTGGGACTTCGGCGGCGGCAATACGTTCGCTCTGTCGGCGCAGGATCAGGCCGCCTATCTTGTGGCGGGCAACAACAACCTCGGCGGCCTCGGCGGCGGTGTTATTCCCGGGGGAGCGGCCATCGCTGGCTATGGTGCCGGTGACACGGCTGGATTTATTTCACCTGACTTCGTCGCCATGTTCCGCTCGGATCAAGCAGCGTACGCGTTCCAGGTGTCGGCCGCATTGCACGACAATCATGCGGCGTATTACGGCCCCTCCTTCCTCGCTCCCGGATTCACAGGGACCGAACTCAACGGCCATCCCAACGACTTGTGGGGCTTTGCGGTGGCGGGAGGTTTCACGCTCAAGAATCTCCCGACCGGGGCAGGTGACACCTTCAACGCCCAGGCCGTCTATACCCACGGCGCCACCCGCTATAACATCCAGGACCTCGCCGCCGCGTACGGCGCGCCGCTCATCTTCGGTAGCACAGGCAACCCGCTTGCCTACCAGAGCTTCGCTTTCAATGCTGCGCCTGACACGGTGTTCGTGAACGGAGGTCAACAACACGCCATCACGACCTATGGTGGCCAGGCTGGTTCAACCACAACTGGAACCCCTTCTGGAACACCGGCCTCTACGGTGCTGCGGCTGCGGTCCGCTACGACGACGCCTCCAAGCTCGCAATCTGCGGTACTGCTGGTAACGGTGCGGCCAGCGGCGGCTCATTCCTGACTGTCGTCAATGCCACGGATACCGGCCCTGGCGTTTGCAACCCCAACTACGAAATCTACCAGGCTGGTATCATCACCCGGTGGACGCCGGTGAAGGGCCTGACCTTCTCCACGGATGTCACCTGGAGCCATATCGAGCAACACAACCAGGGCCTGGCCGGCTTCTCTGCTACCGCGTTGGCCAAGCCCAGTGCATTGTATGAGTTCAAGAGCCAGAACAACGCGCTGGCCCTGATCCGCGCTCAGCGTAACTTCTGATATCGATCGTCTAACCGCGATCTGACAGCGCCCCCGGCGAGGAACCGCCGGGGGCTTTTCTGTAGGGAACGATGGCGATCCAGGTTGAAGCCCACCGCGCTTCCAGCGCAACACCTCTTCGAAAGAAAGACGCGAGTGCAGTTTATTTGATTTACTCAGCTAATTGACTCACGTATTATGTTGGATGGTAGCCGGCAAATCGTTTGGCGGCCTGTCTCAAAGAAGACGATCTACCTACTCTATGATAAACCTCCGAAACCACCGGCAATGCCCTGCCGGTGGTTTTTGATTCTTGTGGCCTTGGTTCGAGGTCGCGTCACGGTCGTTTAAGACAGCCGGGCCGGATGATCCGTCCCGGACCTCCGGCCGATGTAGCGGCGCCACACACGCGAAAAATCGTCCGTGAAACTACGGTGCCGCCGCCCATTATCGGCCTTTTCGGCTGGTTTCCTTGCCTGTTGCAGTGCAGGAACCGTCTTTTGTTCATCTTTCCTTCAGAGTGAAAAGCGCTTTTCTTAAGCTCACTTAGACCGGAGGTTCCGAGTAGGGGCGGCCGGAAACCACGGACCTGTCATGCTTGATCTTGCAATCGTTGGCGGTGGCCCCGGCGGGCTGATGAGTGCTTGGTACCTGAAGAGGAAGCTGGGCAATCTCTGTCGTGTCACGATCTTCGAAGCGTCCGACCGGCTCGGCGGCAAGGTTCTGACCGGCCGATTCAATTCCACTCCCGCAATCTATGAAGCCGGCGTTGCCGAACTCTATGACTACTCGATGACAGGCCCCGACCCCCTGCGCGAGATGGTCCAGCATTTCGGCTTGCAGACGATTCCGATGGACGCCATGCAAGTCCAGTTGGACGGCGAACTGCTGAACGACGTTACCGGCATGCGCCGCAAATTCGGGGCGAAAACCTCCGAAGCCATCGAGGCGTTTCGCAAGCGTTGCACCGAGATGGTCTCACCCATTGAATATTATGAGGGCGTCGGCGCGCACGACAACGAGCATCCATGGGCCGACCTGACGGCCGAGGAAGTGCTCGATCGCGAGGTGGATGACGCCACCGCAAAGCGCTTCTTCAGGGTGATGGCGCGATCCGACATCGCGACCGAAAACCACAATACCAACGGACTGAACGCACTGAAAAACTATGTGATGGATATCGACGGCTATATCGGGCTATATTCGATCCAGAACGGCAACGAGCAGCTGATCGAATGCCTGCATTCCGACGTCGATGCCGAGATCCATCTCAATCATCGCGTCCTCAAGGTCGGCAAGACGGCAGCTGGCCGATACCGGCTCAACATGATGAACGGCAAGGGTCCGGAAACGCGGGATTTCGATCTCGTGCTGATGTGCCTGCCGCATTCCTGGCTCGCGACCATGGGCTGGGACAGCGAAGAGCTGCGCAAGTCGATGGTCAAGCATATCGCCTATTTCGATCGACCGGCGCACTACCTGCGCATTTCGATCCTGTTCGAAGAGCCGTTCTGGGGCGAAAAGATTCCGGGCTCGTGGTTCATGTCGGAAGCGTTCGGCGGTTGCTGCGTCTACAACGAAGGCTCCCGTCATGACGTCGGCAAGCACGGCGTGCTCAACTTCCTGATTGCGGGCTCCGACGCGTTGGCCTACGCCAATCTTGACGATCAGGAATTGATTGCCGCAGCCTTGAAGTCGTTGCCATCCTCGCTCGGCGATGCCCGCGCCCAATTCATGGAAGGCAAGGTTCATCGCTGGCTCTCGTCCGTGAATGCGCTGCCCGGCGGGTTGCCGGTGCGCGACGTCATGACCAACCACCGACCCGAACCGAAGCGGCATCCGGGACTGGTCGTGGTCGGCGACTATCTGTTCGATTCGACGCTCAACGGCCTGCTCGACTCCTCTGACGCGGCGACCGATATCATCCTGACCGAGACCATGCGTTTGCGACATGCGCGGCGCGGCAAGCCGTCGTCGGACAAGATCGACCGAGGCTATTTCGAAAACTACCGCGGCCTTGGTCCCTATCACGAAGTCTGGAATCAATTCACCGATCCGGACTACCTGATGAAGCTGATCAGCATCGTCTGGGGCAAGTCGAAGGGCTACAAGCTGCTCGTGGCGGGCTCGGCTTCCGCCGAACTGGTGGGCGCATTGCGCGAGCGCGGGGTGGATGCTTTCGGCATCGAAAACAACCGCTTCGTCCACGCCAGGACGCCGAACGCGCTGAAGAAGTTCAACCAGCTCGGCTCGATCGTCGACATGCCGTTCAGGGACGGCGAATTCGATTTCGTGTTCGAGACCAGCCTCTGCCATGTTGGCGGAAAACAGGCGGCGCGAGCCATTCGCGAGTTGAACCGCATCGTCGCGAGCGGCCTCGTGTTCGGGTCGGTCACCTCGGACATGCCGCCGGCGCTGATAGATCGATACGACCTGCTGCGCGGCGTGAAAAAGCTCGGCACCTGGTGGGAATGGTCGGAACTCTTTTTCGGCAACGGTTTCGACCTGTCGATGCACCGCAACGACTACACTGACGCGCTGTGGGCCGCAACGCTGGCGGCCAACAAGGGGCCGGGCCAGTGGTATGGGGACGCCGATAGCCTGCGTTACTCCTTTTTCGACAAGGTCGCCGACGACGATTAGCGAATGATCCGAAAACAGCGATAGGACTCGAAGCCGCCGCGCCTTGCGTTTTGACGGTCTGCCCAAATATTTCTTGCGGTTCCCTCTGGAGTGGTGGTTCGGAAGTTCTCTTCATTTTGCCGCGAGTCCGTCAAGAGAACTTCCGAACCAAAACCACACTTGAATCATATGGATTTCTAGTGTCCTTTCGAATCCGAAGTTCGCAAAAGAGCCCCCGCAAGATGTTACGAACTTCGGATTCGGGACACTCGTGGAGCGGATTTGACGTTCGCTACCCTCCTGCGGCGATTGCCTTATGCGAACGTCAAATCCAAAGCTCCACTAGCATCAATAATTTGCTAGTGGTCATGTGATTCTAACATTCGCAAAGTGGCTCCCCAGGCGGGATGCGAATGTTAGAATCTGACCACTAGGCTCTAACATTCGCATCGAAGCCGGCTATAACGGGACGCGAATATTGGAGCCGCGACGCCGGAATTTCCGGCCTCGCCGGCCTACAGCATTGGTTGAGTGAATGGCGCCCAAGCCTCTTCCATCGGACGAGAAAACGCCTGTAGCGGCGGACGATCAGGCCAGGCTGGAAACGGCAAAGGAACCTGCGCCTTCGGCCGCGGTGCGTGTCGTCGCCGAGAAGGCCAGCAGGCCGCCGCCGCCCGGGGATGAAGACGACACGGGCGATGACGAACTCGAGCATGAGCTTGATGACGAGGAGGACGACGAGGATCTTGTCGTCTTTACCGCGCGCGAAGCTGCTGGCGCGCTGGCGACGATGTACGGCTTCGTCAGGCCGTATTTGGCCGGCTACAAGAAGATCCTGGCCTTCGTCGGCTTCGGCGTCGTGGTCGAGACGCTGTTCAACGTCATCATGCCGCTCAGCCTGAAGTTCCTGATCGACGACGCGCTCGGCGAGGAGGATTTCCAGGCGCTGTTCAGGATTCTCTCGGTACTGGCTGTCGCGGGAATTGTCACCTCAATCGTCGCGATCTGGTACGAGCGCTGGGACGCACGGCTCGCGGCCTCGATCATTTCGGATGTTCGCACGCGCCTGTTCGAGCACGTCCAGCAACTGCCGGCAGGTTATTTCGCGCGAACCAAACGCGGAGAGATCCTGTCGCGCTTTTCGATCGACCTTTCGGCGTTCGAGGGATCGGTCAAGAGCTTTGCCAGCAGCGCGGCATTGCCGTTCCTCGAACTGATCGCCGGCATCATCCTGATGCTGTTCCTGAACTGGCAGCTCGCGGCCGTGGCACTTCTGGTGTTTCCGATCACGCTGATCGGGCCGCGGGTCCTGACGCCTAAAGCGGTGATTGCCAACTACGAGCAGAAGCTGAATGAATCCGCGATACTCGGCATGGTGCAGGAGAACATCGCGGCGCAGGCCGTGATCAAGGCCTTCAGCCTGCAGCGCCGCGCCTTCGGCTGGTTCAGGCTGCGCAACGACGACACCCGCTCCAAGATTGCCTCCGCCACGTTCCTGTCGACCATGGTGGAACGAACGGTCACGATTGCGGTATTGCTGTTGCATCTCGTGGTGCTGGCGATCGGTGCGTATCTTGCGACCAAGGGCCAGATCACGATCGGTACCTTCGTGACTTTCGAGAGCGCGTTCTGGGAAGTTTCCTACAATATCGCGCATGTCATGCAATTCATCCCGCTGTCGATCCAGTCGGCGGCAGCGGTTCGCCACATTCAGGAATTGCTCGACGAACCGACGCGCGGCGGCGATCGGCCGGGAGCACCCGACATGCCGCGCATCACCAACGACATCACCTTCGAGCACGTCACCTTCCGCTATCAGGGTGCGCTCAAGCCGGTGCTCGATAATCTCAGCCTCAAGCTCAAGGTCGGAAAGAGTATCGCCATCGTCGGCCCGAGCGGTTCCGGCAAGAGCACGTTGCTCAACATGATCCTGGGCCTCTACGAACCGGAAGAGGGCCGTGTCGCCATCGACGGCGTCGACATTCGCAAGGTCACGCGCCAATCATTGCGCAGGAGCATGGCGGTCGTGTTCCAGGAGAACATGCTGTTCAACATGTCGATCCGCGAGAACATTCGCCTCGGTAAGGAAGGCGCCAGCGATGCCGAGGTGGTAGCGGCGGCGCGCCGGGCCGAGATCCATCGTTACATCATGAGCCTGCCGCAGAAATACGACACGGCTGTGGGTGAGCGCGGCGACACGCTGTCCGGCGGCCAGCGTCAGCGCATCGCGATCGCGCGCGCGATCATCCGCAATCCTTCGGTGCTGTTGCTGGACGAGGCGACCTCGGCGCTCGACCAGACCACCGAAGCCGCGATCAATCGCACGCTGCTCAAGATCGCGAAGGGTCGCACCATGATATGGTCGACCCATCGATTGACGTCAGTGGTCGACATGGACGAGATTGTCGTCGTCTCCGCCGGCAGGGTAATCGAGCGCGGCTCGCATGCGGAACTGCTCGCCGGCAACGGCGCCTATCGCAAGCTCTGGGACGACCAGAATCGCAAGCCGCACGCGGCCGATAGGGCGAAAGACGACGTAGACGACAACGATGAGGACGAGGACTGACGGCATGGGGCATTTGCGCGAAGAGCATGCGCAAACTAGACTCAAAGCCGCGCCGGAGACTAGAGAAGGCAACGCGCTCGAGGTCCTGCGCGTCTTTCTCAAGCTCGGCCTCTCCAGCTTCGGCGGTCCGATCGCGCATATTGGATATTTTCGCGAAGAGTTCGTCACGCGCCGGCGTTGGCTCGACGAGCAGGCCTATGCCGATCTGGTCGCACTTTGCCAGTTTCTGCCGGGCCCGGCGAGCAGCCAGGTCGGTTTTTCCATCGGCCTCATGCGCGCCGGCTATCTGGGCGGTCTGGCGGCGTGGACCGGCTTCACGCTGCCGTCGGCGATCATGTTGTTGCTCTTTGCCTACGGTGTCGGTTCGCTTTCAGGTGCGCTCGGCACGGGATTGCTTCACGGGCTGAAGCTCGTTGCGGTCGCAATCGTTGCGCAGGCGGTATGGGGAATGGCGCGCACGCTATGCCCCGATCGAGAGCGGGCATCGATCGCAGCCGTCGCGGCGCTGATCATTCTCTTTAGTTCGTCATCGCTGGCGCAGATCATAGCCATCCTCCTTGGCGCGGTGGCCGGTCTCGTGCTGTGTCGAGATGCGCCGCCGCCTCCCGGTGGGCATGTTGCGATGGGCCTGTCGCGAGGGGCGGGAATTGGCGCGCTGTCCGCCTTTTTCATCCTGCTGGGCTGTTTCCTATTGCTGCCTGGGCGGGTGGCCGTGCCGGGCTTCGATCAGTTTGCTGCGTTCTATCGCTCAGGCGCGCTCGTGTTCGGCGGCGGCCATGTGGTGCTGCCCTTGTTGCGGGAGGCCTTTGTCTCGCCGGGCTGGGTCAGCGACGACGCCTTTCTGGCCGGATATGGCGCAGCCCAGGCGGTTCCGGGACCGCTCTTTACTTTCGCAGCCTATCTCGGCGCGGTGATCGGCCCCGAGCCGCATGGACTTGCGGGTGCGGTGCTTGGACTCATCGGCATCTTTCTGCCGGGTATCCTTATCCTGTTGGGGATGTTGCCGTTTTGGGACGCGTTTCGCACCCGCCCGGGCGCGCAAGCGGCGATGCGCGGGGTGAACGCGGCGGTCGTGGGCCTGCTCGGCGCCGCTCTTTATAATCCGCTATGGACCACCACGGTGAAGACGCCGGGGGATTTCGGCGTCGCGCTGGTGGGCTTTGTGCTGCTGGTGGCCTGGCGCGCCGCGCCGCTCGTGGCGGTCGTGGTTTGCGCCTGCGGCGGGATCGTGTTGGCACTGGCATCCGGATAAAATTACCGTTTCATCGGCTCGACCGCTTCGGATGAGGGCTGGTTCCGTGGTGGCCCAGAGGCCGATTCCGCAGGCCGCAGAAGCCCTTCCGCGGTCGTGTTGCAGCTTCGTTTCGGCTTGACTCGCCTGTCGGGCGTATATAAAAGGCGCGCACTTAACGACAGGCGGTGAGCAACGCCAACGTCGGAACGGAACACCCTGATCGCCTTCTTGTTTCGAAGTCGGGACGGGCACCAACCTCGACGAATGCCGCTCAAACGCTGTCGATCATAAGCTAGGCAATGCCAAGACGATTTTAGTTCTCCAGAGCGCGTCCTCTTGAGATCGAACTCGGATGCATGACCTCGGTGGCGGACCGAACGGCTGAAGTCGATCGGTGGTAGCCGCGGTCCTCTGTGGCGTCGAAGCGCTTCCCGCTCAGCGATGAGGGGTTGGCGCGATTTCGCTTTGCGCGTTTGGTTTGTGCAGGGCTTGGGCGGGTGAAATACCCCGAATGAATTTTGCGGGTGCCGGGATTAGGCTTCCGCGGCAACGAAAGGGTGAAGGCGAAGATGCCGACGATCAACCAGCTGATCGCCAGTCCGCGCGAGGTACAGAAGTCGCGCAAGAAGGTGCCGGCGTTGCAGCAGTCGCCGCAGAAGCGCGGCGTGTGCACGCGCGTCTATACGACGACGCCGAAGAAGCCGAACTCGGCGCTTCGGAAAGTTGCCAAGGTGCGCCTGACCAATGGCTTCGAGGTGATCGGTTACATCCCGGGCGAGGGTCATAACCTCCAGGAGCATTCGGTGGTGATGATCCGCGGTGGCCGCGTCAAGGACCTGCCCGGCGTGCGCTATCACATCCTCCGCGGCGTGCTGGACACCCAGGGCGTCAAGAACCGCAAGCAGCGCCGCTCGAAGTACGGCGCCAAGCGTCCCAAGTGACCGGAGCGTAGGAAGATGTCGCGTCGCCATTCTGCGGAAAAGCGTGAAGTGCTCCCGGACCCGAAGTTCGGGAACGTGGTCATTACGAAGTTCATGAACTCGGTGATGTATGCGGGCAAGAAGTCGGTTGCCGAGGGCATCGTCTATGGCGCGCTCGGCATGATCGAGACCAAGACCAAGCAGAATCCTTTGGGTGTGTTCGAGCAAGCGCTCGAGAACGTGATGCCGACGATCGAGGTCCGCTCCCGCCGCGTCGGCGGTGCCACCTATCAGGTACCTGTCGAGGTGCGAGCGGTGCGCCGGCAGGCCTTGGGCATCCGCTGGATCATCGCGGCGGCGCGCGAGCGCAATGAAAAGACGATGACGGAGCGGCTCTCGGCGGAGCTGCTCGATGCGTCCAACAACAGGGGGAATGCCGTCAAGAAGCGTGAGGACGTGCACAAGATGGCGGAAGCCAACCGCGCCTTCTCGCATTATCGCTGGTAACGGCGAAACGAACGGAACTAAAGGACAACCCCATGCCCCGCCAACATGCCATCGAGGACTACCGTAACTTCGGTATCATGGCGCATATCGACGCCGGCAAGACCACGACGACCGAGCGTATCCTCTATTACACCGGCAAAAGCCACAAGATCGGCGAAGTGCACGAAGGTGCCGCGACGATGGACTGGATGGAGCAGGAGCAGGAGCGCGGCATCACCATCACCTCGGCTGCGACCACCGCGTTCTGGAACGGCAAGCGGCTGAACATCATCGACACCCCCGGCCACGTCGACTTCACCATCGAGGTCGAACGTTCGCTGCGCGTGCTCGACGGCGCAGTGTGCGTGCTTGATTCCAACCAGGGCGTGGAGCCGCAGACCGAGACCGTCTGGCGCCAGGGCGACAAGTACAGAGTTCCGCGCATCGTCTTCGCCAACAAGATGGACAAGACCGGCGCCGATTTCTTCAAATGTCTGTCCGACATCGTCGACCGTCTCGGTGCCCGGCCGATCGCCATCCAGCTTCCGATCGGCGCCGAGAGCAGCTTCAAGGGCGTCATCGATCTCGTGAAGATGAAGGGGATCATCTGGAACGACGAATCGCTTGGCGCAAAATTCGATTACGTGGATGTTCCTGCCGACTTGCTCGAGCAGGCCAAGGAATACCGCGAGAAGATGGTGGAGGCCGCGGTCGAACTCGACGACGATGCGATGGCCGCCTATCTCGACGGCAATGAGCCGGACGAGGCGACGTTGAAGCGGCTGATCCGCAAGGCGGTGCTGACGGGGGCCTTTTATCCGGTGCTGTGCGGCTCGGCCTTCAAGAACAAGGGCGTGCAGCCGCTGTTGGACGCCGTGGTCGATTATCTGCCGTCGCCGCTCGACGTGCCGCCGATCAAGGGCACGGACG
>Ga0306920_100006543_pt1 | contig 15230 bp, 12 predicted proteins | sample flu12Cox44000170_FD_204666 | JGI IMG/M metagenome (GOLD analysis project Ga0306920, IMG submission 204666) | Lab enrichment of tropical soil microbial communities from Luquillo Experimental Forest, Puerto Rico - flux4day.12C.oxic.44.000.170 (v2)... | ecosystem: Environmental > Terrestrial >... | reverse complement strand
CCCGGACGTCGCAAGATCAAGAAATGCGAGCATTTCTTGATTGTTAGAGCCGACGTCCCGCAAGATGCGCAAGGATGCATACCCGACATGCGCTATTTGGCAGCGTTTACGCCGATCAACGCCGCCGCGCCGTCCTGTTGGCCAGTGCCGCCGCTCACGCCAATAGCTCCGATGATCTTGCCGCCGACAACGATGGGTAGCCCCCCTTCGGAGGCAACCGGCTTCTCCGGATAGCTCAGAAACGAGGTGTTGCCCGCTGCAAACTGATCCGCGAATGCCTTGCTTGGCCGTCTGAACTGGACGCTCGTGCGCGCCTTGCCCTGAGCGAGATCGGCTGCGGCAAGCTGGGCGCCATCCATCCGCTCGAAATAGAGGAGCTCGCCAGCGGGACCGACGATTGCAATTGCAATCCGCCAGCCATTTTTCTTTGCTTCGCCGATGGCGGCCGCTGCAACCGCCCTGGCCTGCTCATTGCTGATGGCTAGCCCATAATCCGGATTCGGCGGGACGCCCTGTTGCGCAACTGCCCTGCCGGCTGGCAGCACGGCCCCGCTCAAGCCGAGCACGAATAAGCCGAGCACGATCATCCCGGGCGCGATCGAGAAGCCAACTCGCATGCTCCTGTCCTCCAAGGGGTTGGCCACGGCGTCATGATGTTGTCGAAAAGTCGTCGTCTGTGAGTACGCGCCCGGGCAAATTGCACGCCCGCGGCCCGCTTTTCGCGCGTGCCGTTGCGAGAATAGGCGAGTTGGCGCGGCGGGGGCAAGGAGCACCGCCCCCACATCTCAGAAAGAGTGACGGCAAATACGGGAGGCATGAGAGAGGATTATGGCACGCATGCGAGGCGTTTACGCTCTGATCATGTTGGCCCTCGTGGCGGCTCCGACTGCGGCATTGGCGCAGCCCAATTGCCGCAATACGGGCAGCTTTGAACTCTGGCTTGCGGACTTCAAGAAGGAGGCGCTGGCGAAAGGCATTTCGCCCGCGGCGATGGCCGCGGCCTCCCCGTATCTCGTTCTTGATCAGCGCATCATCAATATCGATCGCGGACAGCGTTTCTTTGCGCAGAATTTCATTGAGATTTCCGACAAGATGCTCGCCGGCGGCCGCCTGAAGGGCGGCGCGGAGCAGATGAAGAAACATCAGGCTTTGTTTGCGCGCGAAGAGAAAGATTTCGGTGTTCCGGCCTCGGTTATCACTGCCTTCTGGGGATTGGAGAGCGATTTCGGCGCGGGCCAGGGCAAAGACCAGGCGATCAAATCGCTTGCAACGCTTGCCTATGATTGCCGGCGCTCGGACATGTTCCGCGGACATCTGTTCGATGCGCTGCGCCTGATCGAACGCGGCGACTTGCGCGCGGACGAGATGATCGGCTCATGGGCGGGTGAGCTTGGGCAGACCCAGATGATGCCATCGGAATACATGGCCCATGCGGTCGACTACGACGGCGACGGGCGGCGCAATCTGATCAGGAGCGTGCCCGACGTGATCGGCTCGACCGGCAAATATCTCGTCCATCTCGGCTGGAAGCGCGGTGAACCCTGGCTCCACGAAGTGCGAGTGCCATCCAATCTGCCGTGGAAGGAGGCCGACCTTTCGGTCCAGCATCCGCGCTCCCAATGGGTGAGCTGGGGCGTCGTGCGTGCCGACGGCAAGGCGCTGCCGGCTGACAACCTGCCGGCTTCCGTTGTGCTGCCGGTCGGACGTTTCGGGCCCGCCTTCCTCGCCTATGACAATTTCCAGGCCTATCTGAAATGGAATCAGTCGCTCAATTATTCTCTGACTGCGGCCTATTACGCGACGCGGCTCGACGGCGCCCCGCCGATGCATAAGGGCGACGGCAACATTCCCAAGATCAGCTTTGAGGAAACGCGCGAGCTGCAGCAGATCCTTGAGCGGCGCGGCTACGACGTCGGCCGCGTCGACGGCGTGCTCGGCCTCAAGAGCCGCGTCGCCGTGCGCGACATGCAGATCAAGTTCGGCCAGCCTGCCGACGGCTGGCCGACCGCCGAGCTGCTGGCGCGCCTGCGCACGACACGCTGATTACCCGGGCGAGAGCGCAATCACCACAGCTCGCGGCTTGCGAGTCGCGCTCCTTGCGCGAGCGACTTGAACTTTGCCCATACAATGCTCGGATGCACCTCCTTTGAGCCGGCGAAGGTCGCAAAGCCGCAATCGGCGCCTGCGATCACATTCTCCCGCCCCACCACCTTGGCAAAGCGGATGATGCGCTCGGCGACGAGCTCGGGATGCTCGACCAGCACCGTTGAATGACTGATTACTCCGGGGATGAGCGCCTTGCCTTCGGGCAGCTTGGCCGCCTGCCAGACCTTCCACTCGTGCTCGTGCCGCGGGTTTGCCGCTTCGAATGAATACGCGCCGGCGCGGATTTTCAGCACCAGATCGACAATATCCTTGAGCTCGAGATCGTGGATGCGCGGGCCCATGTTGATGCCATAGCAGGTGTGGTGCCGAATCTTTTCCGGCGGAATGTTGCGCAGCGCATGATTGAGCGCCTCGATCCGCCGCTCGGCCCATTTGCGCCACTCCTGCAGTGTCAGCTCGGGTTGCTTGGTCCAGGAGGTGACCAGCTGGGGATCGTCGATCTGGACCAGAAATCCCGCCTTTACAATGCCCTCGTATTCCTCGCGCAGCGCATCTGCGATCGCGAACAGAAACTCCTCGTCGCTTTTGTAGTAACGGTTGCGCAGCCAGTCGGCGGCGCTTGCTGGCGAAATCGCCGGCATGAAGACCTCGATCGGCCTTGCTCCATTGAGCGCAGTTTTGAGGTTGTCGACGTCGGTCGCGAGCCGCGCCATGCCACGATAGGTAATCGGCGCGATGCAGATCATGCGGGCGGGACGCGCCGCGCTTGCGGCCGCTGCATAAAACTCCGGGAAGGACTTTGCTTCGCGCGAGCCCGCCCATGGATTCTGCCGCGGCCCTTGCGGGTCGGGCTCAAAGCCGCCTAGCCGCTCGTTTACGTAGGAGACGAAACTTGGCTTGCCGAATTCGCCATCATCAATGACATCGATGCCGAGCTCGATCTGCTTGTTGACAATCTCCTTCACCGCCTCGCGCAGGCGCCCCGCGTCCGGTTCGCCGGGTTTTCCCGCAGCCTCGGACGTCATCATTTCAAGGAGATCGGCCGGCCTCGGCAGGCTGCCGGCATGAGTGGTGATGATTCTGTCGGTGCTGCCCTGCATTTTGGTCTCCCTCGTCACCCGCGGGCTTGACCACGCAAGTCGACTTTAGTCGACTTGCGCACTCAAAGTGCCCGAACGCGGGTATACCCGCATTCGGGTGGTCCATTACATCTCGAAGAAAAGGACTTTTGAGAATAGAATGGATTGCCGGGGCAAGCCCGGCAATGACGAAGCCCCGCTTACCCGCCGCCTCTGGTTTCGGCAAAGAGCTTGCGGGCGTAGTCGAGGAATTCCGGCGGCGCAAGCGCGATACGGTCGATTGCGCGCAACACCTCTTCGCCGTCGATCGGGCTGATATCGAGCTGCAGGCCCCCCGCATCCGCAAGGTACTGCGGATCCTCGTGCAGCGCCAGAAACGCGCGTTTGAGCGCCTGCAACCGATCGGAGGGCAGGTCCGGCGGAGCCGCGATCGGCCGCGATATGGAGTATGGCAGTTCCGCAAGCTCGATGAGGTCGCGCGCGGCCTCATTCTTCGCAAGCTCACGAGCGGTCGGCACATCGGGCAATTCGGGATGGCGGGTGGCGCGCGCGAACTGGACCAGAATGCGATAGGCGCTCTGCGGGGCGAGCCATTCCGGCTTGCTTGCTTTGAGCACGGAGAAATCGACGGTGCGACCGTGCACTTCGCCGGCCTCCATCGCCACGAAAATCGCGGGACTGTCCGGAAATCCAACCACCTGCTTCACGTGCAAGCCGATGGTGTCGCGCAGGATGATGGGAACATCGTTCCCGGCGCCGCCGTCGGCACTGGCTCCCAGAACGAGCGGTGGAAGATCAGCGCGCCGCGCCTCATCGATGGATTTCACCGGCGCATCCTTGCGCACGATGAGAATATTTGCATCGTTTAGAAAACTCGAGGGCGAGCCGAGCCACGTGAACCGGCGTGGTTTGAACTGGACGCTGGAACTACTGCCGAGCAGCCCAATCAACGGCATATTGCGCGAGAGCATCGCAATAACCGTGCCGTCGCGCGGCGCAAGATTATAAAGGTAGTTAGCGGCGCGGAGACTTCCGCCTCCCGGCATGTGTTGCACGACCACCTGCGGATTGCCGGGAACGAACGCACCGAGATGGCGCGCCAATAGCCGCGCGTAGAGGTCCTGGCTTCCTCCGGGTGCGGCGCCGACAATCAGCGTGATCTGATTGTTGCGGTAAAAGTCGCTGACGGCATCCGCCTGCGCGTGCGCAACCACAAACGCTGTCATGACGGAAATCGCCGCGATCATGCGCGCGAGCAAATCACACCTCCCTCGACGTTTGCCCTTATCGGCAAGAATTTGACCCTTCAATGGCACTCTGCAGCAAACCAAAGGAATCATGCGGGGCTTGGAGAAATACTTCATATCGGGATTTAATGCGAAGTCTGCTGTCTGTCTTGTTTCAGCAACTCAAGCTTGCTTGCAACCCATGCCGTTGTCGGCGCCTGGATAAAGATGGTCAGCAGCACCGCAACGAAGGTGACGGAAGCAATCATTCGCGCCTCGGGCGCATTCAAGCCCAGTAGCAGGCCCGCGAGCGCCGCGGGAATGACGCCGGTTTCGCGCGTCCAGCACAGGAACAGCAGCTCATTGAGGCTCCAGCGCGCACGCCGGTCTAGGAGCGCACAGGCGAAAACCGTAACCGGCCGAGCAACCAGCATGAAGATCGCGACCACAAGAATACTGCCGACGAGGTATTGCCCCATGATCGCAAAATCGACCTGCGCGCCGAGCAAAACGAAGATGAATAGGCGGATGATGAACGATGTAATCGCCACGTATTCCTCAAGCTTCTGGCGATGGCCCGGCCTCATCCGCAAACCGAATGCGCCCTGGTTTCCAAGGACAATTCCGAATACGAATACCGCCGTGAAGCCGCTCGCCTGCAAACCGTCGGCGGCGAAATAGGCGCCGATCACCGCGGCAAGCGTGACCACCGGAGCATATTCTGCAAGGAAGGCCCAGCGCTCGTGTGCGATGAGCAATGCAGCCAGGTACCCGAGCGCGATGCCCGCTCCGATGCCGATGACAAGTTGCTTGGTGATATTCAATAAAGATGCGGCCAGCGAGAATTCGCCGGTGCCCGCCGCCACGGCAAGGACTGCAAAGGTGATGACCGCACCGGTTGCGTCGTTGAGTGCGGATTCACTGATCACCGTCTGCGCCACTCGGTCACGAATCCGAATCTGCTGAAAGATCGGCACGAGCGTCGCGGGGTCGGTCGAGGAAAGCGTTGCCCCGAGCAGCAACGCCGCCACGAGCGGTCCCCCAAGGATAAAATAAGCGGCAATGCCGGTAATCGCCGCCGTGATCACGACCCCCAGCGTGGCAATGATCAGGACCGTGACCCACACCTGCTTGAGCACGTTCAACCGCAGTGAGGCACCGCCGTCAAAAAGAATGTAACTCGCGCCGAACAGCAGAATGGTTTGGTTGAGTGCCGAGTCTGCTTTGATGTTGATCAGTCCAAGCGCTTGCGGGCCGATCACCATACCGACAATCGGAAACACCGCCACGTCCGGAATCGTTATCTTCTGAGCGAGCAGGCCTACTATAACGCCGATCGTCAGAATGAGTCCGGCCGCAAGCAAGACCTGCTTTGCAATTTCAATCGAGGCGGGCAGCTCCAATGCTTCTTCTCCTCGCCCAAGCCTTATTTCGGGACAAACGCCTCACTGTAGAGTTTTGACATATCCGGCGTATCCTTGAGCAGCCTGAGAGACACGAAGGAGCGTTCGAGAGTCGCGAGCGACTCCGCATCGAATTTGCAGTCACGACTGAACATTCCAACAGTAAGGTCGTATTCCTTCGACATGACGCTGGGCGGGAAACCGGTGATCTCGCTCTCGATTTTGACCGTCTCCTCCTTGTGCGTGCGAATGAACGCGATCGTTTCCAGCCAGCCGGCAAGAAACGCACGGATCGCGTCGGGGTTGCTGTTGATCAATTGCGTTGTCGCAAAGATCGCGCCGGCTGCGAGATTGCCGACGTAATTTGACGCGGGAATAAGCAGCCGACCGATCTGCTTTTCCTCCATGTCGAAGATGAGCGAGGTGACGGCAACATCGCCATCGACAAGATGTTCCCGAAAGGCAGCGACGACGCTTGCAGCCGCGTTGCCGATGGCAACCGGCGTCACCCCGTTCACGCCCCAACCTTCGTGACGCGCGAGCTCGAGCGCCAACCACTCCGTCAGCGAACCCGCGCTGGAAACGCCGATCTTGCTACCCCGGAGCTGCCCGACCGTCCTAATCGGTGAATCCCATGGCACCGCGATCCCGATGAATGGAATCGAGGGCGCCGCGTTGCAGACGGCGAGCAAGGGCGCGCCTTTCGCCACCAGCGCCATCTCCGTCCCCGCGCCGACGCCGATTTCGATGCTGCCCGCGGTCATCGCCTGCGCCAGCTTGCTGCCGCCGGTGAAATCCGAAATTTTCAGATCGAGGCCGTGCTTGGCGAAGATGCCGAGCTTGTCGCCCACATTCACAGGAATGATAGCAGACGCATTCGGCGAGGCTTTGCCGACCTTGAGCGCCGTAGCCGCCGGGGCGTTCGACACAGGAAGAAGCGATGCAACAATGATCGAGAGGACGGCAAGAAAACGAGCGCGTGATTGATGGCGCATGGATTTCCTCCTCTGCTTTTATGTGTACCCGCTGCGCGCAGCCTTCATTCCGCTTTGATATTTGCCGCCTTGATGATCGGCCACCATTTCTCAATCTCGGCTTTGTGCAGAGCGCCGAGCGACTCTGGCGTCTGCCGATCGCGCGGAACGATCTCGTGTCCAAGCTGCGCCAGCCGCGCCTGTACCGCGGGATCGGCAAGCGCGTCCACGACTGCTCCATTGAGCCTGGAGATCACACCGCTCGGTGTGCCTTTCGGTACCCAGAGTCCATGCCAGAATGAGGGATAAAGCGCCGGTCCCCCGGCCTGCTCAATCGTAGGTATTTCGGGCGCCGGCGCCCAGCGGGTTTTCGACAGGACGGCGTAGGTCTTGATCTTGCCGCTGCCGAGATGCGGGACGATGTTGGAGCCCTCCGCGGCGGCGAGATCGATCTGCCCCGCAATGAGGTCCTGCATGAAGGAAGCCGCGCCGCGATAGGGAATGAACTGGAAGCTCACGCCGATGGTGTTTGCAAAGTAAGTGCCCCAAACGCGTCCTGGTCCACCCGTTCCGACGCTCCCGAAGGAAGCATTCGGGTTGGCTTTGAGCCAGGTGACAAGTTCTGTCAGGTCATTGGGCGGCAGAGCGCCTCTTCCGACGAGTACTTGCGGCGACGTGGTGAGCAGCGCGACAGGTGCGAGATCCGTCAGTAGATCAAACGGCAGCGCATAAGTCGCCCCGCTGAATACGTGCGAATTGATGTGACCGATGCTCACCGTGTAGCCGTCTGGCTCCGCGCGAACCACGCGGGCAACCCCGATGCTGCCACCGGCTCCCGTTATATTCTCGACAATGATCGGCTGCCCCAGCGTCACCTTCATGCGCTCACCAATCAACCGCGCGATGGTGTCGGGTGGCCCTCCCGCCGTGGTCGGGGCGATAATGGTGATGGGGCGTGAGGGATAGCGATCCGCCGCAAGACTCGTGGTGCTTGCTGCAGCGGTAATGGCGACGGCGGCGATTCTGAAACAATTGTTCATCGAATTGCCATCCCGCGATCAGAACGAAGATTGCAAAAGATTAATTCGGCCGACACGTCGCGGCAATGCGCCGCGCTCTATTTAGAGTGTGTTTCCCCCTCGCGCCGAAGGCGCGGCGCGACAAATCGCCGGCCCGGAGGCAGAACCATGGCCAGAACAGAAAACCGTTGCGCAAACTGTGGTGGCAAGCTTGGTCTTGTCTCCCACCAGCATCGCGGGCTGCGCTTCTGCCGCAAATCATGCCGCGAAGGTTTCCTCGCCAGAACGGCGAAAGACCACAACGTGATGCGAAAGTGGTTCGGCCTGCTCACTCGCACTTCGGCGTGTCGCGCCAGTCATTAAGCGAGTATCGGTAAGTTGGTTCGAGCTCTTGCGAGACCCAACACCTGCCGACGATGCAATGTTGGGTCTCGTAAAAACTCGACCCCAACCTGCCACTCGCTACGCGGTTACCGCGGCACGTAGGCGACCTGCATCTTCTCGTCGGTGAATTTTCCGCGATCGATAATGATGTCATTGTCGAGCACGACCGTGCAGTCTCGCATGGGAACGTCATAGTGTCCCTTGGTCGTGCGCTTGCCGCCGCCCTGTGAGTTTGGGCCGGTGGAGAACAAGAAGTTTCCGGCAAAGCAGCGGGCGCCTGCGTGATGGCGCTTGGGATCGGCGCCGTTGAGCGCAATCGCGTCCCAGCGCCCCTGCGGATTGAGTCCCCAGCCGAGATGGGAGATCGCGTGCCCGTCCATGTCGTCGGGGCGCGCCTTGTTGCCTTCGAGCCAATCGTTCATGAGCCTGGCGTCGAGCCCGCCCTCGATGTTGCGAATGAAGCCGTCGCGAATGTCGAGGCGAACCTCGTCCTGCACGTAGCGGCAATAGGGCAGAATCACGATATCTCCGGGCGCAAGCACTACCGTCCCGCTGGCAGAACCCTCGTTCGGAAACGTGTGCACGTGGCCCGCACCCCAATGATCGAAGCGGCCGGCTGATTCTGCATAGCCGTACTGGATCATGGTGGGATATTCGCCGAGCTGTACCGTAAGATCGGTACCGCCTGGGCGCGTGATGCGCATGGTCTTCGCCCGCTCGAGCCGCGCGCCGGCATGGGTCACGGCTTCCTTCAGGCCGGGAGGGGACATGAGCGTTTCGAGCTCATCGGGCCCGTCGATAATCATCAGTACGCGGGTGCCGGCATCGCGCGCTTCCTTGAGCCAGCGTGTGAACAGCGGGATGTGCAGGCATACCAGCATGTCTGCCGCCTTGATCGCCTCGAGCGTGCCTTTGCAGCGGCCCACGGTCTCGACGCCGACCTTGGTCCATGAGGGCATCGCGTTCACGCACATCTCGTAGGCGTCGGCCCCAAACTCCTCGCCCGCGGCGAAGGCGGCAGCGACATAATCCCGGCGCGCGCCAAGATCGCTCAACAGCACAATCGTCTCGCCCTTTTTCACGTTGCAGAGCTCGAACTCTTTGCGAAAGAGCACGGCGAGCTTGGCGTGATTGAGCGCTTCCTGCATGGCGCGTCTCCTTGTCTCACTCGGCCGCCTGCCGCCATACCGTCTGGTGTCCCTTCGGCTTGGCCTTGCGGCGCAGCTCCATCAATTCCTCGCGGTCACGAGCAGCATTGCGCAAAAGCTGCTCCTTGCCGGCAAGATACTGCGGCGGGCAGTGAATTGCCGGCGCATCATACCAGGCCGCGGCCTTCATGCTGAAATAGGGATCAACAAGGTGCGGCCGTGCCAGCGCGACAAGGTCGGCGCGGCCAGCGGCAAGGATGGTATTCACCTGGTCCGCCGTCGTGATGGCGCCCACGCACATGGTGGCGAGGCCCGCCTCATTCCTGATCTGGTCGGAGAACGGCGTCTGAAACATGCGCCCGAAGATGGGCTGAGAGTCGGCAACCGTCTGTCCGGTAGACACATCGATGAGGTCGCAGCCTCGTTCGGCGAACAAGCGCGCGACCTCGACCGCATCGTCTCCGGTCAAGCCGCCGTCTGCCCAATCGGTCGCCGAGATGCGAACCGACATCGGCTTCTCGTCGGGCCAGGCCGCTCGCATGGCGCGGAAAACTTCAAGCGGAAAACGCATGCGATTTGCGAGCAAGCCGCCGTACTCATCACTGCGCCGGTTGGTGAGCGGCGAGATGAAGCTTGCGAGCAAATAGCCATGCGCCGCGTGCATTTCCAGCATGTCGAAGCCCGCGCGATCGGCGCGTTTGGTGGCGGCAACGAAGTCGGCGATCACCTCGTCCATGTCAGCGCGCGTCATCTCGCGCGGAACCGTACTGTGCGGAAAATAGGGAATCGGAGAGGCCGAGATGATCGGCCAGGCTCCCTCAGGCAGGGGTTCGTCAATGCCCTCCCACATCAGCTTGGTGGCCCCTTTGCGGCCGGCATGGCCGAGCTGCATGCAGAATCGGGTCTTGGACTGGGCGTGCACGAACCCGACGATGCGCTTCCAGGCCGCTTCATGGCCGTCGGTGTACATGCCGGCGCAGCCCGGTGAGATGCGCGCACTGGCCGACACATCCGTCATTTCGGTGAACATGAGCCCGGCGCCGCCGATGGCGCGCGAGCCGTAGTGGACGAGATGCCAGTCATTCGGCATGCCGTCCTCGGAGGAATACTGGCACATGGGGGAAACGACGACCCGGTTCTCGAGCGTCAGGCTGCGCAAGCGGAACGGCTGAAACATCGGAGCGAGCGGGCGCTGCACATCGACGTCAAACCCGAGCGCGCGGACGTCGCGGGCAACGGCCGCATCGGCCTTCTTCACGAATTCGGGGGCGCGTAACGCAAGATTGTCATAGGTGATGGCCTTGGAACGCGTCATGAGCCCGAAGGCAAAGCGGGTCGGATCCATGTTCCAGAACCGGTCGACGTGCTCGAACCAGACGAGGGAGACGTCTGCGGAGTGCTGCGTCTTTTCCACTTCCTCGCGCCGGCGTGTCTCGAAAAGATCGAGTGCCCCGCCCACGTCCCGCACCCCGCTCGTGCGGAACGCTTCATAGAGCGCAATGGCATCCTCCATGGCGAGCTTGGTGCCGGAACCGATCGAAAAATGCGCGGTCGCCTTGGCGTCCCCGATCAACACCATATTGTCCGCCACCCAGCGCCCGCAGCGGATATTGGGAAAATTTCGCCACATGGAGCGGTTGGTGATGATGCGATGGCCTTGCAGCTCTTTGGCGAACAGGCCTTCGACGAAGCGCGCAGAGGCGGCCTCATCCAGCTTTCCCAAGCTGGCGCGAGCAAAGGTTTGCGGGTCGGTCTCGATGATCCAGGTCGAACAGGCCGGCTCATACTGATAGCAATGGGCGATGAAGATGCCGTGCTCGGTCTCGCGAAAGAAGAAGGTGAAAGCATCGAACGGCCGGGTCGACCCCATCCATGAAAAGAAGTTGGGACGCAGCTCGATGCTCGGCTTGAATTTTTCCGCATAGGTCTCGCGGAAGCGGGAATTGCTGCCATCGGCGGCAACGATGAGATCGGCATCGAGAATGGCAGGGTCGTTGGGCGAGATTTCGGTCTGATATTTGATATCCACTCCGAGAGCGCGCGCCCGCCGTCCCAGGATTTTGAGCAAGGTTGCGCGCGAACAGCCGCAAAATCCGTTGCCGCCAATGCGGTGGGTGGTGCCGCGGAAGTGGATTTCGATGTCGTCCCAATAGGCAAAATGGCCGGTGATGGCGCGGTAGCTCTCCACGTCATAGTTCTCGAAAGTATCGAGGGTCTCGTCCGAGAAGACGACCCCGAAGCCAAACGTGTCCTGCGGCCGGTTACGCTCGAAAACCGTGATTCGAGCCTGTGGAAAGTCCTTTTTCATCAAACTCGCGAAATAGAGCCCGCCCGGTCCGCCGCCAATGACGTGAATCTTCATATGCACCTTCTGCCCCTCGATGGTCGCATCGGAGCGTCACCCGCGAGCTTGCCCTACGGGTCCATCCTGCAAATACGATGGCTTGCCGGGTCGAGCCCGGCAACGACTGGCCAATTATTTTAGGCTTAAAATATTTTGTGAGCAAGTTGAAACTTGAAAATTTTAAGCCTAAAATAACCTGGCTGCCGGGCAATCGGCCGGCGGCGACGACGTGCTATGGCATTCGACGGCAAGCATGCTCTGGTCACCGGCGGCGGGCGCGGTATCGGCCGCGCTATCGCTGCGGCGCTGACGGCCGCCGGAGCGAGCGTCACCGTAATAGGACGCGCCGAAAAGTCATTGCGGGAAACGGTTGCGGCGGGCGACGCGGCGCACTGCGCCGTCGCCGACGTGACCGATGCCGCCCAAGTGAAACAACAGTTGAGCGCCGCCGAGAAAGCACGAGGACCGATTGCCATTCTGGTCAACAATGCCGGTTCGGTCGAGAGCGGCCCGTTCCTCAAGGCCGATCCCGCAGTTTTTGCGGCGATGTGGAACGTCCATGTCATGGGTGCGGTGCATGCGATGCGGCAGGTCCTTCCGGCCATGATCGAGCGCAGGTTCGGGCGGATTGTTAACATTGCCTCGACCGCTGGTCTCAAAGGCTATCCCTATGTGAGCGCCTATTGCGCGGCGAAGCACGCGCTCGTGGGGCTGACGCGTGCGCTTGCGGCGGAAACCGCGGGCAAGGGCGTGACCGTCAATGCAGTCTGCCCGGGCTATACCGACACTGAGCTCGTACGCGAGAGCATCGCGCGCGTCGGCGCGAAGACTGGCCGGTCGCAGGCGCAGACCCTCGCCGAATACGTAAAGGATATGCCGATCAGCCGGTTGATCCGCCCGGGCGAGGTGGCGGCGGCGGTGCTTTATCTTTGCTCGCAGGAGGCGGCCGCCGTCACCGGCACCACGCTCGCCGTCGCGGGAGGAGAACTCTAGTGGACGATCGCGCAGCGCCGCTCGATGCGGAAACGAAGGTCGCGGAACGGCCGCACGACCACAAGGATGAACTGCGCCTGTGGCTGCGGCTTTTTACCTGCAAGGAGCTGATTGAAAGCGAGGTCCGCAAGCACTTGCGCGAGGATTTTCAATTCACCTTGCCCCGGTTCGATCTGATGGCGCAGCTTGATCGCGCGCACAAAGGCATGACGCTCGGCGAGTTGTCACAGCGCATGATGGTCACGAATGGCAACGTGACCGGCCTGGTCGACCGGCTCGTTGAGCAGGGTCTCATCGATCGCCGCCCCTCCCCGGAGGATCGCCGCGCCCAAATCGTGAGTCTCACGGCGGAAGGCCGGCGACTGTTCCGCGCCATGGCGCGCGGGAATGAACAGTGGATTGGCGAGATGTTTGCCGATCTTTCGAATAGCGACATCGAGGCTTTGCTGCGGCTTCTTGCCAAGGCGAAACTATCCGTGCGCGCCGCGATCGGAGCCGCACGATGAATCCGGCAACTTTCGAGGAGACTCTGTGCTGGCCTTTCTTCGACGCCGAGCATCGGGCGTTCGCACAGACGCTGGCGAACTGGGCGGATGCGACACTGCCCCGACTCCCGCAGGACGATGTCGATGCCGCCTGTCGCGCGCGGGTGAAGGCGTTGGGCGAAGCGGGCTTCCTCAAGGCTGTCGTGCCGGCCGAGCACGGTGGGCTGCATTCCGGGCTCGACGTGCGCACGCTCTGTCTCGCACGCGAGATTCTGGCCGCGCGCGACGGGCTCGCAGACTTTGCCATCGCTATGCAGGGTCTCGGAACCGGATCGATTTCCCTGTTCGGCTCGGCCGCGCTCAAATCCCGATATCTTCCGCCGGTTCGCGACGGCAAAGCCATTGCTGGCTTTGCACTGTCCGAGCGCGAGGCGGGCTCCGATGTTGCGGCATTGGCAACGACGGCGGTTGCCGACGGGCCCTTCCACGTACGCATCGACGGCCAAAAAACCTGGATTTCGAACGGCGGCATCGCCGATCACTACGTCGTGTTTGTCCGCACGGGCGAGGCTTCCGGCGCCCGCGGGCTCTCGGCCTTCGTCGTCGATGCCAGGTCGCCCGGGCTGGAAGTCGCCGAGCGCATCGAAGTGATTGCCCCACACCCCCTCGCCACATTGCGTTTTGATGGGGTGAGGGTGCCGCTCGAAAATCGGCTCGGGAAAGGCGGCGAAGGATTCAAGGTGGCCATGGCGACCCTCGACATCTTTCGCTCCACGGTGGGTGCGGCTGCACTTGGTTTTGCACGGCGAGCGCTGCAAAAGACCATCGAGCGCGCGAATACGCGCAAGCTATTCGGCGCACCGCTTGGAGATCTGCAGATGACGCAGGCCTCCATCGCCGAGAGCGCGAGCGAGATCGATGCTTCCGCGCTGCTCATCTATCGTGCCGCCTGGACCAAGGACCAGGGCGCCGCCCGTATCACACGCGAGGCGGCGATCGCCAAGATGTTTGCTACCGAGGCGGCGCAGCGGGTGATCGATCGCGCTGTGCAACTCCACGGCGGCCTCGGAGTTACCAAGGGCAGCGCGGTCGAGGAGCTTTACCGCGAGATCCGTGCTCTTCGCATTTATGAAGGAGCGACCGAGGTGCAGAAAATCGTCATCGCGCGCGAGCTGCTCAAGCAGGGCGCAGCTCAATCGGCGCAGGCCGCCGAGTAAACGAGTATCGTGGTGACCGCGGGTCGAACCCGGCAATACCGGAGGATAATTGAGGGTCGCCAGCAATGATTCCATCGGGTCATCTTGACACGTTTGCACGCGACAGCTTGCCGCCGCAGGAGCAATGGCCGGATTTTCTGTTCGATTTGCCGGAGCTGCGCTACCCCGATCGGATCAATTGCGTGGTCGAGATGCTCGACCGTTGGGTCGAGAGCGGCCATGGCCATCGTCCATGCCTGATCGCTCCGGCGGAATCGTTGACCTACGCCCAGCTCTCGGAGCGGGTAAACCGCATTGCAGGCGTGCTGACGCGCGAACTCGGCCTCGTGCCGGGCCATCGCGTGCTGCTGCGCGGACCGAACAGTCCGATGATGGTCGCGGCCTATCTCGGCATCCTCAAGGCAGGCGGCATTGCGGTCGCGACCATGCCGCTCTTGCGCGCAAAAGAGATCGCTTATCCTGTGACCAAGGCAAGGGTCGATCTCGCGCTCTGCGACCATCGGCTCGCGGACGAAATGGAGAAGGCGCGCACGCTCGCTCCCCGCCTCCAGCGCGTCGTTTATTGGGGCAGTGCAGGCGCAGATTCGCTCGAAGCGATGATGGCGGCATCCGCGGCCACTTTTACCGCCTGCGATACTGCGAGCGATGACGTGTGCCTGATCGCGTTCACCTCCGGCACGACCGGCGAGCCCAAGGGAACCATGCATTTCCACCGTGACATGCTTGCGACCTGCGACACCTATGGCCGGTTCGTGCTGCAGCCCAAAGCATCCGACCGCTTCATCGGCTCGTCCCCGCTTGCTTTCACCTTCGGCCTGGGGGGACTCGTGCTGTTTCCGCTGCGCATCGGTG
>Ga0306920_100006542_pt1 | contig 15231 bp, 4 predicted proteins | sample flu12Cox44000170_FD_204666 | JGI IMG/M metagenome (GOLD analysis project Ga0306920, IMG submission 204666) | Lab enrichment of tropical soil microbial communities from Luquillo Experimental Forest, Puerto Rico - flux4day.12C.oxic.44.000.170 (v2)... | ecosystem: Environmental > Terrestrial >... | reverse complement strand
TTTGCCAACCAGAGGGATCCTCGGCAGGGGCCGCGGGACCGAAAGGATACGCTTCTAAATCGCAGATACCCACGGAGGCCAACTGGAACAACCGAACAAGGCATCCACTGCGAAGCTTGGAAACTCACCGAGTAGAGGAGTCCCGGTGAGCTGGAGGTTTTCCTTGGCCGTGTCCAGCGTTTCCAGTTTCTTGCCCGCTTAAGTCGACCATCCGATAGAACTGCCAAAGGCTGTGGTAGTTCGTCGGTCGTTCGTAGTGTTGGTAGTGGGGGCGGAGCTTGGCATTCAGGGCTTTCTGTTGTCTGGTTCACAGGATCGTGTCGGTGCTCTTTGCACCATTCGGCGACGGCCTTCAACCCCCTACCGAGTCGCGTGAACTTCCCCTTCCGGCTGCGTGCGCAAATGTGCGTTAGACCGAGGACATGTTTTATAAAGCATTTTGCACAGTATTTTTAGCTTGGCGGCACGGCGACACGACCTGTTAGCGGGAGGAAACGTGATCGGAGTCGGACCGGTGCGCTAAAAATGCATACGGCCAGACCGCTGCGGGGTCCGTTTCCTACGGGTTTTGTTTGCTGAATCGGAGGAGCCAACGAGAGAGCAAGCTGCGGATGATTGTTCTGCAACCTGCGATTATTTGATCAGCATCTTTCTTGGCGCTCAGGCGCACTTTCAACGGAATTTGAAACCAACCGCGAACCTTCAAAATCGGACCTCTCTGAGGCAACTCTAGTCCACCACGAGCCCCTGGGCTCGGAACGGCCCGATCACCACATCGACGTGGTCTCCGCGCTTCACTAATCGGCCCTTGTTCGAGAAAGCCATCCAGTAGGTTTTGCCTGCCTCGGGCGTGGCGCTCTGACGCAACTGCCCAACCTTTTCCAAGGATGGAACGACCAATTTGACCCGCGCTTGCGGGTCGATCAACACAGGCTCCGCCTTCTTATCGTTCAACGTTTTCGCTCTTTCGGCGTCTAGGACCCTGTAGGCGAAGCGAATGACTTCGCCTGACTCCGTCCACTTCAGGCTGAGAGAGTCCACTCCCCAGACAAGCCGGTAATACTTACCGGCTCGGCCCGCGAACCGATCCGGCTGGTAGTGCCGGGCAGCTCCAGCCGTCGGCGTTGGCTTAGAACTCGCGGCGTGGGAAGGGGTCTGCGCCCCCATCTGCGAAACACAAATGCCGCTGACAAGAACCGTCGCCAGCAGCATTGACCTTGACATCAAGATGATCTTGCTTTCTAGCATCGCTTGTTTGTCCTCTCCGAAGGCTTCGCAATTAGAAAAGAGGGCGGGCATCCGTAGATGCCCGCCCAGCTGCGGTTGATTCGGTTAGTTTGCCGGGTAGGTCGTATTGATTATGGGTGCGGTTGAGGCCGTGCCGTACCCGTTTACAGTGAGGTGTACGTTGCCTGTGATCGTCCCTGTAGTGGGCGGCGTATAAGTGATGGTGATGGTGCAGCTGGTTCCCGGATTGATCGGCGTGCCTACCGCGCAGGTGCCACCGAGAACATAGGCAGTCAGGCTGGGGGTCCCGGTCGTGAACGTAATCGCCGTCGGGGTGTACGGCCCAGCGTCGACATTGCAACCTGCCGGATTTCCGGGGATTAATGGGGCGAAGCAGGCGACCTGGGTGTTGGTGACGGTAATCGTGCCGGTATGCGCCACGGTGCTGGCCGGAGTTGTGGTCAGCGCCGGGGTGATGGCGGAGACGGCTACTGTCGCAATCGTGTCACGGCCGACGAGCGAGGCGGTCTGAGCCGGCAAGCTGACCGGCGTGACGGTCAGAGTGGCAGTCCGCAATCCTTGAGTCGTGTTGGGGACAAAGACCACGTTGACGACGCAGGTTTCTCCCGGAGCAAGGGTCGACACTCCGTTCGCCGGGTGGCAGGTGTTGGCTGCGATGCGGAAGCTTGCCGCGTTTGGTCCTCCAATCGTGAACGAGGCGGGGTTGAACGATACAGGGGTGTTATCCGAGTTAATGACCTGTACGTCTTGATCCGGCGTTGCTGGAGCATGGTCTGGGACCATACTGAAGTCCACCGTCGACGGGGAGAGAGTGATTTGCGCGATCGCACCGCCTCCTCCGGAGAGCTGAACCGCACCGGCGTCAACTGCGCCGGGTTTCCTCCGTTTGCCGAAGAAGTCGTATGCCGGAGCGTCCGCGTTGTTGGTAGTGCCACCAGGAGCCCTACCTATGGCCGAGGACCCTGTGGTAATGGCGTAGTTGCCAAGGAGAGGACCGCCGCCATAATTTCCACCGGCGGGGAGAACCGTCGGGTTGGTCATGGAGAGCGGGCCCCATCTTAGGTTGACCCAGTTGTTGCCTTCGTCCACCGTGGCGGAGGGGGCCAGGTTGAAGATCGGGTTGGGCACGGTTGCATCCGAGATACCCGGAGGCACCTGCCAGCCTGCTGCTGTCGCCGGGAGAACACCCGCTGTCACAGCCTCCGGGGGAGTGCGCGAACCGTCGCAGTAAAAGCTGAGGAAGTTCGGGTTGCCCGTTACGTTGCCTGCGCCGAGCACACTGGCGCCTGACGTTAGCACGGAATCCGAAGCAGTCAGTGTGACGCCTGAAGCATGGCTCCCCGGTCCCGTGTCACCGCGCACGCCGATATCCCAGTATTGGGTGCCGGATACGCAAGCGCCCGTTGTTGCCTGGCTCGTTATCGCACTGCCGTTGGAGTTAAACAGAGAAATAAGATTCTGCTGGTAGGTGGGGTTGGGCGAAGCGGTGGTTACGCCGATGTAGAACGAACTGTTCTGCCAGAAGATATTGTTCTCTAGCCTTGGATACGACACGCTCTTGCAAGAGCCGTTGTTTGCCGTGGTTCCCTGGAAATGGCCCGCCGGGCAAACGACCGTGACGGCCGGCGGGAGATTTGCCGCGAGAACCGCGCTGTGCTGGATGGCCACTAGACCGGCGGGTTGCGGACAGGTTGTCGTCGCCGAATTCGTGCAGCTCGTTCCACCCTGGCTGGCAAGAGGAGCGCCAAGAGTGTTGAACAGTATGCCTGCCGAAGCGGTGCTTGCGTTGTAGGCGATGGTGTTGTTGATGATGTTGACGTTGGGAGAATCGATCAACGAAATCCCGGCTCCATCCCAACCGCCGACGTTGTCGACGATGATGTTGTTGGTGACGAGTACCGAGTTCCACAGAGCGGGTTCGGTCGGGAAGGTAACCATATCATTGCCGTTGACTCGATTGAAGGCGATGCCGGCTCCCGTGCCAGTCTCCGCGCCATTTCCCATAATCAGGTTGGCGTTGATGACCAGGCCCGGACCGACTCCATCGCTCGGCGTAACGCCGGAGGCCGGGGTATTGCCCGGATTGCCACCAGGGGCTCCGAAAGGCGCGCAATCCTGGTCGAAATTAGCACCCAGGGTGCCATTGCAAGTAAGGTCCGCATCGGGAGTGCCCATGATGAAGAGGCCGCCGCCGTTGGCCGGAATCGTGGGGTTGAGGCTCTGATTGAAGACAAAGCTGTTGTGCTCGATGTCACCGTTATAGCTGAACCCCTCGTGGGCGAAGCCGCCGCCGTCTCCGCTGCTCAGGTTGCCGCACACCCAGTTATAGTTGAACTTGTAGTAGTCCGAGCCGGTGCAGATGGTGACGCCGCCTGCCCCCGCCGGCGTGGCCGAGAACAATTCGTCGCCGGTGGAAGAGTTCAACGAGATGTAGTTATGGTGAATGTTCACGTTGATGTTTTGGCAGAGCGGCAGTGTCGTGTTAAACACCGGGCTGTCCTCACACGAGCCCGGAGGCGCATTTGTGGCACCCCCCTGGACGTAAGGACCCGGAAATTCGCCTTGGCCGAGGTTGATGCCGCCCGAATGCGTTCCGGCGTTGCCGTAAATGCGGTTGTTGGCGATTTGGATGTTATGCCCCCATCCGTGGACGAAGATGCCGCCGCCGCCCTGGGAGCTGTTCGTGATGCCCACGGCGTCGATGCTCGAGGGGTTGCACATAAAGTTGCTCGGGTACGGGTTGGTCATGGACGTCGAGCTGGTGTGGCAATTTGGATTGTCGTCGCCCACCGGGAAGTTACCCGCGCTGGCATCGGCTGCAATGGTTCCAGTCAGCAGCGTGGTGCCGTCCGGGAACCCAGCGAGCAGAGTCGCGTCGTAAGGATCCGACGGGAAAACCACGCCCTTCGAGAGCACGGTAACGGCCGCTCCTTCGAGCGCGCCCATCAAGGCTGGCTCTTGCAACAGTTCGGCCAGGTTGCCGTTGAGATTGGCGTCCCATCCGGTCGTGGCCTCGAGTGGCAAGCGATCCACTTGTGGGTTGAATTTGTGGGCGCTGGTTGTGTCACTTTCGTCGTAGCCGTTGAAGTAGTTCCACCCCGTGCCCGGGCACGTCACCGTGCTTGTGGGATCATATAGATTCTTAATTTGATTGAGGTCGAGCGGATTGCCGGCTGTGGGGTTGGTGTTGATTGGCGAGCCATTCAAGCCCAGGCCAAACAGACAGACGACCTGCTGCCGCCAGGCCTCCAGTTTCTTCTCGCCTGCCGGGTGTGTATTGGCGTTGATGATGCTGGTTGCAGCTCCCACACCTTGCAGCCGAACCGGCTTCCACATGATGACCAGTTCGTTGTGGGCAGCGGCGGTTTCGACGCAGGTGGTGGTGGGCGCAGTGGCTGTGGCGCACGAGGTTCCCGGAGCGGCCGTCGGGGCTGGCGTAAACGCTGGGTCGATGATGAGCATGTCGCCCGGAGCGGCCGCATCAATGGCTGCCTGGATCGAATCCGAAGGCTTTACGTGATGCGGTCCCTTTCCGCCGATGGTGACAGTTACGGAGTCGACCGAACGCTTGCCGTTGCCCGCAGTGATGACCAACTCACCACAAAAGGCCGTCGAGCCGCCGTATTGCGTTTGCTGCTGAACGTGACACGGCTGCACCATGTTGCTGTTATTAGAGCCGGTTGTCGGCACGGTAACGGTGATCTGCGCGTCGATCCAAGTGCCAATGGTCGCGGGGACGCCGCCGATGGTTACGCTGGACAGGGTGTTGCAAGTCGCGCTGGTCGCACTTGGCGCCGTGCACCGAGCTCCGAAGCCGAAATGGCGCTTGACCATCTTCTGATTGTAAGGAGCCGTCGTGACGCTAGGTCCGGCGTAGGCATTGTTGGGCACCATCTGGTCGCCGAGGGCGGTGATCGTCAGGAGGCGACCTGCTGCGCTGACCCAAGGACCGAGGCCATCGCCGTCCACTTCCTTGACCGCCGGCGTGGCATCCGGATAGGAACAATCCACGTTGTTGTACCCGGCGCCGGCGAAAGCGGACGTGGGCACGACCGGGGTGTCCATATACTGTGTCTGTCCCGGCATGAACGGGATCTCATAGCAGAACTGGCTGTAGCCCTGGGTGAACGAGGGATCCGTAATCATTTGATTGAGGGTCGGACTGCCCGCCCGAGTGTCTACGATTGGTCCCGGATCGTTCATGCAAGTAACCATCATCGTCGGTCCATACCCGGTCGGGTTGGGCGGGTTGACTTCCCAGCTTGAGTACGTCAAGCCGTCGTAAGTGCCCCAATGGTCGGCATACACGCGGGAGATTTCGTTTCCGGCCCAATCCTTGATCGATACGGGCAGATCCGGGGGCGAGAATTTTTCCCCGAACTGCGGCGAGAACGGATCGAACTCCGAGGTGAAGTCATCGGTGATGACGCCGGTGAAGTGCGCGGCGACGTGGGCCGAGCTGAAGATGTAGAACTTCGCCAGCGCCGACATCTGTTCCTGCAGCGTGATTTCCTTGCGGTCGCACAGAGGACGAGTCGCTCCGGCAAAGGCGGCTACTTCTGCGGCATACGGGAAGATGCTCATATAGTCGGGAACGACACGCATCTCGCCCACACAAGGCCAGAATTGCTCCACGCTTCCCGTGTCACCCTCACGCCTTGGTGAGGAGCCCAGGTCCGTCGTCTGATTCTGCGCATTGTTGGCGTTGTACGCGGCGCCCACGGCGGCCTGATCCGGAATAATGTATATGGAGGCGAGCCCGCCGAATTGCTGTGTGACCGGCGCAATGTAGTTGTCGCCGATCAGGATGTTCTTGTCCTCTTCCTTCACCAACTCATAACCCGGAGGAACAACCACTTCCACCACATACTTACCGGGAGGCAGCATGGGCGTGCCGCTGCGGAATGGATCGGTCGTGTCGGGATTCGGAATACAGGCCGTGCAGTTGGTTCCCGTCGGCTTGCCGGTCGGCGGGTTGATGCCCGTGACGCTGGGGAAGGAATACATGCCGTCGTACACTGCCGGCTGGAGCTGGTTCCAGTTGTGCATGCCGTCATAGCACTTGAACTGGGAATTGTTCGGAATGGTGTGCAGCGCAGTTCCGCTGTGCTGGTTATTGTACACATCGAGGTAGTCTGGCTGGTTGTACAATGTGAAGAAGAACATATCCGTCCTGGACTGGCCCGGGCAGTTCATATTGGGATTGTTGTCAGAGCGAAAACCCTGCGCCCAATCGTCCCAGCTGCTGGTCTTGGTGGTATCCACTAACTTAAGAGTGGACGTTACCCCGTCCGCCGCAAACCCTTCCTGGTAGAGGTTCACAGTCACGTTCGGCACGTCCGGCGTCCAGCTAACGTGGAGCAAAAGCTGCGGGTCATCGAAGGGGCGCGTGGAAGCGTAGTTCACTTCGCCGTGGATGCCGCCGGTCTCGCCCGGCGCATAAGGTGTCTTGCCGAACTCGAGGAACGAATTCTGTCCGGAGAAACCCTGCCAGCCGTACGAAGATCCATAGGGATGGACCATGGGCGGATCAACACGGCCGGTGGAGCCGCCCGACCCACCTGGGGCAAGCGGACTCGGGGCACTGGTGCAGTCTGCGTCGGCGCAATAGTACGCGCCCGGTACCCGCAGAGCAGTCGGCAGAGCGACGGCGGCAGGTTCGGCGGTATTCGCCATGAAATGGGCAATATTAGAGTTTCCGCAGGCCGGATAGCCAGTCCCGCTTACCGGGCCGCCGCAAGTTGTCAGCGTGCCATCGGCGGGTCCGCCGGCGTCATAGACAACGTGGGTCCCCGTGGTCTTGTAGCGGGTCGTGTCGGTTTCAATCACATACCAGCTGAAGAGCGGAAACACTTCGTTAAATCCGGCGTTTCCGTTCAGGTCGGTGTTGTTGAAGTTCGAGTAGCTGCCATCGCGGAAGCGAATATTCGTCGCCACCAGCGTCAGACCGGCTTCGTTGTTATCCCGAACGCCGTTGCCGTTAGCGTCGAAGAAGGTCGAGGTGTAGATGTTTGCCTGCCACTGGCCCGTGGCAATCTCTCCCACGTTTTTGGTCCCTCCTCCTGACAATCCAACTGGCGTTGACAGGCCGTCCACCAGCATATCGTTCCACTGGTCGAAGACCGTCAACCTCCAGTTTCCATCGGGGAGGCCCGAGAGGGTGAAATGCCCATCGGCGTCGCACTTTGTGAAGGCGAAATCTTCGCCGTCAGGATCGCCAAAGCTGACGTAGCACTGGGTGAAGGAAAAGCTGCTGTTGTCGCCACTGCCGTAGAGTCTTTCATCCGGCGTGCGGCTCATGCGCGAGGTGGAAACGAACCCCGTCACCGTGTTGTTGCAGGACATCGGCTGGGGAGGGAAGAATGGGTCAGTGCCGTTGCAAACGCCCGCCCGCCGGCTATTGATGATTGCCGGGTTGGCAAAGCCGATGGCCACGTGCCAGCCCGCCGGACCAAATTCCTGGAAGTAGCTGGGTTCACCGATCCGTAGGAAGGAATCGTGGGCCTTCTGGCCGTCAAGCGTGTTGGTTTGCAGCCACTCTTCTCCTCGGGCGATGCGGTCGGCTGCGGGCGTGGCCACCACGCCGTACCTTCCCTGCATCATGTTGGGAACGACGGCCTGGCCCGCGAGCGGAGAAGGAGTTTGACCGTCAGCTTCGAACTGCGGGCAGGTGAAAATTCTGCCGCTGATGCCTATGGTACCCACAGAGCCAGGCGCGTTACCATTCGACGTATCCATACCAACGAGCGGCTGCGCCGTTAGCGGGCAGGCGTCCTTCCCCGTAAGCGGGTCGATCGTTCCAGCCAAGGCGTTGGAAAGCGGCTGGTTAAACATGTCGTGAGTCAATTGTCCGGTGGCGTCACCGGTGCCGCCAGCATCGTCAAAGAGGGTAATTTCAAAGCCACCTAGGCCTGGCTCGTAGTTGGTGTTCACGGCACCCGTGCCGCCGCCGCCATCCTGCTCGCCGTTGAGCGGGAAGTCATCCTCGAACACAAACACCGAGAGTTTTGCCGGTGGATAGGGAGAAGGCTGGGTCAGTATCGTGACAGGTGCGAAGGTGCCGGCACATGTTGTTGCGCCCGCCGCAGGGGTGCAAGCGGCTGCGATCGGAGCGCCACCCATGCCGTGACCGCAGCTTCCAGCTGTGACGCCAGTGGGCGAACAGTCGGGTGCTCCAGCGTACCCGGCTTGAAACGGAACGCCCGCGTCCCCTGGGAGGATCGAAACATAGTAACGCTTGGCCGGATCAAGAACCGCCGAGCTGGGGAATGTCGGAGTAAATCCGCTTCCTGTGGCATCGACCCGGCAAAAGCCATTGCCGACATCGCATACGGCATTCTGATGGCCCGTGGGGGTCAGGAACGTCTGGCCACCCTCGCAAGATTGCGAACCGGTGCAGCCCGCCGCCACCACCGGCATGTAGCTGGTGTGGAAGTTCACGCCAAAAACTGGAGTAGACCCAGCCGTGCTGGTTTGCGATGGACAGCCTGCTGGCGGAGTAGTCGTGTTCGTGGCGCAGTTGGGATTGACGTAGAAGGTGCGGTCTTCCTCGATAATCCAGCGATAGTCGTTGATCACGGTGGTTTTGTCCGCGCCATCCAACACCGTGACCCGGAGATTGCTCGGGGCCGGGAAGGTTACGGTCACGGGCATAGCCGGTGCGGCCGTTCCCTGCGAGTTCTTGGCCGTATAACTGAAACTGCAGCTGCCCGCTATGGGCGTCGTTGCCGCCACCGAGACGGTGAACCCGCCCTGCGCGTCCACAAAGAGCGTCCCTGTTCCGCCGGTGCAACTGACAGTGGGAGCGGGCGAGGTAACCACCGAAAGCGGATAGTTCCCTGAGTCCGAGTCGGCTGGGTTGCCCGACAGGTCGGACTGAATACCCAAGAGGCCGGGGCTCTTGATGGCGAAGGATGATGCGGTGTTCGCTGTGTAGGAGCGCGCGTATGCCGTGACGCCGCCGAGGCCGCAGCTACTCGTGCTGCCGCATGCACCGAACGTAATCGTGGTGCTGATACCCGACGAGCATGTCCCAGTTGTGGAAATCGCACCGTTCGCGCAGTAGCTAAACGTATCCGTGGTACCGGAAGCAAAGCCGGGATTGGGAGTATAGGTAAACGTGCCGTTCGCGTTGAGGGCGAGAGTGCCCGCAGTCGTGGTCGTTGATGGAACGAGCTGAACGCCGTAGACGTTGGTGTCGTTCGCGATGACGCCCTTTCCCGGATCCGATACCGTCAGCGGGGTGCAGGGAGCCGCGGTACAAGGGACAACCGAATTGTAAGTATCTGCGCGCGCTGTCGCGGCGACGAAAGCCGGCGCGGATGGCACACCAGAGCCATTGATGCTGATGTAAGCGAGCATGCCCCCATCACGCGCTGTGGCATTGGCTGACAGGCTCAACTCCCGGTCGTAGATCGGGAGGGACGTCCCCACGGTGGCGGGCGCGTTGATCATTACATCGTACGTCTTGCCCGCAGCCATGAATACTTCGCTCTGCACACGGGGAACGCCCGGCAAGGGGTTGCCGTCCTCTGCGATCAGCGAAAAACCGCCAGTTGGGGTGGTCGTGGTCGTAGTTACCGGCGGAGTCCCGCTGGTTGCGGTCGTCGTTACGTTCGTCTGTGCTCCAACGATGGAAGGCACGTGCATGCGCAGGCCAGCATTGACCGTGCGAACCAGAACGTTCCCGGTCACGCCGGTGGCGGGTGTAACGGAGAATTGCGACGCCGCAGCGTTGGTTTTATTGAACCCCAGCCCGTTGATCAGGTAATACAAAGGCGTATAGTTCACCGCCGGGGGATAGCACTGGTTGTAGGTCGCTGAGCTGGGATTGCCGCAGCCGCCCGGTTGGCCGGACCAAACCGTCGTTTCACTGAAACCGGCCGTGTTGACCGCAGCATTGACCGCGTTGTTTTGGACTGGGTCGATTTCGCTGAAGAGCAGATCGACGTCCGCACTGTAAGTCACCGCGGCTGCAGTGGCCCCAGCGGGGTAAGCTGTTCCGGGAGTCGTGCAAGTGGTGGCCGCAGCGCCGGGGGCGCAGGTGACCACGACCATTCCGTACAAGCCCATGGGCCCCTGGATGGACGGGTGGGTGCCGGATTCAAGCAGATATGTCCCCGGCCTCAACGCACGACTTGCCGATCCGCCGCAAACGCCCCAGCACAAGGATGTTGTCGCTCCCGCAGCTACTTGTGTCGAGAAGGATTGCACGCGGTCACCCTGTGCTGGAGGAGGAACCGTATTGGTTGCCGTCGTGGCATCGCACTTTTGTCCCGGTGCCGCGTCGGCGATTGGCCAAGTGACGCAACCTTGAGCAAACGTGTGGTCCGGACTCGTCGTGACGGTTCTTTGTGTCGCGTCACCCAGGCCGCCGCCCAACTGCCCCACGATTACGAATGACGTGGGCACGGTGTTCGCGGTCGCGGCACCGGTCGGCGTAAACGACAGACTATTCGTAAGATTAATTACCAGGTCTTGCCCGGCGGGAACGGTAATGACAACAGGAGACCAGGTGGACGGCACCCCTGCCGTCGTCGACACGGAGGCCGGGTTCAGCGCGGCGCAGGTCGCCGTCGACGTGACCGTCGAAGGCAGCGCCGTACAGAAGTAGCCCCACATGGGCACCGTCGTGCCATCCGGCAGCGTCGTGGTCGTCGGCGCGACAGTCAGATTGACCTGCTGCTGGCCGAAGACTGCTGCCGCCCCGAAGAGAAAAAGAGCAGCGACAACCGACGTGGCATTCAGTGTAGCTTTCAAAGTATGGATTCGCATCGAGTTCCTCATCGTCATTGGCATTTTTGAATTACAGGGACTCATCAATTACAAATTCACGGGAATCCACCAGCATCATCATCAACATTCCTCCGGGGAAGATGTTGTTGGTGGTAATTTCGCGCTCGTTATGGGAGTGCCACATGAAGGCGAAGCCAGCTTCGGAGCCCGGGGGATTGGCAATCGTCCCCGAGGGAGGAGTTGTTCCGGTCTGGCCGCAATTCCCAGTAGTGTTGTGTTGCACCGGATCGGTGTAGCATCCAGTCGCTCGAACGGTCGCGTTCGGCCCCAAGTAGGGACTTCCGCCATACCACGCACCGTTCGTGAAAATGGTCGGATCGGGCAGAGTTGCCGGCCCGCCGCCCGCGACGTCGCCAAACGGCGCTGCTTGCAGTGGCTTGTTGTGGTCCTGGCACCACTCGTAATAATTGATCGCTGAGATGGCTCCCGTGTTATAGCCGTTGGCATCCGGAGTACAGGACAGCTTGGCGCTTGGGTCAGAGGAGGCAGGACTGTGGCCGTACGCGTCCCAGTTCAGACCCTTGGCGGTCCAATAGAAGATTCCGTCCATGGCCAATCCCGGAGTTGTCGTTGTGGTAAAGAACAAAGGCCCGGCGAGGTTGACTTCGCTCGTGGCGGTCGAGGCCAGAATCAGGTTGCCGTCGCGTCCCAGGATGCGCACGTGGTTGCCGTGCTCGTGGAACGGATGTTGCCAGCGGCCTTGACCGATGATGCGCAGTAACACCAATTCTCCCGGATGCATGTGAGGGTTCCCGTTGTAAGGCTGGTGCGGATACTGAGTTGCGTAGTTGGGATCCATGTCATCCGGCATCGACCGACCATTGATCATGAAGTAGGCCGGATGATACGGCTCGGTCGGCACGTTTAGACTGCATCCCACAGCACCAGCCGTGCAGCCAGCGGTTGCGTTGACCTGTGCTAGTGCCTTCTGGTGTATGTCGGGATCCATTTCGGAAAATTGGAAGAGGTATTCCCGATCGTAGCAGGTGTTGGGATTATCGTAGGCGGCGTGCGCAAGCCGGAAATCAGATTCGCCCCAGTGGTTTCGCGCAGCTGTGTTGTTAGCTTGCGCCGCGTTGCAACCGCTGAGGACTTGGGCGCTGTTCGGCAGCACGATAATGGCGCCGTACAGGCCCATCTCGACCTGCAAGTCACTCTGCGTTCCGCTGTAATACGCACGCGTCCCCGGTGTCGAGGCAACAAACGTGTATGTTACCGTGCCGCCCGGCGCTGCCTCGCACGTCAACAAGCCCTGCTGCGCCGCAGGACAAGTGGATGTCAGCGTAAATCCGGGAAACAGAATGGAAGTGTTTCCGGCGGAGGCAGGGAGATTATTCGCCAAGGTGACTGAGACCGTCTGTCCTTCCGTGACGATCAACGTCGGGCCCGGCACCTGCATCGTGTTACAGAACGGCGTGTTGACGAACGCCGTCGCCGGCGCGAAGGCGGAAGCCCCCGGCTGAGTGGTACACCCGTAACCCCAGGAGTACACCGACGCCCCGTCCGGCTGGCTGATGTAAGCGTCTTGCGCCGTCAGATTGAATGTCGTGCCTTGGATGCCGGGAGCCGAAGCGTAAACCGTGGCGGCGAACAGCATCACCACGGGCACCAGAAGCAATCGGGATTTCGCGATAGTCGTGTTCATTTTCATCATCCTCATTGCCGCTCTCCTAATTAATGATGCGGACCTCGGTCATGAGCCCGCCAAAATTCTCTGCGTCGTTGGACAAGTGGTCGAGATTCGGCGTGTACAGGTAGAACACGCTGCCCGAGGGATACTTCCCTGTGTCGGTGGCATCCAGAATCACGTCGAGCGACTCACCGCCGGCTAGCGTGATCGAGTTGGTGGTGTAGTAGAGGTTGTTTCCCGCTTGATCGCGGAGGAGCTTGGCGTTGTAGCCGATCACGGTCATCGGAATTCCCAGCGAAGCCAAGGTCTGGTATTCCGTGACGTCCAGGTCGGAAATCCGAAGGAGCGCCTTCCCGCCTGCGGGGATGTTGATGATTGAAGGCAGGGGCTGCGAGAAATGCATCTTGCCATCGGACGCCTGCGTAGCCAGGGGACCAGGCGTGACCGTGTCCGGGTAGCTGCGCCCGTTGAGCAGGAAATACTTGTCTTTCATGTCCGCAAATTCTTCCGGGTTAAAGGTCATGCCGACAAAGTGGAAATTGGGGTCGAAGCCATGGATTTGGATGGGATACTCGACGTTGTAATAGGTCGAACCGTCGCCGTCGTTATAGGCATACCCGCCAGTGGTCCCGGCCGGGCCATTCACAACGTTTGCTACGGCGTTCGATCCGGTGTTAACGGCCGGTACTGGATTGCTGCAGAGAATGTCAGGAACCGTAGTGACCGCTGTCGTCCCGCCGTCGCCAGGTCGACGGCAAGCCGTGCGCAGATCATTCTGTTGTGTCACTAGAGAGGCATACAGAGGGTTGCCAGCCGTCACGCGGTCCTGCCGCGGACGTACGTAGATCTGCCCGACCATGCCCATCTGCAAGTGCTCGGGAGGAGTGATATGGCAGTGCCAGAAGTACGTGCCGGCATCGGGTGCGAGGTAGTAATACGTGAAGCTGCCGCCGATGTTGATGGCCACCGAAGCATCCGGTACACCATCGTAGAACGTCGAAGCATTCGGATAACCATGGAAGTGGACCGTGTGCTGCTCGAACAGGTCCGGCCGCATGATCATGCCGACGTTGGTGAGGGTGAGGAAGAATTCATCGTCCTCATCGATGGCAAACAAGGGCGCGGGAATATTGCCATTCATTACACCGACGTCAATGATCGGACGGGGATCAACATGCCCATTTAAACAAGGAGCAGTGCAGTTACCGCTAGCGATGGAATCCAGATCGGAAGCCAGACCCACTGCGCCGTTATAAGTAAACCCCGCGAAGGGAAGTGAGGCCCCGCTGCTGGGTGCATGGAGTGTTGCCGTTTCGGCCGGAGAACCAGGCACGAACGTGCCCGGATACACGGTATTAAAGTCCTTCGGAAACTGCGTGCCGGGCTTCCCGTTAGCGATATCCGCGAGGCCAGACAGTGGCCCAAAGGAGAACATGTACGTTTGTGTGCCGTCGCCCATGGTCGAATACCCGTCACCGCCGGAAATCTGCTGGCATTTAATGGCGCCATTGACATTGGTGGGAGCGGATGGATACCCGCTCGTTCCGGTATAGGTCGGACCCACGTAGCTCGGCTCCGAATTGTTGTTAGCGGACGTCGGGTGGGTGATGGTGCTCGTCGGACACTGCACGCGAAAAGACTGTGCGTTCGCCACAAGTGGTAGCAAACCGCACAGAAGTACGAACAAGACAACTTGGTACAACTTTTTCATAATCGCCTCGCGTGTTTGCACGTAATTCGAAAGTTTCTTTGCCGGGATTTACTGGACAGCGTGGGGAGATTAAGGGCGAAAACGAAGTGTCTTTTTGATTGCTAGCAAATAACCGTGGCGGAACTCACGCAATTCAAAAGATTTTACAGTTTTTACAATCGACGCTTGGTGCGTGCATATGTAAACCGACATGGCGGCCGTGATCCTCGCATTGCGCAGAATCTCTCTGCGACGCGACCTATTTCCTGTCCAGATGGAGCACCAGGGATTCACGGTGGTTGGTTCGTCGGTCCAACCTCAAGCGTCTGTGAAAGGAAGAATGTGCAATCAAAAATCTGCCGCAATCTCGACTTTTGTGAAGGGATCTCGCGCGGGGAACTTAGCTGCGGTTCTGTCCGAGAAATTTGTATCCGGTGCCGGAAACCGTGACGATCAGTTCGGGCCGCTTCGGATTTTCTTCCAGCTTTTGTCGCAGGCTGGCAACATGAGCATCAACGGTTCTTGTGAGCGAATCCGCCACATAGCCCCAAACCGCCTGCAGCAGTTCCTTCCGTGGAATTGTTGTTCCCGGACGTTCAATGAAGTAGCGGAGAAGCTGGAATTCGCGACTTGTAACATAGACTGGTTTCCCCGCTCGCGTAACTTTGGAGCGCTTCACGTCGACAACGATCGACCCAAACTCGTGGACGGCTTGGCCCGTTTTTATCGGCACGCGGCGCAGCAAAACTTCGATCCGCGCGATGAGTTCAGCGGCCTCAAACGGCTTGGTCACATAATCGTCGGCTCCGAGCTTTAATCCCACCACCTTATCCGTGGTTTGGTCGCGAGCGGTCAGGATCAGAATCGG
>Ga0306920_100006539_pt1 | contig 15234 bp, 24 predicted proteins | sample flu12Cox44000170_FD_204666 | JGI IMG/M metagenome (GOLD analysis project Ga0306920, IMG submission 204666) | Lab enrichment of tropical soil microbial communities from Luquillo Experimental Forest, Puerto Rico - flux4day.12C.oxic.44.000.170 (v2)... | ecosystem: Environmental > Terrestrial >... | reverse complement strand
ATCTGCTCCGGCTCGATGTCGCCAAGCTTCTGGAAAGCGTCGGGATGTTCACGCTTCAGCCCGTCCATCTGGTGTTGCAGATAGTCCTGGGCCTGCTGGATTTGCCGCTGCTGCTCCTGCTCCTGGTAGCGCTGGTCGTACTGCTCCAAACGCTGCATGATCGGATTGAGCATGCTTTCGAGACGAGTGTTGAGACTTTGCTCCTCCTGCTGGGCCGCCCACTGTTCGTAGGTAAGCTCCTGGGAAGGCTGCTCCGGCGCCGGAGATTGCACAAGGTTGTTGTCCCTGGCGTACTGCTGCGCCCACTCCCACACCGCCTGCGGGTTCTCGCGCGCAGCCCGGTTCATGTCCAGGCCCCACTGAAGATCCTCTGTCGATGCGTTCTCGAACGGCTGCCAGCGGCTGCGATACTCCGCTGCTTCCTGCTGACGACGCGTGTAGTTGGCGTCCCAAGCCCTGAAGGCTTCGGTAGCCGCTTCACGCGCTTCTTCGGGGATGCGGTTTAGGTACTCGTCGTAGGGAGTACCTGTGCTTTCCCCGCCCTCGTCTGACGGATCAGACCGTACGGGATCGGCGTCGTCCGTAAAGGACATCCTGCTTTCCTCTCTGGCCGCTGTAACGTCGCTCCTGGCCCCTAAGGGGGCTGTGGCTAGTCCCTGGCGTCCTCGATTTAGATAAGCGCGTTGGTTTTGGAAGCCGGACCCTTTGTAAGGGTTAGCCGCGCTAACCAGCCCTGCCGCGCCCCAGGACTCGGCGCATAGAGCGCCAAGCTTAGGTCTAAGACTCTTTCATGCCCCTGCGTCGGCGGAAGTGCGCCTTCACCTGCACCCGCGCCTCGTCCAGCGTGCGGGGCTCGTCTTCGGCGTCATCCTTTGCCTGCGCCCCCTTTAGGGCGTCAATCGCGCTCTGAAGGTGCGTGATGGCCGTATCAACCTTGCCGTCTGCTGCATCAGCCATCTCAGCCCTCCAGTGGCACGAGGGGTTCGCTGTTGTGATCGGGAAGCGGCGCCTCGCCATACCCTTCAAGGTAAAGCTCGTACACGCCGTCGATACCCATAGCCAGTCGGATGAACGTAATGTCCGACCTAACGCCCTGACTAAGCGCCGCTAGATTAGCTTTACTTAGCCTAAGGCTTACGACGTTCGCTTTAGCCACTAGTAGCCGGGCCCCGTGAACGTGACCTGGGAAACCGTGTTCGACGTAATCCAAAGCGGCTCCGTCGTGAACGTCTGATTACCGCCATTGACGATAGTCCCGGCGGCGGTGGGGTTGTCATCAATCGCCGTCCAGTAGTTCACGGTGTCCCCGCCAACCACGGCGATATTCGTTCCTGCTCCACCGGGGTAGATATAGACGGGAACGAACTGCGGGCTCGCGCTTGTCGAGTCAATATCGACCGTGTACGCCATTACGGATACCCGGCGCCCGTGATCGTGCAGCCGACCCCCTCCGCGTCCGTGGCGGGAGAAAGGAAGATCGGGCCGGTGGCCGTAGCGAACGTGAAGTTAGCGTTAGACCCCGCCGAGATTGTCTGGTTGACCGTGCCGACCAGATCGGAGTAGACCGTTACGCCCGCCGGGGCTGAGGCATCCACAGCCACGTTGACGGTCCCCGACGTGGGAACATACAACCGTGTTAGGGCCGACCCGTTGGAGCTACCCATTCCCTCATGGGCGAGGTTTGCTCCGGGGGGATGAACGATAAGCCGCATTATCGACCGCCTTTGTATGTCCGGAATGGCCGGACGTGCTCGTACAGGACTTGAAGAAGCTGATTGAACTCGTCGCGGGTGCGGACGAGAATGTTATGCGGGTAGCCCGTCTTCAGGTCGTGATCGACCACTTCCGTGAACGCGGCGAGCCTCCCCTTGTGCGGGCCGTCCACCACTTTTACGAACTCGCCCACAAGGGCGTCCTCGTCGCCCCTAAGGTCCGTTGTCGAATGAGGAACCACGGGGGTAGCCTCAGCCACCGGAGGGGCTACAGGGGCCTCCTGTGGCGTCTCAGGGGCGCTTACTGGGGCTTCCGCCCCCGGCGCTGCCGTTACCTCGTCCACCTGGGGACTCCTTTGCTTGCTGTGCCTGTTGTGCCTGTTGTGCTTGCTGTTTCAGCCGAGCCTGATGAGACTCCGACTGCTCCTGCGAACGCTGCTGCTGCGCCGCCAGCGCGAGCCTGTGAAGCTCCTCGGCGCGCTGCGCCTCTCGGAGCTTCTGGCCCATCTGGAATTCGTGCATCTCCTGGGCGTGGCGCTGCTGCTGCTCGCTGTTCGCCGCCTGGTATCCTTGCTGCTGTGCGAACTGCTGCGCGTTCTGCTCTAGCTGCTGGCCCTGTGAGGCTGCGGTCGCTACTCCTTGCTGAGCGGCTGCTGCGGACTGATCCCCAGACGTATCGGGCTGTCCTTGTCCATTTTGAGCACCTTGACCCTGAGCTTGCGCTTGAAGTTGCATCGCCTGCTGCTGAACCTGCTGCAACCGCTCCCGGTGAGCCGCCACATGCAGAAGATGCATCTGCTGAACCTGCGGCGGGAACTGCTTGAACCGGGCCTCCTTCTCGAAGTCCTCATGGTTCTGGATGTGGTACTCGTCGTTGTCGTAGGGGTTGATGTTGATTGTCTGACCCTGCGCGATCAGGACGTTCTCCCGGTTAGCCTGCGTCTCGTCCCGCGTGAAATCCTCGATGAGTTTCGACAGCGCCCCCAAGTCATTGTCTTGAAAGAACTGGGCAAGCTGCCGTCCCCGTGGTGGATTGCCCGACTGCACAAGGAAGTTCATGATGTCGGTCATCTGGGCCTGCTTCGCCGCCTTAGACTGCGGTACGGCGCTACCGGCCTGCACCTCTACGTGGCAGTTTCCTTTGAGCATTGCGCCCTTGAAGTCAAAGATCCGCCACGCCCCATTCTCCCCACCAAGCGAGATGGTGCGTGGATCCGTGTAATAGGTCGCGACCAGCTTTAGGATCTTCTCGCCCAGCATCCCAAGCTCCTCCTCATGATCCGCCATATCGGGAGCGAGCATCGTGTCGTCCGACTCCTGAAGCAGATTGATCGCCGACGCTGCCGTAACCCCAGGGGGCACCTGCGCGGACGTAACCTCATGCTGCCCCGAAATCTCCTGCATGGACTCCTCGTTGTCCTGCAAGCACTCGATCACATAGTCCGGCAGCGGGGGCGCCTGAAGGACATCCGGCTTAGCGTTGGGCGAACCCACATCGTCGTAGAACACGACGCCGCCGGGCATCGTCATTGACCGAATGAACTTCTCCGGGTCCTGAACCGCCTGCTTAGACGCCAAGATCGTCGGGTTGCCAACACGATTGCGGTTCTCAGCGATCTGCGACTTGATCTTGTTCCGCTCCGTCTGCGGACCCCTGAGCGCATCCACGATACTCATGCCCCACACGCGTCCCGGCATTTGAATGCCCTGGAACATCACGTAGGGCTTGCAGTCAAAAGGCTTATCGTCCTGCTCAAGCATCTGGCTGATCTGTTTACGACCCGACGTGTGCAGCACCCACGTCTTCCGGCAGCCATTCGGATGATCCTTATTCGGCATGCACCAATACTCCCGGACCTTCACGCCCTTATAGGAGGAGGCGCCGGGGAGATAAACCATACCCATACGAGCCTCGATAAGCCCCGGGTTAGCCGGAGTGTCGGCCGTAACCTCCACCCCGTAACGCCGGTAAACGTACTCTGGGCTTTTGATCGACTCCTCAATCACCCACTCCGCATCCACAAACTCGGCCGCTAGCGGGTCGATGAACATTTGGAACGGGGAGCGAACCTCAACCTTCACGTCCCCCTGCGCAATCGTCTTAGTGTTGGTCGAACCGGGCGCCGCCTGCTCCGCAACCCGATGCTCAGGACTACCAGGTTGAACCGGCCCCATCTGCCCCATAAGCGGCTTACCGTTCTCGCTAAGGATCACGATGTCGCGCTTAGACCCGGCGCCCGAATCCCAAAACACCTTCATGAACCCGGCGCAGCAAATGCGTGCCCACAGAAGCGTCTGCATCCGATGCTTACCGATCTTCAGATGCTTCCACATGTACCGCATGATTTCGTCACCCAGGGCGGCAGCGTTAGTATCCTCCTCATCGCTGCTGTTGGGCGTGACAACGAAAATCGGCCGGTTCTTCGTCATCTTCGCGATCTCTTTGCGGATGATCGGCTGAATCCGGTTATCAACAACCGTGATACGGTTCTTGGGCATCGCCGGGCGGAACAACTGCCTGCCGTCCCAGGCAAGCCACTGCTCGTTAGCGTAATAGGCGAGGTTTAGATACCATCCCGGCTCCAGCTTCCCGCGCGCCAAGCGACCATACCTGTAGAGGGTGTCCAGATCCTCAACCGTCTTATCCTTCGGCATCGGCGTCCTCTAGCCCTTCGCTCAGGAAACTGTCGTCCCAATGGATCTGCCCTACCAGATAGGACTCGTCCAACTCCCCTTCAACGCCCTCAGCGGACTGTGTAGGCAGATCCATAAGGGGCGTTCGCTCCGGCCGCTGAATACGCTCAAGAAGCTGCTGGCGCTCCTTGTTCCAATCCGCGTTCATGTTCCGGCGTTCCGCGGTCCACTGGGCCTGCGCAGCCTTGTGAACACCGAGGATGGCATCTACCGTCCTTTTGAACACCCATCCGACGCTGATCGCGACAACGGACGTTATCGCCGCCGAAACCACAATGGTTGCGATCATGGTGTTATCACAATGGTTGCGATCATGGTGTCACCAGCGCATAGTTAGCGTCTCTCAAGAACCCTCCCGAATTCTCCACCGGGGCTACCGCCAGCGCGGACGTGACGGTAACCACCGACCCGTTAGCGTCCCTAAGGAACCCACCGGACATCTGCATGGGCGCTACGGCCGACGCGAAGGCGACCGCCTGTAAGCCATACACGCCATCCCTTTGGAAGCCCCCGGACGGCAGCCCGGCGTTAGTGGTCGTGACAAGGGAGTAGTTCGCATCCCGGTCAAACCCGCCGGACGGCTCCGTGGGGGCGACGGCCGAAAGCTCGTCCACCGTGATGAGTGCATAGGTGGTGGTGTCGTGCATGAACCCACCCGTGAAAGCTGGCACGATGGTTACGCTCCCGGCTGTAAGGACGAGGGAATCGGTTGAAACCGACTGGTTCGGCGGAAAGGCAAAGAACGGCGCGAGACTAAGGGACGTGGTGCTAGTAGACGCTGACGCGCCAAGAAGGAGGAACGTCGTTGCGGTCAGTGACAGCGATGTTGTGCTCGTAGACGCCGACGCGTCCAGAAGGAGAATCGCCGGGGCGGTAAGCACCAGAGAGGCGGTCGAGGTGCTAGCGCTCGCGTCAAAGAGGATTTGCGTCGGCGCGGTGAGAGCGAGGCTGGTAGCGCTAGTGCTAGCGCTTGCGTCCAACGGTATCTGCGTCGTCGCGGTAAGCGCAAGAGACGCCGTGCTTGTGCTCGCGCTAGTGGCGAGCGGAAGCGTGACCGGCCCGACTAGTACGAGGGTGCGGCCAATGAACGGCTGCTGAACCGACCTGCCGCCCCGTCTCATCTACGTCTCCTAGCGGTAGGCGCTACGCCACATCGCCTGCGGCCAGTTCACCATCTGCGGGTTGGGTGTCGGCGCTGCGCCGGTCGCTGCAAGGATCTCTACCATCGCCTCGGCGTAGTGAATGGTTGGGGCCGTGTCGTTGATGGTCGCTGACGCCCCCGCCGCAAGGTTCATGCCGGTCAAGTACTGCCCCCACCCAGAACCGCCCCCACCGGAGTTGTAGCCGAACGAGTGGCCGTTCCAGGTGATCGACTGCCCCGTGCCCGGCGTGCCAATCGTGCCGCTCGTTGCGTTCCCAATACCAGCGAGCACCAGGGAGTTCGACCCAGTAAGCGACGCAATCGTGCAGGACGGAAGCCCGTTACCGCTAGTGCTCACATTCGTGGCCCCGACCGGACTGGCCGCCTGTCCGGTAATGACCGCAACACCGAATCCCCACTGTCCAATTGCGGCGGTCGGATTACAAGTGACGGTCATCGAAGCCGAGGTAGTTACAGTGCCCAGCCAAACCGCGCCACCAGAGTTGTTAGCCGTCTCGGATACCGCCGCGCTGGCGTTCCATGTCACGCCCCCGCCGGTATTGCTCGGGCTGTTGATTCCCGTTGCGCTCCACCCGGTACCAAAAATGACGATTAGAAGGCTACTGAGCGGCGGCGTGAACGACGCTGTCGTGAGATTGGTCACTGAGGCATTGGTACTTACAGCCGCAGGGGTGCTGCTGTCAATCGCGAGCGCCATGAGCGCTCACCCTACTCCTCGAAGTAGAACGTGGCGAGACAATCCGGCGTAACACCCGAAGCGGTCGTATACCTAAGCCCGATACGCTGACCGCCCGTAGCGGTAGCCAAACCCTCAGCACCGAACGGCTGCCAATCCTTCATTGCCCCACCCAACGGCTGGAGGTAGATCGAGTCGATGATCGCGTAAGTTGTCGGCTCAGCCGTAAGCGCTGTTAGCGCCGTGGACTGCGCCGCGCCGTCCTGCTCATCCGTCTTGACCGGCGTTGTGGACGTGCCCGTGGGCGAGCCGACCGTCGTAGCCCTAACCAGATCGAACTGCACGGCAGCCGCAGCGGCACTCCCGTCCAGGCTGATCGTAACCGCCCGGAGCTTGCAGCGCACATTAGCCCCGGGGGCGAGAAGAATGAGGCTTTTGGTCGCCGCTGACGTAAGCGTCGTCTTGGCGCACGGAACCGTGTAAAGCGGCATTACAGCCCCGACCAGAGGTTCCAGAGCGTGGCGACCGTGTTATTGACGGTCGTGTCCGTCGAAGCGGCATTCAGGCTTCCGAACGCGCAGGCGCTAAGAATGAGCGGCTGAAGGTTCTGCTGGCCCGTAACGACCTTAGTCGCGAACGCCGCCCGGGTTGTATGTCCCGTAACGCCCGTCCCCTCCGTCTCCACGTTCTGCGCCTCCGTATAAATCGCTGCGGTGACCTGCGCAATAACGCGAGGGTCGAGCGAGGCGGCGTAATCGTCGGCTAGCGCCATTCCTGTCCCTTCTAGATGAGCGTGATCGAAATGCCGCCGGAAGCGACCGTGGCGGGCGTCTGCGTCGTACTGATAACCGTGCTCGTGCACGACCCCCACAGAATCATGTTCCCAGCGCCCGTCGTCGCAGAATCACAGAGCGCCCAGCCGATGATCGTTGACGAACCACCCGTACACGCCGCGAACGTGATCGTGCCGTTATTCGACGTGGACGACGCCGCCCCGGCGCCACCGGACGAAGCGCTGTTCCAAGCGGCGGCAGCCAAGCTCTGACGGGCGTAGCCGGTGTACGTCGCCTCGACAATCGTCGCGCCCGTCTTGCTGGAGTCCGGAACCGTCGTACACAAGCACAGGTACACCGGGGACACGAACGGGGTGGTCGTAACCTTGCCGGTCACGCCATCAAGAACGTGCGTCTCCATATAGTTCGAGAACGTGCCCGACACTTAGCGCTCCTTCTTGGCGAACCAGCGGCGCTTAGCCTGAGGCTCAAGGACGATTTCTACCGGCTTCTGCTTCTTAGGCCGCCCCACAGCTTCGCCCGTCAGCCGGGCGAAGCCCTCCGGCGTCATCTGCCAGCACATTCCGCGCTCACGATGCACCTCCTGCGCATCCCCCAGTTCCCTAAGCTCAAGAAGGTAAGGGACAAGCTGATCCGGGTTAGTGAAGCTGGTAGAGCGATCCTGCTGCATCCGATCGACAAGCTGCTCCACCGTCCACCCATAATCGTCGTCGGGGACGGACAAGTGCCCAAGAACGCGCCTGTGGGTGTCGCTGGGGAAAACGCCAGCCACGTCAGTCATCGAACTCCTCGAACTTCTCCGTAGGCTCAGTGGACGGAATAGGGCCATAGGTAAGCTGGACAATGTGACGCGTGTAGACAACGCGCCCAGACGGGAAACGCTTAGCTGCCGACAAGCCGAAGTAGTCGCTTACGCGCTCAGGGCTACGCCCCTCGACCCAGAACACGTCGCCGGAGCTAAGCGCAACCCTGGTTCCCGTGGCCTGCACAAAGGGCGGCGGCACGCGGAGATCGTCGTAGAACGCCATTGTCACGCTGGCCGGTCTTTCAATGTCGCCTCAAGTCGCATCGCGTAATCCTTCCAATGGGCGTTCTCGACCTCCAGGCGCCGAATCTCGTTCAACTGCCTGCGGTGAAGCTCCGGCTTCAACGCCGCGAACTCGGCAAGCTCCCTAACGCAGTCCTTACAGAGGTGCAGATCGTCAGAGCCGTGAACCCACGACAAATTCTCATCCTGAAACACCCCGGCGTCAAACGCTGCGCCGCAGTCGTAGAACACCAGCTTGTCGTCGGCGCCACGGGCGCACATGGAACAGAACGCGGGCTTAGGGTCGCTAAGCCGGACCCGGTGCTGGATGGCTGCTGCACTAAGGCTCATGTGTTTGCCTGCGTCTTGACGGTCTGACTACCAGAGCCGAAATATGGCGTCTGATATGAGTAGGGAGACGGAGGTGGATGCTGCCAGTACGGGCCATACGGATACATCGGATACATCGGATACATCGGCTTAGGAGCGGCCTGACCACACCGGGAACAGCGGCCACATCCGGGGCAAACACTCATTTACGCACCTTTCGGTGGGGACTATGCTCCGGGAGGGAGCGAATGTATTTCAACGTCTTACGGAACTGCCAGCGCGGATTGCGGCAAGTCGCGTAAAACAGAAACGCGAAGACCACCGCCATCGCAACCAACCCAAGAATCAGAGTCACGCTCTCACGCCCTAAACACCCCAGGTCCCCCGTGGAAGTCCTCTAATCCGCCCCTGTCGCGCCCCCTAAGGCGCTCCAACGACTTACGAAGCATCCAGTCCTTACGAGACTCACTCGGCCTCTGACGGGCCTTAGCGGGCGCCAGAGGACGCTGCATCACCACATACCTCAAAGCATCAAGGGCGTGGTCGTCCTTCTTCACCGGCTTTTCCGTCGCCGCCTGCTCCGTCCGAGGGTTTTCTTTGACCCACCTGTACTTACGGAACTCGGACCTAAGCTCCTGGCAAGGAGCCGCAACAAAGAGTTTGTCAGCCGCAAGACGCTCCTTCACATGGTTAATCCCGGCCGTAACGGCGTTCTGACCCGGGATCGTGTAAACCCCATAGTCAGCAAACTCCTGCTGGTCGCTCCGTCCGGTCTGATTGTTTTTATTGCGGGCCGCAGGGTCGATCACGTAGAAGTTCGGAACGACCCCCCACCGTGCGTTATGCACCTTGATCTGCTTGCAAATCTCGCTGATGCGAGTCTGAGGCAGGCAAATCTCATCGAACACAACCATCCGGTCGTCCTGATCCAAGAATGCGTAAACCACCGCGCACAAATGCCGATACCCAGGGTCAATCCCACAAAAAACTTCTACGCCATGTGGAAGCTCTGATGGCTGCGGACAAACGTGATGCTGCTCACGGAACTCCGGGTAGATCAACCCGGCGAAAGCCACGAACCTGCCCGACTTGCGGGCTTGCCGCTCCTCATGGCTTAGACCCTCAAGAGCGAACTCCTTAGCCTCCTCGTTCAAATGCGGGTTATCGTCCATATCAACCAGCAAGATCGTCGCCATCTGCGGATTCAGCTTCCCCGACTCCCACGGCTCAAAGAACTCGTCGTACACCCACGACATTCCAGCCAGCGGAGTCATTGAGAACAGTTCTTCGCCCCCATAGTCGATAAGGCGCATGAGGCATTCCCGGCGAATGTCCTGACGAGGCTCCTCATCAAAAATAACCCTGTGGAGTGCTGCCCCTCCGAACTTGTCCAAATCCTGATCATTGGACATGAACTGCACCCACGAACCATTGGCGAAGCGAAGCATAAGCTGCACCTTGTCCCAAGCCCGATCCATGCTCTTTCCCTTGAGTTGCCCACGCGGGCACCACTCCCGGAACTTCTGAAGCGTTACGCCCTCTAGGCTTCGGGTAAGGTCGGGAATGACCACGCGGGCGTAGAACGGAGGTTCCCAGCGCTTGTATTGCTGCAAATGCTGGGGCACCACGTCGCGGTCACAGGCTTGGAGAATAGTGTCCACCATTGATGCCGTAGTCTTCCCGGACCTATTGCCTCCGAGGAAAAGGCGACTACGCGGGAATGGGGGACTGTGGAAGACGACCTGCTTGTCATGCGGCTCATACCCCAGAAGGGGATTCTCCCGATGCAGCCTCTCCAGGGCAAGAAGCTCCTGCTGAACCTCCGCATACTCCGCAGGCGTCAGCCTGGCAAGCTGCTCCGGGTCCACCCTCAGCTTCTTCAGAAACTTCTCGTCCATACTTCTCCAGCACCTCTTTCGAGCGCAGGTAGTTCGCAGGCATGATCGCCTGCGCTCCAAAGACTTTCTCCCAAGCCTCCCCGGCTTTACCCCCAAGCCAAATGCGGCTAGTGGACTTCACGCTACCCTCCCAAGCTTCCGCCGCTGCGTCTTGCTCATCCTCAGTAAAACCGCTCCAAGGTTCGCGCCCTCCCAGTCGTCGTGCTCTATCGCCCACGAGACACAGAACGCCACGTGCGACTCCTCAACGTTCCCGTCATCCAGAACGATGTGAAGCGAACCCCACGTAGGATGCTCGTCGTGATAGGCCCGGAAACGATCAACCACCTCCGGAATGACGGGCTTAGACGGAGACGACAATCCCCTCACGCGCCCACCTGGCCGGATAATCAGGCGCGCCAATCCACGGCCCGTTGACTTCGTGTCTAAAATCCCGCATCGCAGCGTTCATCTCAGCCTTGAGCGCCGACACGAACGCACCCTCGTTGTTCTCAAGAAGCTGGGGCGTGACGTAGATATGCCCCGAGGGAACATTCTCATCTACAACGCTCTTTAGGATGCCGCCCCAGTGCTCAGGAATCAAATAGGCCATCAGTCGCCCTCCCGCGCCAGAACAGCATTGAACGCCCTCACCACATGCCCCAAAGCAAACTTACAGCGCTCCTGAAGAAGCACGTCATCCGGGTTCTCCTGCGCCAGAAAACACAAGTAGCTGCGGGCGTCAGCCAACTCCTCAAGAACATCCCGCGCCAAATCCCGGCCCGGGGCGATCACCATGCTGTCATCCGTGTACTCGCCATGATGAGACACGCAGCGAGCCTCGGACATCTTGATGATCGCCACAGAATCTTCAAACCGGGCGCCCGCGATCGTCAACTCCCGCTCAAACCTGACATTGCGCCGGGTGGGAGTCAACAAAGGCTTGTGGCAATGCCAGCACCGCCCATCCTTATACCGGGGGTTAGGGTGCTCCTGGCACTCAGCGTGCGTCATGCGGGCCGAACAGGCGATCATAGGTCGCCCGACTCACCCGAATCATCAGCGCCAGAATCACCGGAAGGCGTAGCCCCACCGGGCGTAAAATAGTCGCCGTCGTCGTCCATCAGGTGATTCCACTCAGCCTGATTGTCCCGACTGTTCGACTCGGACCCCTTAGGGTCAATCATCGTCATCCCCCGGCGCTTCCATAGCCTCCTCAACCACATCCAGCATCACCGCGAAATACTCGCGAGCAAGGTCAAACGCCTGGTCCGTCGTGAACCCCTCCCTCACAAACGCCCGGTACACGTCCCCCACATCCTTAGCGATCTTCACCGGACGAGGATCAGGGCCGGGATCGGACATAAAGGCGTACAGGTCGGCGTCATCAAAGTTCATTGTTGTGGTCCCGACGGTCCCGATGGTCCCAGGGCTTAGGAAGCGGCGCAACCCCAATGGTCTGCAAGAACTCGCAATAGTCAATAGCGTCAGCAGCGTCTATATCGTGACAGACCCGAAAACCATTGACCGTATAGCCCTTCAAATGGGACTGCCAGCCCCTAATGATTCCGTCCCTACAAGCCCCACGTAGCGTGGCGCGAATCTCAGTGTCGTTCATTCAGCGCCATCCATTCCACCCAGCATCGCTTCTCGGCCTCAGCGACCGCCGCGTCCAAATCAGCGCGACCCTCCTCATCCAAGCCGCCCCGCTCCCAAGCCACCCGGCGGTACTCCACCGCGACCTGAAACTGGCGTTGGGCTTCCGAGAGCCTCAAAGCTTCCCGTCCTTGCCACAAGGCGACCCAAGCACATGCAAACGCATCAGGCCGCGAATCATCCGCAGCCCACAGACCGGGCAGACAATCCTCGATTTCAAGTGCCCACCAACTCCCTCAAACGCCTCTGCGACTGAACGCCCCTAAGCGGAACCCAAGCCCGGCAATCCTCAAACAAGCGCTCCGTTAACTTCACGTCCTGCACGTTATAAGCCCTCATCTGCCGCCAAGCGTCCTCGTCCCCAGCCTCACACCTCAACCACAAACCAAAACCCTCATGCTCCTGCTTATGCCCCAACTCCAGCCGCCTCACCAGACTATCCAGCTTGTATGACCCCAACGCCCACTCCCGCCTAGCGACCGTATAAAGGTCGATATGCGTGAAATGAGACGGCGGACCCAGACCCTCCCGCTTGAACTCCCAAGCCAAATGCTTCACATCGAACCGCTTGGAGTTGTAGCCAACCACCGCATCCGCCTCATTCATCAAATCCCAAGCCGCCCTGAACATCGCCTCCCGGCCCTGATGAAACTCCGACGCGAACATCACATTCGGAACCCCGACCCACTTAGCCGCAAAACAAATCGTCCGCTTATGCTTCACGATCTGCGAATCGCCGAAATAGAAGCGCTGGCCGTGCGTCTCCCACGACCACACCAAATTAGCCATCGTCTCAATATCAATCACCAAAAGACGAGGCTCGGGACTGGGCTCAAGAGGCGACCGCTTCGCATGCTCCTCCGGCATCCACCGCTTCACAAAGCGGCGGACCGTAGCCTCATCACACCCATACTGCGCCGCAATCCCCCGAAAGCTATAGCCCGCATCCAAAAAAGCCCTCAACGACTCACAATGGGACTCCTGGAAAAAGCTCATTCGGCCAGCAACTCCAAATCCCGAGCAATAGCCTCACGCACCCACGAGGGACGCTCCAGCCGATATGAATAGTTCCCCGTTGGGACAGCCTTTGGGACAGCCTTTGGGACAGCCGTCGATAAAGGCTCCCCCCGAAGAATGCGCCCCACATTCGCCTCAAACGCCCCAACATCGTCGCCCTCGTCCTCCAGAAACAACTTCTCGGCGCGCTCAAGGGCAACAGCCTCGACAGTCCACGGAACATCCCACCCGGGCGAAAGTGTCTTAGGCCGCCTCCGCCTAAAAGGGATAAACCCCTGCACAAAGGGAACTCTACAAGCAGCCCGGACGAAACCTGGCTACATCGGACCACTCGCGAAAGCGCCCAAATGTATGGGGGGGAGAGGCGCGAAAAAAACTTTCGGACCTCGAAATCTTGCGCCCCCTGCCTTAGCCGCGCGCCCGCGCGCTGAGTGTGAGGCTAAGCTGGCGCCCGACTCAGCTAGCAAGCAAGCGGTAGGCGCCTCGCTTGTGTGTGTGTGTGAGCGATTGTCCTGCATATCGCACACTTCACATACTGAAGGATGCGCACCACTAGTGGAATCGTGCTTGTGCTAAGGCAGCCTGGCAGCCGTCCGCTGGCGTATGAGCGACCCCGATTCTTAGCCCTAAACGTCCCGGGCTACGTGGCAGCGTCCTCTCTTGTGCCGTCTTAGCTATGCCGAGACGCTAGGTCTCGTCTAGCTCTGAGGATCTTTGACCGTCTTTGGCCGCTAGCCCTTGACAACAGTTCTCATCCAGGAGTAGGATGTCTTCTAGTACCAACAACGAAGGCTTGCCTCCCGGACAAGGGACCCCTCAGACCACAAAGGCAAGGCTCATCTAGCAGGCAAGGCAGTTTCGCGGATACGAAAATTCGCAGGGGTCCGGCAAGTAGGCTCCTCCGGGGGTGCGCTGGCATGTTGCGAAGTAGCGACCATCGCGCCGTAGTACGGGGTCGAGCCGAAGATTCTCTCTCCATTAGACGGTTGCTCCCGTCTCTGAGGCTTTGCTTCGGAGGCGGATCAGAGTCTTGTCTGAAGTCTGGACAAGGTTCTGACCCGTAAGGGAAAGCAACCTACATCCTGTGGAGGGATATCAATGCTCACAAAGCATTCCGCCCGTACCGTCCGGAGACCTTGCAAGTACTGCGGGTCAACGGCCTTGTATTGGGCTAAGGACTCGGAGACTGGCCGTTTTGTATTGATCTCGGCTGGTCTCGTAACACGCCAGATCCCCGTCGGGGGATATGTCGACGGACTCTATCGGCACAATTGCCGCAACATCGAGGATGGCGAGGACCTGGCCGTAGAAGCCTCAGAAGTCGATTCTCCGGTCATTGAAGACGCGCCCAAGCCGGAACCTACTGTGAAGGCTGCGGAAGGCAACGGAGACGTACAGGGCGCCCTACAAACGATCCTAGACGCAGTCAACCGTCCGGCCATCGATGAGAACAAAGTCCGCGACATCGTAAACGCTGTTCTCAGCGAAACCGATCGGCCGACTCGCACAGTCGTTATCAAAGACGCCGAGACCGTAGAAGTGGACGGTCTCACGCATACCGTTCTAGCCGATGTAGTGGAGTCGGTACAGGATGGTCCCGTGCTAATGGTTGGTCCGGCTGGAACCGGCAAGTCAACCATCGCCAGGCAGGTGTCGCAAGCGCTAGGGCTAAGCCACGAGCGATTCTTCGCTCTTCCGCTAAGCCCAACCATGACGACAAGCCAGCTGTTCGGCTACATGGATGGGCACGGCAATTACGTCCGTACCGTGTTTCGCCAATGGTTCGAGCATGGCGGATTGTTCCACTTCGACGAATTCGACAACTCGAATGCGTCGATTATCACAAGCCTAAACGAAGCATTGGCTATGCGAGCGGGGGATACCCTCGCATTCCCGGACGGCATGATTGCTAAAGCCGAAGGATGCTTCGCCATTGCGTCGGGCAACACGTACGGCACCGGCCCGGACCGGATCTATGTCGGAAGGCAGCAACTGGACGCCGCTACGCTCGATCGTTTCTACGTGATTGACGTTGATTACGATGAAGCGCTCGAACTGAACGCGTGCGTTGCCACCGGTTGCGACGCCGGTAAACGTCAAGAGATTCTGTCAACGGTCCGAGCGCTTAGGCGCAAAGCTAACGCCGATAAGCTCCCGCTCATCTTCGGGCAACGGTCATCAATCATGGCTTGCAGGCTCGCAGCGCGCGGAGCCAGTGCCGAAGCTTGCATGGCCCGCGCCATTCGACGCGGCACTTCAGACGTCAACTGGGATCGCCTAGGCGCCCCA
>Ga0306920_100006538_pt1 | contig 15235 bp, 19 predicted proteins | sample flu12Cox44000170_FD_204666 | JGI IMG/M metagenome (GOLD analysis project Ga0306920, IMG submission 204666) | Lab enrichment of tropical soil microbial communities from Luquillo Experimental Forest, Puerto Rico - flux4day.12C.oxic.44.000.170 (v2)... | ecosystem: Environmental > Terrestrial >... | reverse complement strand
CGGCGCGAACGGCGATGGTATTCTCATCATCGATCGCTCTGAGGTTCGTCACCGGTTGCATATCATTACCTCAACACGATAGAAGCGAGCGTTCCGCAGGCGATCGCGACTCCATACGGTAGATCTTGCTGGCGGAGCAGAGAGGCGCGTTGACCGGTGTCGGAAACTCGATGCACTCGCCAGCGGAAGGACACCAGCGCAACAGCCGCGGCGATCCCGCCGGCCAGCAGGGTGTAGAGCGCGGCAAGCAGTACGCCCACGGGACCCAGGAATGCGCCCACCGCGCCCATCGCCTTCACATCGCCGGCGCCGAGCTTCCCGGCGAGACAGAGCGGTAGGAAGAGGAGGAGCCCGATGAGCACACCGGCTGCGCTGACAAATGCTCCCTGCCAGCCCGCTCTCACAAACGCCAGAGCCACTGCCGTGGCGGCGGCCGCGACGGTGAGGCGGTTTGGGATCCGCCGCGTGCGCAAGTCCATGACGGCCACAGCGCCGACAAACCCGAGCAGACAGACAGTCCCTATGCCTAGCCGTGTGTCCACTAGACCTCACTCAAGAAACGTGATCCTTACCGCGCCCCCGAGGGGGTTCATTGTCCTGCGCTCAGGAGCGCGGCTCGGAGTGCGTGCCGATCAGGGCAGCGTGATACCGTTCAGCGCACCCTGGAGATAGTTGATGATGTTGAATACCCCCGTGCCCAGGAGCTGGAATGCGCCGATGACACCGGCGGCAACCAGCCCTCCTGCAATCGCGTACTCAACCGTCGTCAACCCCGCTTCCTTCTGCCATAAGGCAATCAGTGCCCCGCTGATTTTTCTCATTGTCGAATTCCTGTTAGGGTGAAGGCTGATGGGGCTATTCCCACCCCATCGCCGGGGCCTCCAGATCAGGGGAGCGTGATGCCGTTCAGCGCACCCTGGAGGTAGTTGATGACGCCGTACACGCCCTTGCCGAGCAGCTGAAACGCGCCGATGACCCCAGCGGCAACCAGTCCCCCAGCAATCGCGTACTCAACAGTCGTCAACCCCGCTTCTTTCTTCCAAACCGCAATCAGTGATCTGACCATTACCTTTAACATCGTCAACTCCTTCGTTTTATTGAGTCAGCCGTCCTTGCGACGGGCTGTGTTTTCCCACTTCGGTGTTCCCCGTGCAGGTGTTGTGCACACTGCCGAGGAATAGCGCGGCGGGGGTAGGATGAGTTTGTCGCTGATGCGGACTATCTTGCCGGCCGATCTCAAATCGTGATGGAGTTCACGCTGCGACTGCAGCGCGGCGCCTGGCAAGTCCGCAACTCTCGTTTGCCGAGTTTTCGACTTATTGCGACACGCAACTCTGCGCTACACGCATCACAATTTCTGCCTTTCGATGCGACATGCGGAACTCCGGGTGGCAGAGTCGAGGAACACAAGTAGAAACGGCCCTAAAGGAAGCGGGCTTGCCACGGTTCAAGTTGTTATGGGTAGATATCGACGCGCGGGGCCCGGGCGAGGCCTCACGGAAGCTATTCGAGCAGCTGTTCGAGGTAATTGAAATCAGTCAATTCGAACTCATCACCGGGGAGCCCGTGGCCACCGGTGATGTTATCTGCTTCAATTTCGACTTCCCGGCAATGTCGGGCCTAAAACTCGTCCCAGAGGCCAAGAAACGCTGGCCGTCATCGCCGATTCTGCTGCTCACTCAGCAGAACTCCTGCGAGCTGGCACTGTGGGCTCTGCGATCAAGAGTTTTCGACTTATTGGTAAAGCCGACCCAGACTGAGGAAGTCAACCACACATTCGAGCGCATTGCCGCCGCGTTACATGCGCGACGTTGCCAGACCGAGCGCAGGCCGCAGGGGCTCACCCCACAGCTTCCGGCCGAGACGCGCTACCGGCCGCAAGCGGCGGTTGCGCCCAGGCTACAGACAGCGATAGCGCACGTTACAAAGAACTTCCTGCGGCCGATCTCCGAGTCGGAGGTGGCGCTGCTGTGCAATATGTCGCCGTCGCGCTTCTGTCGCGAGTTCAAGGCGGCATTTCAGGTGACGTTCGTCGAGTACCTCGCGAACTACCGAATGGAGCAGGCAAAGCGCCTGCTCACTAATCCGAGCATGGCGGTCGCAGATGTAGCGGCGGCCGTGGGTTTCAACGACCCTTCTTACTTCACGCGGGTCTTCAGGAGACAGGAGGGCATCTCGCCCTCGGAGTACCGCGCTGCCCACGTAGTCGAGCCGACGCGCCTGCGCACCGCCGCCGGCCAGTAGGGGACTTCCCGTCCGCACGGCACACCGGCGGTGTGTCACGATACCAAGAGTGGTGCGACGGCATATCCTCTCCGCGGCCGGGCTGGCGATTAAGTACCCTCGCCAACTCCACAGCGACTGCGTCAATGTCGTCTTCTGCAGGAGCTTCGTCCCCAACGCAACGATACGGCGTTGAGTGTGTATTCGCCGCCGGGGCGCGGACCGACAAACGCGTCCGGGTGAAAAGCAAAACCTTCCTAGTGACGACGCTGGCAGTTGCAGGAGGCTAACAACGGGCCAGTCAACAGCTCACTTCAGCTCTCAGGCCGCCACAGAAGAAAACGACGCAAGGCAGGCGCGAGATGTACCGCTACTCAACGATGCTTTCAGTCCTCCTGCTCGGGGCCGTCGGGGCGCCACTGGCGCGTGCCGATGCAATTACCACTTATGGAGCTGGCCTAAAGTCCTGCCAGTCTTATCTCGAAGCCAGGGGTGGCAGCATGGCTGACGAGGCGAATTTCGTAGATTGGTTGAGTGGCTTTTTCTCTGCGGTTAATCGGACCTCCACTCACAGGAACAATATCCTCGGTCTGACAGACGTGAAGATGGCGCTCGAGCGGCTCGACAACACTTGCCGCGCTCGTCCCGACCAGCATTTTGCCGAGGCTGCAGGCCTGTTGGTTCTGGGGGCAAAGCCAGGCCCCGCTACGCATGCCGTCGAGGTTACGACCTATGGCTCGGCCGACAAGGCTTGCCACGTCTTTGTTGAAGCCAGAGAACAGCAGCAAGCCGATTTTTGGGCAGAATTCCTCCATTGGCTGGGTGGCTATCTGTCCGGAGTGAACGTGATGTCGCTCCACACGAACAACGTACTGGGCGATGCAGAACTTGCAGACGCGGTGCACTGGCTGGACACCTTTTGCAGCGCCCACCCAGGTACAGCCTTCGGGACCGCTGTGGACGCGCTCATTGCGGATCGCTCTGGAAGAGAGCAGCTATCACCGCTAACCGGGTCGCGGGGCGGTCATTAACGGAACTGAGCTCCTCGATAAACCGGATCCGTGATTTCTGCCTCCGTCGAGGCATGGATTCACTCGGCAAATGACCCGCTGAGCGAACGTGTTCCTGCCGGGCACCTTATTCGAAGCGAAGCACGCCAACAGAGCGAGCGCCGCGCGGTGCAGGAGCCGGTGGCTATCCGAAAGAGTGGGCGTCCGCAACGACGGAAAAAGAGAGGACCTCAAGACGTACTCAGCGATCAAGTGGATGTTGGTTGCGGCACTCATAGCGGCGAATGGCGACACCACTGCACGAGCGCAGGACGTGCAACCTCTATATGACCACGGGGGACGAAGGCGGGCTGCCGGCCTTGTTCGACGGCAAGTTCAACTTCACTCCTGGCGGTACCCACTCCTCTAGACGCCCTTTCTTTGCACCCGCGGAGCCAGACTGAATTTCAAAGACATTAACGTTAACCACTTGGTCGGCGTTAATGGCCTCACCACCAAGGGGATGCTTACGTCCGTAGAGGACGGATTCCATGGGCGAGACGGAAGCTCTGGAAGGTTCGTCCTCAGACCCTCGTGGATGACACGGTGACTGATGCACAGCTCAAGCAAATCCTCGCGAAGGGTTACAGGCCCGTCAAGTAAGCGCCTGGCAACGAGGTGTCCTACTGCCGCCGCGAGCAGCTGTCGGGCGAGCGTTTCGAGACAAAAGTATGCAACACCGCACGGCGAATTTTAGAGGATGAGCAGCGGGGCAAGGAGCTGATAAACAGCGTGGAGCGCATCGGCCTGCAATCGGGGCGATGATCACGCCAGGATCCGAACCGGCATTGACCGACCGATAATATCTGCAAGGTGAGTCTGCGCGGCTCAGCTCATCGCGCACGCCGCTGAGCGATTGGCGTCGCCCGGTCCGGGGGGCGGGTGGCGCTGTCAGGAGGAAGCTACGGCCCCGGATAGCCCACATCCGCGCCTCTCGCGTGCGGGAGATTCGCGGGAATCGGTCGTGCTCAGTTGTGCTCCTTGGTGCCAATTGCAACGGGCGTCCCTTGGCAAGTTGTAGAATTTACAACTATGGCCACTATCCCTTTGCTACGGCAGCAGCTTAACACCGCGTCAGACTCGGCATTCCAGGTTCGATGGCCAGCTGTAGCATCACTTCAAGTCGTTCAGCTGCCGCACCAGTTCTCTGAGCGCCGAAAGTCGATCCTCCAGCAATTTGTACTTGAGCGGCGCGGTCTCCGCCACGCAATAGAGCACGGGATGCGCGGATTCGGCGATCAGTCCTAGGGTCGCGAGATCGATGGGGTACACGGCCGGCTTCGCACGGGCAAGCGAGGGTCGGTGTATCGGCTGGCTGATGCCCGCATCGTGCGCCGAACCGTCGAACGGAGCGAGCTCGATGCGGCGGTCCATAAGTTCCAGGATGAGATGCTCGCGACCAATACAGGCGTTCTCGCTTGACTCACGCGCACCCACGAACCAGAAGTAGCCGATTAATGCATAGGTGTATCTGCCGCTGCGGTCCACGGCAGCGGCAGATAGCGTCACGTAATCTCGGGGCGCGAGAGTCAGGTAATTCTGCTGTTCGGTGGTGGACCATCCTTGTCCAGCACGGTGCCGGGCAAATACCAGCGGCGCGCCGACGAATTTCACTGTCGCGCCCGTCTCGTCGTCAAGATACTCACGGGGCGCGTTCTCTTCGGATGCCGCGGCCACAATACTTACCGCAAGCAAAAAGAAGGACGCCAGAAAGCACTGCGCGCGGGTCGATTTGCCTAAATCGCCTGCTTCGCTCGGCCTGAGGTGCATAAGCTCCTCCGCAGGACTCGTCGATGCGCAGGCAGCATACCGAGGAAACTGTTGCAGGTTGATTTCAGTCCTCGGGCTATTACGGAATTGTGAAGCGGAGACGTTAGCGCATCGGCAGGTGATCCACATCCCAGCGATCAATCGATAACGCCCACGTGAATACCGGTGTTAGCATCGCGCGCTGATCGTAGGCGGACTGCCCCGGTAAGCCTCTCGGGGCGCGCTCTGTGGGCAGTCGAATCAGGGAGGTCCGCCGTGCTCATTCTGACCAGACGTCTGGGTGAGTCTGTGAAGATCGGTGACGACGTAACAGTCACTGTGATGGGAGTGAGAGGTCCCAACGTCCGCCTCGGCTTCACAGCGCCTCAAGACCTGTCCGTGCACCGCGAAGAGATTTACCAACGCCTCCAGGCTGGTGGATCTGCAAAGGCTCACGCAATGGACGTATCCGAGAGCTTGCGCTAGCTACGTAATGGAGAAGCTGCAGCGAGCTCGCCCTATGGATGCGCTGCTCGAGGTGCGGCAGGAAGGCTACCGAGGTGGGGACGGTTGCGAGGCCGAGCAGGGGTGCCGAGGAATCGGCACTAGGCGGTACCGTCTGTAGCCAGCGTTCCCAGCGCAAGGGCGGATAATCAACAGTTTTTAGGTGCGCGGCCATAGGCCGCTGCTGTGCTGCAAATGGCCTTGCCTCGAGTTCGGCCAATCGCTCGTAATCAGCCGCAAGCGCCGATATATGCTGACACGCTGTCCGCCCCGTCCAAAGATCGCAGCTTCCTAATAACTCCATAAGGATTTCCCCTCGAACGATAGGTAACTCTTCACTCAAGGTCTGACGATTGTCAGGTCTTGAAGGATTCCTCGGTTACACAAGCTTTCCTAGACGGGAAACAGGAGTGCGAAAATGAATACAATGGAATTGATCCGTATCCGCCGCGGTCAGATCGCTCTCGCCGCCGCTCTTACTTGTCTCGCTGGCTCGGCGTTCGCCGACCAGACCCACGGAACATACAGTCTCGCTGCGGGCGCCAGCGAAACATTCGCCATACCGGCGGTGAACACGCCAGTTCAACTGAGCTGCACCCAGAATGTAATCGGGAACGTCGGCGAGGGACAAGCCACGATAATCCGGTCGACCACAGACGTCCTTCTGGACTGGGTCGGCTTTGACTATTTTACGGGTGCGATAGCAAGAGGGTTCTCAGCTACCCCTGGCACACACATCATCTACTGCGACTTCAGCGGGCAAGTCTCCATAGAAGTCGCCAGCGCAACATCGATCAAAGTCGTAAACAATACTTCGGGCACCCAAACAGGGACCCTCATGTTTGTGTACTGATAAAACACGGCACAACCCGTAATGGCGCCGTCCTCCCTCCCCGGGGTCGGCGCCATCGTTTTTCGATTTAGCGCGACTCGCCGCTACAATGCCCGCATGCCACGGCGGAATCGAATCTCGGCGGGGGCTGCCTCCATGGATAGAAACATCCCGGTGGTTGTGCGGATGCCCGTCGAGTGCGCCAGGTGCGGGCATACCGAGCACGAGATCTACGAATTCGATATGCCGTTCAAGAAGTCGCAGCCGATGGAAACAGGCGAGCCCGGCAAGTGTCCGGAGTGCGGCGCGCCGAGTAAGCGCTGCTCAAATGGTGATCCTGATGGCTGGCAGATGGCTTTCCGCAGTGAATGAATCGCGTCACGCTTGCGTTTCGGCCGCCGGGTTGACGGTAGACCTGGGTGCGGTTCATAAGTGTTGTCGTCGAGCCGCCTGTACTCGCATGCATATCTCAGGAAAGGGAGGTCGAAAATGACTAAGTTGCGTACGCCGCCACTCCGGACTCGGTAGGTTCGGGCGTGAAGACCGGCGGTCAAGTCGAAGGCTCGAAGCCGCGGAGCAGGAAGACAAAAGGATCGAAGGAACGAGAGCGCGCCCAGTTCATTGGTACCCGGCCACTAAAGGTCACGATGCTGTTGCGCGGGCAGGTGGTGGACGTGAAGGTAGTCCCCGCGGTCAGCACCACGACCCACGTGAACTACCAAGTCACCATCACCTGCGCGGGCACGGTCCTGGACTGGGTGCTGACCCGCGCCGAGATAGAGCGGATCGGCTGCACCGTCGCGAGGCACACCGAACTACAAAGCAGCCACTAAGCCATCTGCGCAGGAGAGTGGCAGTCTGCTGCACCGATTCCAGCCATACAGTACGCCTTGGGGCCGTCCGACTGTATGCTCGCCGGTCGAAGCGTCCACTTGCCGCGACCGCCTGGGCCCGCCAAAGTTATGGATGTCGAGCAGTCTTATTAGAGAGTGCCGCCCTCATGACTGGTAGTAACCGAATAGCCGAAAGGACCACACGCACCGCCACATGTTCCTGCGGCCAGCTTCGCGTCGTCGTTGAGGGAGAGCCAACCCGTGTGGGAGTCTGTCACTGTCGCGCCTGTCAGAGACGCACCGGCAGCGCCTTTGGTGTGCAGGCGCGCTGGCCCAGGGATCGAGTCAGGACGGAAGGTGAAACCCACACCTGGCGTCGCATTGGAGATGATGGCACGGTGCTCGACTTCCGCTTTTGCCCACACTGCGGTTCGACGGTGTGGTACACGCAGGACGTAGTACCCGAAATCATCGCGGTTGCCGTCGGCGCTTTCGGCGACTCCGCCTTTCCCGCCCCGGGTCGCTCAAACTATGAGCAATATCGTCACCCTTGGGTCGGGTTGCCGGACGAGATGGAGCGGTCCTAGCGGTCCCCGCGCCGTGCTTAAGCGATTCTCGGGTACACCAACGGGCTGAGAAACTCGCTCGGCCGCTTGGTGTACCGGGAAAGCATTTGGCCTTTGGCGCGGATTTAAACCCTGCGATCTTCGCTCGGATGCGTGAACTGGCCGCCATGCAACCGACAGAGATTGCCGTTTAACCGTCGGTCCGGTTGCCGCTGCACGCTCACGCGGTGGTGACTCAGAACGAAGCGCGCAGCGCCACGTACACTTCGCGGCCCACAATGTCGTAAGTCGAGAAGGAGTTGAGCGTCCGTGCCTGACCGATGTCCCCTGCAGGAATGAAGGGAGGATCCTTGTCGAACAGGTTGTTCACCCCCGCACGGACTTGCACATGTCCGGTTACGCCCCACTGGGCTGCCAGATCGAGGTAACTGTAGTTCGGGATATGCGTCAGCACCGGATCAAAAAACCCCTTTTCCTGATTCTGCAATGAGATCTGCGGGGAGTTATTGTCGAAGCCAGTGCGCCCGATGAAGCGCCACTGCGCTGAGAGCTGCAGGTTCCACGGCATCTCCCAGGTTACGCGCAGATTGTGCCGCCACGTCGGATTGACCGATCCACTGAGACAGATACCGCCAAACAAGCCTGCACAGTCATAACTTGGTGCGCCCTGATAGGGGGTGGAGGAATTGTGCTGTAACCAGGTGCCGTTCAGACTTGCGGTGAGCGCACCCCAACGTCCGGGCAGCAGCTGCCGATAGTTCGCCTGCACATCTATCCCGGAAACCAGCGCCGCGCCGGTGTTGACATTCCTCTGCATGACGTAGCCGCCGCCGGCAACGTCAACTCCAAACAAGGCGCCCGCGGGCGTGCGTACAATCTGGCTGCACGATGTTGGGTCTCCGGACGCGAGACACCGGTCAAGGGTGACGTACCCGGGTATCGTCCCGATCTCGCTCTTGAGGAGAATGTGGAAGTAGTCGACGCTAGCTGTGAAGCTTGGAATGACGGTCGGCGTGAACGTGACTCCCAGTGACCAGGTGTCTGCGGACTCTGGAGCAAGGCCCGGATTGCCACCATATACCCCACCACAGTAGAAGAAGCACTGTGTGATCGTGCTCGTACCCCCGGAGGCCGGAGCGATTCCGTCCCCGTACTGTGCAGCGGTGACTCCCGTATGCAGGCACTGGGCCAGGGTCGCTGTGGCATGCTTCGGTCCGTTGGGCGCGCACGGGTCGCTGAATACACCCGCAGCCCCTGGGTAGGAAATCAACGGGGTATAAAGCTCGATCAGGTTCGGGGCGCGCACTACGCGATCGAGGGACGCGCGTATCCGCATGTCCGCAACCGGCGCGAATTGGAGATCGACCTTGTAAGTGTTGGCTGCACCCGCGGTCGAGTAGAGCGAGTATCGGTATCCGCCGCCGACCGTGAGGTCGTTGATCAGCGGCCGATGCTGCGCGATCGGAATGCGGGTCTCCAGAAACCCCTCATCGACGGAGACTCGGTTGTCGATGGCGGGGGTACCAGAGCCGATACCGGCCAGCTCCGCCTCGGCCGCGCTGGGGGCATAGTGCAGAGACTGCGCGCGATGCTCGACTCCAGCATTGAAAGCAACACCTTCGCGCGCCCAGGGCGCGATGAGCCCATAGCGACCGAGTTCTCCTGTGACATCTGCCTCGATGATCTGCTCAGAATTGGCTCCGCCATCGGTAGCGGATTTGGTCAGGTAGGTCAGCTGTGGCGCGGTGACGGCGCCAGTCCTGAAAATGTTGTACGGGACGCAACTGCCGCCGCTGATGCACACGGGACGACCAGATTGATCGGTCGTGACCTGCAGCGCTTTGTTTATCGCGGCATAGCTCAGAAAGCCTTGAGACACAGAGGACAATGAGGTGCGGTAGTAGAGCGCGTAAGCATCGTAGCTCCAGTCATCGCTCAGCCTGCCGCCAATACCGGCAACAGCGCGATAACTCTTGTGCACATACGTAGTCAGACGTGGGCCGCCTTCGATATTGCGCCTTCCGATCGCGACGTCCGCACTCGCGGCACCAGGATGTGCCTTGTCAGCCGCAATCTCGGCAGGCGTACACAGAATCGTGGCCTCCTCGGCACTGAGGAGCGGATTGCTGCAGTTCACGGGATAGCCACCGTCGGCGGTGAGGTCATTGTCCCCTAGGTAGAGCCCTGAGGGCGCGAGTTGCTGCGCCGAGCGATCGTCCGTGAAGCTGAACTCGAAATAGGGTCTCGCCGCCTCGCTGAGGCCGACATGGGCGAGGAGGCCAGCCTGGTACCGCGTGTGCTGCATCTGCAGGGACTCGTAAGCTGCAGAGTTGAACCGGGGCGGCGGAACAGAGTTGAACCGGGGCGGGGGATCAGGGCCCGCAGCCGGCCATGGATCAAACTGGTTACCGACGACCGAATACCAACCCCCCTCGCCAGCGTTCGGAATAAACAGGTTTGAGTCGATCGTCCCGCGACACATAACTCCGGCCTGAGCCGGCACGCTCGTAACGTAATTGGCGCTGACGGCCGGACAGACCGAGAAGTCCCGATCGGACCCGTAGAGGGGATCTTGGCTGTGATAAACAAAGTACCCGGTGACTTGGCCCCCGCCATCGTGGAATCCGGTTCCGGCGAGAACAGACACATCACGTGTGACGCCGTCGATGGTTGTTCCGGTCGGATGCGCAATGCCGTTGGCAGCCTCGACGCCCTGGAGGTAATAGTTGTGCTGAGCGTGCTGTTCAGATCCATACTGCGCATCGATCTGCACGCCCTGCACGTGGTCCTTCAGGATGAAATTCACGACCCCGGCAACGGCGTCCGAGCCGTAGGTCGCCGACGCCCCGCCGGTGACCACGTCCACGCGCTCGACCATGGGAAGTGCGATCTGGTCAAGGTCCGGCGCCGGATTCAGATTGCCCGTGTTGGGATCGCCGAGTCCAAGGCGTTTACCGTTGACGAGCACGACCGTGCGCTGCGGGCCCAGGCCGCGCAAGTCGGCCGTTGCGGTGCCAAAACCGCGGACGCCGTAGTGATTGCTGTCGATACCCGTGGTGATCATCTGGGGCAAGGCACTGATGACGTCGCCCGTATCGGTGTAGCCCGTTAATGCGATGTCCTGCGCCGTCACGACCACAAGCGGACTGGTGGCCGCGATGTTGGCCGGCACGGGAATTCGGGATCCTGTCACCATTACCGAGGGCAACGATTGCTGCGACTCGTCCGGCGCGGCAGGCCCGATCGGTCGCTCGTCTACAAGAATCCGGACGCTGCGCGCGGTGAGGAACTCGAACTTGAGTCCGGTGCCCTGCAACAAGCGCGCGAGCGCTTGGTTCGCACTTAACCCTGCAGGAACCGCTTGCGATGTCTGGTTGCGCACAACTCCAGAGACGTACACGACATGCAGGCCGGTTTGCTGCGCAAACGCTTCCAGCGCTCCGCCGAGAGGCTGCGCGGCAATCGGGGCGGTGAGCGCTTCGTGCGCATCGGGCTCGGCAAGCGCGGCGGAAACGTCCGCGAGCGCGAGCACGCAGACAGGGAGAACGCGCAACACTGCCGGCAGCAGGGTCGCGATCCTTGCCGATAGGCGACGCAGGCGAGCACCCCTTGTATGTATTTTCGGCCCTTCGCTCGCTTCAGGGTCGAGTGTTTTCGAGTGTATCGGCGCCTGTCCGTTGCAGCAATGCCTACTTCTTCGCCACGCGAATCCGCGTGGCAGTCACGTCGACGCTCACACCATCGAGGCTGCGCAGAAAGGCAAGGAGCTCTTCGCTATCGTCGATGGAAAAGGTCCCCGTGATTTCTAATTTCCGCAGCTCGGGTGTCATGATCTCGATTGGCTTGGGTGCGTAGCGGTTGAATTCGGCCGCAACTCGCTCGAGCGGCTCATGGTCGAAGGCAATTTGCCGGTGCAGCCAGGCGGTGGTGCGCTTCGCGTCGATGGTTGTCGGAGTGGCGGGCCACGCGTCCCCGGATACGCTGACCTGCTGGTTGGGACCCAGCTCAAGCAATCGCACCGGCGGGCGCGGATTCGAGCTCATACTGCGGCTTTCAGATATATCAGACTGTCCGACCGCGACGCGGCCTTCGACCACCGTCACTACCGTCGAGTCGCTCCGCAAGCGCACATCGAATTTGGTTCCAAGATCGATGACCTCGGCCGGCCCGGCGAATACGAGAAATGGGCGGTTGGGCTCGTGCGCGACCTCGAAAGCCGCCTGGCCGGATGTGAGCATTACCAGGCGCTGCGTTTTGCCGTATTGGACCGTTACTGCGGTGTCCGTATTCAAGTGCAGTACCGAATCATCCGCCAGCCGATGGGTCTGCTGTTCGCCGTGGCGTGTCGCAAAATGCAGCGCCGTGGCGCCGGCCGGACTCGCCTGTTGTGGAATGGGTTTCAAATTCCACAACCAGAACAGGCCCAGACTCATCAGACCCAGTGCAGCGATTGTGACTGCTGCCGTTTGCCAGCGGCGAACACGGAGGTCACTGACGGCGCCGAACACTCGCGGCCACAGGGGCCGGACTCTACCGTCGTCGTCGGCGCGCGCCTGTGCGACGAGAGCCTCCACGGAGTGATCAGGATCGGCCCCGGCGGCGCGTAAATCGCGCGCGATGGCGGCCACGCCAAGAAACTCTTCGACGTTGACAGGAGAAGCCCTGTACCACGCCATGAGTGCCACAGATTCCCGCGTATCAAGCGGTCGCTCGTCGCGTTCCAGGAACCAGTCGACCGCCTGTCCGGCAACCGCGGCTCGCATCTGCTCGTCTTTGGAGATCATAGAAGTCACCCCAGCCGCGCCATACGACGTCGACAATGGAGCAGCGCCTGCGCCACGTACTTCTTCACCATCTGCGGAGACACCTCGAGGCGCGTCGCGATCTCACGGTAGGAAAGTCCATGCGTGAAATAAAGTTCCACCGCAGCTTGCCATTTGGGACGCAGCTGCTTTAACACGACCCGGAGCCGGGCGACTCGTTGCTCCAGATCCAGCTCCCCATCGAACTCGGGCAGTGTCTCGAGCTGCTCGTGCGCTGCAACTTCCCCGATGTCGATGCCGCTTGCCTGCCGCCGGTCGAGCACCGCGTGCTCCTTCACGAGGTTGTTGGCGACCGTGTATAGGTAGAGCACGGGATCACGGATCGCCTCCTGGTTGCTGACTCGCAGCATCCGCAAGTACACCTCCTGCGCCAGATCCTGTGCATCGGCCTTGCTGCGGATGCGCCGGCTGAAGAATGTCTGTAGCGCACCGCGGTGCTCGGCGAACAGCCGCACCACAAGGGATGGTTTCGGATCAGCCATGGCCACAATGATGCTCTCCCCTCTACATAAGAGTGCCGCAGCTAAGAAATGGCAACGGTGACCTTGCATAGCACCGCGCGGAGCCGCCCGCATCGCCATGTCCAGGCCGGTTATACGGATGTCAGGGTGTCCAGTTCGTTATTCGAGGACTCGTTCTTATTGAATCGAGAAGTTGGCAAATCGAATTCAGATGGGGCACCACAGCTTGCACCGCCCGGGACCGAAAACCTCAAGAAATCGAAGGAGACTGCCATGTATCGACTGACGACCGCGATTACCCTCTTTGGCCTGGGACTGGGCGCTCAGCTCACCTATGCCACGCCGCCCCAGGATGTGCATTTTGTCGCGGTGCGCTTCTCCGACCTCGACCTGACCCGCAGCGAGGGAGCCGCGGTGCTGTATCAACGCCTACAGGCTGCAGCCAAGACCGTGTGCGCTTCGCTCGATGCGCGCGACCTCGCCAGCCAGATGCGCTTCAGGGACTGCGTGCAGACTGGCATCGGTTCAGCGGTCGCCAAGATCGACCGGCCCGTTTTGACTGCATACTACAAAGCGCACACCAACGGTCGCGACGCAACAATTCAGATCGCCAAGAATCAGAACTAGCTTAAGATCGTGTGCGACCGATCAGGGCGGCTGCTCGCGAGCCGCCCTGCATTTCTACGCGCGGGGGCCAAGAGTGTCCGAAAGATACTTTGCACCGATAGTTGTCCGAAAGATAGCTTGCGTTTGCAGGAGCTGCTCAGGAGGGGCAGAGGAGTTAGGTATGGGCCTGGAAACTTAAGGTGTCTCAGGAGGAAAATGTAATACCGGAGTGGCTCGATTCGCAGGCTTGTCACTGAGGTTCGCTTGACATGCCTGGGCGCCGAGGATTGTGATTTGACCTGCGTTTGCCTTGCTACGTTTCAAGGTACTCAGAATCAGAAAAGACGATCAGTACCCCGAGGGAAAAATCAACTAACCAGAGGAGAGCAATCATGAGAACCGAAGCACGATGGCTATTCGCAGTTGCCCTGAGGTCAATCTTAGGACTGCTTGCGATGACAGCCAGTCAGCAGGTGGCGCTCGCTCAGGCCCAGCATGTTAGGTGGGATATCATCAACCTCGCGTTCACGACTCCCCTCACGCTCTCCGCGGGCGGCATGGCATTCGCGACTGCTAGAAACCCCACCAGTCTGAAGATCAGGCTCACCGGTTCCGGAACGTTCGTTGGGCCCGCGAGTGCTGGGACATCCGGGGCTGTGACAGGCGGTGGGACATGGGAAACGTTTAGTGGCTGCCCCCTCGCCTGCGTCGCCACCGCAAACGGTACATACGTGGTGACGAAACTCGCAAGCTGGAAATTCGCTAACTTTCAGCTCCCAGTCGTGAACGACCTTATTGGCCCAAACGCAGCTAATGGGAACGCGGTCTTGCGAATCCAATACTCAGACGGAGCTGAGGGCACACTCGGTATCGGCTGCCACGGACCAGGCGCTCCCGACGGGGCCGTGGAAGGTGTCATCGCTACGAAAGACGAAGTCACGTACTGGGACGCGGAGGCGCCGGTCGCTGGCGTGAACGCAAACCGCACGGCGTTCCACCTCGAGTAACAAGCTATTGCTGCTAACGGGCAACGAGTTGGGATTCGTAGAAATCGCGGTTCGCGACCGTCGAATCACAACTCTTGCCCGATCAATCGGGACGCAAACGAGCGTGGAAAAGAAACAGGAGCGCCCGCCCCATCGGCAGGCGGCGCTCGTGGGTTTGAGCATCCAATTGCTGATTGCATCGTGAGGCGCGTATCGCTCTTGATATGTAGACATCATGTTCTCGGTCTATCGCCGGGCCCCCCAGAGGTCACAAAGGACTCGATTCCCCCAGGCGCCATACAGCCCCGGCAGCGAGATCGCACTGAATGGACGCGCACCCAGCTCCAGTCCGGGGTCGAGGGTTCGAGTTCCTCCCTTTCCATGCAAACGAGCGCGCTCCTTTCTGCGTACTGTGCCAGGTGCCCTGGCGCGAGGTGCGCACAGCGCATCAGCCACGCCGGAGACGCCGGGGGTAAACGAGAACTTTCCGTAGCTCGAAATCCGAGATTCAACGCTCCGACCGCGCCTCCGCCACATCAGCGGATGGCCGAGCCGAGCGCGTAACGGATCGCCAACTGCCATTGTGTCTCGGTGGCGGAGAAC
>Ga0306920_100006537_pt1 | contig 15235 bp, 17 predicted proteins | sample flu12Cox44000170_FD_204666 | JGI IMG/M metagenome (GOLD analysis project Ga0306920, IMG submission 204666) | Lab enrichment of tropical soil microbial communities from Luquillo Experimental Forest, Puerto Rico - flux4day.12C.oxic.44.000.170 (v2)... | ecosystem: Environmental > Terrestrial >... | reverse complement strand
CATGCTCGAGCACTTTGCTCTGCAAGAACAGAACGCTCTTCGCCGGGTCCAGTCCCGCCGCAAGATAGTCGAGGATTACTTCCTGCGTGTTGGGCACAACCTGCGAGGTATCTGCGTAATCCGTCGTGAGAGCGTGCCAGTCGGCGATAAAGAAGTAGCATTCGTACTGGTCTTGCAGCTTTACCCAGTTGGCCAGAGCGCCCATGTAATTACCGAGATGCAGCTTGCCCGTGGGTCGCATTCCGCTCAAAACGCGCGGGCGGGATGAAGAAATCACTTGTTCTGACATTCTGCTTTTTCGATTCCGGAGCTGTGCCAAAAAATGCAGCCGGCTAAGTGAGTCTCTCAGGGAACGGCTGGTTCCATTGTAGCGGGACCCGGCGTCAATGGTCCCGCGTCTAGATGTTGAACAACCCGAACGCCACCAGTGCCAGCGCCGGCGTCATCAGCAGCCGCAGCACGTAGCCGCCCACGAGGAGCATCAGCATATAGCTGACCCAGAAGGGAACCCGGTCGTACGCCTGCACCGCGCTGTAAGGCAGAACATTGCGGATAATCCGGCTGCCGTCAAGAGGAGGAATCGGAAACAGGTTGAAGAAGAAGAGCGCCAGATTGATGAAGATCGCGAGCGTGCAAAGCAGCACAACTGCCTGCAGGCCGGATGGCGCGCCCACCATCATGGCGCCTCCAAATGTCGAGCGGACCATATCGCGTCCGCCGGCTATCGAAATCACCGCCAGAACCACAAAGGCCACCAGCACAATCAGCAGATTCGAAACCGGCCCGGCCATTGTGACCAGGTTTTCGTCGCGCCTGATTCTCGTAAAGTTGCGGCTGATCACAGGCGTCGGCTTGGCCCAGCCCACGAGCATCCCACCAAACATGCTCAGGCCTATGAACGGCCCGAAAATCATCAAAGCTGGAAAGAGCAGCGTGCCCACAGGATCAACGTGGTAGATGGGATTCAGCGTCACCCGGCCTTGCAGTCGGGCGGTCTGGTCTCCCAGCCGCGAAGCCATCCACGCATGTGAACACTCATGCACGCTGAGCGAAAAGATCAGAAGAACAAACTCAAAGACCGCGATGGCAAAGCTTGCAGACTGCAAACAGATTCTCCTCTGTCCGGAAAGCTCAGATTAGCACGCGAAGGTGCATCATCCTTACGCCCTGAACACAGGGTAGCTGCCAAGCACTTCGCCTGCGCCCACGTTCTGTCCGCCCATGACAATTGTGTGGCTGCCGATGCGGGCTCCATCGCCGATCGTGGTGGGCATTAGTTTCACTCTGTCCACGTTGCCGTCGATGTATCCATGCGAAAACACGCGCGCAAACGAGCCAATAACAACACCCTTGCCGATCGTGATTCCGCCTCTGTCGTGCAGCAACACACCTTGATGGATAGCGGACCCGTCACCAATCGACAGGTTGTAGCCGTAGGTAAGATCGACACCGTGATAAATCTTCACACCAGAGCCCATGTGGTCAAAGATGTGGCGCCCCAGCATGCAGCGAAAGCGGATTCCCAACCACAGATTGAGTCCAATCGGCGATCGATCAAACATCTTCCAGAACCAGAGAAGCGGCTTTCGAATTGCGAAAGCTTCTGCCTTCGCGTCTCCAAAGTGCTCCGCCTCCACCGTCACGTTTTCAGGATCGAGAGAGAAGCTGAGAACATTTCCGGGCAGTTCGCTTGTCAGAGTGACATTCGGCTTCGCCCCGTGCGGACGCCCCAGGTAGATCTGGTAGAGCTGGTCGCGTACGATTTCCGCGCGGCGCTCCGGCGAACGGTGCCGCAGAAACTCATCGTCAAGAAAACGAATCCATCGGCGGTAGACTTCCTCTGCCTCGGGCGTGGGGTGGGGCTGATTCACACTCTCAGGGCGCTTCGCATCGGTTGCCATATATGAGATGGACGATAAACTACTCCGCCGGGATTCCGCGAATCCGGGAAGATTGGGCCTCGTCGCGCCGCGTTATCCTGAATAGTCCGGCACGTTTTTATGCTATTCCGGCTCAGCCGAAAGTGTGGGTGCTTCATCCGACGACTGGTTCAGCGGTCGCGGATGGGAGACGATGCCGCCAAGAGAGTTCAACACTATGCCTGAAGATACCGCCCCCGCCGCAGTCGCCTCTGAAGGTCCCAAACCCTCCGCACCCCTGGCCACCATCGCGACCCTCGGCAAGTACGAAGGCCAGTCTGTCACGATCAAGAGCTGGCTTTACAACTCGCGCGAGAGCGGCAAACTGCTTTTCCCCATCTTCCGCGACGGCACTGGAACAGTTCAGGGAGTGGCTCACGTCAAGAGCGTCCCGGCTTCTGTTTTTGAAGCACTGAAGGGCCTCACGCAGGAGTCCTCCGTCATCGTGACCGGAAAGGTTCGCGCCGACAAGCGCGCTCCGGGCGGATTCGAGCTCGACGTCGAGAATATCGAAGTAGTCCAACGGGTCCCCGAGTCCGATCCATACCCGATCACTCTCAAGGAGCACGGCGTCGACTTTCTGATGGAGCACAGACATCTCTGGGTCCGGTCGCCGCGCCAGTCCGCGATCCTTCGTATTCGCGCCGAAATCATGCGCGCCGCCGCCGAGTACTTCGATACGAACGGCTTCATCCGCACCGATCCGCCAGTGCTCACGCCCGCGGCATGCGAAGGCACCTCGACGCTTTTTCCGGTTGACTATTTCGGCGACCCAGCATTTCTTACGCAGTCGGGCCAGCTCTACATCGAGTCCACCGCGCTCGCGCTTGGGAAGGTCTACAGCTTCGGCCCGACCTTCCGGGCTGAGAAGTCGAAGACCCGGCGGCATCTCACCGAGTTCTGGATGATCGAGCCCGAAGTGGCGTACTGCGACCTTGACGGCCTGCTCGAACTGGCAGAGAACTTCCTCTCGCACATCGTGCAGAGCGTTCTGAAGAATCGTTCAGCTGAACTTGCCGTCATCGGCCGCGATCCCAAAAAGCTCGAGAGCATCCTGCCTCCATTCCCGCGCCTGCGCTACGACGAGGCGGCGGCCATGCTGAACGAGGCACACAAGAACGGCGAACTCGAAAACCCGTTTGAATATGGCAATGATTTCGGCTCGCCTGACGAGACCTGGCTCAGTTCGCAGTTCGACCGGCCCGTCATGGTCCACCGCTATCCTGCCGCGGTCAAGGCCTTCTACATGGAGCCCGACCCCGAAGACCCAAAATACGCGCTCTGCGTAGATGTTCTTGCGCCAGAGGGTTACGGCGAAGTCATCGGCGGATCGCAACGCGTCTCGAGCTACGAACTGCTCAAGAGCCGCATCGAGACCCACCAGCTTCCTCTTGAAGCCTTCCAGTGGTACCTGGATCTGCGCCGGTACGGGTCGGTTCCGCATGCCGGTTTCGGCATGGGCATCGAACGCGTCGTAGCCTGGGTCTGCGCCCTCGACCACGTCCGCGAAACGATACCGTTCGCAAGAACACTTCACCGCATTTATCCGTGACGAGCCAACCCGAAGCGCCAATCGGCAACAGATCGACACCCGCTTAGAGCCACGTTTTGAGGGATTGAGTGGAGTGATCTAAGATGGGTTCCAATTACCCGCCGATTTAGGAACGCTCGGAACCTTTGAAGGGGACAGAGCATCGCAATGCGAGATAAGGAAAGGGCTGTTGAGAATCCAAATGTCAACTGTCTCGAAGGCAGACGATGCCCGCAATGCGGATCATTCGGTCCGTTCGAAATTCGAGTTTCGATGCGCGTTCTGATGTTCGACTCGGGAAGCGATCACTCGAAGGACTGCTCCCTTGAGTATGACGAGGATGCGCCCGCAAAGTGCAACAACTGCAACTACGCGGGAGAATTTGCAAGATTCAACGAATGAGCACGCATGATTAATTGGGTCTATTTTCCGAAGTCGTCGCCTCCTCCTCAATTTGGCATTTCCGTCGTTGCTCTATTCGAGGATCTAGCCGACTCAATAGATTCCACCAAAGTTAGGAACCAGCACAGCGATGTTGTGATGTCTCGCCTAAGACCGGGCCTTGAAGAGCTGGGCTTCCGAGTGGAGAAAGGGAAGACAAACGATGACAAGATAGTCGTTCCCGTCTTATTCGGGCGAAAAGGCAAGATTTTGAAATGTTTCAACGCAGATGCTCATGCCCGTCGGCAGCCTGGGTTCTGGAGGTCGAAGCTGGAAGAGCAGTTGATAACAATCAGTTTCTTAAAGATATCTTTCAAGCGTGCATGATGCATGACGTCCTGCACCTTGCAATTGCTGTGCGCAATTCATATCGAGGATCTGACGACTTCGCCAAAGTGGAGAGCTTTCTTGAAACTCTCTATGTAAGCGGACGTTTACAACTCCCGCTCAAAGGCATCCTGCTGATCGGCTACTAGACGAAAGCGAAGGTTCGCCATAAATGGTCTTCATCCAGAAATGTGTGTGCGCAAGTTGGTACATCGAATGGGATACCGATTCCGGTTGCACGGAAAGAATCTACAGGGAAACCCAGATTTAGTCTTCTCGTCGAAGCGCAAGGTCATTTTTGTGCATGGATGCTTCTGGCACGCGCATCCAGATTGCAAAATTGCGCACATGCCGAAGTCGAACTTGACCTATTGGAAGCCTAGCTCATAGGCAACCGCAAGTGAGATAGGAAGACCTTGAAGGAACTTGACTCGGACGGATGGCAAGTGCTGGTCGTCTGGGAATGTCAAACCAAGAATCTGCCGGAGTTAAAAGCACGCCTCACCGAGTTCCTTGAATGCTAACCAAATCCCACTGCTCAACCAAGTTGCAGAGAATAACGGGCCGGTGGCGCATCATGTTAGAAGAGATGAGAAAAGCGCAAGAGGCCCGCAGGCGGAATCGCAGCCTCTTCGCCCCTCATTAGGACCGCAATTCTGCGTGTTTGGCTGTGAAACTGTGATCCTTCAAGTCCCTCATTCAAAAGCACTTCCACGACGCCCGGAAGCGACACAAAAACACAGAAACTGTGAAGCTGTGGATAGTCGTCTAAGTATATGATTTTATTGAGGTTACGAAGAAGATTTGAAGATCCTCGTTGTGCTATTTTGCACTGAAATGCATCTGACTCGCCGCCAAAGTGCCCTTAAATTCGATGAAAATGCGCACCTACAAAGCACTTCAAGTTGACTTCGACCATAGGGAGGTTTCAACCAGCAGATGACCGCACGCGTACCGCCTTGCGGCACATAGACAGGCAAATTGCCCAAATAGTGTCCGTAACTCATTTGTTTAGAGGACTCTGCAGATAAGTCCTATGTTGAGAGGACTTTAGCGCGATACCATCATTGCAACCTCATGAAAATAAGGACTTTCCTTGCAGAGTATAGGGAGGGGGTAGAAGGCGGTGAAGCTGTGGAGCTGTGAGGACTGCGCGACATTGCCATGGACCCCCGGGCACATCCTTCCTCCAGCCTTCGCAATCAAATAGATGCAGCGCCTTTCCCGCGCGGAGCCCGCCTATGAACCTATCTGCGGCCGAAGTTCATAAGCTGAAGCGTGCGAAGCCGTCGGTGGACGGCATTTTGCCCGTCATTCTTGAGCGGTGGAGTCCCCGTGCGTTCTCCGATCGCTACGTCAACCCGTCCGACTTGAAGAAGATCTTCGAAGCCGCTCGATGGGCCCCGTCCTCCTTTAACGAGCAGCCCTGGCGCTATTTCGTTGGCCAACGAGAGTCGGGTACCTGGAACAAGATATTTTCCACCCTGCTGCCCATGAATCAGGCGTGGGCCAGGAGCGCCGCCGTCCTGATTCTTGGCGTGGCAAAGACCCGCTTCAGCCACAACGACAGCCCAAACAACTACGCCATTCACGATCTTGGGGCTGCCGATGCCTTCATAACGCTTCAGGCGGCCGCGCTTGGCCTTCATACCCACCAGATGGCGGGATTTGATTGGGTCAAGGCACGTGAAACGTTCCAGATACCGGAGACCTACGGGATGGGTTCAGTCATGGCGCTGGGCTATCAGGCCGACCCTGCCACACTTCCAAATGAGCGCTATCAGTCGCAGGAACAGATGCCACGCTCCCGTAAGCCCCTGAGCGAGATTGTCCTTACGGCGTGGGACCACCCCGCGGATCTCGGCTGACGCCAGCGTCCAACATCAGTTACTAGGTCATGCGGTCTTTCAACGGCCCCTGCACATTAAAGTGGACGTTGGAGGGCCTGCCTTGCCCAATACCTCTTCATCGCGGCAATCGCGCCTTCGAAAGCCATCCCGGATTCCTCCCCGCCGTCCTCGTCACCGCTATAAGCCGATCAAGATGAAGCGAATGGGTTGGCGCGGCAAGGGGATCATCGTTCTCGCGCTGCTGGTTCTGGGCCTTTTTGCATGGGCGATGCTTGCGCGCCGGTTCGCGCCCACTTCCAACACGAACCTTGAACGATTCGACGCCATCATCGTTCTGGGATATCCGGCTGACACGGATGGCAATCCGACGCCGGAGCAGCTCGCTCGCGTAACGGAGGGTGTCCGCGAATACGAGCGCGGCATTGCTCCCCGCCTGATCTTTACGGGCGGCGCGGCGCACAACAACATTGTTGAGGCGGACGTCATGGCTCGAACCGCGGCCGCACAGGGGATTCCGCCATCCGCCATCTTCATCGAGACCAGGGCGCGGGACACGATTCAGAATGCGTGCTACTCCGCACGCATCATGCAGGCGCATGGCTGGCGATCTGCTGAGGTGGTCTCGGCCCCAAGCCACCTGCCACGTGCGGGCCTTATCTTCAGCCGACTGCCGCTGAAGTGGAGCACGCACGCGGTTCCGGCGCTACAGCCTGCTTCCGCAATTGATTCATCCGCGACTACTCTTCTCGAAATCCTGAAGACCGCCCGCTATCTCACCTACGCCCGGTGGGCCGATCGCTGCGAGCCGTAGAGAGGCGAATCGCATGCGCAGCGCGTTGTCCCTCCAAGGTGTGCTCCTGTAAGCTTTGTGGTGATGCGTTTTCCAGTAAGTCTTACTGTTTTTTCAGCCGTTGCTACACTTGTGTTGTGTGCAAATCCCCGCGTCCACGCGCAGGGTCAGAGCACTGCCTCCCCGACCGCCGGCGCCGGCACTTACATCGTCGTCGATCCGCTCGCGAATGTGCGTTACGACAATCGGTACGACGTTTATGTCGGAATGGCGTATGCCCACATGAAAGCAGGACCGAACCTGGCGCAGGGAGCCAACCTTGGCGGCATCGACCTCTCCGGCTCCTACTGGCTGACCAAGCGATGGGGCGTTGAGGGATCCGGGCGTGGTTATCTCGGCACCAGTGGCGCGGCACCGAACCCATACGACATTAGCGGTCCATTTGTGCAGGAGTACTTCTTCGTTGGCGGCCCTGAGTGGCTGGGGCCGCATAACAAGCACGGCGCCATTGTCGCGCACGCTCTCGTTGGCGGAGTCTACGGCAATTTCGAACAGAACCTGCGCGGGCACGACCCGTCAGTGGTTGGCTTCTACAACGACCAGGTCGCATTTGCATCCGTCATCGGCGGCCATTTCGATCTGAACCGTTCTGCGCGTTGGGTGTTTCGCGTGACGCCAGACGCGAACATCACACACTACGGCATCGACTACGGAAACAAGGCGAAGCAATGGGACGTCAACTTCGCCATCTCGGTTGGCGTTCAATACAGGTTCAAACCGAAGCGCTATTGAAGCCGCCTCACCTGTGTGAGAGTCGCGCAGCTTAGAACAGATTTCATTTTCACCTGATGGGCTCGATGTACACATCTGCGTCGAGCCCTTGATTTTTTTGTTTCCTGAAGCGAGCGAAGCTCGTCTAAAACTGAGAAGCTGCGAGTGTTATCTGGCTGTGGTATTCTTCGCCGTTCAGAGACGTCTGCTGAATGGCGTCACCTGAAATTTGCCGTATCGGATAAACGGCTCATTGGTTTCGCGCTGAGGCTCGGTCCGGAAAGACAGCGCGACGAGGCAGGGTCCTACGGACATGAAAGACACCCTCGGTGTACTGCTTGCGGGCGGAGCTGGTGAACGGCTCTTTCCGCTCACCCGCGATCGCGCCAAGCCCGCAGTTCCCTTCGGCGGCCATTACCGGATCATCGACGTCACACTTTCCAATTGCATCAACTCAGGGCTCCGGCGAGTCTTCATCCTTACGCAATATAAGGCGCTCTCGCTCAACCGGCACATCCGTGAGGGGTGGAGCGGAATTGTGGCTCAGGAACTGGGTGAGTTTTTCGAACTGCTGCCGCCCATGCAGCGCACCGGCACCAACTGGTACATGGGCACCGCTGACGCCGTTTACCAGAATATCTACTCGATCGGCAGCGAGCAGCCGAAGCACATGATCATTCTCAGCGGCGACCACATCTACAAGATGGATTACAGCCGCATGCTCGAGTATCACAGGGAGACAAAAGCTGACGCCACTCTGGCAACACTTCCTATCAATCCCGACGAGGTCTCGCGCTTCGGTGTTGTCGACGTAAACCCAAAAGGCGAGGTCGTTGGTTTCCATGAGAAGCCGGCTACCACTCCGTTCCGTTCACCGTTTAAGCCAGACTCAGTTGAAGCTTCGATGGGTATTTACATCTTCAACACAGAGACGCTCCTGAAGGCACTGATCTCTGACGCGGAGGATCCAAATTCGAAGCACGACTTTGGCCACAACATCCTGCCGAACATGCTCGGCAAGAAGAAAATGATGGCCTACACTTTCGTGGATGAAAACAAGCAGACGGCACTGTACTGGCGCGACGTGGGAACGCTTGACTCCTACTACGAAGCCAACATGGATCTCTGCTCTGTTTCTCCGGTGTTCAATCTCTACGACAAAAACTGGCCCATTCGCACCCGCGTGCGCCAGTACCCGCCTGCCAAGTTCGTTTTCAGCGAGCCTGGCCGAACCGGCATGGCGATGGACTCCATCATCACGGCCGGCGTGATCATCTCCGGCGCATCGGTGTCGAACTCGGTTCTCTCGCAGGATGTGCGCGTGAACTCTTACTCGGATGTTCACTCCAGCGTCATCTTTTCCCACGTGAACATCGGCCGGCACTGCCGGATACGCCGCGCGATCATCGATCGTGATGTTCATATTCCGGAGGGGACGGTCATTGGCTACGACCCGATCGAGGACAAGCGCCGCTACTTCGTAACTCCATCTGGGCTGACGATCGTGACGCGCGATGCCTCGTTGTTTGAGAACCCGGTGGAGCCGGAGTTTGCTGAGAGGTACTGACCTTTGCTTCTAGATGACAGCCTTCAGTCCGTCAGGCTTGGTTGACAGCGGCCGGGCTCCGGAGTCTCACAGTTTCACAGGTACACTTTTGGTTTTGAGTCGAAAGTTTGATATCCAATTTTTATTCAACTACTTGGGAGCATTGACGCGCGTGCGTTTTGCACGTGTTTTGATGTATTTTGGACGTGTTTTGATGCGCTTCAAAGCGAGATCTGGATCGCCTGATCCCGGTAAGGTGCGAGAGACCCGGGCAGGCCGGACTGCCGTCCAGTCCTTCCCGTAGATTCAGCCTAGCGAATTTGGGGAAATAATCTGCAATGGATTCGGGCAGATGGATCCTGCGGATTGGTCACATGTGCGGCAACGCCGTGCGCTACCAGACAAACGCGTGCCCGAGTACTTTCAAGAGGCGCCGGATCGTCTGATCTGGTCGAGTTGTGAGACCCTGGCGTCGTCTCGCAGCTCGAAGTAATCCTGGGTCTGCCAAAAGGAACCCAGCGCGCGCAATTGCACGGAATACCGCAAAAATGGGTACGTCCGGAGCCGGCTCCTGGCGATGGTGGCGCCACACACGTCCGACCGGAATCGGGCATGGAACCAATCAACAAAATCATGCGTATAGCCCTCCATGGGATGCGCCGGTACATTAAGCTGGAGCGTGGCAGGACTGGCGGCGCCGCCGAAAACGGTGCGGCGCAAGCTGGAGCCCCGGGAATCCGGCACGAGACGGCCAGTTCCCGGCCACGTTCAAGGCAGCACGACGGCCTCGCCGGAGGCCTGCCTGGGCGGGGAGGTGAGACCGCTGGAGATCGACTGGTCGCAAGTCGTCCGCCGCTGCATGGACGGTGATTCTGGCGCGTGGGCCGAACTGGTTCGCACTCATCATCGGCGTGTCTACGGGCTTTGCTATCGCTTTACGGGGAACGCGGCTGATGCCGAGGACCTGACGCAGGACGTCTTCTTAAAGATCTATTCCAACCTTTCCAGCTTCGACACGACGCGGGGCAGCCTGCAGGTGTGGATTACGACGATGACCCGCAACCTGCTGGTGGATAACTTCCGCCGCACCCGAAATCAACGGGCTACCGGCTCTCTCGATGAGGGCTGGGACGAGGCCGATGAACTGCGCCCGGTTGACCGGCTGCTTTCCGGTGGCCCCTCTCCGCATGAGAGTGCCGCTCAGAAGGAACTGGCCAAGATGGTGCAGCAAGCCCTCTCCCGTGTCTCTGTCGAGTTGCGCGAAGCTGTGATTCTGAGAGACTTACAGGACATGGATTACAAAGATATCGCCCAGGTGCTGGGCATTCCCGAAGGGACCGTGAAGTCCCGGATCAGCCGTGGCCGCGCGGAACTTGCGCGCCTGCTGGAACGTAATAAACGGGAGGTGATGTAGTCATGGCGGACCGCGCGAACATTCCGAATTCTCCTGCTTGCGGTCATTGGGAGACCCTTCTGGCGGACGCGCTGGATGGGCTGCTTCGTCCCGAAGATGAGGCGACCTTTTCCTCTCATATGGCCAACTGCCATGCCTGCACGGATCTCTTTGAAGAAGCACGGCGCGGTCGCGAGTGGCTTGGCTTCCTTTCAACGGAGCCGGAAGTCCCAGAGGGCCTGCTGGATAAGATCCTGTTGCAGACCGGCCCGGGACATCCGGCTGAGTACAAACTGGCAGCAGCCGGCGATGTTGTGCCGATGATTCCCGCCTGGCAACGGCCCGGCGTCGTAGCCCGCGTTCGCCGCTTCGCTGAGCCTCGGCTGCTGATGACGGCCGCCATGGCGTTCTTCTCCATTGCCCTGACCCTCAACATGACAGGGGTCAGGCTGACCGACCTCCGGTTTTCGAATCTGTGTCCAACTGCAATCCGTTCTTTCATGGAGCGCAGGCTGACGATGGCTTCGACGCCGATCATTCGCTATTACGACCATCTCCGCCTGGTGTATGAAGTTGAGTCGCGGATGCGGGAACTGCGCCGCACCACGCAACAGGGCGAAGGCAACGCCAACCCGCAGCCGAACAACTCTCAACCGGCAACGCCAGGGGAATCGAAAAAGAACTCTGACAACAAAGACGGAGGGTCCCGCGTAGACCCCCCTCAACAGTCAGGGGACCCGGCGCTTAAAGAACCACAGGATTACTTCGAGACTTCCCTTACGCTACACGACCGGCCCGCGCATTCCGGCGGCTCTTCACCCCAGGGACTGATGACCGTTGTTGGGGAACCCGGCTCTGAATTGGCAATACGGGAAAGGAGCACAGAATGGATTGCGTAAATCACAGCGGTGTAAGTGCAACCGCCTTTTGCCAGAACTGCGGCAAGGCACTGTGTGCCACCTGCGTTCGCGATGCTGGGAGCGGGCAGATTCTTTGCGAGCCCTGCTGGACGTCGTGGCAAGGTTTTCAGCAGCCGTTTGTGGCACCGCCGGCAGGCACGCCGAATCCCTCGGTTGCCATGGTCCTGGGCTTCATTCCCGGCGTCGGCGCAATGTACAACGGCCAGTATTTCAAGGGACTGATTCACGTCGTGATTTTTGTGGTGATCATCAGCATCACGACGCATTACGGGCTGTTCGGTCTTTTCATCCCGGCGTGGATCATCTACCAGTCGTTTGAGGCGTTCCACACTGCGAAGGCGATTCGTGACGGCCAGCCTCTGCCCGACCCGCTGGGGCTGAACGAAGTGGGCAACTGGCTCAACCTCGGCGGGCGTCCGCAGGGGCCGGTACATCCTGGCGCGGGGCCTACGACGCCTCCTGGATACGGCGGAGGATACGGCGTCCCCGGATACGGTGGGGCCGGACCAGCTGGATCACCCGGACCCGGAACGGCACCGCCTAATCCGGCGGCCGGCGGGTACCAGCAGGTGTACACCGGGCAATACCAGGCGCCGTATACACCGGCAGCCGGATATACCGATCCGGCAGTGCCCCCGGTTCCACCAGTACCGCCTCTGTTCTGGAAGCGCAAGGAACCTATCGGAGCACTGATCCTGATTGGCTTTGGCCTGATCCTGCTGCTTAACCAGATGGGAGTTTTGGCTGAGCGGGTCTTCCACCTTCTGTGGCCGACGGTGTTCATCGCTCTTGGCGTTTGGCTGATCATTCGCCGCGTTGGTGATTCGAAGGGAGGCGCGCAATGAACCGCTACATCATGATTCGCCGTCTGAGGGGACCTGCAATTCTGCTTCTGGCGGGGATTATCCTGCTGCTTCACGAGGCTGACCTGGTTGAGTTCTGGGGGTTGTTCCTTCCGCTGCTGCTGATTCTGATCGGCGTGCTTAAACTCGCCGAGCGGGCGGCACTTGCGGCGGCCGGTGACGAGGCGTTCTTTCCTGGCGGTCCATATCCGTACGGTGCAACGGCAGTGGCTGCCACCGCCCCGCCAGTACCGGGCAGCGCGATTGTTCCAACTCAGCCGCAGGAATTCGGCAAGGGAACAGAGGGAGGTCAGTCATGAGCGCACCTCCTCCGAATATTCCTCCTTACGACCCACGCAATCAGTGGCGGGTCTACCGCGAACAGCAGAGGGCAGCATGGCGCGCGCAGCGCGATGCATGGAAGGCACAGCAGCATGCATGGCGCGCCAATTATGAGCGGTCCTATGGACCGCGCGTGCCTTCGGTGGTTGGCCCCATCATCCTGGTAGCGGTTGGCGTCATTGGCGTTCTGATTTACAGCGGCCACGTATCCGCTGAAAGCTTCTGGTCCTGGTACGGCCATTGGTGGCCCTTGCTCCTGATCGCCGCCGGGCTTGCACTCCTTGCTGAGTGGGCGCTCGATCTGCGTCGCGAGACACCGGTACGCCGCGGTAGCGGTTTTGTCGGGATCCTGATCCTGCTGGCCATACTTGGCTTTGTCGCCTCAGGCATGACCAGCGGCCGGTGGGGCCCGATGGGCACTCACTGGGGCGACAACAGCGACAACTTCTTCAATATGATGGGGCTGCCGCAGCGTGACCTCGATCAGGAAGTCCTCAACGTGGCGATTCCCGCCAACGCATCCGTTCAGATCGAGAATCCGCGCGGAGACGTGAGCATAACGGCCGGCGATTCTCCCAACATCGAGGTCCACGCGCACGCAATCGCATACGCAAACTCCGATGCCGAGGCGAAGAAGATCTGGGATGCCGAGCAGGCGCACGTGACAGTTAGCGGTAATGCGGTGCTGGTGAAGTCCGATGCCAACAACAGGGGCCGCATGAACCTGACCATCACTGTCCCGAAGACCGCACAGGTTCGGGTGAACTCCGGCCACGGCGATGTGACCGCCGCCAACCTTGAGTCGGGCTTGAACGTGAGCTCAAGCCACGGGGATGTACATCTGAGCCTGATCAGAGGTTCCGTGCAAGTACGTTTCTCCAACGACAGGGGGGACTTCTCAGCACACGGAGTCAATGGCGATCTGACCGCCGAAGGCAATTGCAATGACCTGACCCTTTCTGAAATCACAGGAAAGGTCACGCTGAACGGAGAACTCTTCGGCGACGTGCACATGGAGAACATCCGCGGACCTCTTCATCTGCACACCTCTGTGACGGATCTCGACATCGCCTCCCTGCCGGGCGATCTCACGCTCAACTCCGACGATTTGCGGGTCACGCAGGCGAAGGGACAGGTGCGCGTGGTTACGCACTCCAAGGATGTGGATCTAAGCCAGGTCTACGGCGATACGTACGTGGAGGATCGTGACGGCCGCATTGCAGTCGAACCGGCCGGCGCATACGCGATCGACGCGAAGAACCGCAAGGGCGACGTAGAAATCACGTTTCCACCGAACGCGCAGGCCAATGTTGAAGGGAGTACGCGGAACGGCGACATCATCACCGATTTCGCGCTTGCAATCAGCGGCAATGAAAGCAAGACGGTGAGCGGAAAGATCGGTTCCGGCGGACCGCGGGTCGCGCTGAGCGCCGAGAACGGCGACCTGCACATCAAGAAGGGATCGGGCGAACCGCCCCCGCCTCCATCGATCGCAGCAGAGCCTGCCACGCCCGTCGCACCCAACGCGCCACACCTGAAGCCGCCGAAGGCGCCGGCGCCTCCTCCGGTCACGCAATAATTCGACGACCGACACAGACAAGAGCCGCATTCGAGGGCGCGAGAGCATCAACTCCCGCGCCCTCTTTGTATTTGCCACCGGTTGTTGATCGCCGGACCGGCTTGGCCGGACGAAAGTCCCTTACTGGGAAACTCTCGCCCGGTTCATCACAAAGACTGCAGGCTTTTGCGCAATGCGTGCCAATCTATCTCCGGAGTGGTCTGTTCAATTTCGTCGTGAGTGGCTTCCCACACCGGAACGGCGCGCGCGAGCAGATTGCGACCTTTGTCAGTGAGGATGAGGATGCGGCTTCGCCGATCAGATGGATCCTGCGACACTTTGACCAGTCCGCTCTTTTCCAAGGGCTTAAGTGCGGCGGTCAACGTGGTTCGGTCCATGGCAAGCAAGGCCGCAACCGGGCCCATCGCAGGAGGTTCCGGACGATTGAGTGAGATCAACAGGGAAAATTGTCCGTTCGTGAGCCCGAAGGGGCGCAGTTCTTCGTCAAACCGCCTTGCGAGTTTGCGGGCCGCGCGCTGGACATGCAGACAAAGGCATCGGTCCCGCACCAGGAGAGTTGTCTCGTACGGAAGCTTCTTCTGACTTGACACGGCCCAAGAATAGTTGATATCAACATATTCGTCAATCCGATTCCCTTGGAGGTCGGTAATGTCTTTCTTCCATGACTTGAAAATTGCGATACGCTCTCTGTCGCGCGTTCGTGCGTTGTGGTTCACCGTGGCCCTAACATTGGCGCTGGGCATCGGGGCGAACGCTGCGATTTTCAGCGTGGTGCGAGCCGTGCTGCTGCGGCCGCTGGCAAACCGGGAAGAAGACCGTCTGCTCTACGTGCGACAAAGCGCACCCGGCATCGGAGCGGAGAACACGACCTTCTCCATTCCCGAAATTCAGGATCTCGGGAGCAATCTGAAGACCGTGAAGGAACTTGGTACCTTCTCGACACTTGCCTTCACTGTGGTAGGCCTGGGCACGCCTCGCGAAATT
>Ga0306920_100006536_pt1 | contig 15235 bp, 15 predicted proteins | sample flu12Cox44000170_FD_204666 | JGI IMG/M metagenome (GOLD analysis project Ga0306920, IMG submission 204666) | Lab enrichment of tropical soil microbial communities from Luquillo Experimental Forest, Puerto Rico - flux4day.12C.oxic.44.000.170 (v2)... | ecosystem: Environmental > Terrestrial >... | reverse complement strand
AAGCTTGGAAACAATACGCCGTAGGAAGTGTTCGCGATTGTTGAATCTGCCTTTTGGCATTGCTGCTCTGCACGAGCAGGGTTGCCCGAATTTTCGTGATCTCCTAGTTCGCGCCCTTCCCAAAAAGAACGGAGGCTCATGGATGCTTTGGTTCATCCTCTACATTGCTTCGCTGATCACCAGCCTTGTGAGCGCCGCCAATGCGGAAGAAGGCGTCGCCTCGCAATACGGCCGGGACAGCGGAAGCCGCGTTGCGTGCGGGGGCAAATTGGAGGAGGGCGCGCTTACGGCCGCGCACAGAACATTGCCGTGCGGAACCCGCGTGCGGGTGACCAACAAGAGCAATGGTCAGAGCGTTACCGTTACCATCAACGATCGCGGGCCGTTCGTGGGCGGACGCGTAATTGATCTCACGCCGGCCGCGGCGAATGCCATCCGCATGGGCGGCCTTGCGCGGGTCAGGCTGAGCAGGGAGTGAGGTTACCTGCGTTCCAAATCACTGCTCGCTCAGTACTCGTCGAACATTCTTTGGATTTCGTTCGGCTTGCTGGTCCTCGTCAGCGCCAGCTGCAGCAGTATGCGGGCCTTCTGCGGGCTCAGATTATCGGCGGCGACAAAGCCCGGCTCCTGCCAGTTGTCGTCCCTGACAACCCGCCCGGCTCCCACCCTGGTGCTGCGCACGACCACCACGCCGGTGGCATCGTGGAGCTCCTTGAGCGTCTTGCGCGCGTTCTGGGTGTGACCGGCCCCGGTTCCGGCAATGACCAGCCCCCTGGCGCCGGCTGCGACCGCCGCTCTGGCAAGGTCGCCGTCATCGCCGGAATAGGCGTAGAGGATAGTCACCTTCGGAAAGGAATCGATCTGCGCGACGTCGAACTCGGACTGCGTCGTGTGCCGCCGCGTCGGCGCGCGATAGAACACGATCCTGTCCGCATCCGCATAACCCAGGAGACCCAGCTCCCGCGCCACGAACGTCTCGACCCGATAGGTGTTCGATTTGGTCACTTCGCGTGCAGCGTTGATCTCGTCGTTGAGCACGACCAGGGTCCCCTTGCCGCGCGCGGAAGGGTCGGCGGCCACGCGAATTGCGTTGAGTAGGTTGAGCGGTGCATCGGAGCTCAGCGTGCTGAACGGCCGCTGCGCACCCACGATCACGACCGGCTTCTCGGTGCGCACGGTGAGGTTCATGAAATAGGCGGTCTCCTCGATCGTGTTGGTGCCGTGCGTGAAGACAACCCCGGCAACGTCGGGTTCATTCAGTCGCGCCGCAAACTTCCGACTCAGGCTCTTGAGCTGCTGCGGCTGGTCGAACTCGAGAAGCTCATCCGATTCCACGCTCACGCGCGCAAATTGTCCGACCTCCGGGATGCGCTCCAGCAATTCTCTGCCGGTCAGGCGCGGCTCGCCGGTGGTGGCATAGCGCAGAAATTCGAGGCGGTTCCCGGGATTGCGCGGCAGCGTGCCAACCCCGGTGAAGAGATGCACGCGCGGCAGAGCCGGCGTGCCTTGCTGTGCCGCCGCCGCGCCCGGCATCAGAACTGCCGCCGCCAGCGCCAAGGTGAGAAGGTGTCGCATGGCCTGATCTCCTTGCTTTCGCTTGAACAATAACCAAGGGATCAACTCAGGCTCTGGCCACGGCCGCGCAACTGCGCAACCGCTGGCTCCAGCAGGACGAGATTTCGGCGCGGCTTGCGCGTGTCAAGCCCCACGATCGCATGACCCTGTGCAGTGAATGCGAGACCTTCCGGCTTGCCATCCAGATCGCCGAGCCGCCACGCATCAAGGAGTGCAGCGGTGCCGCCACCCGCCGGAAGATCATCGAGTCGCGCGATCGTTGAGGACTTGTCACTGAGCAGATAGAGGCAGCCATCCGGACCTATTTCGAGGTCGCTGAAGTCGGCGCAGGTTTTCGCCAGCGTCTTGTCGGGAAACCAGACTGCGAGAGCAACGAACCGGTGGCGCCCTTTTTTTACCGGCCACCGCTCGCCGTTCGCCAGTGCACCGCCGCGGGCCAAGCCCCACGACCGCGAATGCGGCGGGCCAAACTCAATGAAAGCCGCCGGCTTCTTCTCCTTGGCGATGAGCAAATGCCCGCCACGCAACAGCACCATTCCTTCGCCCCGCGACCCCTTCGGGTCGGACCATGCTCGCGCAATCTTGCCGCGCCCTTCCACCGCAAGATCGATCGACGCGACCACTTTTGATGCCTTGGGATCGATGAGCTCGGCACGCGCTGGTGTTTCCTGGAGCAGCACAACGCGCCCGCGACCGTCAGCGCAGACAGCCTCGATTTGGGAGTCATGCTTGGGAAGCATCGAACCCGGGAGCTTCGCAATATTGCTTGTATGCCAGTCGATATGGCCTCCATCGCTGTGCGGCTGGGAAAACCAGGCGATCTTTGCCGCGCGGTCGCCGACCGCGATCAGAAACACCCGACCGTTTCGGCTACGGCGCAAGCAAATACCGGAGACCTCGCGAAGTGGTACGTCGATCACGCGACGCACGCGCAGCCGGTTCTTGCTCGATTTACCGGTTTTCACCATGAGGGTCTCTTGCAGGCATCAGGCAGAGCGTACAACATTGCCTCATGATTTCTCGAAATTTTTTTGCTCAATTCGTTTCGAAAAATGGCGACGGCCGCTGGCTTGTCAGCACGCCGAAAAGCCACCACTATGCGCGCCGGTTTTGGCTTGAGAAGGAGCCCAAAGCGGACAGATCGAAGCAAGCATGAAGCGCAGTACCGACCGAATTCTCACCACGCATACCGGCAGCCTGCCGCGCACCGCGAAGGTGGTTGAGCTCCTGCTTGCCGAGCAGCACAATCCCGGCGCACGCAAGGCCGAGCTTGACGCCGCAGTCCGCGAGGCGATCGCGCACGTGGTGCAGAAGCAGATCGAATGCGGCATCGACATAATCAATGACGGCGAGCAGGGCCGCACCGACTATACCGTGCATGTGCTCGACCGGCTCGCCGGCTTTGCCGGAGAGAGCACACCGCCGCTCGGCGCCGGTGATCCAGAATTCCCGGAACTGGCGCGGCTGCTCGCACATTTCGCCTCACCGTTCCAGTACCGGCCGGCGTGCACCGGCGAGGTAACCTGGAAGGATTGGGCTATCGCGCAAGCCGACATCGACCTGTCCAGGGACGTGATGAAGGGCGCGAACGCCGCCGAATTGTTCATGACCTCGCCGTCACCCGGCCAGATCGCGCGCTATCTCAAGAACAAGCATTACAAAACCGAAGAAGCTTACGTTTATGCGCTCGCCGATGTAATGAAGCGCGAATACAAGGCGATCGTCGACGCGGGCTTCATCCTGCAGCTCGATTGTCCCGACCTCGCGATGCTTCGCCACACCGTCTATCTCGACAGGAGTCTTTCCGACTTCCGCAAGATCATTGCAGTGAATGTCGCGGCGCTTGACCACGCGGTCGCCGACATCCCGGCCGACCGCATGCGCATGCATGTGTGCTGGGGCTCGACCGTGGCGCCGCATCACACCGACGTGCCGCTGATCGACATCATTGACATCGTGCTTGCCGCAAAGCCGATGGCGGTGTCGTTCCCCGCCGCCAATGCGCGGCACGAGCACGAATGGAAGATCTGGCGCGAGGTGAAACTACCCGCCGGCAAGGTAATCGTGCCGGGCGTCATCGATTCGACGGTGAACACCGTGGAGCATCCGGAAGTCGTCGCCGACCGTATCCTGAATTTTGCGGATGGGGTCGGGCGCGAAAACGTCATCGCCGGCGTCGATTGCGGCTTCGGCACCTTTGCCGGCCGCGTCCAGGTCGACACCAGGATCGTCTGGCTCAAGCTGCAGTCGCTCACCGAAGGTGCGCGGCGCGCCTCCGCGCAGCTGTGGACGAAGGTAGCCTAGCCGTCGGCGTCCCTTGCAGTGCGCAAGGAACGCTTCGAAGCCGGTCAGAAACTAAGCGCTGAACGAATTGCAATTACCCAAGCGTTTGGCCGGAAAGTTCCGTCATTATTCAGAACACCACCACCTGGACGGATGATGTATTGCAGTTCCGGCTGAACCATCCACCACGCTGCCAAACGGGTCTGGTAAATCAGCTCGATCATGGTTTCTCCGCTCCGCACCGGATAGAAAAAGCTGTTGAACAACCCGGTATCGGCATCCAGGCCGCGGGCATTATCCCCGATCCGGGCATAAGCGGCGGCAATCCCGACCTTGTCGTCCGGCCGACGCGGTATGAGGCCTTTGTAAAGCAAGCCTCCGTCGGCATAGAAATCGATCACATTACGATCGTTCGGCGCGCCACCGGCGCGAACAAAGGCGGAAAGGCCCTGGTCGGTCGTCCCAGGAGTGCGGTAGAGCATCTGATCGACCACCCCATAGATGCCGGAGTCTCCGGTGTGATTGAGAGGGATGCCGGTCGACTGCGGGTTGGCGAGCGAGAGGCCCGTATTGTCGAAGCGTCGATCACCGAAGCGTGGGCTGGTGTGGTACCAGTAACCGAGTCTGTAAGTGCCCGGAAGCCCTTTCGCGTCATTGCCCTGGTTGAGCAGATAGCTCGCTTCAGTGATGAAGAACGGACCGCCGCGGAAGCTGATGACGGTTCCGGTCGGAAGCGGCGCGCTCTGATTGGAGCCATCTCGGCCGCTCGGATCGCCGCTGAACACAGCGGCTTGCAGCATCAATTCATCGACGGGCTTGATCCGCAGGCGAATGCCTGGATCAGGAAGCGGGTACGCCGGGCCTCCCGCCGGAAGGTTGGCGGCGAGGAACATCGGCCAGCTGATGCCGTTGTTTATGAAATTCGCGGCAGTCTTGCTCTGGAGAAACTGGCTATCCGCTGACATCAGACCAGCGCGGACGGACAAGCGGTCATTGAAGAGATTCTGCTCGTACCAAAACGAGTAGAGCCGTGCCACAGGTCCGGCTTCAAGGTTCGATACAGCCAGAATATTGCCGAGGTACGTCGGACTAAAGGCAGGCCCGTGAGTGATGAGGCCGTGGGTATGAAACTTGCCCCCCTGCCAGCCCAATAGCTTTCCAAGGTCAATGTCGAGTTGTGGCTGAAAGACCCCCAAGTCTACGTCGCCAGGTCCGATTCCGCCACGCACATTGGCCAGAAAATCGTTAGTATAATTGAACGTGAAGGTGACGCCCTTACCCTCAAGGTAGGACCGCAGTCCGCCCCAATCACCCGTCAAGTTAGGTTGCGGGACCTCGCTGGGTTCCCCCGACCGCTGCACTTGAGCCACGGCGACCGTGGAGCCCATCAAGGAAATCACCAAGGCGAAGGCCCAGGCCCGTCGGCGAAGTTCCCCCATGCTTCGAGACCCCTCAAGGTGACTTCGAGGGAAATTTCGGCTGTAATTCAGGCAAAATATTGCGATTGCATTCGCGGCCTGTTGCCGGCGGGACACGGGCTGCAAAAAAAGTATTCTTTCGCACCAACCAAACCTGAGGAGCCCGAAGGACTGGAGCCTCCCCCACGTCTATGGAGGCGCATCGGACCTGCACCGCTCCTCGCACCTGTCGATGCCTTAAATGCGCTATCCCGCGAACCCGCCGCTTTTCAAGAACTCCTGTTCGGCGGGGATCGTTAATCGGTTCATCACGTGATTTCGATGCGGGAATCTCCCGAATCTTACGATAATATCGCGGTGCATGATCGCAAATCGCAATTGCTCCGCATCACCAAGAGCTTCGTAGAGCTGCAAACAGCGATCCTGATCCGCAAGCGACTCGGAATGCATGAACGGCAGATAGAAGAACTGCTGTAATGTTTTTTCGGTCTTTTTGTCGAAGCCGCGAGCAATCGCCCGGTCGGCCACAGCGCGCGCAAGCGGGTCGGTCGCGAACGCGCGAGCACCGCCGCGGAACATGTTGCGAGGAAACTGGTCGAGGAGGATGACGAGAGCGAGCGCGCTTTGCGCGTCCGCTTCCCATGCGCACAGCTCGCCGCGCGCTGCCATCTCATGGATTGCCAGAAACCTCGCCCTGATAATCCGGTCGAAATCTTGGTTCTTCGTGAACCAACGTTCTGCTCCAGCATCGCGCCAGAAGGATACGATCCGGGCTGATCTACTGTCAGAGGCTTGCGACAGGGTCATTTGCTATGCTGCCGATCACAATATTCAGAGTGCCGTCGCCGCGAGATGCATTTGCAGATCAGCCCACCAGATTTGACATGTCTCGATCGCATTTTGGCCTATGTCGAAATATTTCGCTTGGGGACGTGGTCACGTGCAACGAGCTCCTCTCATGCGACTGCCATTATTCATGGTTGCAACCTTGGTTGCCGCAATTCCTGCGATAGCGCATTCCTGGTATCCGCTGGCCTGCTGCGGGAATATGGATTGTTTCCCGGTCGCCTGCGACCAGCTGGTGGAAACGGTTTCCGGCTGGCTCTATGTCCCAACCGGCAACCTGTTCAAGCGTGAGCAAGTGCAGCCGAGCCAGGACGTCCATTGCCATGTGTGCCTTGGACACGGCGGTGATCACCGTTCGATCTGCGCGTTCATCGTGCCGAACGTATAGCTGGCTGTCGCCGAGAAAACGCGTTGCGAACGCACAGTGGCGACTTGCAAGGCGAACTCGACATTGCCGAACCGTCAGGCAATGATCTCGGCATGGACCAGATCAACTCCCTGCCCGCGCTGACCCAGGACGAAGTACGGGTCGGCGCCTGGGCGGAGATCCGGGAGCCGTTGGAACTACAGCTCGCTCCGCTTGGTCGGCGCGCTTTGGTGGCGCTTGCGCCGCGTTCCGGTGAGAGCGTCCTGGACATAGGCTGTGGCGGGGGTGAGACTGCGCTGGACCTTGCCCGGGCGGTCGCGCCGGACGGCACAGTCGTGGGGATCGATCTGTCGGCTGCGGTGCTGGCGTTCGCGCAGCGCGCGGCCAAAGGGTGCGAGCGAGTGCGGTTCGTCCACGCAGATGCCCAGGTGTTCCCATTCAAACCGGCCTCGTTCGACGCCGCCTTCTCGCGGTTCGGGGTGATGTTCTTCGCTGACCCGGCTGCGGCGTTCATCAATATTCGTCGCAGCCTCAGGCCGAGTGGGCGAATAGCCTTCGTCTGCTGGCGAGCGCTGGAGGAGAACCCTCTCGACATCCTGCCGCTTGCGGCCGCGTCCGCTCATTTGCCGCCGCAGCCCGCTCACGATCCGGACGCGCCCGGCCCGTTCGCGTTCGCCAACCCCGACCGCGTGCGCGGCATTCTGGAAAGAGCGGGCTTCGGGGAGATCGAGATCACTGCCCGTGACGAGCAGGTTGGAAGCGGCGACCTCGATACGATGCTGGCGGTTTGCTCGCGGGTCGGAGCTCTGGGCAGGATTCTTCGGGAAAATCCCGCGCTCCGGGCCGCGGCGCTGCCGGCAGTGCGATCCGCGCTTGCGGCACACGATGGACCTGATGGGGTCAGGCTAAATGCAGCGACATGGGTTGTGACAGCCCGGGCTCTGGCCGGGCACTAAAGCGGGTCACGCTCAATTTGAACCGCTCCTCCGATGTCATGCGCGGGCTCGCCCACGATCTGGCTTGAGCCCTGACTTGGACCGGGAGTCGTTACCTCAACCAAGCCGCGCGGGAATTCCAACGGCTTGGGAATCTTTTTCATGAGCCGGGCACGCATCCGCGCGCTGGCGCGCATTTCGTCGATGCAGCTCTGCTGTTGTTGCAGGCGCCCCGCGGGTGTGCCGGGCGGCTTTGTCGCCGTCGTCGCCATGGTACAAGCTTAGCCCAATGCCAGGATCGGGCGCTACCCACAGTAATTTACCGCCATTGCTCTCGCCAGCGCATTGAACGGCACGTTGTCGCCGCGCCGGCAAGTGACCTCGGTTGAACGGCCGCGGCATCGCTCCGCGCTAAAACCCCTCAGGCGATCACGGCAGGTGGCTTACCGCTCTGTCGGCCAGCTAACTCTGGAACAAGTGTCTGACGCGCGGTGTTGTCTTTCGTGTCTCCATTGGGGGTGCCCGCCAACGCGCAATCCTGTGAGCACCGCCAGTTTTTTCGGCCATCGTATGCCCAGCGAAGCCGGAAGGCCTGTCCCGGGCCGGTGTTGAGATCTGCGGGAGCATGCCGCTCCAGACGCCGATCAAAGGCGAGAACCACCTCATGACGAAGGCTATCCGCGCTGGGCATCGCCTCGATCACCTGGTGGAGCACAGGGTTGAAATCCAGTCCTCCACGGCGCGTGGCGGCGAATGGGCGCAAACCTGCAGTTAGATAGGAGGTGCCAATGGCTGCGGAGCAATCAAAAGCGAAGGGACCTGATCTCGCCCAAGGCGTTCCCCTTAGTGATGTAGCTGAAGGAGGGATGATTGGCGGGCATGTGGGGGATGACGCAGTGCTCCTTGTGCGCCGCGGCGATGAGCTGTTCGCGATCGGGACGACCTGCTCCCATTACGGTGGACCGCTCGCGGAGGGGCTGATCGTCGGCGACACCGTGCGATGTCCCTGGCATCATGCCTGTTTCAGCCTGCGCACGGGTGAAGCGATCGCCGCGCCTGCGTTCAATGCCATGCCGCGCTTCCGGATCGAGAATCGCGACGGGAAAGCATTCGTGCGCGAGAAGATCGAGGAGACCGCGCGACCCCGGCCGGCTCGACCGCAACCGGCTACGGCGCAAGGCGGCCGCATCATCATCGTCGGCGGCGGCGCGGCAGGCTTTGGCGCAGCGGAGATGCTTCGCCGCGAGGGATTTACGGGCAGCTTGACCATGCTGAGCGCTGACGAGAGCGCGCCTTACGACCGTCCCAACTGCTCCAAGGATTATCTCGCCGGAAACGCGTCCGAAGATTGGATGCCGCTGCGGCCGCCGGACTACTATCACGAGCAGAACATAAATCTGCGGCTTCGCAGCCAGGTCACCGGCATCGACCCAAGAGCGCGGCAGGTGACGCTTGCAACGCGAGAAAGTTTTCCGTTCGACAAGCTGCTGCTCGCGACCGGCGCCGAACCTATTCGCCTCGATATTCCAGGCGCGAATCAGCCGCACGTGCACGTCCTGCGCACGCTTGCTGACTCGCGTGCGATCATTTCCAAGGCGAAGCTGGCCCGGCGCGCCCTGGTCATCGGCGCAAGCTTCATCGGGCTTGAAGCCGCCGCAGCGCTGCGGGCGCGCGAGATCGAGACCCACGTCGTGGCGCCCGAGCATCGCCCTTTGGAACGCATCCTCGGCCGCGAATACGGCGATTTCATCTGCCGCATTCATGAAGAGCATGGCGTCGTGTTTCATCTCGGCGAGACCGCGACGGCCATTGATGGGAACAGCGTGCGATTAAAGGGCGGATCGGTCTTGCAGGCCGACCTGGTCGTTGTTGGCATCGGCGTGCGGCCGCGCATTGAGCTTGCCGAGCGCGCGGGACTCAAGATCGATCGTGGCGTCGCCGTGAACGAATATCTCGAGACCAGCGCGCCGGGAATCTTCGCCGCCGGCGATATCGCGCGCTGGCCCGATCCGCATACCGGCGAAAATCTGCGCATCGAGCATTGGGTCGTTGCCGAGCGTCAGGGGCAGGCCGCCGCCCGCAACATGCTCGACCAACGACAACGCTTTTGTGACGTGCCGTTCTTCTGGAGCCAGCACTACGACGTGCCGATCAACTACATCGGTCACGCGGAGAAATGGGACCGCCTTGACATCGAGGGCAACATCAACGGGCGCGATTGCCTGGTGCGCTATCGCCGCAACGGCAGGGTGCTGGCGGCAGCCTCGATCTTCCGTGACATCGAGAATCTCAAGGAAGAAGTCGCGATGGAGCGCATGGGCTTAGGCGCCGCCACGGCTTCTGGTGCTCGAGATCGAGGCCTTCCCGCTGCCTAGCGCATCGATCATGCCAAGGCAGGTTCCGTGCGGGCATCGGTCTTCGATTGGCCGTCGAGGGCATCGCGGTGCTGGAGGGCCTTTAATACCAATGTGATTCAAGGGGGGAATCGTGGCGAGCCCGGTTGCGTTAGCGGCCCAAGCGCGACAACCTTGTACTGTCGGTGCTTTTGCTGGACCTGGAAGTCGAGCGCTGCCCGCCCAAGCGGCATTGATAGGGTCGAGGAAGACGGATGCCACAGCTCACCGCCAAGACACGTGCGCAACTAAGCAACGCCGCCTTTGCCTACGTGGACTCAAAGGGTCGACGACGCTTACCTATCCACGACGAGCCCCACGTCCGTAATGCGCTCGCTCGCTTCAACCAGACGAAATTCGAGGACGATGCAGCGCGCGAGCGCGCGCGCAAGAGGCTGCTGACCGCGGCCAAAAAGTACGGCATCGTGCCGATCGGGTTCATCGCCGGACAGCTTGCGAGCGAACGCCTGGAGGGCGAGTCGACGGCGCGCGCCGGGGTGGTGCGCGGCCTGCCGAGTGGTCAGGTCACCCTCCTTCTGAGCGATATCGAGGATTCTACCGGTCTGCTCCGCCTTCTGGAGGACCGGTACGCCAACTTCCTCGATGACGTGCGCCGCCTTCTCCGCCGCGCCGTGCAACGGTCGGGGGGCAAGGAAATCGACATTCGCGCGGACGAGCTGTTCGCGGTGTTCAAGCGTCCGTCCGGTGCGCTCGCTGCTGCGCTGGCGATCCAGCGCAGGGTCGGCTCACGCTCATGGCCGGCCGGCGCCAAAGTGCGGCTTCGGATCGGCATCCATACCGGTCATCCCACACTCACCGACGGCGGCTACGTGGGGCTGGCAGTGCACACTGCGGCCCGCATATGCTCTGCTGGTCACGGCGGTCAAATCCTGCTCTCGGGCGACGCGGTGCGAGCGGTCGAGGCATCGGCTCCTCGCAATGTCAGCTTTCGCAGCCTGGGCGCGCACCGGCTCCAGGGCCTACCGGAGCCGCAGCCCTTGTTCCAGCTCGAGGCGCCGGACCTTCCGGGAAACTTTCCGGCACCTCGGACCACAAAAGGGTCATTCCAGCCTCTTGCTGAACCAGCGATCGGAGCTCGCGGTTCAAGCCGCGTGGCTCGAGCACGGTCTCGTTCGCGATAGGGGAGGGGACGTTGACGGCTGTTGGTTATGCTTGATGCGCTCCGCTGGCGAGCGAGCAGCAAATCTTCGCCTTTCCCGCTTGCCTGTTTTATTGCCGGTGCTCGACTGTCATGCTCCTAAAGCCCGCCTTTTGGCCGCACGAAACATTGCACCGTGTTGGCCAGCATGAACAGATAAGCCTGCCCGTCCGGGGCGTAGTCTTTGACGATCTTCTCAGGGGGAATGGGTCGCCACTCGCCCTGGATCCAGGCATACCAGCGATCCTCAGGGTATTTGTTGTCGCCGGGCTCGACCTTGAATTTCGTCTTGACGGTATCGGCAACGCCGCAGCAAAACCGCGACATCTGATCACGCATCGGGTTTAAGTGGTTGTCCGGACGTTCGAAGTTCTGGAACCAAGCTTTATTTGGTCCGTCCGGCCACTCACCGCCGGCGAATGCCTTGAGTGGCATGAACAGCGCTATTGCTGCAGGCAATACCCGGCTGAAGCGCAGGTACATCATGCCCCTCCGATATTCCGCTGCCTTGCGGCAAACGCTGCTGACAAAAGGTCAACAGATATTGCTGCCGCCAAGGCGGCCACGCCGGCGTACATAAACATGATGCCCCTCGTTTCCGCTGCCGGATGGAAGGAATATTGTTATTAGTTTTACCGCTACCTAATACCGCGTTCTGTAGCGGTCATGTGTGAGCTACTTCACACTCCGTGTCTTGTGCGTAAGCCAGACATGGAAGCATTCATTCGCATTCATCCGATTGAATTGTCCCAGTTCAGTGGTTGTCAATCGGCAAAGTGTCCAAAATGAACAATTCCTCAGTGGCCTTGGTCAGAATACGCCGCGCCTGTCGATAGCGTAGTTGAATCCGGCGAGAGCACCAAAGCGCACATGATTCAAACCGGGAAGCAGCTCACGCGCGCTTCAGCTCCGTCGTGTGGAACGGCTCAAGCTTATCGATGTCGCTGATGGGCTGGGACTTTTGATTCCACTTGAAATAGCGCAGCGTAATCGTCTCGGGCGTGAAATCCATCAGCAGAAAGCCGTTCTCCTCGATCGGCTTTACGGTTTCCTGCATATCGAGATGCTTCGGGGGTAGCGGGCCCACGCCGCGAAACTCGGAAGCCCAACCGCCGTCGCTCGTACCCAATGGTCCCGGCAGGACAGGAATTACAGGGTGGCGTGAGAAATCCAGCTGGCCGCTCCGCAACATTCGCCCTTCACCGATCGCATGCAGATCACCACTTACAACAATCGGAATACGCTCAGGCATCATCGAAAGTGCCTGCATCAAACGGTCATGTTGAGTGAGCCAGCCCTGCTGCCAATACGGCTTGGGATGCTCTACCGAAAGCTTGCCGTCGGCGCCGAGCAGATCGGGGTACCATTCTCCCCATTTTCCGGCAGTCCATCCCGGCGGATTTGACGGCACATTCACCAGATGAGCGACCTCGGTGGTCGCGGCACGGGCCTTCAGCCACGCCTCGACGTCGGGAGCAACAAAAACTCCGGTTGGTCCCGCGAGAGTAACAGTTCGCCGCACGTCATAGAGAAGTACCTCGGCAAGCCGTCCAAAACGTAACGTGCCGAAGCTCTCGGAAAGCCCCGAAGGTCGTGACGCAGGCTGTCCGGCATAGTCTGATCCGGGCAGACCGCGTGAGCGATTCGGATCAGGCAGGAACTCAGGGTACCAGAGCAATTGCGTGGCGCGAGCTGCCTGCAGCATGAAATTGTCTGGCGGAAAGGTGACGGCCTCGTCGGTCGCTTCATCGTTGTCAAAGTGATCGTGGTCATCCTGCAGGAAAAAGACGGGGGTCGAACGGCAAAGCGTTCCGTAGAGCGGCGTGATCTGCTCCCCTGCCGCGCGCAGCAGAGCTGCCTCGTTGGCGCCGCCCAACACGGGCGCAGCGCGATCAAAGCGGGCATATTCCATGGCGGCCTTGGACCCGCCCAGTCTGGGTCCGGCCTTCGGCGCAAGGAGATCCCAATAGACGTGGTCCCCGTTGGCAATGAGCGCGTCGGGTGAGAAGGAGAGCGCTCGTTGCAGCAGCTTTTGCCGGACCGCGGTCGGCAAGAACCTGACACCGGTTTTTGCCGAGAGAAAAATGTCGTGTCCACCGGCACAGGAGTAAACCAGCAACCGAAGCTCCGACGGCAGCTGGTCCAGAGCCGGCATTGTGGACAAGGTCCATGGTTGGCACAGGCTGCGACCGTCAAAGGAGGCGAGCGAAAGGGTGTAAGTCGTTCCGGGTTTCAAATCCGCAGCGTGGAATTGCCAGAACGACCCGCGGGAATCGGTGCGCTGCCCGGTTACACGCTGATCGCCAACTTGAAGAGCCGGAGGCGCCTCAAGTGGCCGCTTGAATGACGTCTTTATAAGGATGCGGTCGTGACTGCTCGTTGGAAGCACGTGTGCGAGCTCGCCGCTATCCCAGCTCTCGCTTGGACCGGCTGCTGCCTGCATATTTTGGGCAGCGGCACCGCGCAGGCCGTCCAGGGAGAGCAGGCCTAACGATGCAGCACCGGCACCAAGAAGCTCACGCCGAGTTGTTGCCATTTCGCATCCTCCCCTGGCCTGGAATTCTCGAGGTTCCTTGCCAAGAATACTCTGTCTTTTTGAACCCTGCTGCAACCCGGACACGCATGATGCCGTGGACGGCTCCTTCCAGCATCTGCGTTGAATTATAGCGGCTCCCGCTCATGTTCAATCGGTCGAGCCAGTGTTCTATGCGTGCTTGGTAGACTGTAAAGTCAGGATCCGTAGCGCCGGCGCGCCACGTTCGTGCCAGCAGCGAACGTCACTGCTCTTATTCGATTACCTCGTCTGCCACCGTGAGCTTGGCGGCCACTTCAAGGCCGATGCTCCTGGAAATCTTGCAACTGATCCTGCTGACATCGGCAGACCATAGTGCCGATCACTTTGATTGTGACATACCCTTTGAGCGTTCTTCCGCCCGTTGCGCCAATTTCTCATAATCTAGCGCAATGCGAAGTATCATTTCCCTCGATATTTGGTCCTTCATTGCTTCGGCAAGTGTCCGCATTTCTTCTGCGCGGTCGCGCCAGTGCTTGGGGTCATTTATAAAGGATGCTGGCATTGCCACACGCGACGGCGGATTTCATTACCCCTTGCTGCCAGTTGGTCGTTTTTGGAATTCCGACAGCCTTTCTGTAAATTGGTAGCTGTGGGCCAGGAATAACCACCGCCGTTCCAGATCGTAAAAGTCGCTCTTGATGGAAGGGTCGGCCGCTTCCTCTGCTTTCTGCCGAGCCTCTTCGGCCCGGCGATAGCACTCGGCAATATCCTCGCTCAGCTTGAAGAGCATGACCGCCACGATCACCCAAGCACTGACAGGCCGACAGGCTAGGCTGCGCCAAAAGAACGCGCCAAGCAATCCGCCGATGACTAAGTGATGGGTCTATGAGTTAAGAACGCTTTTCGAGACTTTTTGGTTGTCTGAGTACCCCGTACTCGCTCGACCTTATGCCTTCGTTGTCGACCACCAACCCTGCATCCGCAAGCCCAAGCCGGAAAAGTTCACGCACCGCCGCCGCGCGACTTGGCATTCGATGCTTAAATCTGAAATCATCAACGGCTTTAAGCTCCTCAGGAGAAAGCATGATTTGTAATCGCTCCCCCCTTTCCATGCTGTTTTGTCGCCGGCCGTTCTTCATGGCGGTAATTCCTGTAAGGTAGACTACAGCTTTAAATACGTCACTTACTCATTTGTGTCAATAGGCGACATGGCATTGAGTCGGGAAGACGACTTATCCGTGCCGTTCGTAAAGCTGGCCATTCCGCGCCGGCCTGCGTTTCCAGTGCACAATCCAGTTCGGCGGCGGGTCGAGTCTCTTACGGGTCAGGAGTCCGCATAAGCCCAACGACGCGCGCGGCAGCCTCACCGCCGGAATGCTTCGCTCGTCCTGCAGCCCTCGCGGCAGTGTTTGAATTCCGATGCAGGTTGATCCATGCGCAGCGCGGTGAGACCGACAAAGCTGAGGCCATCCTGCAGCGCGCTGAGGCGATTGCCGGTCCGCTTGGATTGTTTGCAGAAGCCGTGGATGCCCGAGACGAAATTTTTTGGAACTATCTAGGCAATCCTGTTTAGGTGCTGCGAAACTAATCCCTGCGCTGCGTGGCGACCGCTGCGTCTCCGGGTGGAGCGGTTTGCTCAGAGGAAACAAATGTCACTCGGGACCATACTTCTCATAATCCTGATCCTCATCCTGATCGGTGCGCTGCCGAGATGGCCGTACAGCTCGGGATGGGGATACTATCC
>Ga0306920_100006535_pt1 | contig 15236 bp, 17 predicted proteins | sample flu12Cox44000170_FD_204666 | JGI IMG/M metagenome (GOLD analysis project Ga0306920, IMG submission 204666) | Lab enrichment of tropical soil microbial communities from Luquillo Experimental Forest, Puerto Rico - flux4day.12C.oxic.44.000.170 (v2)... | ecosystem: Environmental > Terrestrial >... | reverse complement strand
GGGAGTTTCGAAAATAATGAAGGTTGCCGTCTTGGCGGTCCGCAACTGGCCCAAGAGCTTGTCATCCATCACCACCTCGGCCACGCAGCCGTTGGGCAGACATCTGACGAACCCGGCGCGGCCGACATCGACATTGTCGAGCTTCAGGCCGAGTCCGGAGGGCAAGAGTACGCCGAGCGGCGCGACCACCCGTATCAGCCTGCTCTTCTGGTCAGCGGTCTTGAGGACGATGACCGTGAGGCCGGCATTGGAGCGGTCCTCCGCTACCACGCTCTGAATCAAGGCGCATTGCTCGCCTTGGGCGCCCGGCGGGGTGTCGCAGCGGATTTGCCAGTCACCGTGAACCGACCTCACCGCGCCCTGGGCACTCGCCGCCGCGGTCAGGCCGAGCCAGACCAGCATGGCGAGAGCGCCGCCCAGCCAGCGGCGGGATGGATGGAGGCAGTTTGCCCGGTGTTTCGAAGGCGCCATCGGGGTCGGTCCCTTGAATGTTTGTTCCTTGGGATGCGAATGTCAGAATCGGACCACTTCAAGGCGGTTTTGCGCCACCATGAGCCGTTTCCTGGGTCGCGAATCGGGCTCGCTCTGGAGCGTCTCGCCCGTGCCTACATCGGGTAATCAGCCTGTCAAGTCGCCCCAGCCACCCGGCCGTCGCTTTTGGCTGATTCTTTCCAAAAAGGTGACACCCGCTGGGTAGAGACCGACGCGCCTGTTTTCGCCTCACGACTGCATTGCGAGAGGGCTCGAATTATGGTTTGAGAGGCGGGATTTCGACGCATTCTAGCGATCTGGCCCGTGTGTTCCTAAAGTACATGCAAGGCCGTTTGTCGGGGGGCGGATCGTGCCGCATTCTCGGCTATCCGGCGGAATGCGTTGGGGATTTATCAAGGGAGCGCGAGCGGCATGAAGATGTCGAAGAGCCAAATGGGCCAGCGGTTGCTGGGATTGGCGGTGGCAGGCATTGCGTTGGTCGGATGTGGATCGGCATTTGCCGAATTGGGGCAGCCGGCGCCGTGGGAGTTCAGGCTGCAGGAATCGGCCACCGAAGTGATGGACTACATCACCTGGTTTCATAACTGGCTGCTTGGCACCATCACCGTCATCACATTGTTTGTCCTGGCGCTGTTGATCGTTGTCGTCGTGAAATTCAACGCCAGGGCCAACCCGGTACCCTCCAGGACCACGCATAACACCCTGATCGAAGTGGCGTGGACGCTGATTCCGGTGCTGATTCTGGTCAGCATCGCGGTGCCTTCGTTCCGGCTCTTGTTTCTCCAACTCGACATTCCCAAGGCCGATCTGACCATCAAGGCGACCGGCAAGCAGTGGTACTGGACCTACGCTTATCCCGATAACGGAAAATTCGAATTCGATTCGCTGTTGGCGCAGGACAAGCAGCCCCGCCTGCTCGGCGTCGACAACGAAATGGTCGTTCCGGTGAACAAGGTCGTCCGTGTGCAGACCACGGGCGCGGACGTGATCCACTCCTTCGCGGTGCCGGCATTCGGCATTAAGATCGACGCCGTTCCCGGACGCCTCAATGAAACCTGGTTCAAGGCGACCAAAACCGGCATGTTCTACGGCCAGTGCTCGGAATTGTGCGGCAAGGATCACGCCTTCATGCCGATTGCGGTCAGGGTCGTGAGCGATCAGGAATTCGCAGCCTGGGTCGAGACGGCAAAGAAGAAATTCGCCGCCAACCCGGCGAACTCATTCGCTGCGGCGGGCGCCGCGGCGCAGTAAGCCCTTGCGGGTTTTTACGAGGGCTGAAGCGTCGTCGCAGACGACGGGGGCGACAGGACCGAGAAGGTCTTTTGAAGGATTGCAAGGCAGGATTTGAAAATGGCAACCACCGCAGCTCACACCGATCACGCCCATGACGATCACGCGCACGACCATCCGACCGGATGGCGGCGTTGGGTTTATTCGACCAATCACAAAGACATCGGCACGATGTACATTGTGTTTGCGATCATCGCCGGTGTCATAGGCGCCCTGATGTCGATCGCGATCCGAATCGAGCTGATGTATCCCGGGGTTCAGCTTTTCCACGAGACCCACACCTACAACGTTTTCGTCACCTCGCACGGTCTGATCATGATCTTCTTCATGGTGATGCCGGCGATGATCGGCGGCTTCGGCAACTGGTTCGTGCCGTTGATGATCGGTGCGCCCGACATGGCGTTCCCGCGCATGAACAACATCTCGTTCTGGCTGCTGCCGGCCTCGTTCGCGCTTCTGTTGACCTCGAGCTTCGTCGAGGGCGAGCCGGGCGGCAACGGCGTCGGCGCGGGCTGGACGATCTATGCGCCGCTATCGACGTCGGGCCATCCTGGACCGGCGGTCGACTTTGCCATCCTTTCGCTGCATCTGGCCGGCGCCTCCTCGATTCTGGGTGCCATCAACTTCATCACCACGATCTTCAACATGCGCGCGCCGGGCATGACGCTGCACAAGATGCCGCTGTTCGTGTGGTCGATCCTGGTCACCGTGTTCCTGCTGCTGTTGTCGCTGCCGGTGCTTGCGGGCGCGATTACCATGCTTTTGACCGACCGCAATTTCGGCACCACCTTCTTCTCTGCCGAAGGCGGCGGTGATCCGGTGCTGTTCCAGCACCTGTTCTGGTTCTTCGGCCATCCCGAAGTCTACATCCTGATTCTGCCGGGCTTCGGCATGATCAGCCAGATCGTCTCCACTTTCTCGCGCAAGCCCGTGTTCGGCTATCTCGGCATGGCGTATGCGATGGTGGCGATCGGCGGCATCGGCTTCGTGGTGTGGGCGCATCACATGTACACGGTCGGCATGTCGTCGGCGACACAGGCCTATTTCGTCGCCGCCACCATGGTGATCGCGGTGCCGACCGGCGTGAAGATCTTCTCCTGGATCGCCACGATGTGGGGCGGATCGATCGAATTCAAGACGCCGATGCTGTGGGCGATCGGCTTCATCTTCCTGTTCACGGTGGGCGGTGTGACCGGTGTGGTGCTTGCCAATGCCGGCGTCGACCGCGTGTTACAGGACACCTACTACGTCGTCGCGCACTTCCACTACGTGCTTTCGCTCGGTGCGGTGTTCGCAATCTTCGCCGGCTGGTATTACTGGTTCCCGAAAATGTCGGGCTACATGTACAACGAGACCATCGGCAAGGCGCACTTCTGGTTTACCTTCATCGGCGTCAACCTGGTGTTCTTCCCGCAGCACTTCCTCGGCCTTTCCGGCATGCCGCGCCGCTACGTCGATTATCCCGACGCCTTTGCGGGGTGGAACTTCGTGTCCTCGATAGGCTCGTACATTTCCGGGTTCGGCATGCTGATCTTCATCTACGGAGTGATCGACGCGTTCATGCGCAAGCGACAGGCCGCCGCCAATCCGTGGGGAGCCGGCGCGACCACGCTTGAGTGGACGCTGCCTTCGCCGCCGCCGTTCCATCAGTTCGAGGTCCTGCCGCGCGTGCAGTGATAAGGCGCGCGGCGCGTCGAATGCGCCGCGTCGCGAAAGGAAGCGAGACCAGTCTTGTCGGTTGTCGAGCACGATGCCCTGGAACTGTCGCCCCGGATTTCGGAGGCCGATGTTGCCGATTACATCGCGCTTCTCAAGCCGCGGGTAATGTCGCTTGTGATCTACACCGCGCTGGTCGGGCTTGTAATCGCGCCAGTTCACGTTCATCCGGTACTGGCGTTTACGTCGATTCTCTGCATAGCGGTCGGCGCGGGCGCGTCCGGCGCGCTTAACATGTGGTACGAGAGCGACATCGACGCGTTGATGTCGCGCACCGCGAACCGGCCGATCCCGCGGGGGCGCATCGCGCCGCCTGAGGCCTTGGCTTTCGGCATGACGCTCGCCTTTTTCTCGGTGATGACGCTCGGCATCCTGGTCAACTGGATCGCCGGCGCCCTGCTTGCGTTCACAATCTTCTTCTACGTCGTGATCTACACCATGGCGCTCAAGCGCAGGACCGCGCAGAACATCGTGATCGGCGGCGCCGCCGGAGCGTTGCCGCCAGTGGTGGCGTGGGCGGCGGCAACCGGGTCGTTGTCGGTCGAGCCGCTCCTGTTGTTCCTGATCATTTTCTTCTGGACTCCGCCGCATTTCTGGGCGCTTGCGCTGTTTCGCAGTGACGACTATGCCCGCGCGGGCGTACCGATGCTGCCTGTCGTCGCCGGTCCTGACGCGACGCGGCTGCAGATCCTGCTGTATACGATCGTGCTGGTCACGGTGGCGCTCGCGCCCTGGCTGTTCGGCTATTTCGACGCTGTCTATGGCGTGACCTCGCTTCTTCTCGGCGGCGGAATGCTGACGCTTGCGATCAACGTCTACCGCCTGCGCGAGGGCCGCGAGGCGTTGCGTGCGACGCGACGGCTGTTCGCCTATTCCATATTTTATCTGTTTGCACTGTTTGCGACCTTGCTGATCGAAGTCGTCGAGCGCGCCGTCGCGTCGTGGATCTGGTAGGGGGTGCATGGCAAGTCGATGGATGACAAGCAGGAGCAAGACGGGATTGTCCTCACCGAGGCGCAGAAGAAAAGCCGGCGTGAGCGATCGATTGCCATTGCACTGGCACTCGGTGTTCTCGTTGTGTTGTTTTTCGCGGTCACACTCGTCAAGGGGCCGGCCGTCCTGATGCGGCCGATATAGCAGACATGACGAACGAGCCGACCAGTCGCGAAATGCCTGCCGCCAGCCAACAGACCGCTTCGCGGGGTGACTTGACGCGCGACGTGCTGGTGGCTGCGCTCTGCGGCTTGGTGGTGGTGCTGATGATCGGCGCTTCCTATGCGGCGGTGCCCTTCTATAACTGGTTTTGCCGGGCAACCGGTTTCAACGGCACGACGCAGGTTGCAACCTCGGCGCCGTCAGGCGCACCGCTGGCGCGCAAGATTGCAGTGCGCTTCGATTCCAATGTCGCGCCCGGCCTGCCGTGGAAGTTCGCCCCCGAGCAGACCGAAATCGAGGTCAAGATCGGTGAGGTGGTCACCGCATTCTACACGGTGACCAATCAGTCGGCGCGGGTTACGACGGGGCAGGCCGCCTACAACGTGGCGCCGCTCACGGTCGGCGCGTATTTCCAGAAGATCAACTGTTTCTGCTTCACCGAGCAGACCTTGGCTCCCGGTGAAAAACGCCAAATGCCCGTGGTGTTCTACGTCGATCCCTCGATTGTCAATGACAGCGACAATGAAGAGCTGAACAGCATAACACTGTCGTATACCTTCTACTCCGTGCGCGATCCGGCGACCAAGCCGCTCGCCGCGGGCGAGCCGGAAAAACCCAAGGGAAGCCTGTGAGGGACTTTAAGGGAATCCTCGGATCGACACTACCCTGGATCTGAATTTTGAGACGAAGGTGCCGAACGGGCACCGCTAACGGAGAGACCGCAAAATGGCTACGGCGCAAGTCAAGCATGATTATCACCTCGTCGATCCGAGCCCGTGGCCGATCGTCGGCTCCGTTTCGGTATTCATCATGGCGGTCGGTGCGATCAGTTGGATGCACCATATGTTCGCTCTTGCGCCGGTCATTTTCGGCGCCGGTGTCATCGGCGTGCTCTACACCATGGCGAGCTGGTGGACGGATGTGATCCGGGAAGCCCAGTACAAGGGCGATCACACCCGCGTAGTGCAGATCAGCCACCGCTACGGCATGATCCTGTTCATCGCCTCGGAAGTGATGTTCTTCGTCGCCTGGTTCTGGGCCTTCTTCAATTCGGCGCTGTTCCCGGCAGACGCCGTCCACGCCACACGCGATGCGATCTTCGGCTGCGGCGCCGGCACTGCGGCGGGCGCCTGCAGCGTGCCCGGCACCTGGCCGCCGAAAGGCATCGAGGCTTTCGATCCCTGGCACCTGCCGCTGCTCAACACCCTGCTTCTGCTGACGTCAGGCACCACCGTCACCTGGGCGCATCACGCGCTTCTGCAGAACGACCGCCAGGGCCTGAAATACGGTTTGATACTCACGATCCTGCTCGGTGCGAGCTTTACTGCCGTGCAGGCCTATGAATATGCGCACGCCGCCTTCGCGTTTTCGGGCAACATCTATGGCGCGACCTTCTTCATGGCGACCGGCTTCCACGGCTTCCATGTGCTGGTCGGCACCATCTTCCTGATCGTGTGCCTCGCTCGTGCCTATGCCGGGCACTTCTCGCCCAAGCAGCACCTGGGCTTCGAGTTCGCGGCCTGGTATTGGCATTTCGTCGACGTGGTGTGGCTGTTCCTGTTCGCCTGCATCTACGTTTGGGGTACCGGCGGCGGCAGGGTCGGCGTGGAGTAGCCGGTCGGCGGAAGGTGCAAAAAGGGCGGCCAGGAGCCGCCCTTTTTGTTTGCACGATCTGCGCTGCGAAAACACCGAGCCGGTTTTCTGTGTGTTAAAATCACCTGTCATGAACCAACCCGATAGCCACCTGTTCGGCACGCCGACGGTTTTGCAAAGCGCGATGCGCGGGCTCGGCTGCAAGTGCCCGCGTTGCGGCAACGGCAAGCTGTTTGACGGCTTCCTCACGCTTCGGCCGACATGTGAGGTCTGCGGATTGGACTACGCGTTCATCGATACCGGCGACGGGCCCGCCATCTTCATCATCATGCTTGCCGGCGCGGTTGTCGTCGCCTGCGCGCTGATCGTGGAAGTCAAGTTTCAGCCGCCGTTCTGGCTTCACGCGGTGCTCTGGCTGCCGCTGATTCTGGCCACTACGCTGTTGCCGTTGCGATCGATGAAAGCGCTTCTGATCGCGCTGCAATTCCATCACAAGGCCGCACCGGGCCGCCTGGAACCGAAATGATTGCAGCGGGACGGCAACGCCTCGGCTTTGGCGTTTTCACGCTTGCGATGGTAGCGGTGTTCACGGCCCTCGGCCTGTGGCAGCTGCAGCGCCGGGCCGAGAAGCACGCGTTGGTCGCGGCCTTGACGGAGCGGCTCGCTGCCGCGCCCGAAGCGTTGCCACCGCCTTCGCAGTGGAATGCATTGAGAGCGGAAAGGGATGAATTCCGCCGCGTACGTTTCAAGGCGAGCTACACGTCCGCCCCGGATGCGATGGTCTACAGTTCCGGCTCGGCCGTACGCGACGATATTTCGGGCCCCGGCACCTGGGCCTTCGTGCCGGCGCGGCTGGCGAGCGGCGAAACCGTCGTGGTCAACGCCGGCTTCGTGCAGAACACGATGCAGGACCGCGGGCTCGAGGATCGCGCGGTGAAACCGCTTGTCACCGGCGAGCCGGCGACGATGACCGGCTATATCCGTTTTCCCGTAACCGCCGGCTTGCTGACTCCTGCGGAAAATCCCGCCAAACGGTTGTGGTTTGCCCGCGATCACCTGGCGATAGCCAGATCGCTCGGCTGGGGCGGGGTGGCGCCATTCTATATCGATCTGGAGCAACCGTCGCCGCCGAGCGGCATTCCGAAACCGGGTCCGCTTCAGGTGCATCTGAAGGACGATCACCTGCAATACGCCATCACCTGGTTTGCGCTGGCCGCTGCCGTCGTGATTGCATTTTCGGTGTGGTGGCGCGGGAGGCGCCGCCCCTCGGGGTGAGGGGAGGATGCACGTCGGGATTGGCCAACAGACGATCGCAATTTATTCGAACGCCACGGCCCTGGCCGTCACCGCCGCTCTTCGTCTGCGCCCCCGGCGCAGGTCACCAAATCTGTTTGCATGGCTTCCAGACGAGCCATCATCAATATCCCGGCAATAAACGCCAATCCAAGATCGTCGGCCTGCTCGATGGCGTCGTCGACCTTTTCGACCAGCACCCTGGTTCTGTCCTGCCGAGACATGAACTCTCCTTTTGTTCGCGCTGATGGCGTTTTCCTTGGCCGGGATGACGGCGACGTCGGCGGTAAATGGATCGTGGCCTTTGCGCGAGGCTCTGATTGCCCGCGCGGTCTGCCGGGTACGGCGAAAACTCGTGACAGTTCGAAGATCGGGCGTGCGAAGCCGAACTCGCCTCCCAATACTCCGTCGTCGCCGCCCCTCGGATCGCCGCAAAGATTGCTATCTCGCCATATTCCTCGTCAATTACAGATAGCCTGTCAGCCCTTGGGCACTCGAAGGTTGGCTGACGGTCCACTTTCCGCAAGGCTCGTCGACCGGTGGGCGAACGGCGTCCGAAGAAAGCTGCGGAAGCAGACCAGGCAGGGCGCGGTTGCATTGCGATCGGCCGACCGCGTCGGTTTTTGCAAGCGTTGCGGGTTGCGGATTCCGGCCGAACTGCGTCTGTCTTTCGAGAAGGTGAAGAAGAAGCGGTTTCCACTTCGCGGGAAAACGCTTTATGGTGCCGCGCGGCTTTGCCTTTGGCAAAGAATATTATTTATTTAAATCAAAGGCTTGATCGAATATCCGAGCCTTTGGAGGGCAGGTTTTGACGCGATACGTGTCGACGCGGGGAGAGGCCCCGGTCCTTTCCTTCTGTGACGTGATGCTGACCGGGCTCGCCCGCGACGGCGGTCTTTACGTGCCCGAAGCCTGGCCCCAGCTTTCGCCGCAGACGATCGCGGATTTTTTCGGTCGCCCCTATTGGGAGGTCGCGGTCGATGTGATCAGCCCCTTCGTCGGGGGCGAGATTTCCGACGCCGATATCGGGCGAATGGCCAATGAGGCTTACGCGACGTTCCGCCACCCGGCGGTGGTTCCGCTCGACCAGATCGGACCCAACCAATTTCTGCTGGAGCTGTTTCACGGTCCGACGCTCGCGTTCAAGGACGTTGCGATGCAGCTGATTTCGCGGCTGATGGATCATGTGCTGGCGCAGCGGGGGCAGCGCACCACCATCGTGGTCGCAACGTCGGGCGACACCGGCGGCGCCGCGGTCGACGCCTTTGCCGGGCTCGACAATGTCGACCTGATCGTTCTGTTTCCGCACGGACGGATTTCCGACGTTCAGCGCAGAATGATGACCACGGCCAGCGCCGCCAACGTTCATGCGCTCGCGATCGAAGGTACCTTCGACGATTGCCAGGCGATCGTGAAGGAGCTGTTCAACGATCATCGTTTTCGCGACGCGGTCGCTCTCTCGGGGGTGAACTCCATCAACTGGGCGCGGATCGTGGCTCAGGTCGTCTATTACTTCACATCCGCCGTGGCGCTGGGCGCGCCGGCTCGGCGAGTGGATTTCACGGTGCCTACCGGGAATTTCGGCGATATTTTCGCAGGCTTCGTCGCCAAGCGAATGGGCTTGCCGGTCGGATGGCTGCGGATCGCCGCGAACGTCAACGATATCCTGCCGCGTACGCTCAAGACCGGCATCTACGAGGTGCGAGAGGTTCAGGCGTCCAGCTCGCCGTCGATGGACATTCAGGTCTCGTCAAATTTCGAGCGGCTGTTGTTCGAGGCGAGCGGCCGCGATGCGGGCGTCGTCCGCCGCCTGATGGAATCGCTCAAGCAATCGGGCCGTTTCGTGCTTCCCGATTCGGTGCTGGCGGCGATCCGGGAGGAATTCGAAGCCGGCCGCGCCGACGAGACCGAAACCAGCGCCGCGATCCGCGCGATCTGGCGCGAAGCCGGAGATCTCGTCGACCCCCACACCGCCGTGGCGCTGGCGTTGGCCGACCGCGATACGCCGGTTTCAAAAATCCCCAATGTCGTGCTGTCGACAGCGCACGCTTCGAAATTTCCCGATGCGGTGGAGGCGGCCTGCGGCGTTCGGCCGGAACTGCCACCCTGGCTTTCAGATTTGATGACCCGGCCGGAGCGCATCGAAGTGATGAAAAACGACAAGGCGGAAGTGGCGCGGTTCGTGGCTTCGGTCAGCCGCGCCGCCAAATTAGTGTCAGGAGTTGCCGGATGAGCGTTGACGTTACCAAGTTTCCTTCCGGCCTTACCGTCATCACCGATACCATGCCCCATCTCGAGACTGCGGCGCTTGGAGTCTGGGCCGGCGTCGGCGGCCGCGACGAACGGCCCAACGAACATGGCATCTCACATCTGCTCGAACACATGGCGTTCAAAGGCACGACGCGGCGCAGCGCGCGCGAGATCGTGGAGGAGATCGAGGCGGTCGGCGGCGATCTCAATGCCGGCACCTCGACGGAAACCACCGCCTATTATGCGCGCGTCATGAGGGCAGATGTGCCGCTGGCGCTCGACGTGCTCTCGGACATTCTCAGTGATCCCGCTTTCGTGCCGGACGAACTGGAGCGCGAGAAAAGCGTGATCGTGCAGGAGATCGGCGCGTCGCAAGATACGCCCGACGACGTTGTGTTCGAGCATCTCAACGAGCTGTGCTACCCGGATCAGCCCATGGGCCGTTCGTTGTTGGGAACGGCAAAGACGTTGAAGACCTTCAACCGCGACATGCTGCGCGGTTACCTTTCGAGGCATTACCGGGGTCCCGACATGGTGGTTGCCGCTGCGGGCGCCGTCGATCACAAGCGGGTGGTCGAAGAGGTTGAGGCGCGATTTTCAGGCTTCGACAGTGCTCCCGCGCCACGGCCGCAGCCGGCAATGTTCGGCAAGGGCGGCTCGCGCGTGGTGCATCGCGAACTCGAACAGGCGCATCTGACGCTGGCGCTCGAAGGCGTGCCGCAAGCCGATCTGTCGTTGTTTTCCCTCCAGGTATTTACCAATACGCTTGGCGGTGGAATGTCGTCGCGACTGTTTCAGGAAGTTCGTGAGAAACGTGGCCTTTGCTATTCGATCTACACGTTCCACGCGCCTTATGCCGATACCGGACTGTTCGGGCTTTACACGGGCACCGATCCCGGCGACGCGCCGGAGATGATGGAGGTGATCGTGGACGTCATCAATGATGCCGTCGAGACGTTGACCGACGCCGAGATCGCGCGCGCCAAGGCACAGATGAAGGCGGGGCTCCTGATGGCGCTGGAGAGCTGCAGCTCCCGCGCCGAACAGCTTGCGCGCCATGTGTTGGCCTATGGCCGCCCGCTGACGGTCGAGGAACTGGTGTCCAGGATCGATGCCGTGAGCGTGGAATCGACGCGGGACGCCGCGCGCGCCCTTTTATCGCGCAGCCGGCCCGCGGTGGTGGCTCTTGGCAGCGGAAGGGGGCTGGACACGGCGGTCGCTTTTGCGGAAGGATTGACACAATCGAAGGCCAAGGCGCGCCTTCATTGAAAGGCCGGCACCTGGTGGTCCGATACTGACTTCGCATTCCGTCCGGGAGGTGGTTTTGCGAATGTCAGAATCGGGGGCTCATCAGCTGAAGGTTCGAGCATCGGGGATTTGGACGCATGGCCCTGTTTCGATTGCCATCAAGCGGACCGGCCGCACTTGCCCCGCGCGGCGGCGGCCTGCAGCTGCGCGCTCCGCAGATGTCCGATTTCCTGCAATGGGCTCATTTGCGTGAAACCAGCAGGAATTACCTGACGCCATGGGAGCCGATCTGGCCGTCTGACGACCTCACGCGCGCCGGCTATCGCCGCCGCTTGCGCCGCTATGCGGAGGATATTGCAGCCGACAAATCTTACCCGTTCGTCGTGTTCCGGGAGTCCGATGGAGCGATGATCGGCGGCGTGACGCTCGCCAATGTTCGCCGCGGTATCGTCCAGGCGGGCACGATCGGCTACTGGGTTGGCGAGCCCTATGCACATCGCGGCTACATGACCACGGCGTTGCGCGTGCTGTTGCCTGTGCTGTTCGGCGAACTAAACCTGCACCGCGTCGAAGCCGCCTGCATTCCTACCAATGCGCCCTCGATTCGGGTCTTGGAGAAGTGCGGCTTTACCCGCGAGGGCCTGGCGCGGCGGTATCTCTGCATCAACGGGGTTTGGCAGGACCATCTGTTGTTTGGCTTGCTGCATGAAGATTTCCGCGGCTAACCTTGATTCGGGCGTGCGCCCTGGGTTTTCCAACACGCGCCTTGGGTTTGCCGCCATTGCGCTGATATAAGCTGCCGCGCGCGCCCTCGCCGGGCGCCGCAGGAGTGAGCGAATTTTCGCGGAGACAACCGGATCAATGCGAACGAGGCTAAACGGACAGGCGAGGGTTGCTGGTCGGACAGGGCGTGCGGCGTTCGCGCTGGCCGTAGCAAGCGGACTCCTGTCGGGATGCGGCGCGACCAACAATCCCTTCAGCTCCCAGGCCGTTCCCGACGAACCCCTCCCCTCGATCAGCGACAGGTTCAGTCAACTGTTCGGCGGGAAATCGCAGGCGGTCGGCGAGCTAGCCGCCGCGCCCGATGGCGCCGAACTGGATTGTCCGGTCGTAAAAATCCGCGCCGGAGCTTCAACCTACGCGGTGGCGCCACCCGGCAAGGAGCCAGTAGCCACCGAACTGCGCTATCAGGCGACCATTTCGCGGACTGCGCGCGACTGCAGAAGGTCGTCCGGTCAGATCATTGCCCGCATCGGGGTTCAGGGCCGCGTCATCGCGGGTCCGGCGGGCGCGCCTGCGACCGTCGAAATCCCCCTGCGTGTGGCGGTCGTACAGGCCGGTGTCAACGAGAAGGTCATCGCCACCAAGGTCTACCGGGCCACGGTGTCGATGTCGGAGGACGCGGGCGTCCCGTTCAGCATCGTCGGGGAAGACCTGAGCTATACGATGCTGCCCGGCCTCACCAGCGAGAACTACATCTTTTATATCGGCTTCGATCCGCGGGCGGTCACGCCGGAACCGAAGCCTTCGCGGAGAAAGTAGGGCGGGCGGCCGCCAGCAGCCTTCAACGCCAAAAGAGCCGGCGCGATGCTCTCCCGCCGGCTCTTTGATGTCGGGGATCGAAATCGTTCAGTTCAGCTTTTCACGGGCTTCGGTGATGCCCTTGGCCAGCATGTCTTCCGCAACCTCACCCTTCACCGTTCGCGACAGGATGGTGGAGGCGGCCGCGACGGCCGCATCGGCGGCGGCCGCCCGGACATCGGCGAGCGCCTGGGCTTCTGCAAGCGCGATTTTGTTCTCGGCAGTCTTGGTGCGCCGCGCGACGAAATCCTCCATCTTGGCCTTGGCTTCGGCCGCGATCCGCTCCGCCTCGGATTTCGCCGAAGCGACGATGTCTGCCGCCTCGCGCTCCGCCGTGGCGCGCCGCGCCTGGTACTCGGCGAGCAGTTTCGCGGCGTCCTGCTTGAGACGCTGGGCGTCTTCGAGTTCGGACCTGATGCGCTCGCTGCGATGGTCGAGCGTGGTCAGAATCGTCCGGTGAACGCCCATATAGGCGAACAACCCCATCAGGATGACGAAGGCGACGGCGACCCAAAATTCCGGTTCGGCGAACATCAGAGTTATCCCTTCAAGGACGAATCGACGGCGCTCTCGACCGACTTGGTGTCGGGCGCAACGCCTGTGAGCCGCTGCACGATGGCGGCGGCGGCATCGGCGGCGATGCCGCGGACGTTGCTCATCGCCTTCTGGCGCGTGGACGCGATGGTCTTTTCGGCGTCGGCCAGTTTGTGCGACAGCCTTTCTTCCAGCGCCTTGCGCTCGGCTTCCGACGCCGCGTTCAGCTTCTCGCGGTTTTCGGCGCCGATTGCCTGGGCGCGGGAACGCGCCGCCGCCAGTTCGCTTTCATAGGCCCGCAGCGCATTGTCGGATTCGTCTTTCAGCTTTTGTGCCTCGGCCAGATCGCCCTCGATCTTGTTCTGACGGTCGTCGATCGTCTTGCCGACGCGCGGCAAGGCGATACGCGAGACGATCAGATACAGCGCGACGAACGCAATCAGCAGCGACACCAGCTGGGAAGCGAAGGTGTCCCTTTCGAAGGGCGGGAAGGGGGCCTTGTGGCCGCCCTCCGCCTCGGTGTGGGCTGCCGCGCCCTTGGCGTTGCCATGACTTTCAGCCACAGGTTTCTTCTCCTGTTCGGCCAACGAGATTCACTTACCGCATCTCATCGGCCAGATCGGTGTTTCTCAGAGCGCAAAAAGCAGGAGCAATGCGATCAGCAGCGAGAAGATGCCGAGCGCTTCGGTCACTGCGAAGCCAAAAATAAGGTTGCCGAACTGGCCTTGCGCGGCCGACGGATTACGCACCGCGGCTGCGAGATAGTTGCCGAAGATGATGCCCACGCCGGCGCCGGCGCCACCCATGCCTATGCAGGCAATTCCAGCGCCAATGTACTTCGCGGCAATCGGATCCATGAACGAACTCCTTCTTGAGGTTTGGTTGTGAGGCCGGATCAGTGGCCCGGATGAAGTGCATCATTGAGATAGATGCAGGTGAGGATGGCGAAGACGTAGGCCTGAAGAAACGCGACCAGCAGCTCCAGCGCGGTCAGCGCTACCGTCAGGGCCAAAGGTAGTACGGCGCCGAGCCAGCCGGCAATGCCAAACGCGCCCAGCATGGTGACAAAGCTTGCGAACACTTTCAGCGTGATGTGGCCGGCGAGCATGTTGGCGAACAGACGCACGCTGTGCGAGACCGGGCGGGACAGGAACGAGATGATCTCGATCGCCACCACCAGTGGCAGGATCACGATCGGAACGCCGGAAGGCACGAACAGCTTGAAGAATTTCAGGCCGTTTTTGTAGAAGCCGTAGATCAGCACGGTGAAAAACACGAGCAGCGCCAGAGCGGCCGTGACGATGATATGGCTGGATATCGTGAACGCGTAGGGGATGATCCCGACGATGTTCGAAACGCAGATGAACATGAAAATCGAGAACACCAGCGGGAAGAACTTCATGCCTTCCGCGCCTGCACTACTTCGAAGCGTGTTCGCGACGAACTCGTAAGAGATTTCCGCCATCGACTGAAAACGGCCGGGCACCAGCTTGCGCCCGGCGCCGATCATCAGCAGCGAGATCAGGGCGACAGTGCCGAACATGTAGGCCGATGAATTGGTGAAGGCGATCTCCTGATTGCCGATATGGCCAATCGTGAAGATCTTGTCGATGTTGAATTGGTGGATCGGATCGATCATCCGCGCGACATCTCTAGGTACCGCCGGCCACGCCGGCGCTCTGCAATCAAACCGTCGGGCTTTTCCGTCAGCGACCGGTTGTGTCCCGACCGGCACCCGCCGATCTGACCACGTTCAGCACGCCGGCCGCGAAGCCAAGCAGGAAGAACACGATGAGCCCGAAAGGCGACGTCGACAGCAAACGGTCGAAACCCCAGCCAATCAGCGCTCCGACGACAACGCCGGCGACCAACTCCGAAGAAAGCCGGAAACCGCGTGCGATCGCCGAAGCTCTGGCAGCGCCGTCTTCACTTCCATCACCGGGTTGTTCAGTCCTGGTTCTTCGGCCGCCCCGAATTTCGGACAACCGCTGATTCAGACTTCCGAGCCTTGCGGAAAGCGCGGCCTCGTCGGAGGACGATTTGTTGCCGCTTCCATCTTCGCTGTCATTCGTGCCTTGCGCCAT
>Ga0306920_100006534_pt1 | contig 15237 bp, 13 predicted proteins | sample flu12Cox44000170_FD_204666 | JGI IMG/M metagenome (GOLD analysis project Ga0306920, IMG submission 204666) | Lab enrichment of tropical soil microbial communities from Luquillo Experimental Forest, Puerto Rico - flux4day.12C.oxic.44.000.170 (v2)... | ecosystem: Environmental > Terrestrial >... | reverse complement strand
GGGCAATCCCTGGCTCAAATTGAACAGGGCGAAATGGAGCTTGGTTGCCAACGACGCGCGCGAAATGGTCGCTGGCTGGCTCAAGCTCATCCTGATTCAACAGTTTTTCAGCCTCCTTGCCGCCGATGGAACCAACGACACCCGCAGGCTGAAGTTCTGGGAGAGCTATCACGACAGCATAGACGACATGTACTTTGCGCTCGGTAATACCGCTCGCTGGCATCGGGGAACAGATTTTCAAGATATCCGCAAGAAGATGGCTGGACGGCTTCTAAATTTGCACAGCGCTGGGCCGCCCGACAATAACGCTTTTATCATGTGTATCGGTAATTTTGTTGTTGTCGAATTCGGTATGACAGGAAATGCGTGCTTTATTTTCAGGCGTGATCAACTTCCGTTTGAGCTGGATGGCGACGTAGCCGGAAACAGTACCGCACTCAAACATCCGCATTTCATCGAACGACTTTTGCATCAGGACGGGACGTTCGAAAATTGGGAGCGCAAGTTCCAGCGGACCCTCGTGTCTCTGATGTATGTGCAGCCCCGGAATCGGCCGATTCGCAACGAGACGCCGCCGACACCAACACCCGGTTTCAGTGACGTTCGTCAAACGCCGTATTCCCTACAACCCCAAAGAAGTATTTCTCCAACGCGGGTCCCTGACTCGTCCCGATCTAACGACGAGGCTCGACCTGCGCACGGAGGCGCCTTCTCGGAGCGGGAGCTTTCTCGTTTGTGCGACACTCGGCGGCTCCGGATCGAAGACCTTCGCGATCGGAACGGAAATCTGTGGGTGCTGACTGGTGACACGGACGGGTATGTCAGCAGCCAGCTTCGTTCGTGGGGTTTCTCCTTCAAAGCCGGTAAGGGCTGGTGGCGGAAATAGGCAACTCGATGCTGAATTGGTTCAGAGGCAAAGGCGCGTCAGCTCCCGAGGGGATTGGTATGGATCGCGCCTTTTGCGATGACGGGCTGGTGCTCGCCCGCACTGCGGCTTGCCTGCCGCCCAGCTCTTTGGACTCCAAACGATTGCATGGCGCTGGGCTGGACGCGCTGGTGGCACAGATTGAAGACGAGGGGCTGACGGTTGCTCAAGAAGAGGCGATCCTGATCCCTTGGAATCATGTGTTTCAACTTCTTGAGAGCCGCGATTACTTCGGTTGCCGGGAGCTACTTGGTCTACCGCAAGACGTGGGCTGCGCCCCTGCACTTCAAAGTCATCATACGCTGACGGACCGGGACTTCTCTATCGTAGTCGCGGACTGGTTCGACTCGACTGGCGTCCGGATCCGCAATCCGAAAGTGTGCGGGGCGATCATTGAGGTCGAAACGAAGTTCGGCCTCATGTCCCGGCCCGTGTGGGAAACCCTGGCTGCGATTTCCAGATTCCAACAGAGACCAGATTCCGAGAAAGGTGACGTTAGCCAACGCCGGCACTGGGGCCAAATCAGGAGGCTGGCTATCGCCGCCGGTGCTCAGCTCGACGGGTTCCTGTTTCGCAACGTCGTCCTCACGCCGGAGAAGCTGGATATCGGCCTTCGCTCGAATGAGGCCGGCGGCACACGCATTGTCGAGGTGATCCCGTCCTTTCAGGGCGCGCCAGAAAACTGGCTGGACGCGTTCGACACGCGTAGGGCGGTGCCTGACCTTTACAACATCCCCTCACGGGACGGCATCGTACAGATTCTGGTTTCACCGCACGTCAAGACGGTATTGGAGAACATTAAGCGTTTGCCCGGCAGACGCGTCGCAGGTGCCAGGGCGGAAGCCTTTCTCGTCAATCCTTACGCCGCGCTCGGCGAAGCAGCATCTGAGACGATCGACGAAGCTCAATTTATGAGCGCGCGGGCGGAAGCCGGGCTGCTGTTCGAACGATTTACAGCTCATATCGAGCGCGATGCGATAGGCTATCCTGTCGTCGTCGCGTTGCGCATCGAGGCTACAAAAGCGACCGACGAAATCAAAAGCGAGCTTCGACCGTTCGCTGACGACGACGAACTGAACCACTTCATTGATGAAATCGAAACCGCTTTCGCGGCCAACCGCCAGCTCTGCGGCTGGCAAGGGTACGATTTCGAGCTTTTAGGAGACACGCAGGGAGAACTTGATCTGCTGAAGGAGGCGCTCAAAGCACACCGCGAACCACGTGTCCTCGTAAGCTATGCGAGTATCTACGACCTTAGCTCGTATGCAGCGCGCATCGAGGATATCGGCGCCGAGAAGGTCTTTTATTCGCCCTTCATCGCCAAGAAAAATGAGGATGAAGGTTGGTTTCCTGACAACATCATCCCGGTGATCTCTTGGACTCCGGAGGGAGAAAGCGAGCCTGTCGCGGTGCCCGTTACGCCCGAAGCAAAAGAACAGCTCCAGGCGAAAATTGCGGAAGCACGGAGCAGCGGACAAGAGTCGTTCGTACTCAAGGGCTTCGACAAGCCGATACCGGTGAAAGAGGCCGAGTTCATCCTTGAAACCTTCAGGAAGATCGATGAAGACGCGCGACAGGGTACGTTTGATCCGGCCACGCCGCGAAACAAGCCCGCGATACAGCCGAGGCGACATCTCGTTATCAAAGCTAATATCCAAAGCATCGACTATGAGGAAGCCCGCCGCGACATTTTGCGAAACGGTTCCGAAACACCAAGCCTGCCGGCTGGCTTGCGGCAGAGCGTCACTCTAAAGGACCACCAGCTATCCGGCGTCGCATGGCTCCAACACCTGTTCGGCAACGCACCGCATCATTGTAGAGGCGCCGTTCTCGCAGATGACATGGGCCTTGGCAAAACGCTGCAACTCCTAACCCTTCTTGCCTGGGCGTTTGAGACGACCCCCTCGCTGTCGCCGGCCCTGATCGTCGCTCCGGTGTCGCTGCTGGAGAATTGGGAGGAAGAAGCGGCCAAGTTCCTGAAGCCTGGTACGCTGTCCTTGCTAACCGCCTATGGCGATGCGCTCGCGGCGCTGCGCGTCCCGCGCGAGAGCATCGATGTACAGCTTCGATCTGAGGGGCTGGTAAAGTTCCTGAAGCCGGGCTGGCGCGGTGCCGCGAATATCGTGCTGACCACGTACGAGACGCTGCGCGACCTTGAATTCTCCTTCGCAGCCGAAAAATGGTCGGTCATGATTTGCGACGAGGCGCAGCGGATCAAGAATCCCAATGCAATGATGACGCGCGCCGCCAAGAAGCAGAACGTAACATTTCGGGTGGCCTGCACGGGCACACCCGTCGAGAATACGCTCGTGGACCTATGGTGCCTCTTTGACTATGTGCAACCGGGTCTGCTCGGCGCACTCAATGATTTCGGCCGCCGCTATCGTCGGCCAATTGAGGCGGAGACGGAGGAAGAGCGCGCCCGCGTAAAGGAATTGCGGGAGCGGATTTCCCCTCAGATTCTCCGGCGAACAAAGGCTGAAGTCGCCAAGGACCTCCCGCCCAAAAGAGACATACGGAGCCGAGTGCCGCTATCGGGCCATCAGCGCTCGCTCTACGCCCATTCGATGAACCTCTTCAAAGCACGCGCCCAACCGGAAGCGGTCTCGCCGTTCAAGAACCATTTGGGATTGCTCCATTATCTTCGCCTGATCTGCACCGATCCACGGCCAGTCGGCTTGAGTGTCTTCCGGCCGGAGCCGCTTGATAATTATCAGAACCGCGCGCCAAAGCTCGCGTGGCTGCTCGCAACGCTCCGAGAAATCCAAGCGGCCGGCGAGAAGGCCATCATCTTCTGCGAATTCCGGGAAATCCAGCGGATGCTGCGCCATTATGTTGAACAGGTGTTCGGTTTCGCGCCGGACATCATCAACGGCGATACGTCAGCGGCGGCGAAGCATATCGCCAGTCGTCAGAAGCGCATCAAGGCTTTCCAGGCGAAGCCAGGCTTCGGCGTCATCATTCTTTCTCCGGTCGCCGTGGGATTCGGCGTAAACATTCAGGAGGCAAACCATGTGATCCATTACACGCGAACCTGGAATCCCGCGAAGGAAGATCAGGCTACGGATAGGGCCTATCGAATAGGACAAACCAAACAGGTGAACGTCTATTGTCCAGTGGCTTACGCGGATGATTTCACCACTTTTGACGTGAAGCTGGATCAGCTTCTGTCTGCCAAACGAGCGTTAGCCGGAGATATGCTGAATGGCACCGGCGAGGTTGCCCCCGGCGATTTCGCTATAGAAGATGTTATACCCGATTCTGGCGAAGGTGCGTTGTCCGCGCCCGTCACGCTTCATGACGCACAGCGAATGGAATGGGATTACTTCGAGTGCCTGGTTGCCGCGATCTGGCAAAAGCGGGGTTATAAGACGGTGTATCTGACTCCGCAGCAGGATGATGGTGTGGACGTGGTGGCGATCACCGGGTCTGTCGGCGTTCTGCTCCAGTGTAAGAGCTGCGGAGCGGACGAAGCTTCTCTGAGCTGGGATGCCGTCAAAGAGGTTGTTGCGGGCGAGGCTGCATACCGGTTGCGCCACCCCGGAGTCGCCTTTCAGAAAGCATGCATCACCAACCAATTCTTCAACAGCACGGCACAAAAACATGCCGAGCTGAACAACGTTGAGCTGTTGGGGCAAACGCATCTGGCAAGGATTCTCGAAGAGTTTCCTGTCACGATGCTTGACGTGGAAAGGCTCCGATATGCGGAATGGGAACGGTCAGCATGATGCCGCAAGGCTGCGGCGCGCGCTTCGTTGGGGGTTACTGGCATTGTATGCCAACACGGACGCGATAAGGCGGCCGTAGCACGTCACCTCATGATCATCCCTGACCTATTGAGCCGCTGTTGGCGCATCTGGTCCGTCATGACTCGCGCTTCGCACCGATGGCGCGCGGCCTCACTGCCTATTGCTCATCAAGGACTCCACTTGTCACACAGAGAACCTTGTCATCGCTTGTCTCCGTCGCGATGCAGCCAGTCGACCTCTGCCTTGCCGGTGTATCCCCGCTCGAAGATCAGCCAAGTGAAGTCAGTCTTGCCACCGCCGGGCTTTTCGCCCCGTGCAATGACGTATCCCGGCGGGATGGATGGTCGCGGCGTAAGCAGCCAGATCCGCCGAAGCGGCAACTCCTTCAGCCACCGAGCGGCATTCAAACGCGCTACTGGAAACAACAACGCGACCTTGCGGGCGCCGAGCTCAAGCGCATGACTGGCAAAAGCTTCGACCGCGTTGAATGGCGGATTTCCAACGACGGTCGGCGGCGTCGGCTTACGGTCGAGGAAATCCTGAACCAGGCATCCGGGGTAGCCTTGATCAATGATGTCGGCGGCAATGACAGTGTAGCCGGCGACCTTGGCTGCCTCGGCGATGCGGCCAAAGCCGGTGCAGGGGTCCAGCAAAACCTGGCTGCGATCAAAGTTCTTCGACCTGGAACAACCGAATTGAGACCCAGGTCGGCTCCACGTAATGATCGGACGTTTCACGGCCCCAGATGTGCGACTGCCGCAGCCGTTTGTTAGCTGGTAGCCTCAGCCTGGCCGCTAGGCTGGAAGGCGTCGACACTTGGGCGTCGACACTTCGAGTGCCTAGGGGATTTTGAAGTGTCGACGCTACCGGAGCCGCCGGGGATGCCTTATTTCGGCGCCCGAGTGCCGGGAACACGCCGTTTTGGCGCGCGAAGGCAGGCGTCACACTTGGATTTCCCTATAGGGACTTGAAGTGTCGACGCTGAAGTGTCGACGTTTCAGCATTGCTCATCCTCCTCCAGGTCGGGCCGGCTCAGCCTCAGGTAGGTGACGCCGTTGATCTCCTCGATGCCGATCAGCTGCTGGTCCTCGGCCCACCCAAGCGCCCGCTTGAATTGCAGGAACCGGAGTTGCCGCTTTTGCTTTGGGCTGCCTTCGACGGGCGTGCGGCTGTAGAACCGCTCTTGCACCAGGTCCTTGTCGACCATGCGCAATGTCGGCCCGTCCGGCGGGATCGGCAGATCGACGCCCTGATCGGCCAGGATCTCCATGAGCACCCGCTTGAGCCGCAGCACCGCCGTGCGCTGGTCCTGGCGCCGAGATTCCCCCCAGGGATCAGGTTCCGGCCGATTTCCGCCTGGTGTCGGCGGCCGCCAGTCCACCACCATGGTGGTGATCGGCTCGCCATCCTCGTCAGGCTGCAGCGCCTCTACAGCTCGCAGTGTGAAGGGGTATTCCCGGCCCTGCTGGCCGCCGCGATTCTTCCGCACCGCCAGCCGTGTGTTGGTGACGCTGCCGCTGATGGACTTGTCGCCCAGGCAGGCCAGCACCAGGTCGCTGGCGCCCTCTTTGCTGGAGGCGCCGCGGGTGCCGGCCTCCTGGTTCTTGCCGAAGTGATCGACGCCCAGGACGAAGCAGCTGAGCGTGTGCGCCACAACTTTCAGGACGTTCATCATGGCCTGGGCAGCTGCCGGGTCACTCTCGTCGCCCGCCCTGGCATAGCCGGCGCAGGCGGCCACCGTATCGATGATGATCAGCCCGAGCGGCAGCCCGAATTCTTGCTGCAGGGAATCGTCGGCCTGCCGTGCCATCGCAATCAGCATCTCGGCCGAGCCTTTGTGCAGCAACAATGGGGCGTCCTCGTACCAGCGAAACGGCGCCCGCTCCAACTCACCGCACTTGCTCCGGATCACCGCATCAAGCCGCAGCCGCACTTCGTCGGCGCCTTCGGCCGCGATCAGCAGCACGCCGCATTGCCGCTTCACAGGATACCCCAGGAATGGCTGCCCGGTCCCGAGACTGGCGGCGAGATCGAACACAACGAAGGTCTTGCCGGCGCCCCATTGCCCCGACAGCAGACCATGGCCGACGGCGGGAATTAGCCGCTTGATAAGCCAAGCCTTGAGCGGTCGCGAATCCATATCCCCATGTGCATGCAGCGGCGGCAGCTTCGGATCCTGCTGCGGTTTTTCGTCAAACTCTTCATCCTCGTCGAGATCATCAGTGTCCTCGAGCTCGGGACCTGGTATCAGCTTAGCGGGATCCGATGGCGTCTCCTCGTCGAGCTCAGGATTCGGCGGATTATCCTCGTGCTTTGGATTCGAAGCCGGCTCAGGCAGAATCATCTCCACAAGCCCAGGATCCGCCTCTGGCTCGATCTCCTCGAGTTCAGTATCTTCTGGCTGCGGCGTCGGCCAGCCGTCGAACAGCGGCAGGGCGCGGGCATTGTACTTACCGGCGCTTCTGGAGATCTCACGGGACAACCGGCCTTCTGCGAGGTAGCGGCTGCCAATACCATCCGGGAATTGCTGCAGGTGTTCGTAGATCTGCTCTACGGTCCAGCCACAGCCAACAAAGTGGCCGACTACCATGTGAAAGGTGTCGCTGCGGTTGGCACCGTCCAAGGCGCCCTCCCGCACGATCTGGTCGATGTGATCTGCGTCGTGACCAGGCCCGCCGTTGAAGCTGTCGCCATTGAACTGTATCTTGACTTCTGCTTCCTTGCGACGCTCTCCCCAGGTCGTAGCCCAGCCGAATGCATGATCGACATTGGCCAGCTGTTTCACAGAGCAGAGCTTCAGACCTGTAACGGTCAGGACCTTCGGCGTGCGGCGGAATAATTCCGCGGCCACCCGCTTGCCGTCGATCTCGAGCGAGAACTTCCGATTGACCGGATCTGTGCCGTTGGCTGTCAGGCCCCAGATGCGGCAGCCAGCACCTGACGGCGTCACTTCGAGGTAAGTGTGCTTGGTCACGTCGAGGAAATTCATCAGCCATTTGTCAAATGAACGGGTGTCCGGATCTCGACAGTGATCGAGATCGATTGCAGCGAGGGGATCATTCTCAGTCATCACAAAACTGATGCCGTCCGCGTCGCCAGCCTGCACCACTGCCAGCGCTGTGGGGTAGTCGCTCCAGGTGCTCGGATCTTTCGTGCTGACATGCCGCCGCGGATCACGTGCCTGGAATGGCGGCTTCTGCCAGCGACCATTGGCCTGCTTCGTCCAGCGCCACACCCCCCATTGCAGCCGTTCGATCAGCGGCGTCAACGCACGCGGCAGTTTTGCCAGGTCACCCTGAAATGTAGTAGGCTTTGCGCTGGGGTTTTGCACAACCCACACCTTTCCTGAAAGAGAAAGGACGGTGGCAAGTTTGGCGCTCGCCACCGTCTTTTTTCACCCGACGTCAGAAACATCGTCGTCGTCAAAGTCGTCGTCTTCCTCAACCGGCGGCGGCTTTGGCTTTGGCTTCGGCTTCGCAGGTGCCGGAGCAGCCGGTGCTCTATAGTCGTCTTTTGGTGGCGGAATCCGCACGCGAATTCCATCAACCATCGCGCCACGATTAGAGACCAGGGTGATAAACAGGACGATGACTTTACCAGGCCAGTCGTCCATGTTGTTTCCCAGCGCCTCCTGCAAAACCCGTCGGTTGGTCGCATTCAGAAGCAGACCTTTGTCGTGATTGGTGAACCACACGCACGCCTTGGCTTCCTCTTTGTCACCAACGATCTCTTTCGTGCAGATTTTGATCTTGAAACGCTTCGCGGTGTCAGTTGGGCCGATATCAGCGGCCTTCAGAAATTTCGACTGAGTATCGAAGTCCGACGCATACAGCGTCATTTGTACTCACCTCCTTTGCACAGTTTTTGAGGTTTCGTTTGTGGCTGGTTGTCAACCCATATCGACAATATGCCTCCTTTCACTTGCAGTAGCGCGGCCCGGTCCAGGCACTCGCTGCAATTGGCAGCTCGAGAGCCCAGGCAGGTTTGCGCGTCATGAGATGAACGAATTCTTCAGTGCTGCCGAAACCAATCGGCACTTCACAAACGAGCTCGTCATGCACGTGCAGCACAATTGGATATCCGGCGGCTTCAACACGCAGCATCGCTGCGGCCAGTAGGTCACGAGCGATGCCACTGATGATGTTCTCGGTCCACAGGCCGCCGTAGGCGCCTTGACCGTAGCGGCAATCCTTGAACTGACCGGCGGCATTGTCGGCGAACGCGACGCGTTGCTGGCTGCGACCATTTTTGCCTTCAACGGAAATCAGTCGCGGCTGCGGATAAGAAAGCTTGCGCCCCGAGGGCAGCTTAATGAACAGGAAGGCGCCGGTACATTTCAGGTCAATCTGGCCGCAGCGAACGACCTGGCCACGCTCGCGCACTGCAAGCACTGCAGCGTTGTCAATCTCGTGCCAAAACCGCACGGTTGCCGGGTGTGCAGCGCGCCAGCTATTTTTGAAAGTCTCGACTTCGCTATCTGTGAACTGATCGCTGAAATTGCGCCACGCTCGAAGGCCGCCTTGATAGCCGAATGCCAAATCGCAGGTTTTGCCAACGCCGCGTTCAAGCGAATCCCTGGCGATGCTTCCGAGCGGCTTGTTAAAGATCTTGCAAGCGGTGACGCAATACGGCTCGTCACGTGGATCTTGGGTGGCGTCGTAACGCCGATAGGCGTCCAGTTTCGATTTTTCGCCCGTAATACAGGCCAACCCGCGGCTTTCGATGCTCGAGAAGTCGGCGCCAATCAAAATGTCCCCTTCGGCTGCAATGATCATTGGCCTGATGCAGTCGCCGATCACTGACAGCGGCCGCGGGTACAGCGCTTTCACGTGCTGATAATCGCCGGTTGCGACCGCTTCATCCGGCAGCTCGACACCCACAGCGCCTGTTCCGCGGCTGATAGAGGCGGCAAGCGGTAGTACAGCTCGCGCGTAACCTCGACGTCCCGTATGTTGTAACCGTCAAGTCGCTGCAGCCGTTCAGCATCGTCGTAGTAGTAGGTGCCGGCGGGATCTTCGCCTTGCCGAGCTCGCCGCGGCTTCGACATCTGATGCATCAGCCGCTCGCCGTCAGCATCCTTGCGGTACATGAGTTCAAACGCATCCGCGGCCAAGCTCAGCTTCGACGGCAGCCCAGCGACTCGGCACATCGTTTGGGTGCAGCGGTGATACTCAAGCGGAACGATCGGAAAGCAGTAGCGAGGGCCCAGTATTTTAATTTCAACAACGCTTTCGAACGCATCGCCGTGCGCGCACACAGACCAACTAGGGTTCGGCGCAGCCTCGTAGAATTCTGGCGGAACGGGATCGCCTGGGTGCCACACCTGTACAGCACCATCGTCGACGGCAAAGGCCACAGACAGGATTTCAGTGCTCGGATCTGCGGCGTACACGTGGACGCCGACTTTCTTCAGACTGAGCTTTGATCGGGTTTCGATGTCGCGATACAGGATGTGCGGCCTGGCGTCAGCCAAAACTGCGACACGAAGAGGCGCCTGCATGTTCATGACCAATCCTTCCGGTCGGCCGCTATCTGTTGTTCGATATTGAAAATTGCGTCGCGAAAAAGCTGCTCGGCCTGGCGCAGCTGATCTTCCGGCTTATCCCCGTTTTTGAAGATCAGCTGAGCGGCGTTCGCGAGGTAAGCGGCGAGGTCGCAGTGGATTCTTCGATTCATGTTCCTGCGCCCGCGCCGCCAGTTTTCAGATAGCCGCAATGAGCGCCGTCCAGACTGCTTCCGGTCCGGCGTGCTTGACAAATTCGATCTGCTCTTGAGGCGTTGCTTTGGCCCACGCCCTGGCGAGCGCGAGGTCCGCCGGCTTGCGGTGACCTCCACCTCGTGCGGCATTCACCATGCCGACTGAGACGCGGCACAATTCGGCAATCTGCTTGACTGTCAGCCTGGTGAGGACGATCTGCTGACTGAGGATCGCAGCGGCAAGCCTTGCCCTGGCCCGAGGTGACAGCCTGTTTTTCGCGAGGAAGGCCCCAGTTAGCTCACAGGGGGTTAGACGTAGCGCATTTGGGGTGATATTGAGCATGTTCGATGCTCTCCTGGACCTAGGGGTGCTGCCGGAAATCTCCGCTCAGAGACAAACCGACGCTTTCTAAATTTCAGCTTGAGAAGGTCCTTAACCCAAGGCTGAAAACAGGTACGGAAAAGGGGCTCAGCCTTCACGCTGGGCCCTTCTCCATCAGGGAGGTGATGCTCGCTGGTTGGCTATCTTGATGAGATTCCGCACGCGCATGCCGCGGCGGCGCGGCGAAAGGTGCTCGATCAAATCTGGATAGCGCCGCTTCAGCGTATCTTTGCTTAGGGACGTGAACTCTTCCGCTTCTGCCATTGACGCGACGCGATCAAGCGCGAGCGAGTCAGGCCATTGGGGTTTGTCGGGCTGGCTCATTGGCTTTCCTTCCGTGCTGGCGACGCTTCTGGAAGCGTCAGGATCTCGCAGGAGGATGCACAACGAGGGGTGTAGGTGTCAGGCGGGCATAAAAGGGTGGAAAAGGACATTAAAGGGCGAAAATGTATTTATGCCCGGCTAAGCAGATTTATGCCGGTGGTGGACGGGCTTCGGTTTCGTCAGCCGCGGCGGTGGACCGGCATCAGCTTCGTCAGCCAACCATTTGCGAACCGTCTTCGGAGCCAACCAATGGCGGATCGTATCGATATGTGGCGACGAACCTAAACGCTCCTGTTCCCTTTTCACGAAGTCTTCAAGACTCCGAAGAATGGCCCGCTTGGTCTTCCTCTCAGTGTGAAGCCGCTTCGCTTCAATGAGGATCAAAACCCTCGTGTCACTTCCCCGCGGCCGGCCGCGTGGCTTTCCAGTTGACCGTTGCTTCGACTTTGCCGGAGCGACCTGTGCAGCAGCCGGCAGCTCCGAAATCACGTCCTCCCACACCACGGTGACATCGAAGGCCTCATGGTCAACAAAGGGGCGGCGGTCGCCGCGGCGCTGCACACGCCGACGAATCATGTCTCCGGACCAGGGAAAGGGTGTGAGCTGCGTTTGATGGCCGCGGCGTGGATCGCCCTGCCAGAATGCAGGCTGGTCGGGCGTCGGTTCTGAACCGTGATGTCCCGACAGCCTCCCGAAACTGCAACGAATCCGGCCAGCCCTGAGTCCGCACCAGAGGAGTTGCTCGGCGATCGGACAAACCTCAAGGGCTTTGGCAGCCGCTTCACTGATTGGAAGCCAGGTCTCGGCGGGAGTAGGCTTGCCACTAGCCTGGACCACGGGTTAGCTCCGTCGGTTTTGGTCAGGCCGGCAGCAGCGTTGACGCGTTTCTGTCGGCCGCTTCTGTTAGCGCCTACAAAGGTTTGAGGTGCAGACCGCTGATCCGGTCGCGCGATCAACAGGTGAAGGCTTCGGCGCGGGTTTTTCGTGCGAACATGCGCTCCTCGTGGGTGACGCGCCCGCGCTCCTCTCCATGTAACCCAATTCGCATCGCGCAATCCGATCCCGGTAGGAATCACACGACGTGTAACGCGCCAAGGCGATCTGAATGTCGCGCTCCGAGATGCGCCGCGCCTCGATCATCGGCTGCAAATGCTTGTGCAGTTGCACGTGGATGTGGAGCATTAGCGGTTTTCGCTCTTCGGGCGCGACGAAGAAGCACTTCGGCCAGAGCCGAGCGAACGCCGCAATGATTTGATCAGCCCGGATCGCTTCTTTTTCATCCATCCTCGATCTCCACGTCGAACGCGGCGACGCACACGGCGAGCTTGGATCGTCGGTGGCTGCGGCAACGTCGCCACCGTTCGCGTCGAACAACGCGGTGATCTCGCCCGGCGAGGCGGTGTTGACGTGGATGGTTGTCATCGCTGATCCTCCTTTTCGCTGACCTTTAAGCCGAACTGCCGATAGAACTTCCGCTGTTCCGCAAGTTGTTTGCGTCGGATGATTGCAGCGATCTCCTTTTCTGTCGGCTTGCGATAGGCGTCCCGCCCGCGCACTTTGATCCATGCAGGGTATGTATAAGATTTCGTTTTTGGCATAGTGTGTGACACCTTTCCTCTAGCTTCGCGGTCGGTGATTAGGTCGAGCGGTTCACTGAAACCAAACTCGGTGAACCGCTTTTCAATTGGTGCCGACGCCGCGCATGCATGTTGGGTTTCGGGCGCATGGTGGCAGCGTCGGCGGCGTCAGCCTTTAGGCCGACGTGTCTCGTGTCAGGGTAAAATGACCCGGCATTTGCCGATTTTTCGCGTTCGCAGTTCGCCGCGCTTGATCGCGGCATGGATCGCGCTGCGGCTCATGCCGACCGCCTTCGCATACTCATCGACGCGATAGCCCAAGCGCTCAATCGGCGTCGTCTCGGGCCGCTTGTTGCGTGATCCGCGCGGGCGTCCGCGCTTCTTGGTGGGGGTGCTCATGGTCAACCTTCGTGGACGAGAAAAATCGGTTGACCGTCTACAAAATGCATTGATGACGACGACGCAAACGAGCCGTCGAACGCGCGATGCGAAGATGAGCGCTAAGCCTCAGTGATCACGAGCGAATATTTATTTGGAGCGACACGCCGAAAATCGGCGATTCTAGTATACACGTTCGTGTATATCATCACTCCTAGAACTCGTTGATTTTACTCAACTATCTTTGTCCGATTTTTCAGCGCAGCGCGATGACGTTGTCGGCGCGCTCGGCGCTCGTGACGAAATCGCTCCACGCCTGCATCAATGCGCGGCGCTGATCGAGCAGATCGCTGCGACCATAGGCGCGCGTCGTCTTGTCGCCGACAGTGTGCGCCAGTGAAAACTCGGACAGTATATCCGCGAAGCTCGTGCGCTCGCGGCACCAATCCTTGAACGAGCTTCTAAAACCGTGAACGGTGAGATCGCCGCGCTCCATCCGTCGCAGCACTGCCGTCAGCGTCATGTCGCTCATCGGTCGCTCTTTGCTCGCGCCGGGAAAAACCAACGCATCGGCATCTCGACGCGGCATCGCTTCCAAGACCGCAATTGCCGCCATCGAGAGCGGCACGCGATGCTCACGCCGCGCTTTCATCCGCTCCTTCGGAATCGTCCAAAGCTTGTTCTCAATGTCGATCTCACTCCAACGCGCGAGCCGCACTTCGCCGGATCGAGACGCGCATAGGATCGCGAAGAGCAACGCCTTGGCTGCCACGCCGTCACGCTCGCGCAAGCTCGCGACGAAGCCGGGCAACTCACGCCACGCAAGCGCAGCGTGGTGCTTCACCGCGCGCACATTGGTGATCGCTGGCAAGATATGTGCGAGATGTCCGCGCCACAGTGCCGGGTTCACGCCATCGCGCAGACCTTGAACTCGCGCCGCGTCCAAGATCGCTTCGATGCGACCACGCACGCGGCTCGCGGTCTCGGGCTTGCGCTGCCAGATCGGGTTCAGGATGCGCAGGATCATCGACGTGTCGATCTCGCCGACCGGCAAGTTGCCGATGACCGGGAAGGCGTAGGTCGCAAGCGTGTTGCGCCACTGTTGCCGATGCTTAGCGTTTCGAAGACCGGCTTCCCGGCCGTTCATGAACGTGGTCGCGAACGTCTCGAAGCTGACCGCCTTCGCCGCCTCGATCTTGGCTGCCGCCTGTTCGGCTCTCCGGTGCTCGATGGGATCGAGACCTTGCGCGATCAGCCGCCGCGCATCGGTGGCGAGATCACGCGCCTTCGCGAGACCGATCACGCTGGCGGGACCGAGTCCCATTTCGCGCTTGCGACCGTTGCGCTTGAACTTGAGCACCCACGACCGCGAACCGGACTCGGCGACGACCAAGAACAACCCGTTACCGTCCGGGTGCTCGCCGGGTGATGCCGTGGTGACCGCCTTCGCGCTCAGACGGTTCAGGAGACGCCTTGCCATGTGTCCGCTCTCTCGTAGCTGCCTGCACCGGGAAACGCACGGGCGGGCCGCGCTGCGAACCTCATCGCCTAGAGGCGCGATCTCTCCCGTCCTTCTTCCCGTCCTTTGGAACGATATATGGCGCGACAGAGAAAAACACCAATAAACGTAGAAAAATCGAAATATCGTTTTTATAGAACGGCTTGGCTAGCATTTGGTCAAGATAGTCAGGTGCTTGTAGAGGCGGTTCTGGCGGAGAGAGTGGGATTCGAACCCACGGTACAGTTTCCCGCACACACGCTTTCCAAGCGTGCGCCTTAAGCCACTCGGCCATCTCTCCGGATGCCCTCTCTTGACGGGCCGTGATGGTTTTTGCAAGCGATTGCCGATGCGAGGCCGCGCAATTCGCACAGCTCTTTGAATATTATGCAGTTTTTGACGCTAACGCCAGCAGAGGCGCTGCCTCCGTGACCGCAAAAAATGAACCCGGGACCGGGTATAGCCGACCATTGATTTGCAAGGCGCGACACGCGGAAGGCGGCGTGAGCAACCATCGGCTATTTGCATTGGCGCTTCTGGCGGCGACGGCCGGCATCGCGAGCGCGGCGCATGCGGATAACTGCACGCGCGTGGGGGTCGATGTCACCTGCGACGATGGCCGGCGCGGGGTGCTCGCGGGCGACGCCATCCTGTGGCCGGACGGAACCCGGTCGAGCTCGACTCCGCACCCGAGCGTCATCATCGGC